>OGPE01000067.1_pt1 | contig 80254 bp, 95 predicted proteins | sample 1552881 | NCBI WGS metagenome assembly OGPE01 (sample SAMEA2580236, study PRJEB22360) | human gut metagenome | biome: human gut; feature: human-associated habitat; material: faeces | place: Denmark | collected 2008/2010 | reverse complement strand
CAAAAATCAACCAGTGTTGCCAGTGGCAACAGAGAGCAAAAATCAACCAGTGTTGCCAGTGGCAACAGAGAGCAAAAATTAACCAGTGTTGGCAGTGCCAGCAGAGAGCAAAAATCAACCAGTGTTGCCAGTGGCAACAGAGAGCAAAAATTAATCAGTGTTGCCAGTGGCAACAGAGAGTAAAAATTAACCAGCATTGCCAGTGGTAACAGAGAATAAAAATTAATCAGCATTGCCAGTGTCACCAAAGAACAAAAATTATGCTGCGTTAGCAGCATGGAAGGCGGCGGCACTGAATATCCTGAAACATCTGACGGTAAACCGCCGAAGCCCGGCGTCAGCCGGAAATGTCCTGACAGGATGCTGTGTTCCCCGGCCCTGCCAGACCCTGTTTATTTCAGGGGAAAACCAGGATTGCATAAAGGGACTGGAGGAGAGGGGGGAAACTGAATACTTGTCGCCGTTTTTTTCGTCAGTATACTTTCCGCGCTGAAATTTTGACTAAGGAAGGATTTTTTATGACCAAAATTAAAATTCTGGCACTCAGTATGCTGACCGCTATATCGGTGAACACAGTTTATGCTGAAAGCACTCTGACACTGGGAGCCGGTGTCGGCGTGATTGATCAGCCTTATAAAGGTTACGATTCTGAAGCGTATCTTATCCCGGCAGTGTCTTATGACGGCGACAGCTTCTGGTTCCGTGGTCTGGGCGGTGGATATTACCTCTGGAACGATGCTGCAGATACCCTGTCGGTGATGGCCTACTGGTCGCCGATGTATTTCAAACCGGATGACAGCAACGATCATCAGTTACGCCGCCTTGATAAACGTAAAAGCACGATGATGGCCGGAGTGTCCTGGTCCCATCACACGCCGTATGGTTTTCTGCGAACGAGTCTGGCGGCGGATGTTCTGGATAACAGCAATGGCGTTGTTGGTGATGTGGCGTGGTTATACCGCTATGTGAATGGCGGATTCACCCTGACACCGGGTATTGGTGTGGAGTGGAGCAGCCAGAAACAGAACGATTATTACTATGGCGTATCGCGTCGAGAGTCTGCTCGTAGTGGCCTGAAACGATATAAAGCCGATGATGACTGGGCGCCTTACCTTGAAGTCAGCGCAAATTACACCTTTGCCAGCAACTGGGGAATCTACGGAACTGCACGTTACAGCCGCTTATCTGATGAGGTCAAAAACTCTCCCATGGTGGACAGGTCATGGGATGGGCTGTTTTCCACCGGGATCACTTATCGTTTCTGATACTGGGATGGCCTGATGCTCACCGGTGCCGGATTACGGGCACCGGTGTACTGAGCTTCCCCGCTTTCCCCATTTTTCTGTGCCCTGAATCTGGTTTTCTGTTGTTCCTTCTGCGCTTCGTCCTGACGATCTCACTTTATCCCTGATTGTTATAAGGAACTGATATGAGTGAAGATAAACTGAACCAGAAAGAAGTGCGGGTCGGCGCATTGCAGTCCTCGCTGTCCATTCTGTTACATACCCATTATGCCATCCGCCTGTGGGAAGGGCGCAAAGCGGAGAAGGTTTCCGGTGATGGTAAACCCCGTCCGGGTATCATCAGCATGCCTCAGGTCATTGCCCGGGCCGGGCAGGCAACCCGGGATGCGGAGCGTGATAATCCCTGGGCGGATATGCTGCTGGTCAGGCTGGAAGAGGCATTATCGCAGGCATCGGAACAGATCCGTCAGCAGGTCGCCGGACTGGAGGCGGTGCTGAACAGTATTCCCGGCAATATCGTGATCTCTGATATTGCATCATCTTCGCCCGTGAACATTGGTGTTTTCAGCAGCTCTCCTCTGGGGTATCGCTGCGTCTGGTTGCTTGTGGGGTATGACGAACTGGTCATGAAAGCGTTTCATGCCTTTCACTACGGGCTGATTTCGCGGGCGCAGCGGGACAACATACTGGATACCGGGGGGCACGCTGTCCGTAAGGTATATGGCGTGGCGCAGTCCTACAAAACGGTTCATGCCACCCGGCAGGATATTTTATCCGGCACGGAGAAGGGCAGGGTGGCTGTCAGCCGTTTTGGAAAACCTGATCCGGATATCATGAGCGGTAAAAAACGCTCTGTTTTTTCTCCGCCCCTGAAATAATACAGCGGAGGTGCCATGCAACTCTATTTGTGTGAAAAACCGTCACAGGCGCGGGATATTGCCCGGGTGCTGGGGCTCAGCGGGCGGGGAGAGGGCTGTATTGAAGGCGATACTGTTACGGTCACCTGGGCCGTGGGGCATCTGCTGGAGCTGGCTGCCCCGGAAGCTTACGGGGAGCAGTTCGGGGTTCCCTGGCGTATGGAGTCGCTTCCCGTTCTGCCTGAAAAGTGGCAGATGACGGTTAAACCGCAGACGAAATCCCAGTTTACGGTGATCAGCCGCCTGCTGAAGCGTGCGTCTGAAGTGGTGATCGCCACGGATGCGGACAGGGAAGGAGAAGTCATCGCCCGGGAACTGCTGACGTACTGCCGGTACCGGGGGCCAGTCCGCCGACTGTGGCTGTCTGCCCTGGATGAGGCCAGCGTCCGGGAGGCGCTGGCAAATATTCTGCCCGGTGAGCAGACGGCCCGTCTGTATGATGCCGGCCTGGCCCGTGGTCAGGCCGACTGGCTAATCGGGATGAACCTGACGCGCCTGTATACCCTTAAAGCCCGGGCGTCAGGGATCCCGGATGTGTTGTCCGTCGGAAGGGTACAGACGCCGACGCTTGCCATGGTGGTCAGACGGGATCAGGAGATTGCCGGTTTTGTGCCGCGCCCCTGGTGGCAGGTGTTTGCCGGACTGGAGAAAGACGGGATCCGGTTCCGGGCCGTCTGGGTGGCGGCAGAGCAGTACTGTGATGAAGAGAAACGGTGCGTGAACGTTCAGGCAGCCCGGGCCGTTCTTCAGTTGTGTCAGCAGACACCGTCAGCGGTGGTGCATGAGGTGACCCGGAAGCGTGAAAAAACACCGGCTCCGCTCTGTTTTTCGCTGGGTACACTGCAGGAGAGCTGCTCCCGGAAATTTGGTATGGGGGCGCAGACTGTGCTGAATATCGCGCAGTCCCTGTATGAGACGCACAAAGCCACGACGTATCCCCGGACGGATTGTGGCTATCTGCCTGAATCCATGCAACAGGAAAGCCGGGAGGTACTGGCGGCGATGGCGCGTTCAGACCCGGCCCTGACGCCGGTTCTGGCACAGCTCGATCCCGGTTTTGTTTCACGTATCTGGAATGACAAAAAAATCACGGCACACCATGCCATCATTCCGACCCGGCAGGTCTTTGATATCAGGGCACTGAGTGAGGATGAACTGAAGGTGTATCAGCTCATCCGTCAGCATTATCTGGCCCAGTTCCTGCCTCTGCAGGAATCTGATATTACCGATGCAACACTGACACTCGGCGGGCAACTGTTCAGAGCCCGCGGGAAAGTGAATGTGGTGACGGGCTGGCGAGGTCTGTTTTCCGGGGAGGCTGCAGACGCTGCTGAAGGCGAAGATGAACAGACGACGGAAATGGCGTTGCCGGTGCTTGAACGGGGTGAACACTGCCGGATTAGCGGCTCAGAACTGAAGGACCGGATGACGTCACCTCCGGCCCCTTTTACGGAAGGAACCCTGATTGCCGCCATGAAAAACGCCGCCAGTCAGGTCTGCGACCCGAAGCTGAAAAAAGTGCTGCGGGAGAATGCCGGTCTGGGGACGGAGGCCACGCGTGCCGGTGTGCTGGAGGTGTTATTTGCCCGGCAGTATCTGGAGAAGAGCGGGAAGCATATCCGGTCAACGCAACGGGGCAGGGAGCTGACGGCCGCCCTGCCGGAAGCCCTGACCAGCCCGGGAATGACGGCACTGTGGGAACAGGCTCTGGATGATATTGCACAGGGCAGAATGTCGCTGGATACCTTTATGGACAGGCAGCAGCAGTGGGTGCGTCATCTGGTCTCATCCGGACGGGAACAGCCCTTCAGTATGACGATGCCGGTGACGCCGCCGTGCCCGATTTGTCAGGGGCCGACCCGGCAGCGAAAGGGAAAGCACGGGCTGTTCCGGAGCTGTCAGTGGTATCCTGAGTGTAAGGGCGTGGTGAACACGCAGAAAAAGGCCGGGCGGCGAAAAAAAACGGGAAAAACTAAAACGGAGTAATCTTAATTTCTCCCTGTTCAGGATCGGGTAGTGTGGTTAAGCTTTGATGCAATACCCTGCTGACCACAGTGGAGCGGGCAGCTCCAGGGTCCGGTAACCCGTAATGCACACTCGCGGGGTTACAAGGCGCATCCCCTCCGTGAAAACCGCGCCGGGATTTATCCCCGGAGATGATGAGAGTTAACCCCGGGGGCTGGTATCCCCCTCAGGCACCGGAAATCCCGGTGCCTTTTTTATTTGTTTTAGCGTTGACATTTGTCTGTGGTGATTTAAAGATGACCGGGCTTGACTGTCGTTTTTACGACCACCAATGTTCCGGCAGCCTGTGAGGAACGCCTTCGGGTGGCTGCATTCAACCCCCCCTGAGCCTGAAAGGGTGGTGCATTCCACGTGAATGGGGTAAATCTGCGCGCTCTTGAGAGCAGAATGTCGTCACAAAAAGCGCATTATGACGCGACGATGAGGGCTTTTTTATCTGTTCAGACAGCCGGAATTCAGCTGATCCGGCATCCCCGACGGGAACATTCACTCCCGTCAGGGGCGGTGATGTTCTCCGTCATCACATTTTTTAACTCCATGGAGAAATCATCATGTCTGTAAATACTGCCAAAACTGAATACTTTAATCTGACCCTCAAAGGTCTGGGGTATCTCAGTAATGTACGTCAGGTGAATCACCAGAACGGCTCGTTTCTCAGCTGTGTGGTGAATGCGCTGAGCGGACCCACGGACAGCCCGTCCTACGTCCGTTTTGATGTCACGGTTGCCGGTAAGGAGGCAACCTCCCTGATTGCCCGCTGCCAGAAGGCGGTGGATGAAGATCGCAAGGTGCTGCTTGGCTTCACGCTGAGCAACCTGTCCACTGACATCTTCACCCTGAACAAGGGAGAGCATGCCGGTGAACAACGCGTCAGCCTGAAGGCCCGCCTGATCAAGGTGGACTGGATCAAGATAGGCCAGGAGATGGTTTACAAGGCTGAAAAATCAGACTCCCTGCCGCCGCAAAACGGCACCATGCAACAGCAATACGCAGAAAACTCTTTCTGATCGTACTTTTCTCAACCGTCCTGATGAAAACAGACTGCCTCATCAGGGCGGTCTGTTTTCTTATTGTCTTTATCTTTAAGGAAACTTCCCATGCAACAGCCAAATGGCATTCTGGCCGCACAGGCCGGTTATACGTTACCCCTTCAGGTTCTCAGCAGCGTACGTGGTTATTATATTGGTACTCAGTGTGATGAGGGACCGGTGTCCCGTGAATCCGTGGAGTATTACAGAGACCATGAGCAGGCGGCACAGGCGCTGGAAAGCGGCACCTGGACGCAGCGGACGTGTGCGTGAGGATGAGGAGGGTATATGGCGTCACGCGGTATTAATAAGGTGATACTGATAGGGCATCTTGGACAGGACCCGGAACTCCGTTACTTCCCCAATGGCGGCGGAGCTGTGGCGAACCTGACCCTGGCCACCAGTGAATCCTGGCGTGATAAACAGAGCGGTGAAATGAAGGAGCAGACCGAGTGGCACCGCGTGGTGATTTTCGGAAAACTGGCGGAGATTGCCGGTGAATACCTGCGTAAGGGTTCACAGGTGTACATCGAGGGCCAGTTAAGGACCCGGAAATGGTTCGATCAGCAGAATGGTGTTGATCGCTATTCGACGGAGGTGGTGGTGAGTGTCAATGGCACCCTGCAGATGCTGGGCTCTCCGCGCCAGCAGGGCAGCGGTGCCGCACCTGCACACAGCGGTCAGGGAACTGCCGGTGCGCCGGCGGGTAACTCACCGTCACCGGCTTCCGGGAACGGCGGGGGAATGCCGATGGATTTTGACGACGACATTCCTTTCAGTGGACCGGGATATGGCGCTGAACGGCGGATTATCCATGCCATGTAATGTTAACCCCGGGGGCATCACCGCCCCCATTTTTATCAAGGAGGTATCGTGAGTGAAAAAAATCATACCACCCCCACGCCACACGATGCGGCGTTCAGGGCGATGATGGAAACCCCTTCGGTTGCAAGGGATTTTCTGGAAGCTGCGTTGCCGCCGTCACAGTTACAGCGGTGTGACATGAACACCCTGAAGCTGGAGCCGGCCACGTTTGTGGATCCGGATCTGCGTCAGTTTGCCAGTGATGTTCTGTGGAGTATGAAAACCACCGATGGCCGTGATGGCTACATCTATACGCTGACGGAACATCAGAGCTCTGCGGATCGTTTTATGGCCCTGCGCATGATGCATTATGTGCTGGCGATAATGTATCGCCACCTGAAAACGCATAATCGGGCTCCCATTGTGATCCCGGTGCTTTTTTATCACGGTGAACCCAGTCCGTATCCGTACAGTCTGAACTGGCTGGACTGTCTGGACGATCCGGCGCTTGGTCGTGAGCTTTACGGCGAAGGAAAGCCGCCCCGCGTTATTGATGTTGGTCTTCTTGATGATGAGGGTATCCGCTGCTATCAGCAGATGGCGGCCCTGATGCTTCTGATGAAGGTCCGTCAGCGGAAGGGCGATCTGATGACGCAGCTTGACTTTCTGTCGCAGCTGCTTCAGATACAGGGATCACACGAACAGGTGGTGGTTCTGTTAAACTATATGGTGAAGGCATGCGATTCGGCTTCACCGGAATTTATACGGGCGATGGCAGAACATCTGCCCCGGTATGAGGATGATATTATGACTATCGCTGAACGACTTCGTCAGGAAGAGAGAGAAAAGGCGCTTGAGAAGATGCTTGAGGCAGCCCGTCGGATGCAGAAGATGGGGATGTCGCCTGAGAGTATTCAGGAGATCCTGCAGCTTTCTGATGAAGAGCTGCAGAAAGCGCTCGGTTAATCCGTTTCCGTGTTATCACGGGGCGGGGTGTGGCTGATATGAGAGGCCATTTTCCGTATTATCAACATCACGCCAGCTTTTACGCTGGCGTTTTTTTTGTTTACTGATAATGAGTTGTTCGTTGAGCCTGCCGGCGCTTCTTTGCACAGTGACCGCTGTTTTATCACTGCAGAGGAGTTATCCGGATGAAGATGCAACCCGGGAGCTTATTTCCCCTGGTTACCCTGGCCCTGCTGGCCGGGTGTAACAGTCCACAAAAACTTCAGCAACGTGCGCCGGCCATGCCGGTACCTTCCGTCAGCGTTTCCCGCAATGTACAGCCGGTGTCACCGGATATTTATGCGCAGCCGGCACCGGAAGTGGTGCGTTACGACCGTTACCTGCTGGTCAGCACTGCACCGCAGGCAGCGCAGCGTGACCCGCTTTCCCAGATGATTGATATCCGTATTCCGGCGTCGTTAAAGCCCACTGTGGCCGATGCCATGCGTTATGCCCTGAAACAGTCCGGTTACACGCTGTGTGCCACCGGGCCGGCTAATGGTGTGCTGTACCGCCAGCCCCTGCCCGCCGTGCAGTATCAGCAGGGACCGGTGCGACTGCGTACGGCCCTGCAGGTGATGGCGGGACCGGCCTGGCAACTGGAAGTGGACGATGTTCAGCGGGTGGTCTGCCACAGTCTGCGGGAGGGGTATCAGTTACCGGCAGGCCAGCTGGCACCGGTGCCGGCTTCTCCGGCAATCACGGCTCCGGTGGCACAACCGGCTAAGGGAGGCTTCCTGAAAAAATGAGCGAACAACAGGAGATGATAACGCCCGTTCCGGCAGATAAACCCACAACACGCAGGTATTCATTTCTGCGGGGCGTGGCAGTGAGTTCCCTGATTCTGCTGGTTGTGGTGACGGGCGTGGCGTTGTATCTGACGGGACGCGGCATGCTGGCGATGGATACCCGTCTGGCAATACTGGAACAACAGCAGGGGGAGCGTCTGACAGCGGCGGCACTGGCACCGCTGCAGTCACGACTGAGTGAACTGGAGACGAAGCTGCAGGCGGAGAGTGCGCGTCTGGCGCAGCTGGCCCGGCAGCCCGTTCTGACGGAGGTTCAGCAGACGCAGCTTAAGGAACTGCCGGCGTCCCTTGAGCAGATTCAGGCTGCACAGAAAGCCTTTTCCCTGCGGCTGGACATACTGGCTGCACAGGCAGAGAAGCTACAGCCTCAGGCTGTTCAGTCAGAATCCCCTTCTGCTTCCGGCACCGGGAAAAAGGACGTATCCGGAACGAAAGAACCCTCTCCGGTGGTACAGAAAATCGCCCGCCCTCTGACTGCTCGTTCAGGAATGTCGCGCACCTCCCGCCGGGCGCCGTTTGTTCTGACCGGCACCGAGCGCCGGGGAGCGCAGTCATATGCGGCGGTGGCACCCCGGGGATATACCAGTCTGTCGCAGGTGGCACTGCTCGGGGAAGGTGAGAGTGTGGCCGGCTGGACACTGATTCATGCCGGTCACGAACAGGCGACGTTCCGGGTGAACGGACGTCAGGTACAGGTCAGGGTGGAGTGAGTGAAGATGAGACTGAAATCCCTGTTACTGGTGATGCTGATACCTGCACTGGCGCAGGCTGCAGACCAGAATACGACCGTGACGGACGCGTCCCGTACGGATACGTCACAGCATACGCAAAGCGCCACGCAGTCGCTGCAACAGCAGGCTGGGCGGTGGGGACTGAGTGAGGAGGACTGGGGGCGTTATCAGGAACTGATGGCGGGACCCCGCGGGATACAGTCGCCGGGTCTGGACCCGCTGACAGCACTGGGTATTGAGGCCCGGACACCGGCTGAGCGCAGGGTGTATGCCGAAAAGTGGGTGAAGGAAGAGCATGCCCGTACAGAGAAGGAGCTGGCTTTTCAGCGGGAGGTTGATGCGGCATGGCAGCGTCTTTATCCCGGAAAGCTGCCGGTCAGTATGGGCAATGCCGGTGTTCTGGCCGGGGACACCGGAGGCAGACTGGCGCTGTTTGTGAAGGCGAAGGACTGTGCGTCCTGTGATATCCGCCTGAGTAAGGTGCTGGCATCCGGTAAGCCGGTGGATATTTACCTGGTGGACAGTCAGGGGAAAGACGGGCTGCTTCGTCAGTGGGCACGTGAGCACAATATCCCACCAGAGAAGGTCCGTAGCCGGCATATCACCCTGAACCATGATGCGGGGCGCTGGCTGCGTTTTGGTGAGGGACAGATACCGGTGGTACTGCAGCAGGGGGCGGACGGATGGCGCGTGGCTGCATTCTGACCGTTCTGCTGATGCTGGCAGGCAGCGGTATGTGTCAGGCTGTTGCGCAGACCATTCCTGACGGGTATGCGCAGGTGGCCCGTGCACACGGTATTCCGGCAGAAGTGCTGTATGCCGTCTCCCTGACAGAGACCGCCATGGCTCCCGGTGATATGGCCGGCGTCATGCAGTATTCCCGCCGCGACGGGCGTCTTCCGGATGTCTCCCGCCCCTGGCCCTGGACAATTAATGTGGCCGGGAAGGGGTACCGTTATGCCAGCCGTCTGGAGGCCTGGCAGGCACTGCAGGTTTTTCTGAAACGTTATCCGGCCAGACGCATTGATGTCGGGATAGCGCAGGTCAATCTGGGGTGGAATGGTCATCGTTTCCCGTCAACATGGGCGGCCTTTGACCCGTACACCAGTCTTGAGACGGCGGCAGTCATTCTGCAGGAGTGCCATCAGCGCCATCCCGACAGCTGGCTGAAGACAGCCGGTTGTTATCACCATCCTGCCGGTGGAAAGCCGGCCGCCCGTTACACCGTCCTGGTCAGACGTCATCTGGACCGGCTGAATGCAAAAAGTATGACGCCACAGCAAACAGCCATGCTGGCACCGGCTGCGGATTATATCTGGACAGAGCCCCGGAGGCGTGAATGAACAGACTGAGACGGATTACTTTTTATTTTCCTGTATGGCTTCTGTTTTCAGCGAGCGTCAGTGCTGAACTGATGGTGATTGCTGACCTGGGGGGCAGGGATGCGGCTCCTTTTTTTGAGGGTATCAACCGGCAGGCACCGGCTTCTGCACCGGTTGTTTCACCACAGCCTCTTCTGCAGGGAGAAGCCGCGATGCTGCCGGTCAGCACACCTGAAATGTCCCCCGGAGAGGTGACACCACGCCCGCTTCAGCTACCGGGCATCGGTGCACTTTTCCTTGTGGGGGATGATGCGTATTCCCGCGAGTGGCTGCAGAAAAATGTTGCTGCGCTCCGGGCGCGCCATGCTGCCGGAATGGTGGTGAATGTGGCTGATGAAAACGGCCTGCGCACGCTGCGTGAACTGGCCCCCGGCGTGGCGATGGCACCGGCATCCGGTTCTGCGCTGGCCCGCCGGTTACAGCTGAAGTCTTACCCGGTGCTGATAACGGACAACGGGCTGTCACAGGAGGTGGTGCCATGATGCAGGTACCTGTGATAACCGCAGCTCTGCTGGTCAGCCCGGTGCTGATGGTTTGTCTGGTGTTCTGCCTGCTGGCCGTGTTGCTGATGCTTATCCTGCGGGGAGGGGGGCGAAAACAGAAATGCGCCCGGACCCGCCGCCATCAGCGTTACCGCGCCACCGCCGCCCGGGTACTGGCCAGACTGAAGACGCTGCCGGGGGATGCCCAGCGTCTGACGTATCTGCGCAAAATCAACCCGTATGTCTTCGAAGAACTGCTGTTACTGGCCCTGAAGCAGCAGGGGATGACGGTTATCCACAATCCCTGCTACAGCGGTGATGGTGGCCTGGACGGACAGGTGGTGATTAACGGTGAGCGCTGGCTGATACAGGCCAGACGCTACGGACGGACCATCCGTCCGGCACATATTGATGCCTTCGGGGAACTGCTGCGCCGGGAGGGTTGCCGGGGGTTTTTTATTCATACCGGTCGTACAGGGCCGGTCAGCCGGGCCAGGCTGACACTGTGGCCGGATATCGAACTTGTCAGCGGTCAGCGTCTGCTGAAACTGCTGAACGGAACATTACTGACAGATGAACTTACTAGGGGGGAGCGGAGATGATGACGGTAAAACGGATGTTTATGCTTTTATTCAGAACAGTGATTGTCTGGCCATCCGTGCTGACGGGATGCCTGATGATGCTGTATTTCGTTGAGGTTGCCAGTGGTGGTGTTACGGGGCTGGCGCAGCGTTATGAGGCGGAGTCAGCACGCTGGCGTGATGCGCCGGAAGGGACGGTGATAATGCTCCGGTGCCCGTCGCGTCCCTTTGTGACGCCGGTGACAACCGGGGAGTGGCGTGCACAGTCCGCCACTGACGCAGAATGCCTCCGGTCACCGCGCTCTTTCAGGCAGGCTGCAGAGGCAGATTTTCAGTCACTGCACGTGCTGGCGCTGACACTGTTGCTGGCATCTGTGGTTCTGGAAGGCATTTCGGCCGGTATGTTGCGCCGGAAAACCGCATCCGTACCGGTATCACCACATTGTGGATGTGGCCGGGGCCGTGGTGCGGTTGCACACTGGCCTGACCATGATAATGATGCAATTCCGCAGAAGGGAGGTCAGGTATGACTGCTTCACTGCTGGCCCGTGTGCAGGCAAATATTCCTGTCTGGGCAAATGAACAACTGGCTGCATGGGATGCTGCAGAGTTTGCGGCAATGTCGGATTTTATTACGGAACACTACTGGACGGGACAGGGCAGTATCAATGTGTACCGCATTGTGGGGACTGACCATCCACAGTATGCCGGAATGACCTGGCTGGAGCTGCTGGAGCGCGGTAAACGCATGGACATCAATATCCCGTTACTCGAAAAGAATCCGGGATATTACACGCAGGCAGAGCAACAGCATGCCGGGATGAGTTTTGTCAGCACGGATGGCATTCACTGGTATGTCAGTGCTGACGGTAATCACCGCAGCTGTCTGGCCCGCTTTCTGTTTCACCTGCAGGGGGAGGGGCGCACACAGCTTCACAATGTGGCCCAGAGTGTTTATCACACGGACCGGGAGTTCCGGTCTGCCTGTCGGGAGATTCACAACCTGACAGAACCGTTGTCCCGGCATGGGGTGTATCTTCGTCTGCAGACCCGGCGGCGGTGTGTTTCCCGCGAAGACCTGGCCTGCTGGAAAGTGGACCGTTTCAGCACAGAGGCGCAGCTGACAGTGGATGATGTGCGTGCAGGCGGACATGACAGGCCACCAGTGTATAAGGCATTACTGCTGAATGCGGCAGACGCATGGCGGGAAGTGGTGGCGTTACAGCGCAGACTGGAAGCTCTGTCCGCACCACCGGAGAACGATTTACCGCGCTCATGGTGGCGGCGTCTTTTACAGAGAGGTACCCGGTCATGAGTAACCGTTATGTGATTGAGGCCCTGCTGCGACCGGCGGTGGAGCTGAACACTGCCGTGGTGGCGGCAACGGCGGCCAGTGTCTGTGTGACAGCGCCCTGGGCGGTGGCGCTCGCGCCGTCGGTCAGTTATGCCACTGCTGCCGGTTTTGGTGTTCTGGCAGCGGTCCGTTTTCGCCAGGGAATGAAGGTCATCCGCTACCGTCGCAATCTGCGGCGTCTGCCCCGTTATGTGATGAGTACCCGGCAGATACCCGTGAGCCGTCAGCGCCTTTTTCTGGGGCGGGGATTTCGCTGGACACAGAAACACACCCAGCGCCTTCAGGATACGCTGCGCCCGGAGGTGGCCAGGTACCTTCAGCCGGGCTGGCTGTACCGGATGGCCCGTCAGCTTGAGCTGAAAACGGAACATACTGTCCCCCGTCTGGGCGCACTTTTGCGCAAGGACTCTCCGCTGAATCCGGTACGCCCCCTGCCGCCGGTGGGCGGGAATCCGGCCCTGCATGGTATTGAACCGGATGAACTGGATGTGACGCTGGCGCTGGGAGAGCGGGTGGGTCACACCATTGTTTATGGTACCACCCGTGTCGGTAAAACCCGGCTGGCAGAGCTGCTGGTCACACAGGATATCCGCCGGGGAGAGGTCACCATTGTCTTTGACCCCAAAGGGGATGCTGACCTGTTGCTGCGAGTCTGGGCAGAAGCACACCGTGCCGGCAGGGGCGATGAGCTTTATATCTTTCATCTGGGCTGGCCGGAAATCTCTGCGCGTTATAACGCAGTGGGGCGTTTTGGCCGGGTATCGGAAGTGGCCACCCGTGTGGCGGGACAGTTGTCCGGTGAAGGAAACAGTGCTGCTTTCCGGGAGTTTGCCTGGCGTTTTGTCAATATCATTGCCCGCGCCCTGGTGGCACTGGGAGAACGCCCGGATTACACGCTGATTATGCGCTATGTGAACAATATTGCTGACCTCTATATTCGCTATGCCGGAAAGGTGGTCAGTGAACAGATGCCGGAACTGGAGAGCGCCATTCTGAATAATATGAATGTGCTGGGTGAAGATGATGTGCCCCGGACCATGCAGAACCAGCCGGATGCTGTGCGTATCTGGGCTATTGAGGTGGCGCTCAGCAGTGACGCCGGGAAGAAACTCTATGACCCGATACTGGATGGTCTTCGAAGTGCGGTACGTTATGACCGTACTTATTTTGACAAAATTGTGGCCTCCCTGCTGCCGTTGCTGGAAAAACTGACCACAGGAAAGACGGCAGAGCTGCTGGCACCGGACTACCTGGATATGAGCGATACCCGTCCCGTGTTTGACTGGGAGCAGGTGATACGTAAAAAGGCGGTGGTGTATATCGGTCTTGATGCGCTCAGTGACAGTGAGGTGGCCAGTGCCGTGGGAAACTCCATGTTTGCAGACCTGGTGAGTGTGGCCGGACATATCTACAAACACGGTATGAATGCCGGATTGCCCGGTGTCGGGGAGAGTAAAAATGTGGTCAACCTGCACTGTGATGAATTCAACGAACTGATGGGCGATGAATTTATTCCGCTCATCAACAAGGGCGGTGGTGCCAGTATGCAGGTGACGGCGTATACCCAGACGTCTTCGGATATTGAAGCCCGCATCGGTAATGCGGCTAAAACTGCCCAGGTACAGGGTAACTTCAATAACATGATTATGCTGCGCGTCAGGGAGAACCGGACGGCAGAGCTGCTGACCAGTCAGCTGCCTCAGGTGGAGATTTATACCAAAACACTGGTGTCGGGACATCAGGATACCGCCGATGTGACGTCCGGACAGGATTTCACCTCCAGCACCCAGGACCGCGTTGGTACAGTAAAGGTACCCTTACTGGAGCCGGCGGATATCGTCACCCTGCCAAAGGGGCAGGCATTTGCCCTGCTGGAAGGCGGACAGTTGTGGAAAATCCGGATGCCGCTGCCGGCACCGGATAAGGACGATGCGCTGATGCCGGAGAGCATTGCAAAAGTGGCTGAAGCCATGCGGCGTCATTACCACACCGGAGAGGGATGGTGGCATGAAGCCCCGGCCGTGAATGTGCCGGAAGGAGACGGACATGGCTGATTCCCGTCGTGATGTGAACCGTCCTGACGTTGCACAACCCCCACGCCGGCACGGGCTGCTGTATAACCTGCTGTGGGGGTGGCCGTGGGCACTGGCCGGGATGGTGCTCTCCTCCCTGTTGCTGAGCCTGCTGATTGAGTACGTGGGTATTGCATTTTTCTGGCCTGAACAGGGAGCGAAGCACAGTGAAGCGGTCATGAACACCGAGCTGGGCTGGTTATCCTCGGAGTTTACCCGCAGTCTGCTGCTGTCCACGCCGTCAGTGACGGTGATGAAGTGGGTGTCCACGGCGTACCAGTGGCTGTTTGTGGACAGCGGATTTATGGCCTGGATGAAGCAGGGAGCTTCGGCTGATAACAGTGTGATACAGGAAGTGGATACTCTGGGCCGCTGGCTGGCGCATTACCTGCATGATTACCTGATGGCCACGGTATATGTGACGGTGGTGACGCTGGTCCGGGTGACGATTCTGGTGCTGTCAGTGCCCCTGTTTGTGATGGTGTCACTGGTGGCTGTGGTGGAGGGTCTGGGAAGACGTGACCTGCGCAGGTACGGTGCTGCGTATGAATCCAGTTTTGTTTATCACCATGCCAGAAAGTCCATTAAACCGGCGATATACATTCCCTGTATTCTTTATATGTCCTGGCCCACGGCAGTATACCCGAACCTGCTGATATGGCCGGCGGCCATGCTGCTGGGGGTGACCATCACTGTGACCATGGCGTCCTTCAAGAAGTATTTATAACCCACAGATGCCGGACACCCCGGTGCAAAACTGGTTTTGTGCCGGGGTGTCGGCAGACAAGCCACGTGACAGTCGTCAGTGCGCGTCAGTGTGCTGTTTTATTTACATGCCATTATCTGACTTGTCTGAAGCATTAAAATCATGTAAATAAACGGCGCAATTACTATACTATGATCAGGGGTCCTGGATGGGATGTTCATCTGGAATGAGGGGGGAGTATGACTAAATTCTTGGACAGAATTGCTGTTGTATCTGGCAAATTTATGCAGATGCAATCACAGCCAACGCTTGAACAAACAAGCAATAATAAAATTACGACTGATGCGAATGGTAACGCGACGTTGAATATGAGAAATAAACAGGTTCAGAGCGCCATGCTGGCGCGAATGAGGGAACTGGCAGCAAAACGTTAAGGATCGATGAATGGGCCCTCTAGTTATTATGGTCGTTCTGGTGTGCGGCTTCTGGTATACAGAGAATCACTATCAGTCCCGCATACGACATGCCAGAACCAACGGATGGACATCGTATTTTTATGTTGCAATGCATGGATGTCGGTTCGTTATTATTGGTTTCAGCATTACTGTCGCTTTATTGCTGGTATTAATTGTATTTAGTTTTATTACGTCAGTTTTGCATTTTTTCTTTCCGGCTATAAGCGAACGGGATCTTTATTCCTGGTTAATTGAAGATGATATTTTCTCCTGCCCCTCGTTTCTGATATTTACAATGGGAGTGGGTTTTTTATGGGCTGCATTTGAAGTTGAGGGGGCTAAATATCAGTTGAATGATGAAAACAGAAGACTGGCAGCATACAGAGAGGTTGCTGCAGAAGATGCTATGGAGTCATTGCTTGTTCAGGCGATTGATGAAGAAAAGCTGGTTTTTATCACGTTAAAATCCCGTAAAGTTTATATTGGCTATGTGGCTGCGCCGAGAATTGAACACAGTCATACACAGCATTTAGTTATTATTCCTTATATCAGTGGGTATCGTGATAAAGATACCCTGCTGTTTTGTGAACAGCACCAATATTATGCGCTTTATCTGAAAGATGGTATTACAGCTGATTCCTCTCCGCTGAATCTGCAACATTTCCGGCATGTTATTCCAGTGGATCAGGTTGAAACTATTTCTTTATTCGATACAAGTATATATCCTTCTTTTGATGAGTGTACTTGCAGGAAGCCCTCATAGCGATAGTATCGTGAAGCATATTTACTTAGAGCCGCGACCCCCTGGTGTAAAACTTGTTTTTGTAGCAGGGTGTCGGCCTGTTATCATCAGTGCGCATCAGTGGAAAACTGCCAGTGTCAGTTCACCGATGAGAGAAACGGGCGGAAGATTGTCACTGTCAGCACGGGGATGATAATAACATTCAGTACAATAATGATCCCGTTGATGGTCTGTATAACGTAACATGCCCACAGAGGGTAATGGGGTTCTTCCAGACGGAGGTAATTGAGAAATACAAACCAGAAGGCGCAAAAAAATGACCAGCCCAGAAGTAGGGGCTGAAACAGATGTTCAGGCATATTCTCTCCTTTTGAATGGGCATGCAGATAAACAGCCCCGGAACAATATCAAAGCGATCAGGTTAAGTTGCATATGCTGTTTTCTTCAGAGAACGTACTGGTCAGAAAGCAGGGCTGCGTATCAGTTCCCGCAGGAAAACGGGCAGTGTGATGATAAAAAAAACGGCGATGCATTGCATGATGGTCCATACCCAGGGCGGAAAACGGAGTTCTGCAACTTTGATGAAGCAGTAAAACAGGAGCCAGAAGGCAAGTGCGTCAGCATATATCTTCAGTGTAAGCTCAGTCATTATTCCGCCTTTATTGATGTTACAAATGAGAACAGCGTAATTTCTGAGCGTTGTTCCCGACAGCGTTAATTCATTCACGTCACGATGAAATTATCCGCCAGTGCAAATTCCGGTTTTTATCAATCCGGATGACGGTGCAAATCTGCCAGCGTTCCCGTTCAGCTCCGGGAAATATTCCGGTGTTCAGCCATGCCGCTTTTCCCGTAAAAATTTTCAGTTCTGTAAACAGAGTTTATTGCTGACCTGTTTCCCTGCCTTACGCATCCTGTACGCACCGTTTAACTCTGAAGGAGGTGCGTATGCGTTCTTTTCCGGCATCAGCCTGTCGTGCCGGTCGTCTGGCCGGGGCTGCGGGGATGCTGTTTCTTTTCACCCTTGCCATACCCGTTCAGGCGGCTGAACAGGACGAACTGGCCACCGCCATGCGCCAGCTTGACCAGGTGCAGGCGGCGCTGGAGCGGGCCCGGGGGGCTGCAGTTCAGTCCGGTTCGTCTGAGCCATCCCGTTACTTCTTTGATTATCCCCGGGCACGTGCCGATCTGGAGACCATTCGTGATGGCATCGACCGCTATCTCACGCCTTCCCGGGCCCAGCCCCGTACAACGTCAGCCGTGAACGGTCACTACCGGCGGGAGCGTCCCTGATGGGCATGTCTGCCGTGCAGTCTTCCGCCTTTAAAGCGGCTTCCGGGGAAATGGATATCAGTGCCCTGCATCTGCTGTCACTCGGACTGCTTTTTGCCGTGCTCTTTCTCTGGGCGGCCTGGGCGCTGCTGGATGTCTGGGCGGGCTGGAGTAATGAGAAGGTCCGCAGCGCAATGCTGGGGCGCTTTTTTATCCGGCTGGCTCTCCTGCTGGTTCTCAGTATCTGGATGTTTGCCAGCTGAGGTGAGTTGTTATCTGAATCATGATTATGAGGATTTTGTGTTTATGAAGTGGTGTTTTCGTTTTCTGAAACGTCTTGTTTCTCTGCCGCACACAATGCTGTTACGCCTGTGGCAGACCGTGTTTTCAGTGTGTCTGTTGCTCCGGATGAGTATGCAACCGGCCCTGGCTGATTTGCCCCAGATGGAGCCGCCGTCATCGGGCGGTGGCAGCGGGCTGTTCGGGCAGATTAAAGGCTATTCCCAGGACGGTGTGGTGCTGGGTGGCCTGATTATTTCTGCCATTGCTTTCATTGTTGTGGCGAATGCTGCGATTTCCACGTTTTCGGAAATCCAGGATGGAAAAAAATCCTGGACGCAGTTTGGGGCCATTGTGGTGGTGGGGGTGATCCTGCTGGTTGCGGTGATCTGGCTGCTGACCAAATCGGCCTCCATCATTCTGTAAGGAATACGTCCATGCAGACCATTCATTTTTTACCCGATCGCCTCAACGTGGAGCCGGCCGTGTTCCGCGGTTTTACCACGCCGGAGCTGGGACTGGCCGCACTGACCGGTGCCGGTCTCGGCCTGCTCTGGCCGTTACCGCTGCTTCCGCTGACCGGCTGGGTGATTATCCCGACAGGAATGATGGTCACGCCGCTGCTGCTGATCTGGTTTGGTGGAAGCTGGATCACCCGGATGAAGCGTGGCAAGCCGGATAACTGGCTCTGGCAGCGGCTGGAGGAGAAAAAGTGCCGTGTCGGTATGGGCCGTTCATCGCTGATTATGGTGGCGCAGGGCTGGTCCCTGCGCCGTACCCGGCCGGTAAGGAGAGTATCATGAGTCGTTTTCGTCACGCCCTTCAGGACAGGGACCAGCATATCCGCAGCCTGCGCATTATCAGTGCCGTGCTGGCAGGATTTCTGTTACTGGCCTGTATTGGCTGGATGACAGCCCCCAGTCGCCTGACCATTCATAACCCGCCGGATTTGCGTTCCGGCAGTACCCGTCCGTGGTGGGAAGTGCCCCCGTCGACGGTTTACTCCTTCGCCTTTTATATCTTCCAGCAGTTAAATGCCTGGCCGAAGAACGGTGAAGTGGATTATCCGGCTAAAATTCATGCCCTGTCAGCCTATCTGACGCCGTCATGCCGTGAACTGATGGAGAACGATGCCCGCCGTCGTAAGGATGCGGGGGAACTGCTCGACCGCGTGCGCGTGGTGTATGAAATCCCTGAGCACGGATACGGTGGGCGCTACAACAAAAATCCGGTCACCGTACAGGGCCGGGATAACTGGCTGGTACGTCTGGACCTGGTGGCGGATGAGTATTTTCATGCCGAGCCGGTCAAACGTGCGCTGGTGCGTTATCCCCTGAAAGTGGCGCGTTGGGAGGGGGACCCGGAGCATAACCCCTTCGGGCTGGCGCTTGACTGCTACAGCAGCACACCACAACGGCTGGAAGCCGCGCCGGTGGCTTCAGGGCCGGGAGGTGCACAGTGATGGCAGTCACCGTCCGTCATTTCCTCCGGAATAGCCTGATGGCGCTTCCGTTACTGATACCCCCGTTTGTGCTGCATGCTGACGAACTGATGAAGTGGGAGCGTATTCCGTTATCCGTACCCCTGAAGGTGGGGCAGGAGCGGGTGATTTTTGCGGACAAAAATGTGCGGGTGGGATTCCCGCCGGCACTGAACGGTAAGCTGCGGGTGCAGAGTACCGGTGGTGCCGTGTACCTGAAGGCGGACAGTGCCTTTCCACAGACACGGCTGCAGTTGCAGGATGTGGAGACCGGGGAAATGATTCTGCTCGATGTCACCGCCGGTGAACAGGGACCTTCTGAGCCGGTACGTATTGTGTATGACGGTGAGGTCAGCACGGTCAGTCAGGCGACTGACCTGATGAAACCGGCGTCCTCATCCGGTAAAACCTCCGCCGGTCAGTCGCGGGCACCGGGACAGGATGACGGTACGCAGGCCCGTCGTCAGCCGGTTCGTTACAGCGCGCCCCTGCCGGTGTTACTGACCCGTTACGCTGCCCAGTCCCTGTATGCCCCGCTCAGGACTCTGGAGGCGGTGCCTGGTATTCACCCGGTCAGTCATCACCTGCCCGGACGCATCACCACCCTGTATCCGTCAGAGCCCCTGACCGTCACGCCACTGGCGGCATGGGGCGCTGGCGGACGCACGGTGGTGGCGCTGAAGCTCATCAACACGATCAGCCGTAAGGTGGTGCTGGACCCCAGGGCACTGCAGGGAAACTTTGTGACCGCCACGTTCCAGCATCGCTGGCTGGGACCTGCCGGTACACCGGAGGACACCACAACACTGTATCTGGTGACAGAGGGCAGACCGGACAGGGCGTTTATCGCAGAGCCAGTCCGCCGTAAAGTCACCACAGCCCGTAAGACAGGGGGCAGCGCCCGCGGGGAGGTGAATCGTGCAGATTAAATCCAACACGCTGGTCAAATTTGTGGTGCCCGTTGTGGTTGTGGGCGGGGTATTCATCGGGCTTAAAAGCTGTGGTGATCCCGCGTCGTCATCAGATCCGTCAGCACAGCAGACACAGGTCCTGGGGACTCTGTCTCAGGAGGAACTGAAGGCGCTGGGTGTTGAGGGCGACACGCCGGAAGATACCCTGCGCACGCTTATCGGGCGTCTCAATCAGGTACGTGAACGTCAGCAGACGCTGGACGAACAGAACAGCAGACTGCTGAAGGAGAATGAACAACTGCGCAAACGCGGAACGGATGTGTCCGGTCAGCTGAACGATGCCGTGGCAGGACTGCAGAAAAGTTATGAGGAGAAGCAGCGCCAGTTACAGAACGAGCAGAACGCCCTGATGGCAAAGGTGCAGTCCCTGACGGAGCAGCTGGCGCAGCAGGGGAGCACCAGTAAGGCAAATACTGACAGCGATATTCCCCTCGGGCTGGGGCTTGACGGACTGAGTGGTTCTCCGGGAAGCGCGGTGTCACAGGGGGCTGATGGCCTGATGTGGGTGACGCCGGCTGACCAGTCACAGCCTGACCCACGGGATGTGACAGGGGGCAAAAGTGGTCCCCGTTTCCCCACTTCCTTTCTGGATGATAATCCGCTGACCCGTCAGAAGGCGGCGTATGAACAGCAGGTGAAGGGATACAGTAACGAGAAACAACAGGCCACCACACAGGCCGTCTACACCCTGCCGGAGAATGCCACCCTGGTCGGGAGCCGGGCAATGACGGCCCTGCTGGGGCGGGTGCCGGTCAACGGCACGGTGACAGACCCTTATCCGTTCAAGGTGCTTATCGGTAAGGACAACCTGACCGCCAACGACATTGAACTGCCGGATGTGGAAGGGGCCGTGGTGTCCGGTACCGCCAGTGGTGACTGGACGCTCTCCTGTGTGCGGGGCCAGGTGAACAGTATCACCTTTGTGTTTGCTGACGGGCGGGTTCGCACGCTGCCGGCACCGGATGTGAATGGCACCACCAACAGCAATCAGCAGACGAAGAACGGGAATAACACCGGCGGCATTGGCTGGATTTCGGATGAGGATGGCATTCCGTGTATCAGTGGCACCCGTAAGTCCAATGCTGCCACATACCTGCCCACCATTTTCGGTCTGTCTGCCGCAGGGGCGGCCGGTGAGGCCCTGAGTCAGGGGCAGTACACCACGCAGAATAACGTCAACGGCCTTTCTTCTGCGCTGACCGGCAGTGCCGGGGAGGCGGCACTGGGTAAGGCGATTTCCGGCGGAATGAATGAGACAGCAGAGTGGGTGAAGCAGCGTTACGGGCAGACGTTTGATGCCATTTATGTGCCACCGGGAAAAAGGCTGGCCGTTCACATCACCCGCCAGCTGGCGATTGATTACGAAGACCAGGGCCGTAAGGTGCGTTATGAGTTCACCCTGCCGGGAGAGGCGGACGCACAGGGTGGTCTGGACTGAGGGAGTAAACCGTGAAGCATTTTTTTTCTGTAATGACCCTGATTACCGTCACGCTGACACTGTCTGGCTGTGCGACATCAAAAGAGGAACTGCTGCCCGCCGGGGACCAGTCGATGCTGGAAATCTGGCAGGGGCAGTCTGACGGCGGAAGTGCCCGTTCTGCTGCGGCAGCCCGTGACACACTGCGGCGTCCGCTGACAGAAACGGAACAGCAGGACGCTGCGCAGACGGACCGCAGTTACAGCCGGACACAGGAGAGTGAAATCAGCCAGCAGTTTCCACGCCTGCCCAACCCGGACATGGTGATGTATGTCTTTCCGCACCTTGCAGAGGGGAACTCACCGGTACCTGGCTACAGCACGGTGTTTTCATTTTACAGCCAGACGCAGTATGCGATGCCCGGTGAACGCACGGCAGCGTTCTGACGGGGCGGATGAGCTGAGTGATGGTGCCGGCATGATGCCGGCGGTTTATCAACGTATGTTAAGGGACAAGTAAAATGGGTTTCCCGCTGTTTAAAAAGAAAGTGAAACCGGCAATATCTGCAGAGACGACTGTGCCAGCAGAATACGCGCAGCATTCCGGAGGCGATGACGCCGGTACTCCCCGTAACCTGAGCCGCCCCGGGCGAATGACCCGTCAGGAGGAGGCGAAGATTTACCATGCGGGCCCGTCCATTATTGATTTTCTGCCCTGGGTGGAATACCTGGATGAAGAGCAGTGCCTGCTGCTGGATGACGGGGTGTCGGTCGGCGCTGTGTATGAGGTGACACCGGCAGCCACGGAAGGGCGCACGGCAGAGCGTCTTGAGCAAATCCGTGACACGGTGGAGGATGCCCTGCAGGACAGCTTTGATGAATACGACACCCATCCCTGGGTGGTGCAGTTCTTCTGTCAGGATGAAAATGATGTGGATGCGTATCTTGACCATCTGAAGGGGTATGTGAAGCCCCATGCGCAGCGCACCGCTTTTACAGAGGCCTGGCTGGGCGAGATGGAACGGCATCTGCGGGGAATTGCCCGTCCGGAAGGGCTTTTCACGGACACACTGGTGACCGGGCAGCCCTGGCGTGGTCAGCAGCGACGGACCCGGATGGTGGTGTACCGCCGTATCGGGAAAAACAGCCATGACCCGATGCCGCCGGTGGCGATGCTGAACCAGGTGTGTGAACGCGTGGTGGGGGCGCTGGGCGGGGCGGGGGTGCGCTGTACCCGTATGAACGGTCTGCAGGTACATGGCTGGCTGCTCAGGCTGTTCAATCCCCGGCCGGCGTGGGTGGACAGGGACACTCTGTACCGTCTGGCCACTCGCGCGGCACCGCAGGGGACCCCGGAGGGCATGATGCCGGTGATGACCGACTTTGCGGAAAGTCTCTGGTTCACGCCGCCGGTGTCGGATCCGGAAAACGGCGTGTGGTGGCTGGACGGGCTTCCGCATGCCGCCGTGGTGGTGGAGAAACTGCGTACACCCCCGGAGGCAGGGACGCTGACCGGTGAGAAGGCCCGGGGCGAAAAGACGGTGAATGCCCTGATGGATACGTTCCCTGAAGGCACCATGCTGTGCATGACCATTGTGGTACAGCCGCAGGACACACTCGAGGAGCGTTTCACCCGGCTGTCAAAAAATGCAGTCGGGGAGAACACAGAGTCCATCCGTGCCCGTCAGGATGTGGCCACCGTGAAGGAATATCTGGGGAATCGCCATAAACTTTACCGGGCGGGGATCAGTTTTCTGTTACGGGCAGAGGATATGGACAGCCTGAAGCGTAAGCGGGTGGCCCTGACCACAGCACTACTGGGCGCCGGTCTGCAGCCGGTACGTCCGGAGTTTGATGTGGGGCCACTGAACAGCTGGCTGCGTGCGCTGCCCATGTGTTTTGATCCGGATACGGACAGGAAGCAGTGGTACACGCGTCTGATGTGGGTGCAGCATCTGGCTGGGCTCCTGCCGGTGACCGGGCGGGAGACGGGCACCGGTCATCCCGGATTCAGTTTCTTTAACCGGGGTGGGGATGTGCTGACCTTTGATCCGCTGAATAAACTGGATCGCACCCAGAATGCACACCTGTTGCTGTTTGGCCCGACCGGCGCCGGGAAATCCGCCACACTGTGCTCCTCGCTGTCGCAGATCATGGCCGTACATCGCCCCCGTCTTTTTATTGCTGAGGCTGGTAACTCGTTCGGGCTGCTGGCCGATTATTTTGAGAGCCTCGGGCTGAGCGTCAACAAAATCAGCGTGAAACCGGGCACCGGTGTCAGCCTGCCACCGTTTGCGGATGCACATCACCTGGTGGCACAGGGACAGACCCTGCAGGATGTGGATGAACAGACACTGCCGGATATTGATGATGACACGCAGGACGAGAGCGAGGAGCAGCGCGATATCCTGGGAGAAATGGAGATCTCTGCCCGCATGATGATCACCGGGGGGGATCCGAAGGAAGAGGCGGCACTCAAACGGGCGGACAGGGCGATGATCCGTGAAGCCCTGCTGATGGCCACGCACACCACATACCGGGAGGAACGCCAGATGCTGCCGGCGGATTTGCAGTCGGCTCTGTGGGAAATCTCCCGGGACAGTCAGCGAAATGAACTCCGGCGGACGAAAGCGGCAGAGATGGCGGAAGCGCTGGGGATGTTCACCCAGCCGGGCAGTTTTGAGGCGGAGCTGTTTAACCGGGAGGGGGCGCTGTGGCCGGAGGCGGATGTGACGCTGATTGACCTGGGGCATCTGGCCCGTGAAGGGTATGAAGCCCAGATGGCGCTGACCATGGTGTCGATGACCAACATGATTAACAACATCGCGGAGCGTGACCAGTATCTGGGGCGGGACATTCTGTTTGCGGTGGATGAGGCACACATTGTGACGGTGAATCCGTTGCTGTCCCCGTACATGACCAAGGTGGTGAAAATGTGGCGCAAGCTGGGCGCCTGGCTGTGGCTGGCCACGCAGAACCTGAAGGACTATCCGGATGTCGCCGAGAAGATGCTGAATATGGCCGAGTGGTGGGTGTGTCTGACCATGCCGCCGGAGGAAGTGAATAACATTGCCCGCTTTAAGGCCCTGACAGAGGAGCAGAAAGCGGTGCTGCTGTCAGCCGCCAAACTGTCGGGGTGTTACACGGAAGGGGTGGTCCTGGCGAAGAAGGTGGAGGCACTGTTCCGCGTGGTGCCCCCGAGTATTTACCTCGCGCTGGGGATGACGGAGAAGGAGGAGAAGGCGGAGCGCCGGGCGTTAATGAAAGCGCATCAGTGCAGCGAACTGGAAGCCGCATTTCATGTGGCCCGGAAGCTGGACAGGCTGCGTGGGCTGACTGACGGGGAGTAAGACGATGCTGTGTCTGAAATATCCGGAGCCGGAAGAGGTTTCACAGGGGCATCCTGCCGGAAGTGTGTTTGTGCTGCCGCCACAGGGACAGCCCGGTGCCAGTAGTGCCACCCGGGATAATCTTGAGCGTCTGCGCGGGCATCTGCAGAAGCAGCTGGGGCCGGTGACGCGTATCTGTTGCCAGCCTCAGCGTGTGGGGGTGAACAGCAGCGTGGCGGTGGCACTGGAAGGGCGGTCGGGTCAGCAGGTGAATCTCCTGCTGACGGTGAGTGGCCATGAGGGCTGGCCGTCGGAGGAGGAGTATGCACATCCCCGCTGGTATATCCCGGTGACCGATGCTGCTGATTTGTGTTATCTGCTGCTGTGGCTGGCTGAGTTAAAGTGAGGTTAGTATGAACTCAGGTGATTTACCGGGGCCTGTGGGACTCAGGCCGGTATGGGAACGGATAACCGATGACCCATGGTTATTTCTGACTGGCGGATTGCTTATGTTTGTTGTGGTATATGTCGTGTCGGTGGGACTGACAGAGGTTATTTTCAGGTTAAGCGGCTTCCTGGCGCGTCTGCTGAGGCGCAGTCGATGAAAAAGTCTGAAAAATAAACCGGGGTATTACAGAAGGCGGTTTGTTTTCATTATTATCGTAGCGTAGACACTTATTGTTATGCAATCTACTCTTTCCATCGTTTTCCGTTTGCCGCACTCCGGTGCGGTTTTTTATTTCTGACGCTGGCAGAGAAAGGAAAAATCTCAAAATATCATTCAGGGGTTGAAACCAGCTGAGGGCAACGGGCAGAATTTACGGGATTAGGTTGTTTCATTGTTTATCATTACTCAGGACGGTTTGCCCGCAGGAGAGGCGGGCTTTTTTTAGTATATCTTCGCATGAGCCATTGCCATACTGCTGACTTTTTTTCGCGCTTACGTCACAGGTGATGGCTCAGTCGAAGATATACTGATTGCAGAGATGAGGTATGGCGGCTCGTTATAAAATCACGGCAACGATAATGAAGCCCGGCAATCCGCCGGTACTCTGGACCCGTTACTCCGGAAATAAAATGACCCGGACAGAGTGTGAGAATATGTTTTCCATTCCAAAAGAGCCCGGCCGCTCTTTTGGCGATAAGGTAAGAGTGCAGGATTTTCGGTGTGTGGCGGTTGAGAACGAAAAAGTCTGAAAATATCACGCTGCAATAAAAATAAACGTTATATGGTGATAACATTTTACGGCGTCAGGTGATCTCCATAGATATATGGGACATGAATGACAACCTCCTTGCATTGAGACATTAATTATTCCGGGCACAATGCCCGGTTTTTTTTATATACCAGTAGCTCTGCCCGAATCCCGGAACAGGCAGAGCATAACAACCGGAATATATCAGGGATTTGTCGTCATCAGCTGATACACCACGTCGGCAAATTCCCTGCCATAGCCTTCTGTGGAGCCGTCTTTAATACCGTTGTTTTTAATCTGGTACTTACCGTTGACATAAAAAGCCGGCGTTCCGGTAAGACCAAATTCTTCTGCAGCCTGTTCCTGGCGGGCAGTCATCGTTTTTACCATAAAGCTGTTTCTGGCGGCATCAAATTCACCGGCATCCACCCCCGCCTGAACGAATACAGCTTTGATGTCATCTTCGCTTTTTACCGAACGGCGCTTCAGTACTGCTTCAAACAGCGGCCCTTCCACTTTATCTTCCACACCCAGTGCCCTGGCAATGGACTAGGCTTCAGTCAGTTGTTTTCCCATCGCTCCCATAAAACTGGCATGGTATTTTTCCACTTTCACCCCATCCGGCAGTTTTGCCTCAATGCTTTTACTGACCTGGTAGGGATTGTAGAAACTGCTGCATGCCGGGCAGTAGAACGAGAAGAATTCCACGACCGGTGGTGCATCTTTTACCGGATTATCCAGTTTTGTGTACTGTTTGCCTTCAGCGACAGTGATGGATGCCAGTCCGGGCAGGCTGGCAGCGAAAAATAAAGATAAGGCAAGAAGCGCTCTGGTTGTTAATTTCGCAGGTATCAGTGTCATGTTTACGGATTATACAAATCAGAATTATAAACAATGGCGGCCGGCCTGACCGGTGGTCTGCACGCAGGTAAACAGCGTCCTGCCGCCCCCTTATCAGTCACCTGATGATACAGATGACTGCGGGTTATAATACATCAAAGTTTATAATTTAAGCGGGGTATTTGTCTGAAGCTGAGAGGCAGAATATCCGGTGAGTTTTGGGATAAGGCGTTATCACAGGGGATGTCAGCTTCATAATTAAGGTTAATCAGAAACGTGATAACGCCTTATCCGAAAAGAAGAGCGTGTTCCCTCAGGTGTCAGATTTCCAGGTCGTCAAAAAGAGGGAACACACTCAGTTTTTCAGGTGACGTACCCGGGGCTTATTCTGATATCTGGCGGGCTGACAGGCAATAATAAAATAGTGGAAAAATTCCTGGTTTGATGTCGTTAATTTTCAGTTTCCGGTTTTGAATTTATTGATGACCTTCCCGGTGGTTCTGAGCACGCTGTCAGACATGTCTTGTCTGACGGAGTTATTTCATGTACCGGAATCTGTTGTATTCCTTTCTTGCTCTGCCGGTGATATCAGTTGCCGGCACCACTGTTTATACCGATTCGGCACATCTGCCGGTTAATCCGCCCCCTGATGTACAGGTTGTGTTGCTCGACGGGCCACAGCAACTGCAGGATGTTTTTTTTGGTCCGTTGCCGGCTGACCCTGAAGCCGCTGAGGCGGCTGTCCGTGAGCACATGCAGTTTCCTGAATGGGCGTCTGCACAGGCTGACCTTGCAGAACGTTACCGCCAGGTGACCCACGCCTGGTCGCTGGGGCTTAAAAAATACCCGGCGGTGGTGTTCGATGACCGGGAAGTGGTGTACGGCACCACCGATGTGGCACAGGCTGAACGACTCCGGAGTCAGGGAGGGCAGCCATGACGGGTCTGCGAACACGACGTTATGCCGGCGCATTTTTGTTGTGGGCAGCGACTGTTTCTGTGGCTGACGCGTCCCTGAATACGGCACAGATAGTGACCGGCGCGGTCTCTCAGAGTTGCATCAGCTGGCGGGTCAGCGGTATCTGTTACTGGCTGCACTGCTCCTGGTCGGGGTGTCGGGTCAGAACGTCCGTGAAGGTTTCACATTTTATCCCTGAAGCAGTGGTATCCACCTATACCGCACCGGGCGGTAATCCCTGGCGGGAGATGGCTCTGGTCAGTCAGGCATCCGGCGGTGTGGAGAACGCCATCAGCAGCGGGATTGCCGGGTTGTCTGCCGGCGGGGGAAACCCGGCAGATATGAAATTACCGGGACAGCGTAAATCCGCCATCCGTTTCAAATACGCGGATGCGCTGGGGCATCCGGCCACGTTGCTTATCGGGGGCAGCATTCCCGGGTATTCATGCGAGTCTGCTGCCACGCCACTGAAGCCTTATTTTCTCAGCACACTGGACAGCCTTGCCTGGCGCACCGGCATGCCTGAATCCCTGTATCCCGAAGCCATGATACCCGGCAGACGGGAGCTGGGGAGTCAGCGTAATGCAGATATGTGGGGAAATATCTACCCCCGTTCCGGTTTTGTCAGCCAGACCGATGATGACAAAGCGGCTGCCCTGGTGGCCCAGCGGGTGGCGGATATTATCACCCGCACCAGTGAGCCCCACGTCTATCAGCCTCTGCAGGGCCGAAAAAAGGATGGCTACTGGCCACCGGATGCGGTGGAAGAAAACACCGGCACCCGTAATCACAAGTGGCAGCGCCTGACCCCTTCTGTTTCTTCATCCTGCGCCGTGTTTCCGGATGGCAGCCATGCCGCGCCGGAGGACGGTAATGCCGCTTTTGCCCTGTGGCGTCCCTACAGTTGCTGCAAAAAGCGGGGCCAGAAATTTCTGGGCAGTACGAATTTTTAGAGGAAAGCAAATCATGAAGCATAAACCACAACTGATAAATGTCGTGGCACTGGCCGTCATGCTGACCTGCAGCACAATGGCCGGCGCGGCGGAGAATGAACGCAGTACGTTCGGTCTCTCCCTGCCACAGGTGAATGACAGTGCCATCGGGTACGGGAAATCCATTGATGGTGCCATTTCGGACAAACTGTTTTACACCCTGGGAGGCGGGTCAGTGATATCTCAGCCGGCGACCCGGAGCAACATGAAGAAGCTCGGGGTGGATATTGGCTGGAGCAGCAACCTGATGTGCGGCAACTTTGACCTGAAAACCACGGTGAGCAATCAGCTGAACGGGGTAACGGACGGTTTTAAAAACCTGATGGGGGATGTGATACAGGGGGCGACGGGGGCGGTGGCCAGTCTGCCGGCGATGGTTATCCAGCGGGCGAATCCGGGACTGTATGATGCCCTGACTAACGGGGTGTTACAGGCAAATGTGGCGTTCGACAAGGCACAGCTGAACTGCCAGAACATGGCGAAGCGCATGATGGAGTTCTCGGACAGCAGCAAGTGGACACAGGCTGCGGTTATGGAGGAGTACAAGTCACTGGTTAACAGTGGTGAAGCGGATGCTGTCAGCGCCGACAATAAAGCACAGAAAATGACCGGAAAAAAAGGGAGTACCTGGATTGGCGGACAGAGTCGTGGTGGTGCCGGACAGCCAGCTATTCGTCCCACACATGATCTGGCAGCAGCGGGGTTTAACATGATGAATAATCTGCCGGTCACCAGTACATCCACGATCAGTGCAGCCAGTTGTACCGGAAGTGTCTGCAGTAAGTTCAGTAATGCTGAAGAGGCGGCAAAGGCGGTGGTGAAAGTACTGGGCGATCGTTCCATGCGGACCTGTGTGAATGCAACGGAGTGTACTAGCGGGGATGAAGATCAGCAGCCGGGGACCTCTGTTGCCGGAACGGGGTTTGCCCCGATGCTGGAAGAAGCGGTGAAAGTGAATACGGAGCAACTGGTGAAGCTGGTTAATGGTACTGAAAAACCGACAGCCGCAAATCTGGCCAGACTCCGGTCCGGCAGTCTGACGGTAACGGCCGGAGTGATTAAAGCGCTGCAACGGGATCCGGATAATGCTGCACTGACCGGACGTCTGGCTGGCGAACTGGCCATGGCGGATACGGTGGAGACGGCACTGCTGATGCGCAGGATGATTATGACGGGGATGTCGGAACCAAATGCAACAGAACAGCCTCGTGCTGTTGCTGACGGGGAACGTCGTATTGAGGCGCTGGACCGGGAGATTGCCGCGCTGAAAAACGAGATGGAGCTGAAGCGCGAGCTGGCCCGCAACAGCGTGCTGACCATTATTGAACGGGAGAATGAACGGGTTGGGAACAATCCGATGATTCAGCAGACAGATAATGCTGACAGCCGGATGCACACGCTGGAGGTCCCTGATGAGGAATAAGGTGATGAAGATGAATACGGGAGCAGGAATGCGCGGCCGGCTAAAAAGGAAGGGAAAGATGCTTATTCTGTATCTGCTGCTACTGGCAGGTATCACCGTGTTTTCTTTGTGGCTGGCAAATACCGGTATTCGCCATGCAGAGGGTTTTGCTGCCCTGCGAGAATGGATGTATGAGACGCGTTATGGCTGGCTGATCTGGCGTCTGTGTGTTTACTGCGCGCTCGGATGGTGGGGATGGAAAATCTGGCATGCACCGGGCTTCAGACAGGAATACAGGGCACCTTTTCTTCGTATGGCCACAGTCAGTGTTTTGTTTGTTCTGCTGTGTGAATACTCTGTTTTCGCCGGACCGGGGCGTTGATGCGTTATGACCACAAATAATTATCTGGAATATTTTCTGACCCTGCTGGGCTGGGTGGTGAATAATGGCCTGTGGGATGTGTTAATCAGTACCGGATTGTTTGCGCTGCCGCTGGTATTTAAGGTGATTGGGATCTGGCTGAAAGTCCGGGAAGAGGGGGAAGATGAAGGCAACAAGGGATTACTTTCGCTGCCCCGTATTGAGAATGTTCTTTACGGTGCTTTTTTCGTCATGATTGTCTGTTGTGTTCCTCTGGTTCAGGTCAGCCTTGACAGCATTAAGTTTGACAAAACGCGGGCAAGAACTTGCGGAACCTGGACGCCGAAAGATCCCGGAGATACCGGTTACAGTGGAGTTATTTCCAGTCTTGGTGATCGGAGTGCTGCTGCGCCACTCTGGTGGGTGATGGTGCATAAATTATCCAAGGGGGTGACACAGGCTGCGGTTGCGTCGATCCCCTGTCGGCCAGATTTGCGTCAGTTACGTTTTGAGGTTCAGCGGACGTTTATTGAAAACCGTGCGCTGGCAGATGAATTGCAGGATTTTACCAATGACTGCTATTCGCTGGCTCTGTATATGTGGAAACAAAGGGATCAAGGACAGACGAAGGATAAAAAACTCCTTTCAGATATTGCGTGGATAGGGAGTACCACGTTTATGAAGGGCGATTACATGACGCTGCAATCAAAACTCCCCCGTGCAGCTTTTCCCTGGAATGAATCGCGGGACAGCGGGCGTCCGAATACGGGACGTGGAGGATATCCGACATGTAATGAGTGGTGGCTGGCAGCAGATAACGGCCTGAGGGCGCGGGTGATTGCGGAGGTCAGCGACAGTTACTGGTTGCGGTTGTCAGCGGCAATGAAAATGATTGGCAGCAGCCAGGTTGATTATAAGGAAGAAGTTGTCCGACGGCTGGTGAGTCCGAAGAGTCTGACAGTCTCTCAGGACGGTGAGGTTTACCGTGGATATGGTGGTAATGCGGATATGACGACCATGAACGCAGTGGCTAGGATTGCGGGAACGGCTGGCAGTGCGGTGACAGCACTGGGGGCATTCCCGGCGCTTGATGCAATGCGACAGGCGCTGCCAATGGTGCAGGCCATTCTGCTGATGGCAATTTATATCATGTTGCCGCTGATTCTGGCGTTTGCAGCATATGAGTTGTCAACCCTGATCACACTGACGTTTGTGGTATTTGCGCTGAATTTTCTGACGTTCTGGTGGGAGCTTGCACGATGGCTTGACAGCTGGATGTTGACGGCACTGTACAGTTCGGACACACATACCCGGTTCAATATGATGGGATTCCAGAACACGTCGGACGATCTGATAATGAATCTGGTAATGGGGACGATGTTCATCGTGTTGCCGGCAGTCTGGCTTGGGGCACTGTCTTGGGCCGGGTTTAGCGTAGGAGTCGTGGTTGGTGATTCTTTTGGGAAAGGAACAAGCCATACATTCCAATCAGCTTCAAAATCTGGTGATATTGCATCTGGTGGAGTAGATTCTTTTTCGAAAGGAATTGATAAAGGAATGAATAAATAAGGAATAAAAAGTCCAGTATTATTGGTGCTGGACTTTTTATTAAATAAAGTTATCGTTATTTACTATATGAAAGGAGTTTTTATTTGTGTTGGTGAATTAAATGGAGTCTCAATTTCGGATACATATGGTGATTTGTAAGATAAATCTAAGGCAACTTCATTACGAGCTTCAATAAGAGAATTCGTTGAGTTTTTGGGGACATCAGGAGCCGGATCTGGCAGGAGTACACAAAGGATCTTTTTCAGCAACATATTCATAAGATTAATTTCCCTCCCAATTCATCCATCATATTAATAACCCAATGCTATCATACTACCTGTATGATAAATGCGCAAGTGTAAAATTTTACCTTAATCAATTGGTTGTCATGAAAAAACTCCTAATTTTTAGTTCTGTGATATGAATTTGATGTTCAAATTATGCCCTGTTTTTGTATAAATACAGGGGGAAAACCATACAGAATCTACTGATAAATGACTCAAAAGGAGGTGTTAATGTTGAGTAAAGAGTTGTTGCTTGTTTGTGTGTCATGCCTGATGCTGAGCGCCTGTTCTGTTGATGAAATTGCTGCAGTTAACAAGCAAATCAGTGATGGTGCCTTTGCTTTAACGGGGGCATTGCGTGGAAACTCATCGTCTGCGGATTCAAATGGAATGCCGGTTTTAAGTCAGGCGCAAAAACCGGCGACAAAATCCAGAACGCAGGAATATTCAGTACCCGTTGATGTTGATACAGCTGCTGCTCGCCTTAAACGTTATTACGAGTTTATATCTTTCGATGAAATTGAAGCTATCCGCAAAAAAAACACCAGTGGGGAATGGGCGGCATCAGCAATACTTGAACAGAACCCTGTATGGGAGGTTATGCCCGGTAGTTATTATAAAATGGGTCAAAACTGGGACGATTATGATCATCTGACTATTGAAGTGGAAAAGAATGGGGCGGGAAGTAAATTATATATTACGTTTAAATCGCCATCGGATAAAAGACTGAATAGTGAAAGTCTCAGGAAACTGATGTTGAATATTAAAGATGTTGCTGAAGGAAAAATTCGTTAATTGATAGTGAGATTGTGTTTATGTTAAAGAAAGTTGTTCTCGGCTTGTTAATTGTTGGACTGGCTGCTTTTTCTTTTGATTTTGGTCGACGGTGGGAATTATCCAAAACAGCGGAGTATTGTTCTTCAATTGGCAAAAAATTATCTGATGCTGGTCCTGCGTATTGTGTGGAAAAATAAGTTATTAATTGTGAGGGTAAGATAAGGAGTAAAAAAAGAATTGTTTTTATTTATAGGTTGTATTGTCGTGTTGAATCTATTAGTTTTTATGTATGGACTTAATATATATGAATAATACTTTGCGGCAGTGGCTTGAATTTGATGAGATGATTACGCCAAAGATAATAAAAGTTATCTACTAGATTTTTCTTGTTATCACAATCGTTGGCGGTGTCACAGGAATGTTCGCCAATTTCTTTGCAGGATTTATTGGTCTTGTGTTTGGTGTTATAGGTTTGAGAGTTGGATGTGAAATGGTTATTCTGATGTTTAATATCTATAAGCAACTTAAAAAAATTGCAGATGCAGTTCCTGAAAAAACAAGTGATGTATCAGAGGCTGAAATGCCTTCACCTTCAGATAATCATATCTGATATAACAGCTCAGGCCGGTGTTAACCGGCCTTTTTTATAAATAAAAATCCTCCTGTGAGGGTGTTGACATATAAAAGCCCGCCTTGCTAATCTTTCCCCGCTGTAATTGTCGCTATGCGACCACCAATGTTCCGTATAGCCTGTGAGGAACGCCTTCGGGTGGCTAGTTAAACACCTCCTGAACCTGAAAGGACGGTGCATTCCACGTGAATGAGGTAAATCTGCGCGCTCTTGAGAGCAGAATGTCGTCACAAAAAGCGCATTATGACGCGACGATGAGGGCTTTTTTTACTTCCATCCAGCACCGCTATGATCGGTCTGTAGTCATCCGCAAAACTGCGGATTGGCGTCTTTAATCTGTTCGGGCATTCGCCCCGGGCTTCTTACGACTGTACGCACGGCATAAGGCCATCTGAAATCTGGCCGCTTGCGTGCGTACGTGGAGTTTGAAGCTGCGCGGCGTCACTTGCGTGCGACCGAAGGGAACACCAAGTGACGCCGCGAAAAAACGTCCTGAAAGCCGCGTCATTTACGGCCTGACAGAAAATCGTCGCTCGTGATCAGCTTTTTGTTGAAAATTTAGGCGATTTCAGGTCCGTTTTCTGCGACGTATTCACGTCCTTTCCGGAGCGTCCGTTTTCACGGACGGCCGCCCCGGACGACTGTCTTAACTTCGTTAATACATAAAGATATGTATCAACCATCTGATATTGAGAGGAAAAATGTAAATTCGTTCTGATGTCTGGAGGCGTCAGCGCTGGCTGACGGGGAGTAAAACATCGCCCTGGTGCACAGGTAGCGAACTCCTGTAAAAACTCAACACGTGCACGCTCTGCTACATAGACATCATACGAGCCAGGAAGGCGAGCAACCGCGTTACAGAGCCGTCCGAAACGACGTAAAACTAATAATATCAATGTATTAGTCTGTTTATCCGGGAAGACTGTTTGTGCAGTTGTTCAGTATAAGCGGATGGATTTCTGCATCCGTATGTCACCAGGAGAAGCATGTATGAGCAGAAAATCGCAGCGTTCCAGAGTTGAGATGTTTCGCAAGGATTTCATTACTCTTGCCCGTGAGTGTGGCGGCAGTTATGCGACAAAAGCCGACAGGGTTCGTATTGCAAAATATTTTCTGAATTATTTACGGGAAAACGGAATAAAGCTGCGGGACACCCACAGTATCAATACGAGGCATTTTCAGGGGTATCTTCTGAGCAGAAAAGCGCAGGGGATTTCTCACCGGACTATTCAGAATGAAAGGGCGGTGATGAGAGCTATTTTACAGAAGGACGGTCGTTATAAATTAGCCGCTCCTGATAACCCTTTACTGAGTAATGAGACGCTCGGCCTGACAAATACATGTCGGGATGGAAAAAAAAATACCGTTGCCACCGGAGGAATTCCGGAAGGCATTTACAGAGGTGGAAAAAAAGAATCCCGGTGTTGCAGCGGCAATGCAACTTTCTTATGTACTGGGTTTGCGAACGAAGGAAGCAGTCCAGTCATGTAAATCAGTTAAGTCGTGGATGCGGGCTCTGGAATCGGGGCACAATTCTCTGTTGATTGTTTTTGGCACAAAAGGTGGGCGCCCCCGGGATACTATTATTACCGATCGTGATGTTGTCAGACAGGCCCTGAGTTATGCTGAGAAAATAATGAATGAACAGAGTGGAAAGCTTATCGATCGCCCGAATATAAAACAGGCAATAGATGTTTATCGCTATCATGTTCGTAAGGCTGGATTAACCGGAGAGAAATCACCTCACAGTATGCGTTACCATTTTTCTCAGGAGGCCAGACGTTTTTATCGAAAAGATGGGGTGGGTGATAAAGAGATATATGCACGGGTTTCTATGGATTTAGGTCATGGGGACGGTCGGGGGCGTTATGTGAAACAGGTTTACTTTAAAAACGGTGATATTCAGGAATAATACAGGAGGATGTGTGATGTATCATATATTGATGGAAATAAAAGCGGTTCGTTATATCAGGGATATCGTACTGGATAGTGAGAACGATTATACAGATATCATGGTGCATTACCGTTGTAAAACGCCACTGAGTGAATCTGATACATGTGCCATGATTTGCCGCTATTTTGAGTCAGTATATTTTGATGATGAATCTGGCGGTGATTATTTTATTCCAAAAACAACGGTGGTTGAATTGTGGTCGGAAATGGGTGGTGTTCTCAGATGTAAACCGGATCACCGGAGCCTTTCGCTGAAAGTGGATAATACGGTTATTATTCCGGTGATTCCGGAAATTGTTTATGCCCTGAAAAACGGGACATATGATCCAGACTCATCTGATATTACATCATCTGTAAATACATGGTTTGGTGATCTGTTTGATGATAATGGAGAACTGATCATACATAAACAGAATTGCTGATAACGTAATCTTGACAGGATAAACAGAGCAACGGAAAATGAGCATGTTAATTCTGTCACCTTCGGGTGACCACCAATGTTCCGGCAGTCTGTGAGGAACGCCTTCGGGTGGCTGCATTCAACACCTCCTGAGCCTGAAAGGACGGTGCATTCCACGTGAATGAGGCAAATCTGCGCGCTCTTGAGAGCAGAATGTCGTTACAAAAAGCGCATTATGACGCGACGATGAGGGCTTTTTATACTTAATCTGTGCGGGGGTGTTCCGCATGGCAGTTATGCACCCTGTCTGATGGCAGTGGCGCATGGCATTTTATCTTCGACTGTGCTGGCGATAAAAGCATAGTGCAGCCCTGCTGTTTTGTCGTTTATTACCCTGTCGGGAACATGCTTCCCGCAGGGCAGATGTGTTCCCGTGATGTTTTGTATCAGAGGAGAACACATGAACATTCTGTTAACACTTCTTTATTCTGTCGTATGGCTTGTCTGCACCATTCTTCGGGTAATCGCACCCGTGTCGGCTGTCCGTGCGTGGTGTGAGTATCAACTGGAAGGTATGGCGATACTTCGTGATGCGTACAGTTCGCTGGCAAAGGCGGCTGGAATGCAGAATGATGCATTTGAATATTCTGAAAGTATTGCACGTCATCTGGGCTACAAAAGCGGTGGTGACCAACTGAAATCAGGACTTTTCCGGCCGTTTCTGTGGCATATACGTGCGAAAGGCCACAGGCTGGGAGCTGTCATGGAGATGGAGGTATGGAAGACATGGAAGAACGGCTGTAACGATGTCTGCAATCCATGGAAGGATATCTACAATCCATGGGAGCGTGGATGGAACGATGGCTGGACTGAATGTCTGAATCAACGTGTAGCCGGCATCCTGAAGCAGGCCTGTGTTGACTTTTCCGACGCAGACTGAACGGTTTTTCTTTTACTTACTGCACCGTGTGTCTGCGCTGGTGTTTTCCCTGACGGGAGTTTTGTTCCGTCAGGGACAGGACTTCCGGTACAGACGGAGGTCATTATGTACTCACCCTTACTTGTTCATTATTCAGCGCTGCAGACGCAGTCTGCTCTGCTGGCGCATATCAGCCAGCTGGAAGGTGAGCTGATGCGGTTACGCGCCTGGCAACGGCTGGGGATTACCCCGGAGCCGGATGATGAAACGGAGCCTTCACTGGTATACGTGCAACTGTGGGATACCGGTGAGGCGCTGGGCTGGCTGCTGTATGACCTGGAGCAGGAGAACATTCCTGCTCCGGGAGTTCAGGCCCGTCAGGCACTTGACAGTCTGATGGCGCTGGGGCGTGAAATTAATCATGAAATCTGGACTGACAGTATCAGTACCGGAAAGCTGACGGCCAGAGCGGATGCCTGTTTTGCCCGCCACGACATGATGTAGTTAATAACCTGACCCTGACGGGGCGTGCTCTCCGTCAGGAAGGCATTCCCCGTAGTTTATTTTTAATCTGACCACGAGGAATGTTCCATGTCTGAATTATCTTCACGTCCGGCCCGTGAGCCGGTGGTATATACCCTTGAGCAGGTAGCCACAATACCGGAAAAGCAGTGGCATGCTTTTGTTCTGGCCGTAACAGAAACCTTCTGGCAGTTGCCGGAGGCGTTACGGCCGCAGAATGCGTATTTCGGCTCCCTGACCCGGGCATCTGAGTTGTTTCCGGTAACGGACATTCTGGCGTTTTACAGCCGGTCTGCAGACGGGCTGTGGTCGGTGAATGTCACCATTGAACGGGAGCATCGTCAGAACATTCTGGTGCTTAAGGAGCTGAATTTTGGCCGCCAGCCAGGGGATTTCTTTGCCCGTACGGTGTTTGTGCTGCTGCACAATCTGTGTCCGGATTGTTTCCGCATTCATTCCACTGCCGGTGGTGCCAGCTGGTCACTGCCGCTGAAATGGATAAAACGGTACCTGGGGCATGAGAACTTTTCTGCACCGGAGTCTGTATTAACCACTCCGGTAAGGGGAGATGCGTTTGACCGTTTACTGCTGCAGTTTCTGTCCGGTCAGGGGCGACAGTTATCCCCGGATGACTGGTCAGCACTGGAAGAGGCTGAACATCAGCTTTACTGGCTGCGTGCACTTGCCGGTGGACACTGACAGAACATCGTTGTTTCTTTTCATTTACCCGGAATAACGCCATCGCGTATTCCGTCGTTCATATACCCCGGCAGGGACATATCCCTGTGGGGAGAGTCCCTGCGTTATTCAGGAGAATTGTTATGGGACTCGATATTTACTTTCTGGCTCGTGATAACTATCAGAATGGTACCGTTGTGGAAACACAGGAACATCAGGAAGTGGGAGCTTTCCGTAAGGTGATGCCGCTTCTGACATGGTTCCGTAACCATACTGGTGCTTCGGATGAGCAGCATACTTTCCCTGTAACACGCCGGTCACTGACTGCATTATTGCGTGACCTCAGTATGCTGACGCCGGGAAACTGCCACAGCCTGTTTCCTTATGTCAGAAACTCGCGTTTACGGGGTGAAGACTATGCTGATGATTACTGGTATGACGTGAATGACATAAAAGCGTGGGTCAGCGATACGCTGAAGACGTTTGATTTTGAGCGTCGTTCACTGGTGATGCTGGCGTTGTGGTAAGTCCGGCCTGTCTGATTTTCGTTATTAATTTAACCGTACGGTGCATGTTCACCGTACGGGGAGCATGCATCTTTTTTATGGAGCGTGCTCTTATGAAAACGAAAAAACATACTTCACGTGCCGTGAATAAAACGCCGGAACGTGACCTGTATCAGCTGGTGACCGACAGGATTGTGACGGCCATTGAAAATGGTGTGCCACCCTGGAAACGTCCCTGGCGCTCGGCGCGTAACGGCGCGGGAGAGCCGGAGATGATGCCGGTAAACGCCCTGACCGGGAAGCCTTATACGGGCGTGAATGTCCTGTTGTTGTGGCTGACCGCGGATGAAGCCGGGTACGCCAGTAATTACTGGCTGACGTACCGTCAGGCGCAACAACTGGGTGGCCACGTCCGTAAAGGAGAGGTGGCCACGCTGGCGGTGATTTACAAAGACTGGAAAAAACAGGCTGTGGATGAACACGGTAACCGGCTGACGGACAGTGAGGGGGAACCGCTCATGGAAACGGTACCGGTACTGAAAGCGAATCCTCTGTTTAATGTGAGACAGTGCGACGGTTTACCTGAGCATCTGATGGTGAAGGCGGAAGGCAGCGCGGATGCACTGCCGGCTGATACCATCAGTGAGCGGGTGCTGCCGGTACTGAATGGCAGTGGCGTCAGTGTTTCGTCACTTCCACAGGACAGGGCATTCTACCGGCCTGACACTGACCGTATCGTGATGCCTTTGTCGTCACAGTTTGATTCGGTGGCCGATTACTGGACCACCCTGCTGCATGAACTGGTACACAGTACCGGTCATGAAAAGCGTCTGCGGCGGGCCGGGATAAGTTCTTTTGCCGGCCGTAAAAGCCCGGAATATGCGTTCGAAGAGCTGATTGCCGAGATGGGCAGTGCTTTTCTGTGCGCACATCTGGGGATTACCGGTGACGTACAGCACGAAAGTTATATTGACGGATGGCTTAACGTCCTGAAGTCTGACAAAAAAGCGCTGTTTCGCGCCTGCCGGCAGGCACGTGAAGCATCAGAGTATTTACTGATGCAGCGGGCTTCGCAGGCGCGGGGCGCATAATCTGAACCGCAGGCGGAGGGGGTAACCCGACCGCCATTCATCCCGTGAGGGCATTGTTCCTCACGGGACAGTGCCCTCTTTTTACATCTGATACAAAAAGAGGAGCGTAACCATGTCTGAATGGTGCCAGAATCGTTTTGAAATTACCGGTAAGTCAGTCTGCCTGGATGTGCTGACGCAGTGGATTGAAGGATGTGAGACACCGCGTTACCGCCATGCCATACAGCAGAGTATACAGTTGTTTCTTGCCGGTTGTGCCGGACTGGTGAAGCCACGCAGTATCCGCCATATCCGGCGCTGGTTCGTCACGGAACGGGGATGTCATCTCCGGCTAACCAGGCATTTGAACAGTGGCTGGGGCTGCTGGTAAAAGATGCCGTACTGGATGATGTCAGCGCCAGTGATATAAGACAGTAATTCACCATTTGGATTGTCCGCTCCACCCAACATGTTGTTTCCTTAAGGTTCTCACACCAGAAAGGATATCAACATGCTGAGCAGAGAGGACTTTTACATGATAAAGCAAATGCGCCAGCAGGGCGCGTACATTGTCGATATTGCGACTCAGATTGGTTGCTCTGAACGGACGACTACCCGGAGGGCGTTTTCACACAGGTTATTGTCGATCTCCACCCAGCCATTGCGGCAGTATTCGTTCAGAGCGTCCCATTGCTTCAGCAGATAGGTGAACGCTTTCGCTGTATCCGAGTGGCGCGACAGCGTGCTCATCTGCCCCTGGAGCCACTCATACAACGACTGCATTAGCGGTACCGTTCTGGCTTTTCTGACCGCCAGTCGCTCTTCTGCCGGACTGCCGCGGATCTCAGCCTCGATAGCGTACAGTTCCCCGATACGACGGAGCGCTTCTCCCGTTACTGTCGTTGGATGGCGGACATGTACATCGTGGATCTTGCGTCGGGCATGTGCCATACAAGCCGCTTCGGTTACCTGACCGCTTTCGTAAAGAGCATTGTAACCCGCATAATGTTGTGCACAACATTACAGCGGTTATGTTGTGTCAAAATTTATGTTGAGTAAAATATATATGTGACTGTTTTTACAGCGATATTTCATGGTTGACATAACATAAATTTTGGAATCTTCTGAAACCTCTACTTAAAAGTGGAGGTGAATTATGTGTGCAACATTAACCTGTACTCGACAAAGAAAAAATCGTGACCGTGATGCGCCATTTTGGGAGGAACGGATTAGATATCTGAGATATTGTGCAAATTCTGGAGCATCACCTGGTGCATTAACAATTAAGCGTAATGAGCTCTTCTGGATTGCTCATTATTTGCCAGATAATGCACCTCAGGGTGTCAGCATTAAACAATTACATGAAATGGCAAAACGACGCTCCCTAATTCATAAAGGTCATACAATGACTGAAAGAATGATAGTAATAGCGAGACCATGGCTTATTTTTCTTGGGTGGTGGAGAAAACCAGAACCGAAACGACATGCTTATCACCAATTACTTAGCGAATATGTCAACTGGATGCGTGATGAAAAAGGATTTACTAAAAGTACTATTGACGGGTGGAAAGGTGTAATAAATAAATTTCTTTTGTGGTGTAATAAGACAGGTCATGACATCTCTCAATTGAGACCAGAAGATATTGATGAGTACTTTATTAGTAACAGTGGGCGATGGAATAGAAAATCTATAAGATCCATTACCGGAGCACTCCGCATATTTCTCCGCTATGCTGCAAATAATGGCTTATGTCCTTTACATCTTCCTGAAACAATAATTTCGCCTCGGATATACAACTTTGAATCTTTACCATCTGCGCTTGCATGGGAAGATGTAAGAAAACTCCTTTCAATAACAAAAACTGGGAAAGCTCGAGACATCAGAAATAGAATTATTTTGATGCTCTTATCAATATACGGTTTACGCCGCGGAGAGGTTGCCATGTTAAGACTTGAAGATATTGACTGGGGAGAAAGGAAATTGAATATATTTCGACTTAAACGCAAACAACCACAAACCTACCCACTATTACCAGTTATAGCAGAGGCACTGTCTGATTATATAGAGACTGTTCGTCCACAATCATCCGAGCAGACAGTATTTCTGGGATTAAATGCGCCACATCGACCATTAACATCTGGTGCATTTTACGATATTGTCAGTAAAAATTTTGATAAGTTAGAGATAAACTTAAAACATCGTGGCCCTCATGCACTTCGACATGCTTGCGCAGTAAAACTTCTTTCACAAGGGTTAACACTCAAAGAAATTGGGGATCACCTTGGTCACCGTAGTACAGAGACGACAATGATTTATGCAAAGGTAGATCTGGAAAAACTTAAAGACGTCGGAAATTTTGATTTGGGAGAATTGTTATGAAAGTAATCGATGTCGTGAAGCGATATATTATTACTCAACAATCATTTGGCAAAAAAATCATTTCCACTGCCCGTCTATTACGGCAATTTGCACGTAGTATGGGTGATGTTGATATGCCAGATATTGACCCACAAAAGATCAATGTTTTTGTTAAAGGGCAAGGTGCGCTTACTAACATCTGGAGATTAAAATATAGTGTATTGTCAGGGCTATTTCGTTTCGCCGTCAGTCGCGGATATTGCCAGGTTTCGCCACTTCCAGAAGTTATGCCAAGACTCCCGCCATCGCAAACACCCTATATTTATTCAACGTCAGAGCTCAATCGCTTGATTAAGCTGACTGAAACATTATATGACTATCGTAGTAAACAACAAAGCTCAATATTCAGAAGGTAGCGGTCTTCGTGTTGGCGAAGCTTTACGCCTGAAGATATCTGATGTTGATTTTTCATCGCAAATTCTGACTGTAAGAGATACTAAATTTTACAAGACTCGCCTGGCTCCTATTGGACCTCGTTTATCTACTGAACTCTCTGCCCATATTGAACGACGTAGGTTATTACCAATGCCTTCTGGGAATGATTCACGTTTACTTACGTCATTGACGGGAAGAGGATGGTCTTACTCTCAGGTTATAACGCTATTCCAACGTTTACGACATACTGCAGGAATTAGGTGCCAACCTGGGGAATTACATCCTCCCAGATTACATGATTTACGCCATACTGCTGCGGTACATCGGGTGCTTGCATGGTATCGCGAAGGGAAGAATGTCCAGTTATTACTTCCTCAGTTGGCTACCTATTTAGGGCATGCTGGTATCAGGTCAACTCAAAGATATTTAAGCATGACACCTGAGCTTCTGGAGGAGGCTAATCGTCGATTTGCTAACTATGCTTTGTCCGGAGATGAATATGAATAACTTAAATCTTCTTGGTTCGTGGATACGACGTTTCTTGCTTGAGTATATGGTTACAGAACGAAACCTGTCTCATAATACACAAGTAAGTTACAGAGATGCTCTTGTGCAACTATTACCATTCGCATCAAAATCAGTGCAACAACCTATCGATAAAATGACAGTTGATGATCTATCACCTATTGTCATTAAGTCATTTCTGTCGAGTATAGAAAATAACAGAAATTGTAGCATCGCAACCCGAAATCTTCGCCTTAGCGCAATACATTCACTCGCCAGATTTATAGGTAAGTATTCACCCGAGCACATTGAATGGTGTTCAAAAGTAAGGTCTATCCCCATAAAGAAAGCGGCAAAATCTCAGGTTGGATATCTTGAAAAACCTGAAATGGATGCTCTACTTTCAGCTCCGGACAGGAAAACAAAATTGGGTGATCGGGATTATATTTTATTGCTATTTCTTTATAATAGTGGGGTTCGTGCTGACGAAGTCGCCAGACTGACTATTGATTGTCTGAGTCTTAATGAACCGGCATATGTGCGAATACATGGAAAAGGTAATAAAATAAGGGTTTGCCCTTTATGGAAAAAGACAGCATTGTTATTAAAGGATCTCATCGCCGGGGCCGGGATAAGTGATGATGTTTTCCGAAACCGAATTAATAAACCAATGACACGCTTTGGTATCCATCGTGTTGTAACTCAATATGCACGGATTGCTGCTGAATCAATTATCTCGATAAAGGATAAGCGAGTATCCCCTCATATAATCAGACATACTACAGCAGTTCATCTTCTTAGGGCTGGAGTTGATATAAATACTATTCGGGCATGGTTGGGGCATGTATCCCTGGATACAACAAATATTTATGCAGAAGTTGATTTCGAGATGAAGGCTAAAGCACTTGCATGTGTAGATATAGCAGAAGGTATCCCCACGTCACTGTATAGGAAAAAACGCCCTTCATTGATGGCATTTTTGAAAGAATTGTAGGTAATAGTATACTTTTTTATGTTACCGACCTGAGCCCGAATAGTAATATATAGAGGGCTTGGGTCGGTTTTACTGTAAGCGTACAGCCTGAACCGTCTGGTCAGAATCTGACGAATTAGACAAAGTGGTGTCCACCAAATAAGTAGTGGGAACCAAAGTGTCAGATATGCAGAAAAATGTGACTCCCGGCAGGCGAAAAGGCTGCCCTAATTATCCTCCCGAATTTAAACAGCAGCTCGTTGCTGCCTCCTGTGAACCCGGGATATCCATCTCAAAACTTGCTCTTGAAAATGGCATTAACGCCAATCTGTTGTTCAAATGGCGACAACAATGGCGCGAGGGAAAGCTGCTATTACCTTCTTCAGAGAGCCCCCAGCTACTTCCTGTGACTCTCGATGCAGCTGCCGAACAGCCAGAATCGCTCGCAGAGGACCCGGAAACCCTCAGTATCAGCTGTGAGGTAACGTTCCGGCACGGGACGCTCCGCTTCAATGGCAATGTCAGCGAAAAGCTCCTGACTCTGCTGATACAGGAACTGAAGCGATGATCCCGTTACCTTCCGGGACCAAAATTTGGCTGGTTGCCGGTATCACCGATATGAGAAATGGCTTCAACGGCCTGGCTGCGAAAGTACAGACGGCGCTGAAAGACGATCCCATGTCCGGCCATGTTTTCATTTTCCGGGGCCGCAGCGGCAGTCAGGTTAAACTGCTGTGGTCCACCGGTGACGGGCTGTGCCTCCTGGCCAAACGGCTGGAGCGTGGGCGCTTCGCCTGGCCGTCAGCCCGTGATGGCAAAGTGTTCCTTACGCAGGCGCAGCTGGCGATGCTGCTGGAAGGTATCGACTGGCGACAGCCTAAGCGGCTGCTGACCTCCCTGACCATGCTGTAAATCTCTTTATCCTGGTTGTCACAGAATAAGCCCGGTAAAATACGGGCTTATGAACGACATCTCTTCTGACGACATCTTCCTGCTGAAACAGCGCCTGGCCGAACAGGAAGCGCTGATCCACGCCCTGCAGGAAAAGCTGAGCAACCGGGAGCGCGAAATAGACCATCTGCAGGCGCAGCTGGATAAACTCCGCCGGATGAACTTCGGCAGTCGTTCCGAAAAAGTCTCCCGCCGTATCGCACAAATGGAAGCTGATCTGAACCGGCTTCAGAAAGAGAGCGATACGCTGACTGGTAGGGTGTATGACCCGGCAGTACAGCGTCCGTTGCGTCAGACCCGTACCCCTAAGCCGTTCCCTGAATCACTACCCCGTGACGAAAAGCGACTGTTGCCTGCGGCGCCGTGCTGCCCGAACTGCGGCGGTTCACTGAGCTATCTGGGCGAGGATACCGCCGAACAGCTGGAGTTGATGCGTAGCGCCTTCCGGGTTATCCGGACGGTACGGGAAAAACATGCCTGTACTCAGTGCGATGCCATCGTGCAGGCACCTGCACCTTCGCGGCCCATCGATCGGGGTATCGCCGGACCGGGGCTGCTGGCCCGCGTGCTGACCTCGAAGTATGCAGAGCACACCCCGCTGTATCGCCAGTCAGAAATATACGGCCGGCAAGGTGTGGAGCTGAGCCGTTCACTGCTGTCGGGCTGGGTGGATGCATGCTGCCGGCTGCTGTCTCCGCTGGAAGAGGCGCTTCATGGCTATGTCATGACTGACGGCAAACTCCATGCCGATGATACCCCGGTCCAGGTACTGCTGCCGGGTAATAAGAAGACGAAGACCGGGCGGTTGTGGGCGTATGTTCGTGATGACCGCAATGCCGGGTCAGCGTTGGCACCTGCAGTGTGGTTCGCTTACAGCCCGGACAGGAAAGGCATCCATCCGCAGACTCATCTTGCTTGCTTCAGCGGTGTGCTGCAAGCGGATGCGTACGCCGGGTTCAACGAGCTGTATCGCAATGGTCGGATAACGGAAGCTGCCTGCTGGGCTCATGCCCGCCGAAAGATCCACGATGTGCACGTCCGCATCCCGTCAGCACTGACGGAAGAAGCCCTGGAGCAGATCGGTCAGTTGTACGCCATAGAGGCGGATATAAGGGGAATGCCGGCAGAGCAGCGGCTTGCTGAACGTCAGCGAAAAACGAAACCGCTGTTGAAATCCCTGGAAAGCTGGTTGCGTGAAAAGATGAAGACCCTGTCGCGACACTCAGAGTTGGCGAAGGCGTGCGCGTACGCACTTAACCAGTGGCCGGCACTGACGTACTATGCGAACGATGGCTGGGTGGAAATCGACAACAACATCGCTGAAAATGCCCTGCGGGCGGTCAGTCTGGGTCGTAAAAACTTCCTGTTCTTCGGCTCTGACCATGGTGGTGAGCGGGGAGCGCTACTGTACAGCCTGATCGGGACGTGCAAACTGAATGACGTGGATCCAGAAAGCTACCTTCGCCATGTGCTTGGCGTCATAGCAGACTGGCCGGTCAACCGGGTCAGCGAACTGCTTCCGTGGCGCATAGCACTGCCAGCTGAATAACACATCCCCGTCAATACGGCCCTCGCTGTACGCTTACATTGTTGTCGCCATTTGAACAACAGATTGGCGTTAATGCCATTTTCAAGGTAAGCGCCCCGAGAAGTACGTAGCGTAAGGATTATTTTACAGTTGAGCAGTTCCAGGGCAGCAGTTCATGCACACGGTTTGACGGCCAGTCATTGAGCTTCACGATCACTTCGCGCAACCAGTCCTCCGGCTCCACTTCGTTCAGTTTGCAGGTGACCAGCAGACTGTAGATGATCGCCGCGCTTTCTCCCCCCTTGTCTGAGCCGAAGAAGAGATAATTTTTTCTTCCAACCGCCACCGATCGTAACGCGTTTTCACCGATGTTGTTGTCTATTTCCACCCAGCCGTCACGACAGAACTCGTTCAGCGCATTCCAGTGATTCAGGATATAGTCGAACGCCTTCGCCATCTCCGCATGTTTCGACAGCGTTTTCCTCTGCAACTGTATCCAGTCGTACAACGACTGCATCAACTGGACGCTTCTGGCTTTTCTGACTGCAAGCCGTTCCTCTGCCGGACTGCCACGTATCTCCGCTTCTATGTCGTATAACTCTGCTATCCGTCTGAGCGCTTCCTGAGTCATTTCTGTCGGACGGCGCGCATCCTCGTCATGGATTTTTCGGCGGGCGTGGGCCAGGCACCCGGCTTCCTTCACCCGGCCCGTTTCGTACAGTACGTTATAACCTGCATAGGCATCAGCCTGCAGTACGCCCTGATACTTTGCCAGGTGGAGCTGCGGATGTTCTCCTTTGCGATCTGCCGAATACGCGAACCAGACGGCTGCCGGCAGGGATAAACCCGCATTACGATCATCCCTGACGTATACCCACAGACGACCCGTTTTCGTCTTTCCGTTCCCCGGGGCCAGTACTTTCACCGGAGTGTCATCTGCGTGCACCTTTCCTGCCTCCAGAACATAGTCATTCAGCGCTATATACAGAGGACGGAGTTTGTCTGCCATTTCTGATACCCAGCGCACCATGGTATTGCGGCTCAGCTCCACGCCCTGTCGCGCGTATATTTCTGACTGGCGATATAAAGGGATATGTTCCATATATTTGCTAACCAGGATCCGTGCAAGTAACCCTGCACTGGCATAACCGCGTTCGATCGGTTTAGGGGGAAGTGGTGCCTGAACGATGACATCACACCGGCTACAGGCCAGTTTGGGACGTATGGTTTCGATAACTTTAAAGGCGGTATTAATGATATCCAGTTGCTCTGAGATTGTTTCCCCCATTTCTTTCAGAACACCTCCACAGGCCGGGCAACTGGTTTCAGCAGGCAGAAGGCGATGTGTCTCCCGGGGAAGTTCTGCCGGCAGCGGTTTTCGTGAAGATTTTCGTCCCGGGGATTCAGGCTTACTGGCGATCGGGTTTTCTGACGGGGGACTGGTGTCAGGTGAATCTGTGACTGACGATGCATCTTCCAGAAGATTTCTGGCTGTGTTCAGCCGGTTTTCCAGTTCCGACAGTCGTTTTTCTGCCCGTCGGATCTGATTTTCAAGCTTATGACGCTTTTTCTCTGAACTCTGGCCGAACAACATACGACGCAACCTGTCGAGTTGCGCTTTCAGCCGTTCAATTTCCTGCTCATAGCCCGCGACCTGACAGACATACTGGCGAAGCCGACTCTGTTGCTTACGCAACATGGCTTTAAGCAGCTCAATATCGTCGGGGAGTTCATTGTTCATTCCCTTGTTTTATCACGGGTTATATCCGGATGCCAGGCCGTTTTGTCCGTTTGGGATGTTGCCACGCGATCCCCTCCAGTAGCATGGATAACTGAGCTGGCGTCAGGTGCACTTTCCCTTCCCGGGTCACCGGCCAGACGAAGCGGCCCCGTTCCAGGCGTTTGGCGAACAGGCATAACCCGTCACGATCGGCCCACAGTATTTTCACCATTTTGCCACTGCGGCCCCGGAAGACGAAGATATGCCCGGAGAACGGGTCATCTTTCAGCGTGTTCTGCACCTTCGAAGCCAGGCCGTTGAAGCCACAACGCATATCTGTGATGCCAGCGATGATCCAGATTTTGGTACCGGTCGGCAGCGTTATCATCGGATACCCCCTTTCATTTCGCGAATGAGCACCCTAAGAAGTTCCGGAGTGAGGGGGGCAAACAGTTTTACCACACCTGATTTAAGATGCAGCTCACACTGTGGCGAGTCTACGGTAGTGTCATTCTGGCTTTCATCAGACTTGTTTCGCCAGAAAGGATTTGTCACCGGTTTGACGGGGTCAGGAGTCTCAGTGATTGCCACCGGAACGGCCTGGCATTCCTGGAGATCCTCATCATTCAGTAAGCCCTCTTTATACTGTCTTTTCCAGTTAAACAACAGATTGTCATTAATATTGTGCTCTCTGGCGATCCGTGCAACGACTGACCAGGCTGTAATGCCTGTTTTACCAGCCTGATTTTAAATTCACGACTGTAGGAAGTTCGTCGTTCTTTTCGCCATGTGCTTTCGCTGATTTGAGGATCATCAGGTAATTCCTTCTTTCTGTTGGCATAAAGTATGGCATCGAGTTGGGCGACTGAAAGTGATTCAGGTAATGGCCAGGTAATACCGGAGGCATTAAATCGTTGAAAGAGATTATGAATGTTCCCTGTATAAGCTGATGCAGGAGAAAGAACACACGTTATCGAAAAAATGCCTTCTGAGAGATGCGTTCCGGTATATCAGGAAGCACTGGGTTGCGTTGTGCAACTTCTGTGATAACGGTCTGGCGGAAGTGGATAATAATGCCGCGGAAAGAGCGCTTCGTGCAGTCTGTCTCGGAAAGAAAAACTTTATGTTCTTCGGCAGCGATCACGGCGGCGAGCGTGGAGCACTGTTGTACGGGCTGCTCGGCACCTGCCGTCTGAACGGTATCGATCCGGAAGCGTATCTGCGCCATATTCTGAGCGTACTGCCGGAATGGCCTTCCAACCGGGTTGACGAACTCCTGCCATGGAACGTAGTACTCACCAATAAATAAGCGTCAATACGGTGCTCCGTTGACGCTTACAAACCTCCGGCTATGCCGGAGGATATTTATTTATCGAGTTCGGTGACCGCTTGGACGGTCACTTCTGAGAAAAGGCATTTACACAGAATCCTAAACAGGCTCCGGGATCTGGCTCGGGCATTACATTGAAGTGTTCTACAACCGGGCTCTGCGGTATCAGTCCGGAGGCCTTCGAACAGGCCTCGTCGTGAGAGCAGAATTTGTCTACTGTCGTGGGGTCAGTCCAATTGAAAGAGGCACACCGCCATCAGATGAACCTATAGCGAGCAAGCCCAGATTGATAATTTCTTTCAGCTTGTCCATTTAGGCTGAGGGGGAATATATGACAGGATACTGTCTATGAGAGCATTGGGAGTGTCTGACACGATCAGCATGTCATAGTAAGACTGTTTCATAAAACCATGATCAATCATGCTTTTAAAGAAGGTGAGAAGGGGATCAAAATAGCCCCCCACGTTAAAGAACGCGCAGGCTTTATCGTGTAGTCCGAGCTGAGCCCACGTCCATACCTCAAAAATCTCCTCGAGGGTGCCTGCGCCCCCGGGAAGGGCAATAAAACAGTCTGCATTCTCAGCCATAACCGCCTTGCGCTCGTGCATGTCTTTCACAACTCTGAGCTCACTGATGCCAGAATGAGCCAGCTCGTGGCTGACGAGAGCCTCAGGCATCACGCCGATGACGTGCATCCCTGCTCTGATAGCCTCATCGGCAAGCGTTCCCATAAGGCCTACGCGTCCTCCACCGTAGACCAAGTTGATATCTTTGTCGGCCATGGCCTTTACCAGGCGACGGGTTTGTTCACCATATACGGGGTCGGTTCCGTGAGCCGCCCCGCAGAACACAGCTGCGCGCATCGTTTATATTTTCCTTTTAAAATCAGACATGGTGTTAAGCCGTCACTGTATTCCGTAAGTCACATGCTAGCTCAACAGGGCTATAGCTCATTTTCCTCCCAGACTAACACAGTATACGCCCGCCATCACCAGCATTATACCGACGAGTCTCAGTGAAACGCTCACTCTGACGGACCGCCCCAGTAGACCAAACCTGTCCATAATCAGGGCCATGTTGACCCTCCCGAAAATAAACAGCGAGAGCATCGCCGCAACGCCCATGCGGAGGGCAAGTAAGGTGGTATCGAAAACGAAAAAGGCCCCCAGTACCCCGTCAGACAGCAGCGAGGGATTGACGTTCCGGAGCTGAACCTGCTGCATAAAACGCTTCCCTGACAACGCCCAGACTGGATTCACTGACGGCAAAGGAAAGCAGTGCGGCGAAAAAAGTGCTTCCCCCAAGTATGGACTTGAGCTGGTTATTAACGGCGGACTGGGCCGCAATGGCCACACCAATACTCACCTCCACAAGGTAATAAATCACGCTCATAAAGGATATCTGTTACAGTAAAGTTCTTCGCGTCTTCTCAGCTCATCCATCGGAACTCTGACATCCGGCAGGAGAGGGTCAAAACGGTGTCGGATTGTTTTATAGGGCAGCAGCAGACCGCACTGCGCCTCCAAAACAACCTGATCTAGCCATAGGGCTGGCCATTATCCCATGTCAGTACGCTTACCGGTAGGTCGCTGTAGCGCATGACGACGGGAATATATTCCAGTCTCAGATGTCGTGCAGCGTATAACAGGTGATTTACGTCCATGACCCAGCCTGAAGCCATTTCGGCCGGAATAATCGTCGTCCAGACGCCTGCCTCCCGGATAGTGCCTGAAAGGGGCTTAACGGTCCCCTGACTGATCTCTTCAGACTGCCGCAGACTGACGACATCTTCCAGCCGGATAATGTATACCGGATTAACGTTGTTTTATCGGTCACTAAACATGGTCAGGCTCCGCACCAAATTCACTCAGATAATCTTCTATTCTGCTCACCTTTTCTGCCGCCATCGGCATTCCCCTGAGGCACGCCAGAATGTGGCTGATAGTGGTGATGGAATAAATATCAACGTTCAGCCGCGCCTCTGCGATGCGCAGTGCCGAGCCGGTGCCATTGCCGCTGCGTTCTTGCCTGTCGAGAGCAACAAGATAAGCTGCCGACACGCCGCCTTCCTCACGTATCAACCTGATACTGTCGTCTACAGTCATCCCGGATGTGAGGACATCATCGACGGTCACGATCCTTTTCCGGGATAAAGGAGCTCCGACAATCGTTCCCCCTTCGCCATATCTTTTCTTTTCCTTTCGGTTAAAGGCATAACTTACATCAGTATGAAAATCACGCTGTAGCGAAAGAGAAACCGCCACACCGAGCGGTATCCCCTTATAGGCCGGTCCGAAAATAACGTCCGGTGAAAACTGGTTTTCCGTGATAAAACGCGCGTAGAACCATGCTGTCTTTTCCAGGAGATGCGCTCGGGAAAGTTTACCGAAATTGAAGAAATAAGGACTTTTACGGCCTGACTTTAAGGTGAAATCACCGAATTGAACGACGTTGCTGTCAACGAGAAAACCTGCAAATTCACTCTGCGTGTTTGACATGATATGACCCTCTGGCCTGATCAAGTGAGCTGAACCCATCACGAAGCATGCACTTTTCAATCTGTTCAAGCATGGACGGAATTAAGGACGGCCCTTCGTAAACAAAGGCCGTATATATCTGACAAAGCGTGGCCCCCATGCAGATGCGGAGGTAGGCCTCTTCGCCGCTGTTAATACCACCTGAGGCTACCAGGGGTTTACTGTGCCCTAATGCTTTATAGGCTCGGCACAGCATACCGCGCGATTTTTTCTGAAGCGGTTGACCCGAGAGTCCACCCGATTCAAGACCGGCCGATAAGTCACCTAAGCCTTCACGGCTGGTGGTGGTATTGCTGATGATGATCCCGTCAATCACGGAATCCTGAAGATAACAAAACAGTTCTTCCTCTTTTCCCTTATCCATATCCGGTGAGAGTTTAAGCAATAACGCACAGTCTGGCTTACTGTTATTCCTCAGCCTGTCCAGACGCTCAAGAAAAGGATCGATAATCTCTGCCCTCTGCAGGTCCCTCAGACCGGGTGTATTGGGCGAAGAAAGGTTTATGGTCAGATAATCGGCATAACCAATTAGCGTTTCTGCACCAAGTATAAAGTCATCCATGTCGCTGGCTGATAACCTGTTCTTGCCCAGATTTACGCCCAGCGTCATGTTTGTGGATCTCCTGGCAAGCCGGCGCCTGACAAAATCCATACCCCGCGAATTAAACCCGTACCGATTAATAATGCCACCCTCATCTTTTAACCGGAACAGACGGGGTCGGGGATTACCCGGTTGTGGCGCGGGCGTCACTGATCCTATTTCGATAAAGCTGAAACCCAGTCTGGCCAGCTCATGAAATGCCAGAGCATCTTTATCCAGTCCGGCAGCCAACCCAACGGGATGGGAAAATGTTTTCCCCCAGACTTGCTGGTTTAGCCCTTCTGCCGGAGCAACCCGCTGCTCTGGCGAAAACAGGCGCAGCCCTATAATGGCTAGGTGGTGTGCCGTTTCGGGTTCAAGGTGCAGCAGCAGCTTACGGCTGAGGTCGGCGATCATTTGATTCCAGTCCGGTTGGAATCAAATGACTTCAGGCTGGCTGCGAGTTGTTCTTGTAGTTGATCGCACGTCAGCAACCTTACTTTTTTTTCTGCCAGCCACTCATCGTCATAAAACTGCTCGAGATAGTTAATGCCGGAGTCTGGAGCTATTGCCATTACTGACCCGACGTCTTCCAGACGGAGCGCCATCAGCGCGCTGAAAATCACGACTCCCGATGAGCCGCCAAGCAGGAGTCCCGTGTCGCGCGCAATGAGGCGGCACAGCGATATTGCATTCTGATCGGTAACACTGTTCAGCAAATCAAAATCATCAAGGACCGTATTTTCTGCCCGCCAGCTCAGGCCAAGGCCATTGAGCAGGTAGGGATGAAAGGGGGTGCCAAATATGGCCGAACCTGCGACATCGCAGGCCATACTGCGAATTTCCGGGTGCGCAGCCCTCAGACCTTTGCTGATCCCGCCAAAGTGTCCTCCGGTGCTGACGGAACCGACTATCATGTCAACGGGAGCATCAAAGAACTCTTTCGCCGTCACCGTCTCGTGATAATGCGGATTATCCGGATTGTCATACTGGTTAGTCCAGTATGCACCCGGGTGTGACTCCAGCAGCCTCTTCACCCTTGCAATGCGCGCCGTCTGATATCCACCTGAGGTGTCCGGGACATCAACGACCTCTACCTCAGCGCCAAACGATTTAAACCAGTTAAGTGAATTGCGGCTAACTTTAGGGTCCACAACAACGATGAGATGAAACCCCATGCTGGCGCTGAGCATGGCAAGAGATTTACCCAGATTACCGGATGTTGACTCAATAACGGTCCCCCCACGCTTCAGCCTGCCGCTTTCAAAAGCTTTCTGGATCAGCCCCAGCGCCGTACGGTCTTTGATACTGAAGTTCGGGTTAAACTGCTCCAGTTTGAGATACAGCTTTTTGTGTTCAGGAACCAGCGGGTGATCCAGTAAAAAGACCGGGGTGTTACCGATTAACTCACTGACGGCAGAGACGATATTCATATTTTATTCCTTTAGAGAATCTGTAACTCCGGGGCGGGGTTAGAGGTTAGAAAACGGTTGCCGGTCGCACCTACCAGAAGCGGATCTTCGATATGGAGCGCTCCTACACCAAATTCGTAATAGGGCGTCTCAACCGACAGGATCATACCTTCTTCAATAATGTTGTCGTCCGAGGGGCTGAGAATGGGCAATTCATAGGGTTCAAGGCCTATGCCATGGCCTACATGGTGTCGTCGGTACTCCGTGAAGCCGGAGCGGTGGACGGTCTCCATAACATGGGCGAAGACCTGCCTGCCGGTAACGCCCGGCCGGATAAAGGAGCAGGCTGCCAGCATACCGTTACGCAGCGCCTGATAGCGTTTTAACAACAGAGGGCTGACCTGTTCAATGGCATATACCCTTGCGATGTCGGACCAGAACCCTTCATAAATTGCGTCAGAATCGAACCAGAGCATGTCGCCAGGATGTAACAAAATATCAGGATTCTGACGCCTCTGGCCGCCAACGGCCGCGCGCCCAGCCTTGATCATGGTCAGCGAAGGCTGGGCCCCCTGACTGACGAGCGCCTGATTAAACCAGAGTGATACTTCCACCTCGGAGGTTCCTGAGCGGACCTTTTTCACCGCTTCATGCACTGCGGCTTCATTAATGCATGCCGAACGCGCCAGCATTTCTATTTCTGATGCCGTTTTTTGTCTTCTCACCCGGCGGATAGCCTGCGACATGGCTTTCCATCTGACATCCGGGAACGCACGCTGCAGGTCTGCAAGCGTCTCTCTGGGCATGCCGTCGTCATCGTAGCCAATCTGCCGGAGAGGACTTGCGAGGCTTAATTCCTGAAGGAGACGCTTAAGAGCTTCAGAGGGAGACGCTGATGAAGAATCCGCGTGGCTGTATTGCTGAAGGAGCCTTTCCTGAGGTGTAAGGTTCGCAAGCCCGTTATATTCGCGGTAGAAAATACCGTACGTTTCCACATGACGCACCGGCACGTCTGCATCAAGCACCTGATCGGATTCTCCTGCAGAATGAACAATGCTGACCTCTTCGGGGCAGTCACAATGAAGCACCGCATACGACTGCCCGAGATAAGGATTAAGCGTTTTAATCACCGGTGAGTATCCGGTGAAATAGCGACAGTTCTCTTTGGTTGAAGCAATAATTAAATCAATACTCTCGCTATCAAACAGACGCTTTATTCGCGTGAGGTTATAAGCCAATTTGAATACTCCTAAGCGCTTCAATAACGGCGGGCACCATGAATTGCGTATCCGAACCGTCGAACCAACCTAACCGTCCTCAAAGCAAGCGAGGCTCGCACAATGAATCACGGTAGATCCTCTTGATGGTATTCAGATGCTGGAAGATGTCCTGTTTCGGATACGCCGCATAGTGCATTGCTGCAATTCTTATCGGGTCTCCGGCGTGGTATTTCTCATACACCATCTGTCTCTGACCAAAACCGTCTCCGCTCAGGTCCCACGCCAGATTCAAAAGAAAGCACCGGTCGGCAGCGCTCAGTGACGCCGTCTGAAGGGACTCACTGATGACGGGAGCATTCTCATTTATAAAATCGCCGTGGTGCGGTACAGCCAACATCGAGCCTGCTGACAGAGACTGAATAATGTTCACCATGCGCTGATACCACTTCGGAAAATGATAACGCACGGCCTGGATAGCATGGATGCTCGGATTAAGGAGGTTATTTTCGTAAACTGCATCCTCCTCGGCCAGCAGGATGGCACCCCGGACGAGCTCGAGACAGGAGGTCATTTCACCCAGCTGTTCACGGACATTCAGGAACCCTGAAAGCCCTAACTTCTCGGCAAGCTCAATGGCAACCCCAGTGAGAAACTCGGCTTTTGCCAGCCCGCGCACGATCCCCTGATGACCGTTATGATTCCGGATACGGGTCTTATCGTAAAAGGCATTGGACTTATCGACGTCCCGAAATACGAAAACGTCACGCCACGGAATGAATACGCTATCGAAGAGCATGTAGGCGTCCGACTCATCAAACAGATTGGAAACGGGATGGTCATACAGGCTGTAACCGGCGTGCTGGAGAGGTTTACGGCAGATAAGCTTTACGCCTTCAGCCGTAACTGGCACCGCAAAGGCGACGGCATAATCCTCGTCCCCGGATACCAGACCGGGCATATTGAAAATGAGCAACTCGTCTGCCACCGGTGCCAGAGTGACAATCATCTTGGCACCGGAAACAATAATTCCCGTCGAATCGTATGAAACGACGCGCACGCCGCAGTAGGGATTTTCCTGAGAACCCAAGGGGATACCCCGGTCAATTAGCGGATTAATCGCGCCGTGGCCAATAAACAGATGGTTACGCCTGCATTTTTCGTAGTAATTAACGGCATTCTCTGAATAATCTGCATAATCCCCTTTACCCAGAACGTGAGAATTCCTGGCCATTGCAGCTAACGCGCAGTTAATAAAGTCCGGCGTCCGTCCCAGCATGCCGAATGAGAGGTCAGCGACGGCCTTATAGCTTTTTCTTTTAAGCCTGAGATCGGCATGCGTGGTGGGGGCAAGCGTGCTTATATGATATGAGGAACCATTTTCCTGATAGGTAAAAACATCAGGCTGTGATTCATGAAGATGATAATACTGAGATATATTCTCGATAGCACCTCTGAATGCTGGCTCCTGAGATACATCCGTCACCAGTCTAGAATCTATATAAACCTGGCGAGGTGTAGCAAGCCTGAGCAGATATTTCTCTCGTAACATATTCTTTTCCTGTTATTTATTGTCTGAAATGGTTTTTATTTCACCCCTCGCCAGTCAATATAAGCGAGACTTTAATATCATAAAAGAACGCATTCCCTTTCCCTATATAAAAGTTCGGTTTTAAAAATGCTCCCGGGGTACATTTCTCAAGAAATTTTTAATGATGGATACGTCAAGCAGGTGGAAATCCATATCCATTACAAAACATTTATATCAATAACTTATTTAATCCGGATTCCTGCATTAATCTTTTAGGGTCGGAAGCCGGGTCTTTTATCAGGAATAAAGAGATTAACTGTTCACTGTAAAACTTCGGATATGCCCCATAATCTCGCTCACGTAGCTGTATCCGGCATCACAGGCTATCAGGACATTACTGTAGTCGGAGTTGCGTCAGTAAGCGCCGCCGAGCGGGTTGGTGGGAAAAACCGCTCCCTTGGCTTTCAATACATAAAACTTAGTGTCAGCACTTTCCAGTTGCGTATATGAAATTGCCCTGAATGGTCTATCTCCCGCCGCTAACCCCATGTGTAACTCATTTAGTTTAATTTGCTTAAATGAATACTCATATGAATTACCCAAGACTATTAGTTAAACTTAGTTAAACTTAGTTAAACTTAGTTAAGCTTAGTTAAGCTTAGTTAAGCTTTACTTATAATCAATAAATAGTGATGAAGATATAATTGCAGAGGGTAGAAATTTGATGCAACTCACATTATTATTGTGAAAAGGAAATTCATCAACATTTAAATGTGATGCGTATCACATTTAATCAGATGTATCTCTTAACCGGGTGTGAAGATCTCATTCAGGGTTCGTACTACACAACTCGTGCATGTGGTTTTCACATGTCTGAAATGATTTCCATCCTAATTACAAGAAAAATTTCCTAATGAATCGCCACAGGTTTAACAGACACCTCAGAGTCATTTAAGATGGCTTAAAGAGAGGTGCCCATGAGCGGTAAGCGTTATCCCGAAGAGTTTAAAATTGAAGCAGTCAAACAGGTTGTTGATCGTGGTCATTCTGTTTCCAGCGTTGCAACACGTCTCGATATCACCACCCACAGCCTTTACGCCTGGCTTCAGCAGCCGCATTCACAACGCCATCAGGTAGACCTGAGACTGACAGGGCAGATTAAACAGTTCTGGCTGGAATCGGGATGCGTCTATGATTATCGCAAGATCCATCTGGATCTGCGGGATAGCGGGCAACAGTGCGGAGTCAACAGAGTCTGGCGACTGATGAAACGTGCCGGGATAAAGGCTCAGGTCGGGTACCGGAGCCCGCGGGCACGTAAAGGCGAGGCCAGTATAGTGTCGCCCAACAGGCTCCAGCGACAGTTCAATCCGGATGCTCCGGATGAGCGTTGGGTAACGGACATAACCTACATCAGGACCCACGAAGGCTGGCTGTATCTTGCCGTGGTTGTTGATCTGTTCTCACGCAAAATTATCGGCTGGTCAATGCAATCCCGGATGACAAAGGACATTGTCCTGAACGCATTGCTGATGGCTGTATGGCGTCGAAATCCCCAAAAACAGGTGCTGGTTCACTCGGATCAGGGCAGTCAGTACACAAGCCATGAGTGGCAGTCGTTCCTGAAATCACACGGCCTGGAGGGCAGTATGAGCCGTCGCGGTAACTCCCACGATAATGCGGTTGCAGAAAGCTTTTTCCAGTTGCTGAAACGTAAACGGATAAAGAAAAAGATCTACGGAACGCGGGAAGACGCCCACAGCGATATTTTTGATTACATCGAAATGTTTTATAACTGTAGGCGTCGGCATGGCTCAAGTAATCAGATGCCACTGGCAGAATATGAAAACCAGTATTATCAACGGCTCGAAAGTGTCTAAATTATCCGTGGCGATTCATAATGGCCTGTTCTCAATTTTATCACTGACTTTGATATATCCTCTTTAATATATTACCAGAGGAGGATATCTACAGAAGCTCTCGTGTGCATAGCAAAAGAGTAAATATAGGTTCATATTTCTGAAAAATAAGTTAAATGATTCTTACGGTAGATAAACATTCGTAATGTCAAACATCTATAATATCTATTTCCCCCTCAGCAATGTCCGGCACGAAAAACGGATGTAGGGCCCGGTTGTGGTACTTGGGGGGGCGGACGATTTCCTAGACCTTCAGGAGATAATTCATGCACTCATATGAGGATCGGCTCCGGGCCGTGGAGCTTTACTTCAGCTATGGCAAAAGGCTTGCGGTTGTTGTCAGAGAGTTGGAATATCCGTCCGTTAAACAGCTTTACCGGTGGGTTCGAATTTATGAAGAGACCGGTGAATTACCCAAGGAATTAAAGCCAGGAAAATGCTATTCACACGCACAGAAAGTCGCTGCGGTTGAGCATTATCTTACACACGGCAGTTGCTTGGCTTTCACGCGATGTGCTATAGGTTATCCCAGCAACGAAGTGCTTAAGAGCTGAATCGAAGAGATTTATCCGGGACGACGCCCGTTGATTATTCGCTCAAACCCGAATAAATGCTTCAGCCCGGAAGAAAAAACTCAGACTGCGCGCGAACTCTGCACCCGACGCGGAACCGCCTTTAAAGTTGCACAAAAGATAGGTATCAGCGTTCCGGTCCTGTACAAATGGAAGAAAGACCTGATCGACGATGAGGCTTATCAATCTATGCGTAAACGTAAACCAGTTCCTCAGAATAAGCAGCAGGATGCACTGCGCGATGAAATAAAGCAGCTTAAATAGCAGCTTCCCCCCACCGCCAGCGGCGGGTCCCTGTCGCGCTGAAACCCATCAACAGAACCGCCATTCAGCCCTGAAAAGCCGCGGTAAGTTATGTCGCAGGAAATCCTGCGTAACACGCTCGTAAGCGCCCTTCGGGACGCTAACGCGGAGATACGCCCCGTCTTCGGCCAAGCCTCGACGTGACCACTCCGACCGCGCACATAAGGTTAAGCGTCGCTGAAAGCGAGTTATGGCTTAGCAGCTACCGTGTTAAATCAAGCTATTTCTTCTGTACCATCGCAGAAACGCCTCCGTAGCTTGCCTGCGGCTGCGCACTTGCAGTACCGCGCGCCAGGCCACAAGCGTCCCGCCGTACCCGGCCGCAAGCGTCCGGCGCTAACTGCGCCCCTCCGTGTCACGAATAGTGGTTCTTCCGCAACTTGGGTGGAAGAAAATGGATGAAACTTTCTGGTGAACAAAGATCTAAGCTGTTTTAAGTCATGGGCAACTCAATGCACTCTCTTAAGACACTTCTACAGTTACCTTGCGGATGGCGATGCAGTCGACAAATTATTAGCTCTGACGGTATAACCCTCCATCTCCACGGAAAACGCAAAACAGCACAATGTCCTGAATGCTTTAAGCGTAGCGACTCTGTTCATAGTTGTCGTCGGCGCCGGATACAGCATCTACCCTGCTCAGGACATACGCTATGGCTTGTATTTTCCGTCCGCCACTGGTACTGCCGTAACCCGGCTTGTTCACGTAAAATTTTTGCCGAGTCGCTTGCTCCCTTCGCCGGTTCACACCAACAGTCTTCACAGGCGTTACAAAATTTACAACGTCAACTGGGATTAATCGCCGGAGGTGAGGCCGGGAAACGGGCAGCAACGGCAGTGGGTCTCCGTTGCAGTGCTGATACTCTCCTTCGCAGGGTTATCAATACCCCGGAGACGAAACAGTCAGGCGCGCCTCATGTCGGTATTGATGAGTGGGCGTGGCATCGGGGCCACCGTTACGGTACGTTAATCGTCAATCTTGATACTCACCGTCCCCTCGTCCTGCTTCCCGGCCGTGATCAGCGTACGCTGGCGACCTGGTTCAGAAAATATCCGGAAATACAGATTGTCTCGCGTGATCGCAGTGGAGTCTATGCGACAGCAGCACGTGAAGGTGCACCTCAGGCCAGACAGGTGGCCGATCGATGGCATCTGCTAAAAAATATTGGCGATGCGCTTGAACGAATGATGTACAGACATATACCTCTGATACGTCTTGTTGCCAGTGAGTTGTCACCAAAGAAATCACCTGATCCAGAACCATCTGTGCCTGCAGCATCGCTCCGTCGTCCGGAACGCCTAAAACAACAAACCCGCAAAAAACGGCATCAGTGTCAACGACGGATGAAAAGTGGTTCTTCCGCAACTTGGGTGGAAGAAAATGGATGAAACTTTCTGGTGAACAAAGATCTAAGCTGTTTTAAGTCATGGGCAACTCAATGCACTCTCTTAAGACACTTCTACAGTTACCTTGCGGATGGCGATGCAGTCGACAAATTATTAGCTCTGACGGTATAACCCTCCATCTCCACGGAAAACGCAAAACAGCACAATGTCCTGAATGCTTTAAGCGTAGCGACTCTGTTCATAGTTGTCGTCGGCGCCGGATACAGCATCTACCCTGCTCAGGACATACGCTATGGCTTGTATTTTCCGTCCGCCACTGGTACTGCCGTAACCCGGCTTGTTCACGTAAAATTTTTGCCGAGTCGCTTGCTCCCTTCGCCGGTTCACACCAACAGTCTTCACAGGCGTTACAAAATTTACAACGTCAACTGGGATTAATCGCCGGAGGTGAGGCCGGGAAACGGGCAGCAACGGCAGTGGGTCTCCGTTGCAGTGCTGATACTCTCCTTCGCAGGGTTATCAATACCCCGGAGACGAAACAGTCAGGCGCGCCTCATGTCGGTATTGATGAGTGGGCGTGGCATCGGGGCCACCGTTACGGTACGTTAATCGTCAATCTTGATACTCACCGTCCCCTCGTCCTGCTTCCCGGCCGTGATCAGCGTACGCTGGCGACCTGGTTCAGAAAATATCCGGAAATACAGATTGTCTCGCGTGATCGCAGTGGAGTCTATGCGACAGCAGCACGTGAAGGTGCACCTCAGGCCAGACAGGTGGCCGATCGATGGCATCTGCTAAAAAATATTGGCGATGCGCTTGAACGAATGATGTACAGACATATACCTCTGATACGTCTTGTTGCCAGTGAGTTGTCACCAAAGAAATCACCTGATCCAGAACCATCTGTGCCTGCAGCATCGCTCCGTCGTCCGGAACGCCTAAAACAACAAACCCGCAAAAAACGGCATCAGCGTTGGACAGAGGTTATGGCCCTGCATAACAAGGGATGTAGTTTCAGGGAAATATCCCGTATTACAGGCCTGTCGCGTGTGACAGTCAGTCGCTGGGTGCGTTCAGGAACATTCCCTGAAATGTCAACCCGACCTCCAAAGCGAGGGCTTCTGGACCCATGGAGGGAGTGGTTAAAAGAGCAACGAGAAAGTGGTAATTATAACGCCAGCCGGATATGGCGGGAAATGGTGGCCCGGGGATTTACAGGCAGTGAAACCATCGTCAGGGATGCGGTTGCCAAATGGCGTAAAGGCTGGAACCCACCGGTTACTACTGCCGTCAGACTTCCTTCAGTGTCCCGGGTAAGCCGCTGGTTGATGCCCTGGAGAATAACCAGGGATGAAGAAAATTATGCTTCCCGATTTATTAGTCTGATGTGTGAAAAAGAACCTGAGCTGAAAATAGCGCAGCAACTGGCACTCGAGTTCTACCGTATTCTGAAAACCCAAAATAAATCACAGCTAAGCAGTTGGTTCACTCGAGTCCACGAAAGCGGTTCAGCAGAATTTCGGCGCGTGGCGGCGGGGATGGAAGCTGATGCTGCAGCTATATGTGAGGCAATCAGTAGTCGCTGGAGTAATGGTGTTGTCGAAGGTCATGTAAATCGCCTGAAGATGCTGAAACGCCAGATGTATGGTCGAGCAGGATTTGAACTACTCAGGCAGAGGGTAATGAGTCCACTGGCATGAAAATCTCCACCCAGGTTGCGGAAGAGCCACTTTTCATCCGTCGTTGACACCTCCGGGGAGGCTTGGTTAGAACAAAGTTGTCTAGAAGTAGGTCGAGGTCTGGCAGGGCGAGGGATGAGATTGGTGAAACCAATTAAAGCGGACCGGCTTCGCCGGGTATCGGCGATTCAGCTATTTACCCCTGTTTACCACCTGAGCATCGCCTTTTATGCCCTTCGGGCATGAATGACTGGCTGCGCACTGCTCGCCAGTCTAAAAACTCACACTTCGATATGGTCTGCAATGAGCGAGGTATAGTCATTCGCACCCTGAGAATTACACTTTTAAGTGATTCAGGGTATGCGCTTACTGGTTACGAATATTGAGCGAGAATCACGTGATGATCGCTGCTTTTCTTTCGAGCCAGTAGGTGCTCCACGTTCGCTAACGAATACTCAGGGCATGCAGATAAAATGCTGGCTATATTTCTTTCGAAGAGCGTGGAATGCATACCAATCCCCGATAAAAAGGAGTTGGTGATGACTGTGACTAATCAGTTTGCTGCGCACGTTGGTCTGGACTGGGCAGATAAAAAACACGATGTCTGTGTTCAGTTTAAAAACGGCGAACGCGTATTCCATGTGATTGAACATACAGCAGAGGCGCTTGATGACTGGCTTACTGAGTTACACCAGAAGGTAAAAGGTAGAATCGCCATAGCTCTCGAGCTGAAGAAGGGCCCCGTGGTATATGCTCTTCAGAAATATCCCTTTATCACCGTTTTCCCCGTCCACGCTTTGTCACTGGCTCGTTACCGGCAAGCCTTCTCGCCCAGCGGCGCTAAAGATGACCCGCAGGATGCCGAGCTGGCATTAGAGTTAATGCTGCGTTATCCCCAAAAGATAAAAGCTATTGAACCCGACAATGCGGATATCCGGTTACTCCAGCAACTGGTTGAGCAGCGTCGTCAGTTGGTTGAAGATAAACGCCGTTTTGTGAACCGGATAATCAACACGCTTAAACAGTATTATCCTCAGCCCTGGAGTAGTTCTCACATCGGGGTAGCTTACTGTTGTGTGAACTGATTATACGATGGCCCAGTCTGCAACAACTTAAACGAGCCAGGCGCGAGACGATCCGCAACTTTCTGAATGCCAAAGGCGGTCGCGCAATGGCCCTTACCGAGCAGCGTGTTGTAAGTATTGATAACGCGATCCCATTGACGACAGACTCGAGTGTTATAGAGGCTAATGCTTTGATGGCAACAGCACTGGCGACACAAATTAAAGTCGTGAGTGAAATCATAAAAACCTATGACGAACGAATCGAAGCGCTGTTTGACACATTGCCAGATGCGGGGCTGTTCAAATCACTTCCAGGCATGGGGCCGTGTATGGGCCCAAGAATGCTTGCTGCACTTGGTGATAACCGTGACCGGTTTAATAGCGCTGAAGAAATTCAAAACTACGCAGGTATTGCACCGGTGACAGAAAGAAGTGGCCAGAAATGCTGGGTTCACTGGAGATGGCAGTGTGCCAAGTTCGTCAGGCAGACCTTCGTTGAATGGGCTGCCAAAACGGTTAACTCATCATACTGGGCCAGACTTTATTATCAGGGACTGCGAGAAAAAGGAAAATCTCACCAGTCTGCAATCCGGGCTCTGGCATTCAAATGGATAAGGATCATTTACCGCTGCTGGAAGACCAGAACCCAGTACGATGAAGCGAAGTATTTGCTGGCTCTCGAAGCGCGACACTCGCCCTTACTGAAGCCATAAAATGCTTGTCGAATGTCTCAGGGCGTGAAGCAGACCTTGTGGTGCATTGTCATCTACTGAATATTGTGTCACTCCTTAAATGGATCGTGAGTATCTAACAATCTCTGGTGATTCCCCCCTTCAAAACTTTGACTCATAGTAACGTTGCGTAAATAATTAACTTTAATTAATTTAACTATTTTAAAACAATAAGTTAAATTAAGACAATGCTTACAATAGAAACAGTTGAAGTGCATACAGCAGGCGAGCCTTTTCGTATTGTTATTTCAGGATTACCGGAGGCACAGGGCGAAAAGATTACAGAACGCCGAACTTGGTTCCACCAAAATGATACTATTTCGATAGCCTAGGGTTTGGCGAAAATATGAATACTGAGTTTTAGCGTGATATTAGCAAAGTTCGCTCTTGGCACAACGCAGCCCCCTGGTTGCGGTGGCCATCCGTTTCGCAGGCAGACGAATCGCAGCGGCCACGCGAGATCCGCGCGGCCTACAAGTCGCCCCTTACTCAATGGCTGTGAAGACTTGGTCGAACGGTCGACGCACCTTCTTCAAATTCATGAGCCAGTCATTATCTGCGTCGCGGTATCCCAGCGGCAGGATCACTACACTGCGCAGGCCTTTCTCGCGCAGCCCCAATACCTCGTCCATCGCATCCTTGTCGAAGCCTTCCATCGGTGTGCAATCGACTTGTTCAGCGGCGGCGGCATAGATTGCTGTGGCAAAAGCGATGTAGGCCTGCGCGGCGGCATGGTTCGCGTGAAATTGACCGTCTCGCTGCGTGTACCAGTCGTGCAGAAAGGATCGGTAGTTCTCCCACTGCTCGTTCTTGATACCGCGCACGTCGTTGGTCAGATCGAACATCATGTCGAGCCGTTCCTTCGTGAACTTGTCCCACGCGGCGAAGACCAGCACATGCGAGGAATCGGCCAATTGCTTCTGATTCATCGCAATCGGCACTAATTTCTCTTTCAGTTCCTGATTACTGATAACGAAGACTTCGAACGGCTGTAACCCGTGGGAGGTGGGAGCCAGACGCACCGCTTCAAGGATGCGTTCAACCTTCTCCGCAGGCACCTTCTGACCATTCATGCTCTTGACGGAATAGCGCCAGTTCAATAATTCAATGATGTTCATTTTCGTGAGCTCCTGTGTATCGAAAGCCATAGATTAGGCCTGAACATATGGACGAACAACTGACCCACTCCCAGTATGTGATCCATTCATAATCAGGAATATCCGACTTCAGTCTGGCTGCATATTCTGGCAACCGGCAGATTTCTTGGCAAATTCTGACGGCGTCATCCACCCCAATGCAGAATGGGGACGTAGCTGGTTATAGTGTATGCGCTAGGCCTCGATTTTGCACAGGGCATCTTCCAGCGACATGAACCAGTTTTCATTCAGGCACTCCTGGCGCAGCCTGCCGTTGAACGACTCCACCGTCGCATTGTCCGTGGGTGTTCCCGGCCGGGAAAAGCCCCCGTTCATACACCCACTTGTCCAGCATTTTTCCTGCAAATTCAGAGCCGTGATACCTATTGAATGCATCTGGTTAGCGTTTAAGTCAGCCATTTTCTACAACTTGTAGTGTCTGTCACAAGTGGAGAAAATCAATGAACACTCCTGTTAGCAATGTCAGCATGTCGGGGGCACTGATTGCCCTGGATATATCTAAAAAACATCATGATGCAAAAATTCGGTACCCGGATGGACGAACGTCTTATCTGCGTATTGAAAACATACTGGAAGGGTTCAACCGACAGCTTGCTCTCACCGCTTCACCCCATGACAGTATTATCGCCGCCTTTGAACCTACCTCTGTTTATCATCGCAACATCGCATGGTGGTTACATCAGCAGGGAGTAAAGTGCCATCTTGTTTCATCTGTCAGATGTGCTCGGGCCTGCGAGATGCTGTTTAAGACCTGGGATAAAAATGATCGTAAAGATGCCAGTGTCATCATGTATTTGCTGGAACAGGGTTTATCTTCGCCATTTTATGATCCTCTGGCGAATGACGTTATCGATATACAGGAAATATCAAACACCTACCATCAGGTTACGCTGGCACGAACCCGCTGTCTGAACAGCCTAGTGAATCACTATCTGACCCTTTATTTTCCCGAGGCTGAATAATTTCTGCATATGTCCCGGGCAGAGTTGTTCTGTCAGTTTTTACTTCAGTTTCCCACACCGTCCTGTATCACATCACTGAACCGGGATTTGTTTGTAAAACAGGCATGGGATGTTGTTGGCCGGAAGCAGTATAAACAGCAGTTTCTTGAGCACCTCTATGATATTTCAGCGAATTCCATTGCGTTACCGTTGTCGGATGGTTCTCTGGCAGTAACGACGTTCAAATTACAGCTTCATCGATATGTCGAGCTTTCGGCTCAACGGTTGCAGCTTGAGAAACAGGCAGAAAATTATTTACAGGAACGGAGTGATTACCAACATTTACGTACGATCCCGGGTATTGGCGCAGTCATTGCCCTGATGATAATTGCTGAAAGTGGTGATTTGACACGTTTCGCGCATTACCGACAGTATCTCAGCTTCTGCGGTTTTAACCTTTCCGCCAGCCAGAGCGGGCAAAAACACAGTGGTTACCGATTGTCAAAACGTGGAAACGCACGGTTAAGATATGCCTTCTGGCTTGCCGCCACCGTAGCCGTAAGAACGAGAGAAAACAGCTTCCGGTACAAATATGAACGTTATATCCGGAAAATGGAGATAAACCCGATCAGAAAAGAAAAGCCATGACGGCAGTGGCAACAAAAGTCGCCAGAGTAGCGCATGCGATTGTAAAACAGACTATTGATTATAAAGGGTATTATGAAATAAGCCATGGGACGTGATTCAATGGGCCGTAAGGCGCATCGCGACCATTAGATAATGCTCAACGTCCATGGCTTCCCAAAATGCTGTGTTAAGTCCTGTCGGGCCATCCGGACCCTTGTATATCATGGTAAGCATGTTTATAAGCCAAAAGGAAATGAGCAATATCGGATATAAAATAAACCATCACCTTCTTATCAGATGGCAGGAGCCCTTTGCGTAAAAACAGTTGACTCAGACGGTAGTCCGTTGTCCATCCGCAGTTTCAGTGGATAACCCCGGTTTGCCACGATCCTGTCCAGCACCCTGACCACCCGCTGTGCCGGGATATTCAGATCGATTTCTATTGCGAGGGCCTCGCGGTTAAAGTCATCAACCACATTGAAGGTCCGGAACCGTCTGCCACAGACCAAAGCATCGTGCATAAAGTCTAACGACCAGCTCTGGTTAAGAGCTTCAGGCGTCACCAGTGGTGACGGGTTACTAGACTAGCCCCTTGAATATCCAGACACTTTGACTCGCTTAATAAGTGATAGTCTTAATGCTAGTTTTAGACTAGTCATGGAGTTGAGGATGATCGACGTTTTAGGCCCTGAGCGCCGCAGACGACGTACCCCGCAGGAAAAAATGGCTATCGTTCAGCAGAGCTTCGAGCCAGGTATGACTGTGTCGATGGTTGCCCGTCAACACGGTGTTGCTGCAAGTCAGTTGTTCCTCTGGCGTAAGCAATATCAGGACGGCAGTCTTACCGCTGTCACTTCCGCTGAACAGGTTGTTCCCGCGTCGGAACTGGCCGCAGCCATGAAGCAGATCAAAGAGCTTCAGCGTATGTTGGGTAAGAAAACGATGGAAGTTGAGTTACTGCGTGAAGCCGTAGATATCGGCCAGCAAAAAAAGTTGATAGCGCACGTACCCTTGTTACCAGAGGATGGCGAATAAGCTTCGTCAGTCGCTGTTTGTGGGTCTCACGTGCGCAGCTTCATGCGATAACCCACCGCCCGGCTGACTGGCAGGATCGCCGACGCAAGCGTCAGCCCGATGATACGGAAGCACTGAACCGTATCCATGTTGTTATCGGTGAAGTTCCGACCTACGGCTACCGGCGGGTATGGGCGTTGTTGCGCAGACAGTCGGAAAATGAAGGCATCGCAGTTATTAACGCCAAACGAGTCTATCGGGTCATGCGTCAGCATGCGTTATTACTTGAGCACAGGCCCGCACTGGTAGTATCAAACCGGGCGCACACGGGCAAGGTAGCGGTAAAAGAAAGTAATCGACGTTGGTGTTCCGACGGGTTCGAGTTCCGTTGCGACAATGGAGAGAAACTGCGGGTTACCTTTGCACTGGACTGCTGCGATCATGAAGCGCTGCACTGGATGGCGAGTACCGGAGGGTACGACAGCGCGACGGTACAAGATGTGATGCTGGGTGCGGTGGAGCGTCGCTTCGGAAACCGGCTACCGCCGACCCCGGTTGAATGGCTGACAGATAATGGCTCGGCCTATCGGGCTCACGAAACACGCCGGCTCGCAAAGATGGTGGGTCTGGAGTCGAAAACAACAGCAGTGCGCAGCCCGGAAAGTAACGGTATGGCCGAGAGCTTCGTAAAAACGATGAAGCGGGACTACATCAGCATCATGCCAAAACCGGATGGGCTGACAGCAGCGAGGTACCTTGCGGTGGCGTTCGAACACTATAACGAATGGCATCCGCACAGTGCGCTGGGATACTGTTCACCACGTGAATATCTGCGGCGTCGGACCAGTAATGGGTTAAGTGATAAATGGTGTATGGAAATATAGGGGCCAATCCAGTTACGTACCGGCAAACGCTGCTTTCCAGTTAATGGGATGGACTACCTCCTCCCGCTGAGGTTAACTGTACGAAATGTGCTCACCAGGAGAATCACCATGAATATCGTATTTCTGGGTATTATCAGGTGTTCGACAAACTGGAATGTGTCGACCAGGGACAAATTGTTGATAACAAACGTCTTGGTGCTGTTCTGAAGTTGGCGCAAAGCAAAATGGATGAACTCGAACGCGATGGTAAGCGTGATCGGAGCAAAAAGATGCCTAAACGACGCGCACAAGCCAGGGTTCAGGAGCAACTCAGGGCAATTAACCCGGTTTTGGCAAATCCCGAGGAATTCAGGGCCAGCCTAAAACGCTGACCCCTGCTCTTTTTTATTCAACTACACAAAAGAGTCAGGACATTGCTTGCTAATTGTTTCAGAAATTTCTCGGATCAGTTCAGCGCACCCAAGAATAAAAGCATCATCTGCTTTGATGAGAGATCTTATCGCTGAAACATCCCCTTCTTCGTAAACTAGAGTGTGGGGAGTTTCAACATCAAATTCAAGAACATTGATCTTGGTTACAAGTTGCCTGTAACTTGCACCATCTCCATGTTTTAACGCATTAATAGCAAGGTAGTAATTATCAAACTTTTCTTTAAGTTCATGCTTTCCTGCAGCATCAAGAATCGTGCGAACTTCTTTAAATCCATTTTGGCAACTCAATCCATTTTGTAAATGCGCTTCAAAAATGGAAAACATACCAACGGCAAAAACTGACCTCTGAAGTTGCAGCATCTGCAGCTGTTTAATGTGTACGGTTGCTGAACTTGTTTGAAGCTGTTCGATCACTTCAGTTTCTGCCTGTTCCAGACTGTAGAGTGTAAACGAGGTACTTCTTTCAATAAGTTCACAAAAGGAATGCATAATTAATCCAGGCGAATAAGACGTACAAAATTATACTGTACTCTGATGATCCAATACTAAAAAGTGACATTTCAAACTGGCTAAAAGAGGTGACTTTTTAATCTTGCAATAACAGCTAAAATCTGTTGAGCGCGTTTCTGACGCATCCCCAGTATAAACAGTAACAAACCACCCGAAAAGTACGCTAGAAACGCAACGTAAAAATCTACGCTATGACTGGCTATGCACTCAACTGAATAGAGTCAGGTTTCACTTCATTTTATCGACATCAGCTCTCTTTTTCGGTAATGAAGGGGGGGGCACCTGCTCGTGACTTTGCGTTCTGCGAGTCAATCACGGATGGTCAGCGTTTAAAAATTTTTAATGGTGAATGCTATTGAATTTATTGTGTTTTAGCGCTTTCTCTATTCGTAAATTAATATTTTAGATGATGGCTTATTGAAAAGAAAAATTTTATCTACTAGTATTATTTAGGATTTAAGGCATCTTTCTGGGTTTTATTATCGCTATTACTATAAAGTTTTATGCCTATACTTATTGTCTGGAAAAGCCTTATGATTACTGGGTTATTATGTATTTAATTTACCATGAAAAAGTGAGGTCCTATGCTTCCTGAAGATTTTTATAGCGATTCATCTAAAGAGGTTGTTAGTGAGTCCTCTCATTTTGATCCTACGACATTTGATGAATACGCCGAACTTTATAAAAATATTTTATCTTGGCCTTACCGTAAAGACCTAGAGTTACCAACGCTAAAAAGATTGATGGGAAATCTTTCGGGTTTAAATGTGCTTGATTTCGGTTGTGGTCCTGGTTTGATTGCACGCTGGCTAAGGAATATGGGGGCAACTAGGATTGTTGGATATGATATATCCGAGGGTATGCTTAATTATGCCCGCCAATATGAAGAAAAGGAAAAACTTGGAATCGAATATATTTCAGATATTAAAGAAGAACAGCATGACTATTTTGATGTTGTTTTGGCTATCTATGTCATACCATATGCAACGACTCATGAAGAGTTACAAGCAATGATTTACGATATGTATAGGCTATTAAAACCCGGAGGGCGGCTTATTACACTACCGTTTCATCCTGATTTTAACGCCGATCCTGAATATTATCGCCCTTTTGGTCTTCGGCTTTCGGAAATACAACCGCGTGCCGATGGTAGCCAGATCGGGCTCAATTTATGCTATCCACCTTACGATGTTAATATAACTGCGCATTATTGGTCGCGCCAAACGCTGAATAACACATTAAGACAGGTCGGGTTTCAGACTGTAGAGTGGAGAGCTCTGGAGACCCCAAGTAGTGACACTAAAACCGAACTTTTACCCTATATTCAATGCCCGCATGCAGCCATTATCGAATGTATTAAGGGATAATTATGTCAGGCAATCTTGTTTATCCTGCAGGCTCTTATCTATTTCACAATATCAGGAATGCTCATCTGCATGAATGGGGTTCATTGGTAACAGATAATTATTTTTCCATAGCCACGGCTGGTTGGCTTCATTCGACTATACATTGGGTAAGAGTGATGTTTTTACACTTTATGGTAATGCAGGATTATTAGGTGCTGTGCATTATGGGGTAAGAAAATAGTCCGGAATTGTTCTGTTTACCTGATTATTTCCCGGGGGGAGCTGGGCCATGGCAACAACCTTTTTTGTGGGGAGGAGCGCCCCGGGCTACACATAATGAAATTCCTTGCATACAAGGAGCGCGCCGCGGAGAGGCATTATCGGTGATAGCCGAGATGCTTGCCAGACTGGCTAAACGCAAGGGACGTTATGCTGCCGCCACTACGGCAGGCGATGGATGTGGCTAACTACTATCCTCATGCTCGTGTGCTGATGCATTCCGAGGAATGCGACAATATCAGTCCCTGCTGGCGGACTGGAGTCTTTATTGCAACAACAGTTTTGTCAGCGCCGCACATGTGCCCATACAGAACTAAACGCTTTTTCTCGTACAGGAAATCAGGTGGTATGGTGTCAGTTAGAGGAGCATTTGCTGTAAGTCGCCTCGGAACTTATTACGAATAACCGAACGAAATATGGTAGTCATCAGGATATTAGCTGGATGCGGGGTATGTTTGAGGGACAAAAACAATCTCGAATTTTGCATACTGCAATTGCCGCCGTCTCTAAACGAGAAAACCAGATCACGGGAATAACCATTCTCTATCATTTCGGGAAAATAATTCATTGGCGTTATTACGGCTCAGACTATAGGATAGATAACAATAATTTTCGTTATTTTATTCTGGGATATTATCATTCCATTGATTACGCGGAAAAAAATGGCGTGCGGGAATATAGATTATCAGTTTCTTCTCTTCTGGCAAAAACATCTCGTGAAGATAAATTAGAATCGCTGGCGGCGTTACTGCTTTTGTTGACAACCTGACTTTATCAGTCAGCCAATATAGGCTGGGCATTGTTAAATTAAGGAGCATGCGAATGCTGCATTTAATGTATTTATTTAAACCGACACATAAAGCACTTCAGGATATGACGGCCTTCTGGCGCTGGGTGGAACAGCGTGATAAATGGGATATGGCAGGTGAACGTCGCTGGTATGTTCGTACTATTGACGATAACGTCCACTGACTGGAGCATTATGTGACATTTATAGATGAAGCTGTCTGGGGACGCTACCGCAAGGCAGTATCGGCGCTCAGTAAAGAGCCTGAGTGGGAAAGTATCCGTGTTGAACAAGAGTTGTGTGGGAAATTCTCAAATCAGGGCTTCTAAATGATGCGCCTTTTGTTGTTAATTCAGGGCGTTAATATGAATTTGACTGAACGAAGTTAATATTTTCTCACTAATTCTCGTTTTTTCAAACTGGCTAGTCAGCCTGCTGACAATATACCCTGAGCCTGCACCATCAACTATGTATATTTACTCAATCCGTTACGCTTAGTTTGGCATTCAATGAAATCGGCACGGCACTCTGAAAATATTCACTATAGCCCAGAAGTTAGCGGTTCACTTTTCATTTTTAACTTATCTGAGATTTAACCGCCTGGACTCGATGGCGCTCAATTTATCGGGCTGGCACGGGAGGTTTCCAAAAGTAAATGTGAGAAAACTAATAAGGATTACTATCGGCTTAACTTTCCTGATGCTTTAGATTGTGCCAAGTGGCAGTTGCCGTTAAGCTATTTTCAGAGCAATGGAGCCCGGCAATTTTACGAGCTTCTCATTCAGGATATGTGGCTATTTGATATCGACGAGTGGCTGCACAGCTTGGCGGAGCCGGAGGGATTATTGCCAATGGCGCACAGGATATCTCAGTCATAAAAAGGCAGATCAATTTACCGATAATCGGTGTAATTAATCGTCAATATAATGATTCTGAACTTTGTCTGAGGCCGGCAATAGCTGACATCCATGAGTTAATGGCCGCTGAGCCGGGCCTGATTTCCATCGCAACTGGCTTTCGGTATCGACCTGGTGGAGAACAACTGGAGGATATATTGCAAGAAACCCGTACCCGCTATCCCAATGTATTACTGCTGGCTGCCGTAACGACTCTTGAGGAAGCATTTTTCGCGCAAGAACTGGGTTTTGATGGCATTACGACCGCAATGTATGGCTATACTCCGGAAAGTAAAGGACAGTATCTCACCGACGACAATTTCACACACCTGAAAACAATGTGTCATACCGTATCTGTACCCGTTTTAGCTGAAGGGAGAATTAGCACGCCACAACAGGCTGCTGAAGCTCTGCATGCTGACGCTCATAGTGTCGTTGTCGGTGGGGCTATCACTCGACCACAAAATATTACACGGACTTTTGTGAGTAGTATGGCCTCGCCCTGAGCCTTGCTGTAACCGGATTATCCGCTGGTAATATCAGTGACGTCCAGACGGGGCCAGTCTGGATGACGGAAATAATTGTACGGTTAGTGCATTCTTTGCACCAATCAAGCCCGTAACGGATTGATTTAGTGCCAGTCTACCGCTTTTAAATGATCGCCTTAGCAGTATAGCATTTAGGCTATTCGATTAGACAAAATCCACGGAAAGCGGCATATAGCGTGGAGTATACCCGAATGTGACAAAATGATGCGCCCGATGGGCTTGGCTTGTCCATCTTACTCAACAGGAATACTATGGTTATCATCGCATTCGTTCACTTGCGAGATTATATACATCGCTACGCTCACGTTTACCAACAGCAACGACGGCAATAATTAACTCATTATCGAGTACCTGATAAACCAGCCTTCCCGTCGCACGAAGTTTTATTTTGAGGATTTTCACAGCGCTTCTTTTTCAGTCTTTCTGGGTGACATGATGAGTGTGGGGACCAGCCTGCGACACATGGCCGTGTGGCGACGAAAACGGACGGCGAGGTTATCGTGCATTCGGACCAGGGCAGTCAGTACGGCAGCGACGGCTGGCAGCGCTTCTGTAGAGCCAATAACCTAGCCCCGAAGAGACGATAAAGACCATTGACCGGCTTTATCACCAGTCATGTATTGGCGCAGTCCGCTGGGGGAATCTGCCGGAAAATGCCCGGGAGATAATCACCGCGTTAATGCGTTGTCAGTATTCTGACTGGTTTGGTCTGGTCGGACTGAGCGAACACATTGATGCCGAAGCCTGCTGGAGCCGGCTGTCGGATTACCCGGAGCAGGCGCAGCCCTGTGATATGCTGATGGTCATACCCTCCCGTCTGGCCACAGAGCTGAACGGTTCAGGTGGACTGCTGCAGGGCATTTCCATCACGACCAGCCTTTACTGCAGGATATACGGTGTGGAGTGGCCATCAGGTCACAATGTCCGCTGGATGCGTGATGAGATGAGCAGTCTGGTGCTGCTGACAGACACGCCCTGGTATTCGCCTTCAGGTGAGCTGGTTGGTGAAATCTCGAAGGTGTTCGACTGTGAGATACGGCACTGGTACAGCGAGCCTGTCAGGGGCATACAGGGTTACAACTGTTATGACGGTGGTGAACATACGGACAGTGACCCGCAGGCCGAATGGCCGGGCAGGGAAACACTTCCTCAGCCCCGGCTGTATCTGGTGGAGGAGCGCGCTGAAGAACAGACAGAAGCCGCACCTTTACCGGTTCCGCTGGCTTCAGGCCAGTAATTAACCTCAGGGTGCCACATTCGTGGCACCCGTTTTTTCCTGTCATCTTTCATTTCAGCCCGAAGGGGAACACCTGTTCCTCCCCGGGGCCATGTGTTCCCTGTTTTTACGGAGAAGCACATGACCACCTTTATCGACCATCAGAAAGCCTTCATTTCGCTGTTTAATCAGACCGCCCGTTATCACAAACGCCATAAGGTGTTTGAGGATTTTGTCAGCTGCAGTGTGATTGCCCTGGAGAACCGGCTTCAGTTCAGTGAGGCTCGGGAGCAGAAGTACCTGCGAATCGTCAGTGGTCATGAAAAGCAGGATGTTATCAACATTGCGCATTTGCTTGCCCATGTCATTGAGGGGCTGGAGCAGGGATTCTGCGACTTTCTGGGCAGCGTGTTCATGCAACTGGGGAATGTGAAGGCGTTGTTTGAGAATAAATCCTTTTTCACGCTCCGTGAACCTGCCTGTGGTGCCGGCAGTATGGTTCTGGCTATGACTGACACCCTGAACCGTTCGGGATATCCGGCATATCGCAGGATGTGGGGGGTGCCCCTATTAAGTTGTCAAGCATGTTATGACGCCTGCGGGGTATAAAAAGTCCCGTCGCGCATCATGGCGAACAGAACGTCGCAGCGTCGTCTCGCCAGGGCGATAAGCGCCTGATTGTGTCGTTTTCCCTGACTCATTTTGCGGGTGTAGTAAGCCCTGGAGAGCGGATCCCTGAGCGCGGCGAAGGCCGACAGGAACAACGCCCGTTTGAGAGCTTTATTACCCCGTCGCGAGGGATGCTCACCGCGTATTGACGAGCCGGATCGCCGAGTTACCGGCGCAAGGCCAGCATAAGCAGCGAGATGTGCGGCAGAGGCGAAGGCGCGGCAGGCGACCTCGGTGAGGAGTCTGGCTGCGGTCCTGACACCGACTCCGGGCATACTGGTCAGGACCGGGTAAAGAGGGTGAGCAAGAACTCGCTGTTCTACCGCAAGCGCCACCTCGTCTCTTTGCTTACGCAGCGTGATGAGCTGGAGTGCCAGACGTGGCAGTACTACGGCAGCGGCATTCGTGCCGGGAACGACGACGGTTTGTTCGGCCAGTGCCTGAGCTATGTCTGCTGCAAGGCGTTTACCCAGACGAGGCGCAAGTTTGCAGAGCTGGGCTGCCAGCTTCTTCTCACCCAGCGAAGCGAGTTTTTCTGGTGAGGGATATCGCTGGAGAAGATCGAGTACCGCCGGGTGATCAAGTCTCGGACCGAGAACGCGCTCCAGTGCCGGATGTATCTGGGTCAGAAGGCCGCGGATACGGTTGCTGGCCTGCGTTGTCTGTGCGGCAAGATCATCATCGAAGCCGCAGAGCATGGAGAGTTCGGCGATTTGCTCGTCAGCCAGTTTCAGCGTGCGTAGCGCGTGAGGCAGGGTACGGGCAGCTTCGGCAATGATGGCAGCGTCACGAGCATCAGTTTTAGCTTCACCGGCGTGTAAGTCGGCTATGCGGCGCATGGCCAGTCCAGGGAGGTGTCCGACAAGGACTCCTTCTGAGCGGGCAACGGCGACAGGTAACGCACCGATGGTAGCTGGCTGATCAACAACCAGCAGTATCTGACCATGTTGTTTCAGGTCAGATATTAGCGACCTGAGTTTGTTTTCGTCGTTGGGTAATGCTTTATCGAACAGGCGTTTACCTGAACGATTAATGGCTACAGCGTGATGCGTATCTTTACCGACATCAACGCCGATAAAGACCTGGACGGATTCGTAATCGCTGGATTCGGTCATTCTGTCTCCCTTGTATATGGGTTAACCAGATAACCACGGGGAGCAGGTACCGGCATCCACGTTACAGACGGTCCCGGCAAAAGTGCCTGACCTGACCCCTATTAGCGGTTACCAGCGCCCCACCAGACCCGGTGACATCACCCCCGGATCATGGACGACTGGGGGCAGTAATCATGCCGGGTCTGGCTGGCTAACACCCCATTATAAGGGGTACGAATAAAGTAACGGGGCAACGGATATTGACCCGCTAGCAGCCGGCATGGCGTATATACAACTGTCGTTGTGTGGTGTGGCCGGAGAAGTGGTGATTGGCAACTCGTTGCGTAATGAGCGGTGCCGGGTGCTGCTGACGCCTGGACATTACCTCGGGAACTGGTCATATCGTCTGCGTCATTCTCAGGAACAGATTGTTGCCTGAAGTTGAACGCTTTTCTGCCTGTGCCGGCCTTTGGGCTGGCATTTTTTCGATATACGTATGGCTGCAGAAGATATGTTGTTTCAGATAATCATAAAAGAGCATTAATTGCTCAGGGAAGGAAATAAGAATAATGTGAGCTTTGTGTTTTTTTTGTTAGCTGTTTGTTTTTTTTGGGGGGGGCTTCGGTAATTTCTTGTTTTTTGCTCTGTTATTTGCGAGTGGTTTCTGTTGTTACTATATTTGCGTTATCTTTGTTTTTTGTTTTCGCTAAATTAATTTGCTGTTGCTCTTATTTTTTTTATAAGGCAAAAAAAAGATATTTTTTCTGTGAATTTCTTGTTATTCGATCTTTTTTGCTGTCAGTGCTGTGTTTTTTTGGTGTTTTATTTTGTTTGTGTTTATTTTTGTAGTTGAGTGTGTTGTTGTTATTGTTTGTTGTAGCATAAAAGATCGAATTTTGATCTTTTTGTGGTTTTAAATTTCGGTTAGTATGGTTTTTTGTAAATTTCTTTTGAGGGGCTTTTAATATTGGTTTGATGCGTTTTTTTTAAAATAAAATTTTGCGTGTTATGTTTATTGCTAATAATGGCGATTGCTATAGTCATGTTTTGTTTTCTTAGTATGACTATACCAGTCGCTATGTACTGGATAATGTTTTTATCGTCTTTTATAAAACAAAGGAATTTTTAATGAAAATGATTAAAACTGTTATGGCTGGCGCAGTTGTAATGGCTCTGGTTTCTTTTGGTGCTAATGCTGCAAATCAGGGGCAGGGCTTTGTTAACTTCAAAGGTTCTGTAATCAATGCTCCATGCGGCATTGCTCCGGAATCTGCTGATCAGTCCATTGATTTTGGTCAGATTTCTAAAACACATCTGAATAACAACGGTCAGTCAGTTCAGAAACCTGTTGATATCAAACTGGTAAACTGTGATTTGAGTGAAGGAAGCAAAACAGTGGAGGTTCAGTTTACTGGTACCACTGCAATCGGAGAAGATGTAACGGATCTGGGTCTTTCCAAGACCAATGCCATTATTCGTATGGCTGGTCAGGATGGCCAGTTAGTTGCGTTTGATGGTTCAAACAAGACTAATGCAACTAATTTAGTGAGTGGTGACAACACCCTGCATTACACAGCGTGGGTGCAGAAAGGCACTAAAGATGTTGAGGAAGGCGAATTCTCTGCTGTTGCTCAATTTAATCTGTCCTATCAATAATTTATCCCTCTCCGGTTTTTAACCGTCAGATAAGCAGGGGCGTCAGCCCCTGCGATTACCGGTAAAGAATAAGGAATACTGCATGTTCTGGCGCATGATCCTTTCGGTAACATTTTTCTTGTGTGCAGCGGCTCAGGCAGGGTCATCGCCCTCCTTTCCTCCGCCGGGGGTGACCCTGCCGGAATACTGGGGAGAGGAGCATGTCTGGTGGCATGGACGGGCGAGTTTTAAGGGGCAGGTGATTGCTCCGGCCTGCACGCTGGCTATGGAAGATACTTGGCAGGCGATTGATATAGGGGAGACCCCGGTTCGTGATTTGCAGAACAGTTTTTCCGGTCCTGAGAAACGTTTCCGGTTGCGACTACGTAACTGTGAACTGGCGGGAACAGGTAAACGGGTTTATACGGCGAGCCGTGTCCGCGTGACCTTTGATGGTCTGCAGGGCGAAACGCCTGACAAATTCTCGCTGACCGGTCGGGCAGAAGGTATCAATCTGCAGATACTGGATAACCAGGGCTATCCGGCCCGTGTCGGTAAAGTGATGCCACCGTTATTGCTGAACGGAAATGAAGATGGACTGGATTATACCCTGCGGGTGGTCCGTAATGGTCAGCCGTTAAAGGCGGGAGATTATTATGCCGCATTACGTTTTAAGGTGGATTACGAATAACAGGGTGAACAGAAATAACAACCGGTAACAGACGGAAGTTTCCCGGTATTTAATTAACTATTCCGACAGAGGGATGGAGATTAAATCCTGCATGCAGGAGGGGGACGCTTTGTCTTTATTTCCGGGAGCAGTCTGTATTAAAGGTGGTGGCTGATAATGAAAAATAATACCTCTTTTGCTGTTAACGGCATTACATATGCGCTGATGCTTTCCCTTGCAGGCGCACCGGCTTATGCCGTCGACTTTAATACAGATGTTCTGGATGCAGCAGACAGACAGAATATTGATTTTTCCCGGTTCTCCCAGGCGGGATATATCATGCCCGGGCAGTACCAGATGGAAATTATGGTGAATGACCAGGGGATATCACCGTCGGCATTTCCGGTAACGTTTCTGGAGCCGCCGGTTTCCGGTCGGGACGGAAAGAAGCCGTTACCGCAGGCCTGTCTGACGCCGGAGATGGTCAGCCGGATGGGGTTGACCGTGGCTTCTCAGGAGAAGGTTACATACTGGAATAACGGGCAGTGTGCGGACCTCAGTCAGTTGCCGGGAGTGGAAATACGCCCGAATCCGGCAGAAGGGATGCTGTACATCAATATGCCGCAGGCCTGGCTGGAGTACTCCGACGCCTCCTGGCTGCCGCCGTCCCGCTGGGATAACGGGATTCCGGGGCTGTTGTTTGACTACAACATCAACGGGACGGTGAATAAGCCGCATC
>OGPE01000043.1_pt1 | contig 93122 bp, 78 predicted proteins | sample 1552881 | NCBI WGS metagenome assembly OGPE01 (sample SAMEA2580236, study PRJEB22360) | human gut metagenome | biome: human gut; feature: human-associated habitat; material: faeces | place: Denmark | collected 2008/2010 | reverse complement strand
TTGTAATTTTCAGCAAGCATGACAACCGCTTCTTTTGCTAACTGGTCATTGTTTTCCTTTTTGGCTGACATGAACTGTTTATAGATTTTATCATTTTCGTCCTGTTCGGGCTTGGACTCATCTGCTTTTCCAGTAGACTGCAAAATCGCTTCCATTGCTTTTTCTTTGCTTCCATACCATTTAACCAGATCTGCCATTGCCTGTTCATTTGCAAATCCGCTGGCTAAATATTCTCTATATTTTTCTTTACTTCCATATTTAGCTACTTGTTCATCAAGTGCCTCCTTAGACATAGTTTCTAAAGTGTGGTCTAACATTTTTTGAATATCGTCATTGTTAAATGCTTCAAAGCTCATGGTATTAACTCCTTTCATGACATCTGTTATCAACTCAATAATTCCGTTTAATCGGTTGCGTTTTTTTTCCAGAAAACTCTTTTGAGCTAATAAAACCTGTTCTTTATCATAATTCGGATTTTCCATAATTTTTTTAATATCCATCAACGGAATTTCCAATTCTCTAAAGAACATAATTTCTTGTAATTGTTCCAGTGCTTTATTATCATAAAGCCTATAACCAGATTCAGTTAGTTTTGTCGGTTTCAATAAGCCTATTTCATCGTAATATCTAAGTGTCCGTATGCTTATTCCGGTTATATCCGACACATCTTTTACTGTTTTCATGTATCCTCCTTTCGTTTTAAGCGTAAACCCTTACGCCACGAGAGAGTCAAGATTAAATTTTGTTTTTTTCAAAAATATAATAAAAAAACTATATGATAATAATCAAGAAAAATTCGAAGTGTATATTTTTTATATTTGCATTTTACAAGGAAAGAGAAAAAAATGGATAAAAAAAAGAAAATGGTATTTACGAGAAATTAAAAAACTATTTCCAAGTAATTCGGAAATAGATCAATATTTTCGGGAAATATTTTTACTGTAAGTAATGTTAAAGACTTTGTAACAATGATAGTATGTAATATACAATTACAAAATAAAAAAGATTCTTTTATTAAAAAATCATATTCCATACCTGTTGGTATTTTTCCAGGGAATAAAGCAACCATTGACGACAAAGGGAATATATATGTTGCGACTGGAATGTTAGGTGTCGTTCAGAAATTTAACAAGAATGGCGACTTTATTAAGAGTATCTTAATTAAGGATGATATTGATATGATTAAGAATGAAAGAGATGGAATTCATGTATATGCAGGCAAGTTTGATTATACGGATTATCATATAACAGAGAAAAAAATAATAGAAAAAGAAATAAGTGAAACAGATTTAGATCATATAAAATCGGGACCCAATGAATTGGTGATTGGTAATTTCTGGATTTTCAAAGGTAAAATTACAATCTTGAAAAGTAGTTTATTTCCAATAGATCCTTTTATTATTATGTATACAGCTATATTGATGGAAATTATATTTTGGATAAAAGCAAAGATAAGTCGGTTTAGAGAAAACAAAAGCAGCAAAAGTGTAGTGATAACAGGAGGAGACGAAATTGGAAGTTAATGTAGAAATTGTATTAAGTTATAATGATGAAGAAACAGATTGGAAAGTAAAAAAAAATATTTCTAGATTCATATACAGATTAAAGAAATACAGAACAGGAAATCGATTTTCTGGAGAATATACATATAAGATTAATCAAGATTCAGAACTATATAAACAAATAATTGAATTTTATAAATCAAACAAAGAAGATGTAGAATTTATTTGTTTAAATTATGGTGTTAAAATTACAGATGAAGAGTTTGAAAAGGCAAAAGCATTCGTTTTATGTTTTCCAGAATATTACTGTGAAGAATGCGAAGATATTGAAAATGAATATAGTGAATGTGAAAGTTGTCATAGTAAAGAAAAAACAAATAGCTTATTTTATGCACAACCGAAAGGATATATAAAAAAACATGAGAATGATTATGGGTTTGCAGGATTGGATGGAACAGGAGAGTTGTTGTTATTACCAAAACTGGTGGAGAAATTAAAAAAATCAGGAGTAGATAAAAAATATTTTCAGCCGATTATAAGCAAAAGTAAAAAGATATTAGGATATACTTTTATTACTGATAATATATTACCACAGAAAAGTTATATTGATGAAAATTATAAATTTGAAAATCAATGTGAAAAATGTGAAAGAATAAATATGACAGAAAATGAAAACATTTTCTATTTCATACCGAAAAGAATAACAGAAGAAGGAATAAACAATTTAAAGGATGTAAATAAGACATATGAATTTTACGATGAGTATAGGGAAATTATAATAAGTAAAAAGGTTGCACAAATTATAAAAGAAAATGTTCCATATGTAAAATTTTACCCTGTTATTTTAGATAACAGAAATTAAAAACAAATCAACTATTCAGGAACCACCCCGCGATTCTGAACAATCGTAGAAAACACGATCATCGTACTAGTTTTCCCAAAGTGCTGCAATTTCCCAATAAATTCATCCAGTTCCATCGTACTAGGAAAAGCAACCTTCAGCAGCACAGAATAATTTCCAGTTACACAATCACATTCCAGTACATTTGGATGAGCTCGAAGAAAAGGATAAACTTCGGGTTTTTGTGCAGGGCTGATCTCAAGACTGATATATGCTTTAATATGATAACCAAGTTGGATCGGGTCAACAGAAGCATGAAATCCAGTCAGAATTCCTTCCGCTTCCAACCGCTTAATTATTTAAAGTAAATCAAGACTTTCATTAAAAAAAGAAAAGATGAAACACAAAATTTGAACTTTAAATTTGGAAAGACAGGATTAAGGTTTACGAACATTGCATACTGTGTTAAGCTCCAACACATAAAATCTTGAAACAAAACGACAGCATGAGTAATCAGAAAAGAGGAAGACAATGTTAAGCAGAATGGAACACGATTCAATTGGAGCATTAAACGTACCAGCGGAAGCATACTATGGAGTTCAGAGTATGCGTGCAGCCACAAACTTTCAGATCACACACCGTCCATTACATCCAGTATTGATCGACAGCATCGTAATGGTCAAAAAAGCAGCAGCGATCACAAATGAAAAGTCTGGAAAACTAGATCAGCAGATTGCTCAGGCGATCATCAAAGCATGTGATGAGATACTGGATGGAAATTTAAGAGATCAGTTTATCGTGGATGCGATTCAAGGAGGAGCTGGAACTTCTGCCAATATGAATGCAAACGAAGTGATTGCCAATCGTGCGATAGAAATCTTTGGTGGAACCAAAGGAGATTACAGCATTGTACATCCAAACGATCATGTCGATATGTCACAGTCTACGAACGATGTAATCCCAACGGCAGGAAAGATCACCGTCTTAAAATTACTTCCACAAACGATCAAAGAACTTGAGAAATTAGAAAAAGCCATGGAAGAAAAAGAAGCAGAGTTTGATGATATCCTCAAAATGGGAAGAACACAGCTTCAGGATGCCGTTCCAATGAGACTTGGACAAAGTTTTGGAGCATTTGCGCATGTCTTAAAAAGGGATATCAAAAGACTAAAAAATGTTATGGACGAGATGAAAGTCTTAAACATCGGAGCAACAGCCATTGGAACAGCGATCAATGTAGACCCTTACTATCTTGCAAACATTTCTTATGAATTAAGCAAAGTTGCAGGAATTTCATTAAAACAGGCAGATGATTCCAGCAAGACAGAATGGTTCATCCATCATGTCAGGAAAGATCAACCCAGTGATTCCAAAAGTTGTATCACAGGTTGCATACCTGATCATTGGACATGACTATACGATCACGATGGCAGCCGAAGCCGGACAGTGCGAAGAATATATTGAAAAAAGTGTTGGAATCTCAACAGCGTTATGTCCATATATCGGATATGCAAAGTCTGCTGAGATTGCAAAGAAATCACTAAAAACAGGAATTTCTGTAAAAGAGCTGGTATTAGAAGAAGGTCTGTTAAAGGAAGAAGAATTAAAAGAGATCTTAAAACCAGAGAAAATGACACAGCCTATGAGAGAAAAAGTGATGAAAGCAGTATCATAAATACAATTAGAATACAAAAAAGAATGAAAAGTAAGAAGAGGCTTTGGAGAAATTCAGAGCTTCTTTTATTGCAATATCCTCTCGCACAAGATATAATACATAAATAGAACATAAGTACGATTGGAGGATGGAAAGAATGATAATAATTCTATGCTTAGACAACAACAACGGTATGATGTTTAATGATCGAAGGCAGAGTCAGGATCGAGGCTTGCGAGAGTATATTGCGGAGATGACCAAAGGGGAGAAGGTCTATATGAATGCATATACAGAGAAGTTGTATGAAGAGATCAACGATCCGGTTGTTTGTGAAGATTTCTTACACAAGGCAGGAAAAGGGGAGACTTGTATTGTAGAGAATCTTCCATTAAAACCAGTGATAGATCAGATCGAAGAGATCGTGATCTTCCGCTGGAATAAAGTTTATCCGTCCGATCAGGTACTGGATGTGGATCTTGAGGAATGGAAACTTGCAGAAGAAGAACAGATCGAAGGTTCCACTCACGAGATCACAAAACAGATCTATCTTCCAAAACAATAAGCTAGATCAGAAAAGAATATAACAAGAGGAGAAGCAGTTGATGATGAGAGTAACAAAGAAATTATATGCCCTGCTGATCGCAGGAATGATGGTGGTATCACTGGCAGGATGCCAGAGTACAGGCAATAGCAGTAATAGCGGAAACGCACAGAGCGAACAAAGCAGCAAAGGAAGTACAAATTCTTCCACCAAATCTGTATCATCTGACAATATTCCAGATTTTTCAGGGAATATGACGGTTGCTGTTGATAATAATAATCCAGATTTTACATCCAAGGATCTGACAACAAAATCCTACGAGTCTTACAGCAGACTTGACTCTGAAGGAAGATGTCAAGTGGCGGAAGCGTGTGTTGGAAAAGATATCATGCCAAAAGGAAAACGTGGAGCAATCGGTATGGTAAAACCAACCGGATGGCATACAGCAAAATACGATAACGTTGATGGAAAATATCTATATAACCGCTGTCATTTGATCGCTTACCAGCTGACCGGTGAGAATGCCAATAACAAGAACCTGATCACAGGAACAAGATCTTTTAATGTGGATGGAATGTTACCATATGAAGAGATGGTCGGTGACTATGTCCGTGAGACAGGCAATCATGTATTATACAGAGTTACGCCAGTCTTTGACGGAGATGACCTGGTAGCCAAAGGGGTACAGATGGAAGCGATGTCTGTGGAAGATAAGGGCGAAGATATTAAGTTTAATGTCTTTGTATATAATGTACAGGATGGAGTGAAGATTGATTACGAGTCAGGAGACAGTGAAGCAGACAGCAGCGTGCAGGTAACAACAGAGAATTCAAAAGCAAGCCAGAAATACCACACAAACCAGAATTCATCTAATAACAGCAAAAACTACAGCAGTAACAAAAATACAACAGCAGCAAAAACAAATACAAAAACAACTGCTTCACAGAAGATCCGTGGAAACAGCAGATCAAAGGTATACCACTGCCCAGGTCAAAGAGATTATGACCGTATGGGAACATCAAAATATTTAGTCACATTTAAGAGTGAGAAAGAAGCAAAGGCAGCGGGATATCATAAGGCACAAAGATAAAAGAAAGAGTTAACGATTCATAAAGACAGACAGGAGGAAACCATATGAGTTTAAATGCAACACCAAGAGGAGACAGAATTCACATCGCATTATTTGGGAAACGAAATGCCGGGAAGTCAAGTGTTATCAATGCTATGACGAATCAGGAATTAGCGATCGTATCCAATGTCAAAGGAACAACGACAGATCCTGTATATAAGGCAATGGAACTTCTGCCATTAGGACCAGTAGTTATGATCGATACCCCGGGACTTGATGATGAAGGAGAATTAGGGGAAAAGCGAGTCAAGAAAGCAAAAGAAGTCTTGGGCAAGGCAGATATCGCCCTTGTGATCATGGATGCTACAGCTGGTATGACAGAGTTTGAAGAAGATATGATACGTTTGATCGAAGACCGGAAGATTCCTTATCTGAAAGTCTACAATAAGATGGATCTTGCCAATGCCCAAGAATGGAAAGAAGACAAAGCCTGCTTTGTCAGTGCAAAGGATAAAAAAGGGATCTGGGAGTTAAAAGAAGAGATCGGGAAACTGGTTCCAACGGATGATGACACGCTAAAGATCGTTGGAGATTTGGTCTGTCCGAATGATTTTGTGATCTTAGTCGTACCGATCGACAGTGCAGCACCGAAAGGCAGACTGATCCTTCCACAGCAGCAGACGATCCGTGACCTTTTAGAAGCAGGAGCAGCCTCTATTGTTGTAAGAGAAACGGAATTAGAAAAGACATTAGAAGAGATCGGTAAGAAACCAGCATTGGTCATTACAGACTCTCAGGCATTTGGCAAAGTCTCAAAGATTGTGCCAGAAGATATCAAACTGACTTCATTTTCGATTCTGTTTGCAAGATATAAAGGTGATCTGGAAGAAGAAGTCAGAGGAGTGAAAGCCTTGGAACATTTAGAAGAAGGGGCGAAGATCTTGATCGCGGAAGGATGCACTCATCACAGACAGTGCGATGACATCGGAACGGTGAAGATCCCAAGATGGTTAAAACAATATACAGGTAAGGATTTTGATATCCATACAAGCAGTGGAAACTCTTTCCCTGAAGATCTGGATACTTATGATCTGGTCATTCATTGTGGCGGATGTACTTTAAATAGAAGAGAGATGAAAAACCGTATCGCAAGAGTCAAAGATGCAGGTGTTCCGATCGTGAACTATGGAATCTTTATCGCGGCAACGCAGGGAATCTTAAAGAGAACCTTAGAGCCATTTGAGGAAGCTAGCAGGATCTTAAATGAGATTTAAGACGGATTGTTTCAAAAAATCAACATAAATTAACGAAAATCAATAAGACTGCTTCTTTACAAAGAAAGATAAGTTTTGTAGAATAGAAAGATAGAATTAAAACCAAATGGGAGGAAATCATGAGCAAAGTAAGAACAAGATTTGCACCAAGCCCTACAGGGCGTATGCATGTAGGTAACTTAAGAACAGCCCTTTATGCATATCTGATCGCACGTCATGCAGGCGGAGATTTTATTTTAAGAATTGAAGATACAGACCAGGAAAGACAGGTAGAAGGGGCAGAAGAGATTATCTACAATACTCTTAAGAAAGCCGGAATGAACCACGATGAAGGACCAGACATCGATGGTGGAGTCGGACCATATGTTCAGAGTGAGAGACAGGCACAGGGGCTTTATTTAAAATATGCAAAAGAACTGATCGACAAGGGAGAAGCATATTACTGTTTCTGTGATCAGGAGAGATTAGACACACTGAAAGTAAAATCAGGAGATGTTGTGATCAGTCATTATGACAAACATTGCTTAAACTTATCCAAAGAAGAAGTTCAGGCGAAATTAGACGCAGGAGTACCATATGTTATCCGTCAGAATAACCCAACAGAAGGAACAACATCTTTCGTTGATGAGATTTACGGAGAGATCACAGTGGATAATATCGAATTAGATGATATGATCCTGATCAAATCGGATGGATATCCAACATACAACTTCGCAAACGTAGTTGATGACCATTTAATGGGAATCACACATGTAGTTCGTGGTAATGAATACTTATCATCTACACCAAAGTACAATCGTTTATATGATGCATTCGGATGGGAAAAACCAGTATACATTCATTGTCCACTGATCACAGACGAAGAACATCACAAATTGAGTAAGAGAAAAGGTCATTCTTCCTTCGAAGATCTGATCGAGCAGGGATTCTTGCCAGAGACGATCGTAAACTTCGTTGCATTACTTGGATGGAGTCCAGGAGGAGAACAGGAAATCTTCTCATTAAAAGAATTAGAAGAGATCTTTGATTACAAACATATGTCTAAGACACCAGCGGTCTTTGATATGAACAAGATCAAATGGATGAATGGTGAATATATCAAAGCCATGGACTTTGACCGTTTCAAAGAACTTGCTATGCCATATGTAACAGAGACAATTCACAGAGAGATGGATTTTGATAAGATTCTTTCTATGGTGAAGACAAGAATTGAGTTATTTACAGAGATTCCGGGACACATTGACTTCTTCGAAGCAGTTCCAGAATATGATGTAGAGATGTACAAACATAAGAAGATGAAGACAACACCTGAGACCTCATTAACCGTATTAAAAGAGATCTATCCAGTGATCGAAGCACAGGAAGATTTTACAAATGATGCATTATATGAGATGTTAGTATCTTTTGCAAAAGGACATGAGTACAAGAATGGTTATGTAATGTGGCCAGTTCGTACAGCAGTCTCTGGAAAGCAGATGACACCAGGTGGAGCAACAGAATTAATGGAACTTCTGGGAAAAGAAGAATCATTAAAGAGAATCAATGATGCGATCGCGAAACTGGAGGCAGCACTTGCATAGCCAGCTGAGCAAGGCACAGAAAGAAGCAGTGATGCACAAAGATGGACCGATGATGGTACTTGCAGGACCAGGTTCAGGGAAGACACTTGTGATCACAAAGAGAATTCAATATTTGATATCGCACTATCAGATCCCACCGCAGCGGATTCTGGTCATTACATTTACCAGAGCAGCAGCGAATGAGATGAAAGAGCGGTTTTGGCGGCTGGCAGGGGAAACCCTGCCGGTTTCTTTTGGAACCTTTCATTCTGTGTTTTTTACGATTTTAAAATATGCCTATCACTATAGTGCAGATAATATTCTGCCGGAACATAAAAAATATGACTTTATCCGTGAGATCATCACAGATCATGAGCTGGAGATTGATGATGAAGCAGATTTTATGCGTCAGATCATACAAGAGATCAGCTTAGTCAAAGGGCAGATGATCCCTCTTGCCTATTATCACAGTGGGTGCTGTGGGGATGAAGTGTTTAAAGAAATTTACCGGGCATATGAAGAAAAACTGCATGAGAACCGTTGGATCGATTTTGATGATATTTTGGTTTATACGTATGAGTTGTTAAAAGAGCGTGAGGATATCAGAAAAGCATGGCAGCAGAAGTTTCCATATATTTTGATCGATGAGTTTCAGGATATCAATAAGATTCAGTATGAGATCGTCAAGATGTTAGCAGGAGAGACAAAGAACCTCTTTATCGTAGGAGATGATGATCAGTCTATTTATAAGTTTCGAGGTGCAAGACCAGAACTGATGTTAAATTTTTCAAAGGATTTTGAAAATACCAGACAGGTGATCTTAAACCGAAACTATCGTTGCGGGGAAGAGATCGTACAGGTTGCGGAAGATATCATTTCTTATAATACAAAACGTTTTGAAAAGAAGATGCAGGCAAGAGAAGATGCTGCAAGTATGGTTGAGGTCCGTACATTTAAAGATCACTATGAGGAGAATAAGCATATCATTTACACGATCAAGGAAGAGATGGCAAAGAAGACACCGTTATCCCAGATCGCGATCCTTTATCGGACCAATCAGGGACCAAGACAGCTGATCGCTGCATTGATGGCATACAATATCCCATTTTATATGCAGGATGCAGTGCCGAATCTGTTTGATCACTGGATTTCCAAAAATATCATAGATTATATGCACCTTGCGATGGGAGATCGCAAAAGAAGCACATTTTTAAGAGTCATGAACCGTCCCAAGCGTTATATCAGCAGGGAATATCTGACCGAATCACAAGTGTCATTTGATGATCTGTTAGAGAAGGTCAAAGATAAACCATGGCTTTATGAATATGTAGAAGATTTTAAGGAAGATCTTCGGATCATGAAGAATATGACTCCGTTGATGGCGATCAATTATATCCGGAAATCCGTGGGATACAATGCGTATTTAGCAGAATATGCAAGATTTCGCAAGATTCAGGAAGAAGAATTTACGCAAGTATTAGAAGAACTTCAGGAGAGCGCAAAAGGCTATGATACATATGAGGCATGGTTTGATCATATCAAAGAATACACCGAAGAATTAAACCGCCAGTCAAAAGAGAATCAGAAAGAAAAAGAAGGAGTTGTGGTCAGCACGATGCACAGCACCAAAGGATTGGAATTTGAACGTGTCTTTTTGCCAGATGTCAATGAAGACGTGATCCCACATAAGAAGTCCATGAAAGAAGAAGACGTGGAAGAAGAAAGACGTTTGTTTTACGTTGGAGTTACAAGAGCCAAGAAATATCTGCACATCTTGTCAGTAAAGAAACTTTATAACAAAGACAGCAGGCCGTCAAGGTTCGTAGAAGAACTAAGAAGCCGTCAGGAGAAAAGAGGTGTTTTGCATGGAAAATAGAGCGATGCCAAGAGCAGGCGAATTTTATATGCATTTTAAAGGAAAACTTTATCAGATCGTTACGGTTGCAATACATACAGAGACAGAAGAACCATTGGTGGTCTATCAGGCAATGTATGGAACGTTTAAGACATATGCAAGACCACTTGCGATGTTTTTAAGTGAAGTTGATCATGAAAAATACCCAGATGTGCAACAGACATATCGTTTTCAGAAAGTAGAATTGTGTGAAAATGCAGGAGACCAGTATGGTATAAAAATCAAGGAAACAGAGCAAGATTCAGAAGCAGAACTGGTTGATGAAGTGACAGCACAGGAAAATGAATGTGATGAGACAGAAGAAACAGCAGACATTGAACCACTGTTGAAATTCTTAGATGAAACAGATCTTCATGAGCGCCTGAATATTTTATTACAGTATAGAGATCAGATCACAGAAACGATGCTGGAATCCATGGGTATGGCAATGGATTGTGTCCTGAATGGAAAAACTCTGGAAGAAAAGTATTATGAACTTGACAAAGTGATCCGAACAAAACTTCAATATGAAAAAAAGCCCCGCATATAAGATGCAAGGGCTTTTTTATTAATATCATATTATTCTTCGTCTTCTAAGATCTCATCTAAGACAGCAGTGACTGTCTCATATTCTTCGTCTGTTTCAATGTTGTCAAGACTGAAAGTATCAGGATCTTCAGGGTCTTCGTTGTAACGATATAAAAGTAAAGCCCCTTCTTCGTCATCACTTTCTAAGTCTTCAACAGTGATCAATGCGATATATTCCTGATCATCTAATTCTTCTACAGAGAATAAAGCGATCACGGCACAGTCTTGTTCAGTTCCATCTTCTAATTCTAAATGGAGCACAGGAGTTTCTTCTTCAATGATATTATCTACTTCGTTAAATTCACTCATTTTGATACCTCTTTTCTTAGTCTTTTCTCCACTATACTAAAGGATCATAAAAAAAGCAAGAAAAGGATAAAAAAAGATCACTTTGTCTAAGAATTGACAAGAAAAAACAGGTATGATACGATACGAACTAATGGAGGTAAAACAATGGAAGAATATAAGTTTTTGCTGGATATCGCAATCATTCTGGCAATGACCAAGTCTTTTAGTCTTGTGTCGAAGAAGTTTAACATGCCGCCAGTCGTTGGAGCATTGATCGCGGGAATCATTTTAGGACCAGTGGTCCTTAATGTAGTGAGTCCTTCAGATTCAGTTTTAAATCTGGCTGAAGTAGGTGTAGTTGTTTTAATGTTTCAGGCAGGTCTTGAGACAGATATTGATGAGTTGAAGAAGAGTGGAATTCCCGCATTCGTCATTGCGTTATGTGGAGTATTGATCCCACTTATCATGGGAGCTGTTTTATCCGTTATATATGGAAATAATATCATGGAATCGATCTTTATTGGAGTGATCCTAACAGCAACTTCAGTAAGTATCACAGTAGAAGCATTACAGGATATGGGACATTTAAAAGGAAGAGTCGGAACAGCAATCCTTGGGGCAGCGATCATTGATGATATCTTGGGAATCGTTTTATTATCAATTATGACAAGCCTTGGGGGAGCATCTGGATTCCATATTCAGGCAATCCTTAAGATCTTGATCCAGATGGCAGCATTCTTTGCGATTTCTATTATCGGTGGAGTTGGGATCAAGAAGTTCTTTGAGTGGCTTTCTACTTATAAGAATCCAGAGATTGAACGTCATAGAAGAAGAGTTCCGGTGTTTGCACTTGCATTTTGCTTAGCACTTGCATTTCTTGCAGAAGTGTTTGGAATCGCTGATATCACAGGCGCATATCTTGCAGGGATCATTTTATGCAGGCTCCCAGAACGATTTTATATATATAACAAGATTGAAGTTTTATCGTATATGCTGATCACACCAGTATTCTTTGCAAGTATCGGTCTGAATGTAAACATTCATGGAATGACACAGACGTTGATCATCTTTACGATCATTTTATGTGTGATCGCAGTGATCTCGAAGATCGCGGGATGCGGTTTTGGAGCATTGTTGTGCAAATATACGAAGAGAGAATCTGTACAGATCGGAGCAGGAATGGTATGCCGAGGTGAAGTTGCACTGATCGTTGCACAGAAAGGAATTTCTGTTGGATTATTATCAGAAATTTTCTTTGCACCAGTAGTCATCATGGTTCTCGTCACAACACTCTTATCACCGATCATTTTAAAAATGTTATTTGCAAAATAAGACGTGAGGGTCAAAAGTAAAATATTTACGATACAGATAAAACAATAGAAAAGAGGCTTTAATATGATAGACACAGTCGTATCTGTAAAACTTCCGATCGGAGAGATGCTAAGGATCAAAAGAAATCGTCTGATGCCGGATGTGGTGACTGGAGAGGAGAAGAGAATCTGTCTGGTGTCTGGAATCTACGGAGATGAGCTTGGCGGACAGTATATCTGCGGAGAGATCATTCGCCGGATCAAGGCAGAATTTGAGAATCTGACAGGTATTGTCGATGTGTATCCAGCGGTCAATCCATTAGGACTGGATGCACGAACAAGAGCAGTACCAATCTCAGATATCGATTACAGCAGTGCATTTCCAGGAGACATCAATGGAGGTCTGGAAGATTATACAGCAGCTAAATTGATCGAAGATATCAAAGGAGCATCCTGTTGCATTGATATTCATTCTAGTAATATCTTTTTGCAGGAAGTTCCTCAAGTACGTTTAAATAACGATTACGATGAGACATTACTTCATCTGTCAAAATATATGAATACGGATCTTGTCTGGATCCATCCTTCTCAGACAGTGAATGAAGGAAGTTTAGCTTTCACTTTAAACCAGATGGGAATCCCAACTATGGTTACGGAATCCGGTGCAGCATTTCGTATCCGTTACGAGTACTGCCGCCAGATCATAGATGGAATTTTTTCGGTGATGGCAGAACTTGGTATCTGGAAGGGAAAGGTTCAAGGCAAAACAAAGGTTCCGTTTATCCACGAAGACCAGATCTTTTATTTAAATTGTGAATCCAGTGGATTGTTTGTTTCTTACAAGCGATTAAAGGATCCGGTAAAGAAAGGCGAGATCATAGGGATCGTACAGAATCCTTTAATGGGAGCAACGGAAGAAGAAGTGGTTGCCCCAACCGATGGTATTTTGATGACATTAAGAGAACATCCAAGTGTAACGGAAGGGTCCTTGGTAGCCAGAGTGATCGGAGGGAATGCACTATGAAAAAAGAAATCATATATTCCTCAGGAAATTACTTAAGAGATGAGTTTAAGATCGAAGGATATCTCTTTGGAAAACAAAGTGAAGGATCAGAACCAGCGGCATGTATTGTCGGAGCAATGCGTGGAAATGAATATCAGCAGTTATATATTTGTTCTCAGTTAGTCAAACGTTTAAAAGAACTAGAGAACAGTGGTGCGATCGTTGGAGATAATCAGATTCTGGTCATTCCATGTGTGAATAATTTTTCAATGAATGTCGGAATGAAATACTGGGTATCTGATAACAGTGATATCAACCGTCAGTTTCCTGGGAATTTTGACGGGGAACCAACAAGCCGTCTGGCAGCACATTTATTTGAACGGGTTAAAGGATTCCGCTATGGAATCCATTTTGCATCATTTTTCAGAAGCGGGGATTTTGTGCCACATGTGCGAATGCCTGCAACAGGAAAAGAAAGCACCAGCCTTGCAAGTCTGTTCGGGTTGCCTTATGTATTAACAAGCAAACAACGAAATTTTGATAAAAAGACATTAACTTATAACTGGCAGATCAATGGGACGGATGCATTTTCGGTATATTCTGGGGAAACAGATAATATCGATGTGAATCTGGCCAGGAAGGCTGTATCTGCCGTGCTTCGCTTCTTGACTCGAATGGGTATTTTAAAATATAATTGCCATAACGGGTATATTGCGAGTATTATAGAAGAAGAGGATCTTGTATCCGTCAAAGCAAGTGCTCCGGGATTCCTAAGACGTTTTGTGACGATCAATGAGGAAGTTAACCGAGGTCAGCTGCTTGGTGAAGTCATTAATCCATATAATGGAGAGATTTTATCAGAGATCCGTTCAACGGCAGATGGGATCATATTCTATGCCGAGGATCAGCCAACGATTTTGGAAAATGCATCTGCATTTCAGGTGATTAAGAAACTACATGAATAAATGGGAGGAAATCATGGGAGAAGTTAGAAGAGTCTATGTTGAAAAGAAAAAAGACTACGCAGTAAAAGCAAAAGAGCTGCATGCATCATTGAAGCAGTATCTTGGACTGGATGTCGAATCTGTTCGTGTCCTTGTCCGCTATGACATCGAGAATCTATCCGATGCAAGTTATGAAAAAGCACTGGTTACAGTATTTAGTGAACCACCAGTTGACGACGTGTATGAAGAGACATTACCACTTGCCGATGGAGAAATATCTTTCAGCGTTGAGTTTCTGCCAGGTCAGTTCGATCAGAGAGCAGATTCTGCACAGCAGTGTGTGAAACTGTTGAATGAGGACGAAGATGCCCTGATCAGAAGTGCAACAACTTATGTTGTAAAAGGTGACTTAACTGACGAACAGTTAGAAGCAGTCAAAGAATATTGCATCAACCCAGTTGACTCAAGAGAGGCAGCTGCAGACAAACCAGAGACATTAGTGATGGATTTTGAAGAACCAGCAGATGTTAAGATTCTGGATGGATTCAAAGATATGGAAGAAGACAAATTTAAAGAATTATATGATTCTTTAAATCTTGCTATGACATTCAAAGATTTCCTTCATATCCAGAATTATTATAAAGGAGAAGAAAAGAGAGATCCTTCCATGACAGAGATCCGTGTACTGGATACTTATTGGTCAGATCACTGTCGTCATACAACATTCTCCACAGAACTTACAAGCATTGGATTCCAGGATGGATTTTATCGTGCACCATTAGAAGAAGCATATTATTCTTACATGGATGACTTTGAAGAGATGTACAAAGACCGTGATGACAAATATGTCTGCTTAATGGATATGGCATTAATGGCGATGAAACGTCTTAAAAAAGATGGAATTCTTGACAATATGGAAGAAAGCGATGAGATCAACGCCTGCAGCATTGTTGTACCAGTAGAAATTGATGGTAAGGAAGAAGAATGGCTGATCAGTTTCAAGAATGAGACACATAACCATCCAACAGAGATCGAACCATTTGGTGGAGCGGCAACATGTCTTGGAGGAGCGATCCGTGACCCATTATCAGGACGTTCTTATGTATATCAGGCAATGCGTGTTACAGGTGCTGCTGATCCAACAGTTCCATTAAAAGACACATTAAAAGGTAAATTACCACAGTATAAGATTGTAAATGAAGCTGCGAATGGATACAGTTCTTACGGAAACCAGATCGGTCTTGCAACAGGATATGTTAATGAAGTATATCATCCAGACTATGTTGCAAAACGTATGGAGATCGGTGCCGTTATGGGTGCAGCACCTAGAAAGAACGTGATCAGAGAGAACTCTGACCCAGGAGATATCATCATCTTATTAGGTGGAAGAACAGGACGTGACGGTTGTGGAGGAGCAACAGGATCATCTAAAGTTCATACAGAAGAATCTATCGAGACATGTGGAGCTGAAGTTCAGAAAGGTAATCCACCAACAGAACGTAAGATCCAGAGATTATTCAGAAGAGAAGAAGTCAGCCGTCTGATCAAGAAATGTAACGACTTTGGTGCAGGTGGAGTTTCCGTAGCGATCGGAGAACTTGCAGATGGTCTGGTTGTAGATCTTGATAAAGTACCTAAGAAATATGCAGGACTTGATGGAACAGAATTAGCGATTTCTGAATCTCAGGAACGTATGGCTGTTGTTGTAGATCCAAAAGACGTAGATCAGTTCCTTGCATACTCTGCAGAAGAGAACTTAGAGGCTGTAGAAGTTGCTGTTGTAACAGAAGATCCAAGATTAGTACTGAAATGGAGAGGAAAAGAGATCGTTAATATCTCAAGAGCTTTCCTTGATACAAACGGAGCACATCAGGAAACAGAAGTATTTGTAGAGATCCCTCACCGTGTAGAATCTTACTTTAACCGCAAAGACGAGACAGGTACATTTGAAGAAGTGTGCAAGAATACATTATCTGATCTTAATGTATGTTCACAGAAAGGTCTCGTAGAGAGATTCGACAGCTCTATCGGAGCAGCAACAGTTACAATGCCATATGGTGGAAAATACCAGATGACACCAATTCAGACAATGGTCGCAAAACTTCCAGTATTGAAAGGAGAATGCGATACAGTCACAATGATGAGTTATGGATTTGATCCATATCTGTCCAAATGGAGCCCATTCCATGGAGCAGTTTATGCGATCACAGAATCTATCGCGAAGATCGTGGCTACTGGTGGAGATTATAGCAATATCCGCCTGACATTCCAGGAATACTTTAAGCGTCTTGGAGAAGATAAGACACGCTGGGGACAGCCGGTTGCAGCACTGCTTGGTGCATATCAGGCACAGATGGGATTTGGACTTGCATCGATTGGTGGAAAGGACAGTATGTCTGGAACATTCAATGACATTGATGTACCACCAACACTGGTATCTTTTGCAGTCGATGTAGCGAAGACAACAGATGTTATCACACCAGAACTTAAGAGAGCAGGAAACCGTCTGATCCGTATCTGTATCCCAACAGATGCATACAATCTTCCAATCTATTCTGAAGTGAAGAAAGTATACAAACGTATTACAAAACTGATCAAAGATGGAATTATCAAATCTGCATATGCAATTGGCGGCGGAGGAGCTTTAGAAGCAGTTGCCAAGATGGCATTTGGTAATAAATTAGGTGTGATCTTTGATGAAGAAGTAGAATTAAAAGACTTAACAGATCCTAAGTTTGGATCATTTGTTGTTGAAATGAGCACAAGAGATGTTCATAAACTTGCGATTCCAGGATTAATGTTAGGTGAGGTTACAGACAAACATGAATTTGTATTTGGTGACGAAGTTGTAACATTAGAAGAAGCAATCGATACATGGAAGAAACCATTAGAGAAAGTATTTCCAACAAGATCTGAAGGAGATCAGAGCATCGTTGATACAACAAGACACTATATAAAAGGAAATATTTACGTATGCAAGAATAAAGTTGCAAAACCAAATGTATTTATTCCAGTATTCCCAGGAACAAACTGTGAATATGATTCAGCGAAAGCATTTGAACGTGCAGGAGCGAACGTGATCACAAAGGTATTTAAGAACTTAGATGCACAGGGAATCCGTGATTCAGTGGAAGTTTTTGAAAAAGCGATCAAAGAATCCCAGATCATCATGTTCCCAGGTGGATTCAGTGCCGGTGATGAACCAGATGGATCTGCAAAATTCTTTGCAACAGCATTTAGAAATGAAAAATTAAAAGAAGCAGTCATGGATCTGTTAAATAACCGTGATGGACTGGCACTTGGTATCTGTAACGGATTCCAGGCCCTGATCAAATTAGGACTTGTTCCAGAAGGTAAGATCGTAGAACAGAATGCGAAATCACCTACACTGACAACAAACCGCATTGGTCGTCATATTTCTAAGGTTGCTTATACAAGAATTGCTTCTAATCTGTCACCATGGTTTAACAATGTACATGTAGATGATATCTTCAGTATACCAGTATCTCATGGAGAAGGACGATTCGTAGCAGATGAAGATGTGATCCAGAAGCTGTTTGAAAATGGACAGGTAGCAACACAGTATGTTGACCTCAATGGTGATCCTACAATGAATGAAGAATTCAATCCAAATGGTTCTTACCATGCGATTGAAGGTATCACAAGTCCAGACGGAAGAGTCCTTGGTAAGATGGGACATTCAGAACGTCGTGACAGCTATGTAGGAATCAATATTTACGGACAGAAAGATCAGAAGATCTTCGAATCCGGAGTAGAATATTTCAAATAAGAGTACAAAAAAAGAACCTTGCAAGAAGAAGCAAGGTTCTTTTTTACTGCTCTTTTGGAATGATATGAATTGTTTCCATACGGTTCTTATCAACAGAAACAACTTTAAAAAGAAAATGTTCATCTTCTGCAGTTTCGCCCTCTGAAGGCAGATGATCAAGCAGTTCGATGATATATCCGCCAAGAGAATCATAATCCTCAGAATCAAGGTCTACGTCAAGCAGATCATCAAGATCATCAAGCTTTAAGGAAGCGGATACCATATAAGATCCATCGGATAATTTTTTGAAAGTTTCTTCCTCAGAATCATCATATTCATCACGCAGTTCTCCAAAAATCTCTTCAACGATATCTTCTAGAGTAATAAGACCTGCAGTCACTCCATATTCATCCAAAACAATGGAGAAACTAACAGATTTTTCACGCATCTGTGCAAGAAGGCTTGATACTTTCTGAGTTTCATACGTAAAGAACGGCTTACGCAGAACATCTTTCAAATGAAAGATCTCGCCTCTGTGCTGGCTGCGGTAGAAATAAACATCCTTAAAATAAACAATACCAACAACATGATCTTTACTTCCTTCATAAACAGGAAGTCTGGAATAACCGGCCTCGCGGAAAATATCAAGAACTTCATCATAAGAAGCATCTACAGACACGAAAGTTACATCAATTCGCGGGATCATAATATCCTTGGCAAGAGATTCCTTAAAATCAAAAACGTTGTTTAACATATCTTTCTCAGATTCTTCGATAACGCCTTCTTCGTGGCTGACATCAACGATCGTACGAAGTTCACGTTCAGTCATGATACGTTTGGATTGTTTCGAGTCGATCCGCAAGATGATAAGGATCGCTGTAGAAAGTTTGTTGATAATGTAAACAACCGGTGTCAGTAATTTTGTGATCAGATAAATGCTGGAAGCATAGCTTAGAGCAAGTTTTGTATTATTGATCGTTGCAAAAGTCTTTGGTGTGATCTCACCAAAGATCAATACAAGTACTGTGATCACAGCAGTTGCGATTCCGGCTCCCATGCTTCCAAAGATACGAATAGCGATCGTTGTAGTAAGGGATGTTAATGAAATATTCACAAGGTTATTCCCAACTAAGACACTGGAAAGCATCTGGCTTGGATTCTCGATCAATTTTAAAACAATAGCAGCTTTTTTATTGCCATCTTCTGCCATGGCACGCATACTATGTGGATTGACGGTTGTAAGTGCTGTTTCTGCAGATGAAAAATAAGCAGAAAGCATTAATAAAATGATAATTGCGATTATCTGTAATATCATACTGGGGTCCAATGAAAATTCCTCCTAAAATAAATATCTGTTCATTTTTATACAGTTCTTTTCATTGTACGCAAGAAATATGTACATGTCAAGTTAGTCCTTGCCAACCATGGAAGAATATGGTATACCTATTTTTAGGAGGATTGTCATATGAGGTACTATTATGATTATAGTTTTCCAATCGGTAATTTAACGATTGAGGAAGATGGGCATGGCATTTGCGGGATATATTTTGGGACGAAGATATTAGAAGGCGAGAAGAAGAATACAGAATTGATCAGGGAAGCAGCACTGCAATTATCACAGTATTTTGATGGGCGGAGAAAGAAGTTTGACCTGAAGATTTCTTATCATGGAACAGAATTCCAGATCAAAGTATGGAAAGCATTGGAGAAGATTCCATATGGGGAAACTTGTACTTACAAAGACATTGCGGAATCAGTAGGGATTCCAAAAGGATGTCGAGCTGTTGGCATGGCGAATAACAGGAATCCGATCGTGATCGTTGTTCCATGTCACAGAGTGATCGGAATGAACGGTTCACTGACAGGATATGCAGGTGGTCTGGAAATGAAAGAATACCTGTTAGATCTTGAAAAGCGTAATCAAAAATTAAAGGAAAGATATTGACAAAGATTCTCAGTTGAGATATGATACATAGGCACATTTTGCCGGAAGCACATCCGGTATGATCTTATAGATATTTCCGTGAGGGAGTAGTTAGCAGAGAATCTGTGACAGTATCAACATAATGATGAACGACATCTGGTGCTGTCTTAATTAACGAGACTCACAGACGATAAGCTTTTGTTTATAACAAGGCTTTCGTCTGTGGGTCTTTTTCATATAATAGGAAATTCCGATGGAATCCTCTATGATATGAAAAACTTACGATATGGAGGACGTTTTTATGGATTTACTTACGTTATTAACACTGGCTGTTGGATTGGCGATGGATGCATTTGCTGTTTCTATCTGCAAAGGATTGGCGATGAGAGAAAAAGTTTTGAAAAAAGGGATCATTGTTGGTTTATGGTTTGGAGGATTTCAGGCACTGATGCCAACAATCGGATTTTTCCTTGGAACACAGTTTAAAGACCAGATCACATCGATCGATCATTGGATCGCATTTGTGCTTCTTGGGCTGATTGGAATCAATATGGTCAAAGAAGCATTATCAAATGATGAAGAACAGGCAGATGATTCGATCGCAGTGAAAGAAATGTTCATGCTTGCTGTTGCGACAAGTATCGATGCATTAGCAGTTGGGATCACATTTGCCTTTTTAAATGTGCATATTGTATCCGCAGCGTCGATGATTGGAGTCTGTACTTTCTTGATTTCATTTGCAGGAGTAAAAATCGGAAATATTTTTGGAACAAAATATAAATCCAAGGCAGAGCTCGCAGGTGGCATAATACTGATACTTTTGGGATTTAAGATTCTGTTTGAGCATCTTCATATTCTCTAAAATGAAAAATTAGCTCTTTCTTTTTTATGAAAAAGAGTGTAATATAATAAAGGCAATGGCACAAGATATAGTGCTGATTGGTAGAACGACAACAAGATTTTGTGCCAGAAAATGGAAACACACAGAATCTTGTAATTTTATATAAATGAGGGAGAAACTATGAATGGTGATGTAAAAACAAAGATTATCAAGAGAAACGGTGAGGAGGTAACCTTTGATCTCAATAAGATCATCAATGCGATCACGAAGGCGAATGAAGAGGTAACAAAGATCCATCAGATGAATCAGTATCAGATCATGGCGATCGCAGAGAAGGTTGCAGATCAGGTAGCAAACTCTTCTCATGCGGTGAATGTAGAAGATATCCAGAATATGGTCGAGACAGGGATCATGGAGATGAGAGGATATGAAGTTGCCCAGAAGTATGTAAGATACCGTTTTAAGAGAGAACTGAGAAGAAAATCAAATACGACCGATGATGGAATTCTTTCTTTACTTGATAATATTAATGAGGAAGTAAACCAGGAGAATTCGAATAAGAACCCAGTGATCAATTCTACGCAGAGAGATTATATGGCAGGAGAAGTCAGCAAAGACTTAAGTAAACGTGTCCTTCTGCCAAATGAGATCATTCGTGCTCATGAAGAAGGAATCATCCATTTTCATGATTCTGACTATTTTGCACAGAGAGAACATAACTGTGATCTGATCAACTTGGAAGATATGCTTCAGAATGGAACGGTGATCAGTGAGACATTGATCGAGAAACCACATTCATTTTTTACAGCATGTAATGTGACAACACAGATCGTTGCTCAGGTTGCAAGCAACCAGTATGGAGGACAGTCTTTTACATTAGCACATTTAGCACCATTTGTAGACATCAGTCGAAAGAAGCTGCGTAAGAATGTCGTGAAGGAACGTAAAGTGATCGGAGAATCTATGGATGATGCGATCATCGACAAGATTACAGAGATGCGTCTGTATGATGAGATCAAACAGGGAATCCAGACGATCCAGTATCAGCTGGTAACTTTAATGACATGTAATGGACAGGCGCCATTTGTCACAGTCTTTATGTATCTTGATGAAGTACCAGAAGGACAGACAAGAGACGATCTGGCTCTTGTGATCGAAGAAGTCCTGAAACAGAGAATTCAGGGTGTTAAGAATGAAAAAGGAGTCTGGATCACTCCAGCCTTCCCAAAACTTATTTATGCATTAGATGATGATAACATCACACCAGATTCCAAGTATTGGCATCTGACAGAATTAGCTGCAAAATGTACAGCAAAACGCATGGTTCCAGACTATATCTCAGCAAAAGTGATGAGAGAACTGAAAAATGGTGAAGTATATCCTTGCATGGGATGCAGATCCTTCTTAACGGTTGAAGATTCCCAGAGAAATGCAGATGGAAGCCATAAGTTCTATGGAAGATTTAATCAGGGTGTTGTAACGATCAACTTGGTTGATGTCGCATGCAGTTCTAATGGAGATATGGATAAATTCTGGGACATCTTAGAAGAGAGACTGGAATTGTGCCACAGAGCATTAAGATGTCGCCATGAGAGATTAAAGGGAGCGGTATCTGATGTTGCGCCGATCCTTTGGCAACATGGAGCGCTTGCGAGACTGAAGAAAGGCGAGAAGATCGATAAGTTATTATACGATGGATATTCCACGATTTCCCTTGGATATGCAGGACTTTATGAGATGTGTGTCCGCATGACAGGCAAGTCTCATACATCCGATGAAGGAAAAGAATTTGCATTAAAAGTTATGCAGAAATTAAATGATAAATGTAATGAATGGAAGGCAGCAGAGAACATCAGCTATTCTGTATACGGAACACCAATGGAATCAACAACTTACAAGTTTGCAAAATGCTTACAGAAACGTTTTGGTATCATTCCGGGAGTTACAGATAAGAACTACATCACAAACAGCTATCATGTTCATGTAACAGAAGAGATCGATGCATTCAGCAAACTGGCATTTGAGTCAGAATTCCAGAAATTATCTCCAGGCGGAGCGATCAGCTACATTGAAGTACCAAACATGCAGGATAATATTCCAGCCGTCTTATCCGTGATGAAATTTATTTACGATAACATCATGTATGCAGAGTTAAATACAAAGAGTGATTACTGTGAATGCTGTGGATACGACGGAGAGATTCAGATCAAAGAAGATGAATCAGGAAAGCTGATCTGGGAATGTCCAAACTGTGGAAATACAGATCAGGATCATATGTTTGTTGCAAGACGTACTTGTGGATATATCGGAACACAGTTCTGGAATCAGGGACGTACACAGGAAATCAAGGATCGAGTCCTTCATTTATAAGACACGATGACAGAGGAGATCATATGCACTACGGAGAAATTAAAAAATGTGATATTGCGAATGGACCAGGAGTCAGAGTCAGCTTATTCGTATCAGGCTGCCGAAATCATTGTCCAGGATGCTTTAATAAGGAGACATGGGACTTTTGTTATGGAAAGCCATTTACGACGGAGACAAAAGATCATATCATGGAATTGTTAAAGCCAGATTATATTGAAGGTTTTTCGCTTCTTGGAGGGGAACCATTTGAACCGGAGAATCAGGAAGAACTGGTCAGATTATTAAAAGAGATCAAAGAAAATTATCCAAAGAAGAATATCTGGTGCTATACAGGATATACGTATGACAAAGATTTGCTCGAAGGTGGTAAAGTATACACACCGTTTACGGAAGAGATGTTATCTTATATTGATACGCTGGTTGATGGACAGTTTATCGAATCCCAGAAAGATATCACATTAAAATTCCGAGGAAGTGCAAATCAAAGAATTTTAGATCTGAATGAAAAATAGACGAAAGAGATGTAGTTTTTTACACTGCATCTTTTTCTTTATCATCTGGAAGAGAAGCTCTTGACAGACTGTGCTTTATATTATAGTCTATGTATAACAAAATATCATAGATAAGTTGTAAATTTCGAAAGAGGAAAGAAGGGTTGCACAATGATACTGGAGATTGATTTCAATAGTGACGAGGCAATCTATGTACAGTTAAGAAATCAGATCATTATGGGAATCGCATGTGAAGAATTTGCTGATGGAGAATCACTTCCATCTGTCCGTCAGTTAGCACAGGTGCTTGGAGTGAACATGCACACGGTGAACAAAGCCTATGCGATCTTAAGAGAAGAAGGATACCTGAAACTAGACCGAAGAAAAGGTGCAGTCATAAGTGTTGAAACTTTGGAAAAACAGCAGGAATTAGCAAGCATTCAGGGGAATTTAAGGATGTTAGTTGCGGAAGCTGTCTGTAAAGGAGTTACAGAAGACGAGATGAACCGGTTGATTCATGATATGTACCAGAAATTAGACAGAAAGTAATAACAGGAGGAATTATGAACCGATTACCATTTACAAAATATGCCTCCAAAGCATTGAATGAAGGACGAGAGATTGCTGGATATCTTGGATTTAAAGATGTCAGCAGTATTTTTGTTCTGCTAGGACTTTATGGGGCAGACGGATCTCTTGCAAGTGAAGTGCTCAAGATGCACGGAGTGACAAGAGAATTAATAGAAGAAGCGATCAAAGAGAAGTCAAAGATGCCAAAAGACCGAAGAAGAACGGTAATGGATACTCCGAAGACAGAATACCTGTTAGAAATTGCAGGAGAACTTGCAATGAAATACGGGTGTGAAGCGATCGGATCAGAACATATCTTGATGGCGATGATCAAAGATGGAGATAATGAAGCATTCCGTTTTCTGGAAGATCATAAGATTTCATCCGAAGGAATCTATACAGATATTTTAGTTACTGCAGGAATTGATTTCAGAAGTGCGAAGAATGAATATAATGAAGCAATCTCTGATGGCGGTGATATGGAAGATGGAGCGGGAGAATATATGCTGCTTCAGTATAGTACAGATCTGACAGAGAAAGCAATGCTTGGGAAGCTTGATCCGATGATCGGACGTGAAAGTGAGATGGAACGTCTGATGCAGATCCTTTGCAGAAGGACAAAGAATAATCCATGTCTGATCGGTGATCCAGGGGTTGGTAAAACAGCGATTGTTGAAGGCCTTGCGCAAAGGATCGCCGAAGGCAATATGCCAAGAATTCTTAAGAATAAGAGGATTTTGTCCTTAGACCTTACGAAAGTGATCGCTGGAACGAAATTCCGTGGAGAATTTGAAGAACGAATGAAACGCATCGTAACCGAAGCAACACAGGATGATTCTATTATTTTGTTTATCGATGAGATTCATACGATCATTGGAGCTGGAGGTTCTGAGGGAGCTATGGATGCATCTAATATCTTAAAACCAGCATTGGCAAGAGGAGATTTTCAGCTGATCGGTGCGACAACGAGTGAAGAATATACAAAATATTTTGAAAAAGATGCAGCATTAGTTCGAAGATTCCAACCAGTCAGAGTGAAAGAACCAACCGTAGAAGAAACGATCACGATCTTAAAAGGGATCAAACATCGTTTTGAAGATTATCATAGGATCCTGGTATCAGAAGATGTGGCAGAGGCGATCGCCTCTCTTTCTGATCGATATATCAGTGATCGTTTTCTGCCAGATAAAGCCATCGATCTGTTAGATGAAGCCTGTGCAAGGAAACGAATGGAACAGCTTGGAAGTCATGCAGGTTTTAAGAAAGAACGCAAGGAGATCAGGGAGATCATAGAGAAGATCGAAGCAGCGCTTTCTGATGGAGATATTACAGAAGCAAGAGAGCTTAAGAAAGAGAAGAACAAACTTGAGAAATCTCTGGAACGTAAGATGAAGAGAAATCAGAAGAAGCAAAATGAGATTCCAGAATTGACAACAGAGGATGCCGCAGAAGTCGTTTCTTTATGGACACAGATTCCAGTAACACAGCTTACAAAGGGAGATATGGAACGATTAAGACATTTAGAGAAAGAACTTCACAAACATGTGATCGGGCAAGATGAAGCGGTCAATGCAGTTGCCAAAGCTGTGAAGAGAAGCAGAGTCGGTCTTAAGAGTCCAAACCGTCCGATCGGATCATTCTTATTTTTAGGGCCAACAGGAGTTGGTAAGACAGAGCTGTCAAAGACATTAGCAAAAGCTTTATTTGGAAGAGAAGAAGATCTGATCCGTGTGGATATGTCTGAATATATGGAGAAGCACAGTGTATCAAAGATCATAGGATCTCCTCCAGGATATGTTGGATTTGGAGAAGGCGGACAGCTGAGTGAACAGATTCGAAGACATCCTTACTCTGTCCTTCTTTTTGATGAGATCGAAAAAGCTCATCCTGATGTATTTAATATCCTGCTTCAGGTATTAGATGACGGACATATTACAGATTCCAATGGAAGAAAAGTCGACTTTAAGAATACTGTTATCATTATGACTTCCAATGCAGGTGCAAACCGTATCATTGCACCAAAACATTTAGGATTTTCTATGGATGATACAGATAAAGCCAAGACTCATGAACGTATGAAAAAGGGTGTTATGGAAGAAGTGAAACAGATCTTTCGCCCAGAGTTTTTAAATCGAATTGATGAGACGATCGTATTTGCCGTCCTTACAAAGGAAGAAGTTAAGAAGATCGCAAAATTATTTATGGATGAATTGAGAGCCCGTTTATTAAGCGAACATCAGATCACATTAAAGATCACATCTGGTGCGATGGATCTGTTAGCAGATAAGGGATATGATGAGAATTATGGGGCAAGACCATTAAGAAGGATCATCCAGAATGAGATTGAAGATGTACTGGCAGATAAGATCTTAGAAGGAACCCTTACGAATGGACAGACGATGACGATTGGTAAAAAAGATAAAAAACTTACTTTTTCGGTAAAGGAAAACTAGTAAATAATACTGAAATATATTATAATATACATACGACGACCGAAACATATATTAGGAGGAAAAGACAATGGCAGTGGTAACTGAATTATTCCGCAGCGAAGACAATGGAACACTTAGCTTTGGTGACTATACATTAGCACAGAAAGCGAAGAAAGGAGATATCCAGTTTGAAGGAGATATCTATAAGATCAAGACTTTCAAGACAATGACAAAACTGGACAAGAACGGACAGCTGATCTTTGAATCAGTTCCAGGTTCAGCAGTACATAACTTTGTTGCAACAACAGATGGAGTTGCATTTGAGATTGAATCTTCATCTGATGTCCAGGTTACTTTAGAAGTAGAAGCCGGACAGGAATATAAAGTTTTTATTGATAATACGAATGTAGGAATGATGAAAGCAAATCTTGGAGGAAAATTAACTCTGAGTGTTGAGTTAAGCGAGGGAACAGCAGCAGCTGTTCGTGTAAAGAAACAGTAGTAACATAAAGGAGCACCAATGGCAAAACAAAAGACAGTTTATTTTTGCAGCCAGTGTGGTCATGAGTCTTCCAAGTGGATGGGGCAGTGTCCTGCCTGTAAGCAGTGGAATACTTTTACAGAAGAGAAAGTTACAGAAACGAAAAAAGGAGGGGCGAAGTCTTTAAAGACTTCTGCCTCTCCTATGAATATATCCGAGGTAACCGTAGAGAATGAAGAGAGGATTCCAACAGGGATTCATGAACTGGACCGTGTGTTAGGCGGCGGGATCGTCAAAGGTTCCCTATCGTTGGTCGGAGGAGATCCGGGAATCGGGAAATCCACGTTATTATTACAGGTATGCAGGAATCTTGCGAACAGCAAACGTAAGGTTTTGTATATTTCTGGGGAAGAATCTATGCATCAGATCAAGATGAGAGCAGAGAGGATCGGAACATTTGAAGAAGAGATGCTTCTGTATTGTGAGACAGATCTTGATGCGATCACGAATGCGATCTTAAAGACGAAACCAGAATTTGCGGTGATTGATTCGATTCAGACAATGTACAGCGAGGATCTTTCCTCGGCAGCAGGCAGTGTGTCTCAGGTAAGAGAAGTGACTGCAGTGATGATGAGAGTTGCGAAAGAGAATAATATCGCAGTTTTTATCGTAGGACATGTGACCAAAGAAGGAGTGGTTGCAGGACCAAGAACACTTGAGCATATGGTAGATACGGTCCTTTATTTTGAAGGGGAAAGAGAAGCGGCATACAGAATCTTAAGAGGTGTCAAAAACCGTTTTGGATCCACGAACGAGATTGGTGTGTTTGAGATGTGTAACAATGGACTTGTAGAAGTGGAGAATCCGTCAAAGACGATGCTCAATGGAAGACCCCTTGATGCGTCAGGATCTGTTGTTGTATGTTCCATGGAAGGGACCAGACCGATCCTGATCGAGATTCAGGCATTGGTATCACCAACAAGCTTTCAGATGCCGAGAAGAACAGCAGTTGGAATTGATTATAACAGGGTGAATCTTTTGATGGCAGTGCTTGAGAAGAGAGTTGGACTGCAGCTTGGCGGTTGTGATGCGTATGTGAATCTGGCTGGAGGTATGAAACTTGGCGAACCAGCGATCGATCTTGGTATTATTATGGCAATCGCATCGAGTTATAAGAACCGGCCGATCTTAGAAGATACGATCATTTTTGGAGAAGTTGGTCTGGTAGGAGAAGTAAGAGCCGTATCAGGTGGAGAAGCAAGGATCAAAGAAGCACAGAAACTAGGATTTAAACGATGCATTCTGCCTCAGGCGAATGTAGATCAGATTAAGGTCAAGACAGACATGAGACTTGTAGGAGTTTCAAATGTCATGGAGGCATTAGATCTTATATAGAAGGATTATCTGTATTTCACAATGATACAGAAATTATATGATTGCAAGTGTATAGAAGATACATTATAATCAGAATAGAAAAAACTATATGGAGGAAGACATGGAAGAAACGATTTCTAAGAATTTTATCGAACAGATCATAGAAAAAGATATAGAAGAAGGGCATTGCAAGAAGGTAGTTACAAGATTTCCACCAGAACCAAACGGATATCTTCATATCGGACACGCAAAATCCATCTTATTAAACTATGGACTGGCTCAGGAATATGGCGGAGATTTCCATTTCCGTTTTGATGATACAAACCCAACAAAAGAGAAGGAAGAATATGTAAATTCTATTAAAGAGGACGTAGAATGGTTAGGAGCAGATTATCACGAACATATCTATTATGCTTCCAACTACTTTGACAAGATGTATGAATGTGCAGAATTCCTGATCAAGAAGGGAAAAGCATATGTCTGTGATCTGAATGCTGAACAGATCAGAGAATACAGAGGAACTTTAACAGAACCTGGAAAGAACAGTCCATACCGTGACCGTACACCAGAAGAGAACTTACAGTTATTCCGCGAGATGAAGGAAGGAAAATACCCAGATGGAAGCAAAGTTCTTCGTGCCAAGATCGATATGACATCTGGAAATATCAACATGAGGGATCCAATTCTTTATCGTATCGCAAGAATGGAACATCACAATACAGGAAACAAATGGTGTATTTATCCAATGTACGATTTTGCTCATCCATTAGAGGATGCATTTGAAGGGGTAACACACTCTATCTGTACACTGGAATTTGAAGATCACAGACCACTGTATGACTGGGTTGTTAACGAATGCGAATTTGAGAATCCACCAAAACAGATCGAATTTGCGAAGTTATATCTGACAAATGTTGTTACAGGAAAACGTTATATCAAGAAACTGGTAGAAGATGGAATCGTAGATGGATGGGATGATCCACGTCTGGTATCATTATCAGCACTTAGAAGAAGAGGATATACACCAGAATCCATCAAGAAGTTTATGGAACTTGTCGGAGTTGCAAAGAGCCACAGCTCTGTAGATTCAGCGATGCTTGAATACTGCATCCGTGATGATCTGAAATTAAAACGTCCACGTATGGCAGCGATCTTAGATCCGATCAAACTGGTGATCACAAACTATCCAGAAGGAGAAGGGGAACTCGTTGACGTTCCAAATAATCAGGAAAACGAAGAGATGGGAACAAGACAGGTACCATTTTCAAGAGAATTATATATCGAACGAGAAGATTTCAAGATTGAGAAGCCTAAGAAATACCGTCGTTTATATGTAGGTAATGAAGTGCGTCTGATGAATGCATATTTTGTGACATGTACAGGATATGATGTAGATGAGGACGGCAATGTAACCTGTGTATATGCGACATATGATCCAGAATCCAGAGGAGGAAACAGTCCGGATGGAAGAAAGGTCCGCGGAACGATCCACTGGGTATCTGTACCAACTGCGAAAAAAGCAGAAATTCGTCTGTATGAAAATATTGTAGATGAAGAAAAAGGTGTATATAATGAAGATGGAAGTATCAATGTGAATCCAAATTCACTGACTGTGATCAAGGAAGCATATGTAGAACCTGAGTTAGAAAAATATGATAAGGAAGACAGTTTTCAGTTTATGAGAACAGGATATTTCTGTTTAGATTCCAAAGATTCTACAAAAGAACACATGGTATTTAATAGAATTGTAAGCTTAAAGAGTTCTTACAAACCAAATTAATCAAATTTGCCGTAACAGGCAAGATGTGATGAGACAGAAGAGAGGAAAATTGATGAAGGTAATCGTGGTATCTCATGGAAGTTATGCAAGAGGACTTGTGGATACAGCACAGATGATCGCAGGGGAACAGGAAGGCCTTGAGGCATTTGGGCTTGAACCAGAAGAATCAGTGGATACTTTGAGAGAGAAAATCAGAGAGAGTATTGAACAGACATCAGAAGGAGAAGAAGTCCTTATATTAACAGATCTGTTTTATGGAAGTCCGTTTAATACAGTAATTTCTTTAATGTCAGAATACGATCTCTACCACGTAACTGGAATCAATCTTCCGTTGATGATGGAAGTAGTTATGGGACGTTACGCGGGAAAGAGTGCACAAGAGGTGTGCAAAGATCTTCTTAAGGCAGCACCAGAGACAGTGAAAGATGTGCGTGAATTATATAAGGAGGTAGAAGAATGAAAAACATTGTATTAGCGAGAGTTGATGACAGGCTCATACATACGGAGATTTTGACATTATGGGTGCCGGAAGTCAGAGCGAACAGGATCATTATTGTAGATGATGTTGTGGCGAAGGATAAATTCCGAAGCAAAGTGATCAAAGAGATGGCGCCCCAAGGCCTTATAATTCATGTATATGGGATCGATCGTGCAACGGAGAAATTAAAAGAAGCTCCATCCTTTGATGGAGAGCGGGTGATCGTAATTGCAGAATCCCCACTGGTATTTGAAGAATTGATCAAACGAGGGATCAAGATCAATCAGCTTAATATCGGAGGTATGGGAATTCGTGGAGAACGTAAAGCAGTTGCAAGAAGAGTTGCGTGTGATGCCATGGAGATGGAAGCTATTCATGAACTGATCAAAAAACATGTACATGTATATTTCCAGACTGTTCCAACAAGAAGTTCAGAAGAAGCAAAAAAATACATCAAAGAATAAGTAAAATACCAAAGAATGCAATCTCAGTTTATGGATTTTTTATAAAAAGGGGGTTGCATTTTTTTTGTCTGGTGTTATACTAAAGAACATAGAGTTAGCACTCGATATAAGTGAGTGCTAACAAAAGATAAAAAGAACAATAATTCTAATATATTTAGGAGGTAATATCATTATGAAGTTAACACCATTAGGAGATAGAGTTGTATTAAAACAGCTGGAAGCAGAAACAACAACTAAGTCAGGAATCGTCCTTACAACAGCAACACAGGAAAAACCACAGGAAGCAGAAGTTGTTGCAGTTGGACCTGGAACAGAAGATGTGAAGATGGAAGTTTCTGTAGGACAGAAAGTTATTTATTCTAAATATGCAGGAACAGAAGTAAAATTAGAAGATGAAGAATATATCATCGTAAAACAGAATGATATTTTAGCAGTTGTAGAATAGTTTTATTATAATACACAATTATTTAATTTCATTAAAAAATTTAGTCGGAGGTAATGAAGATCATGGCAAAAGAGATTAAATACGGAATTGAAGCAAGAAAAGCACTGGAAGCAGGAGTTAACCAGTTAGCAGATACAGTAAGAGTTACAATCGGACCCAAAGGACGCAACGTTGTATTAGACAAATCCTTTGGTGCACCACTGATCACAAATGACGGTGTAACGATCGCAAAAGAAATCGAATTAGAAGATCCATTTGAGAATATGGGAGCTCAGGTAGTCAAAGAAGTAGCAACTAAGACAAATGATGTTGCCGGAGATGGTACAACAACAGCTACAGTTCTTGCACAGGCAATGATCAACGAAGGAATGAAAAACTTAGCAGCAGGAGCAAACCCAATCATTCTTCGTAAAGGAATGAAGAAAGCGACAGAAGCAGCTGTTGAAGCAATTGCTGAGATGAGTAGCAAAGTTACAGGAAGAGATCAGATCGCGAAAGTAGCAGCAATCTCTGCAGCAGATGAAGAAGTTGGAGAATTAGTAGCAGATGCTATGGAAAAGGTATCTAACGACGGAGTTATCACGATCGAAGAATCTAAAACAATGAAAACAGAATTAGATTTAGTAGAAGGAATGCAGTTTGATCGTGGATATTTATCAGCATATTTCTCAACAGATATGGAAAAAATGGTTGCTGAATTAGATGATCCATATATTCTGATCACAGACAAGAAGATCACTAATATTCAGGAAATCCTTCCATTATTAGAGCAGATTGTACAGAGTGGTAAGAAATTACTGATCATTGCTGAAGATATCGAAGGTGAAGCATTAACAACACTGATCGTTAACAAATTACGTGGAACATTCTCTGTATGTGCAGTGAAAGCACCTGGATATGGAGACAGAAGAAAAGCAATGCTTGAAGATATCGCTATCTTAACAGGTGGTACAGTGATCTCTGAAGAAGTTGGTCTGGAATTAAAAGACGCAACATTAGATCAGTTAGGACGTGCAAAATCTGTTAAAGTTGAAAAAGAGAATACAGTAATCGTTGATGGTTGTGGAGATAAGAATGCAATCGAAGATATTTATACTTACCTATATCTTTAAAACATTTTTCTATACCTCTTTTAGCACCTGGACCTGCAACAACAAAAGTATTCTCATCAAAATCACATAATTCACTATAATTTATATCTATTGCATACTGAAAAGCAAGAAATTTTCCCACTGAGGGGAACTCTAGTAATAACTGATATATTTCCATCAAATTTCTTGCTTTTGAAATTTTTGCAACTAAATGTTCTGACATCATTAGTTCAAGCAATCTTAGGTTATTGCCATGCTTACGATTATTTCCAAATGAAGCGCCAGATGGCATTATATATGCCGCAGAATAAATTCGTTTTCCATCATCAAGTAGATTATTCAGAAGATAATAATATTTTTCATATGAATATGATTTGAAATCAATAGTTCCCAATTCTGATTCGAGGTATTTCCATGTATCTATTTTATTAAATAACTTAAATAGTAAAATTCTAAAAAAGGTGTCTTCTGGAGAATATCTATTTCCAAATCCACCGCAATATATAACTTCCTTTATTAAATATTGACTTACCCGATCAGAAGCTCTATATACATTTGTGAATTTGTATTTTAAAAGTATATCATCATCAGTCCAAGGAAAAGGAACTCCTGATTTTCTTTTCATAAATATATGTTGTCTTTCAGCAGCATACCTCCAATATGTATTGAATATGGGAGAAGGTTTTATTCCTCTTGATTTCAGAAAAGGGACACAAAGATTTGATCTTTTTTCATAATCAAAATTGTTTTCAAAAAGTATTTGTTGGCTATCATGCTCATTAATCATACTTTTGTTCACAGTACAGTTCTTCCTTTCTATTTTTATTGACATATAGCATAAATACCATATAGTCAAAAGTATATGTAAACGCAGGATAACTTCAAATTATCATAATTAAAACACAGCTGTATGCTGTTGGGAGGAGCAAAAATGTTTGATGTTTTCATCTCTCATTCTAGTATTGATAAAAAAGGTTTTGTTGAACCCTTAGTCGACGAGCTAAACAAATTGGGTTTACAGGTATGGTATGATAAGAACAGCATACATAAAGGAGATAAAATCAAAGACTCAATTATAAACGGAATAGCTGAGTCTGTTGTTTTCCTCGCGGTAATTAGCAAAAATTATTATAAAAGCAATTGGTCGAGCATGGAACTGGGAATATTAAGTGCTGGTAGTTTCGATAATTTCTTACCTTTATTATTTTCAGATATTAAAAAGCAAACTGGACAAAAATATCCTTTTATTCTGGAACATAATTACATTGAGGTCGGCCCAGAAAAAGAAATAAAGGAAATCGCTTTGGGATTAAAAGAAGTCATTGACGAAAGAAAGCAGGAAAGCGGTTTTTGGCACATAGAAAAAACCAACTTGGTGAGCTTGGTGAGGGAATTGCACTCATATAACTCTATCGCTCTTGAGCAATTGGCGATCCATTTAAATCTTTTTTGGAGAAAAATATATTCTAATCGGCTTGCTGCAATTAACGAAGTTAAGCTTATGATAAAAGATCTGCTGAGAGATGTCGCAAATTCGGAAAACATTTACATTTCACAAGATGCACAAATTTTAGAAACCTTTTTGGATATAGAGTTCCTTAATCTAAATTTGAAAGAGCATTTAAAATATCTGAATCGTTTCATTAATAAATTTTTAGACGTAGAACATGCCATTAATACTTTAGACCGGGAGGAAATGTATCTGCTTCAATTTTCAATTTATTCGGTTGTTGAGTGGTACATGACGACATACTTTAAAAAGCCCATTCTTCAATCTAAAAAAATCATCCCTGTAAGACCCGAGGAATTTACCGAAAATGACATTTTAGAATCATATGAGATTGAGAAGCTAGTTCTCCCAGCGGAGTTAATAGCAAGTCCTAGCACGGATAAGGAATGGTTTGATTATAATCCTTTAACAAATTTAGGCGCACGTGATACAGACAATGGCAAGCTTATTGGTTTTTTCACTTCACTGCCGATCGGAGATGAACTATACAAAAAAATTAAAAGCGGTAAGTTCGATGATACCACAATACCTGTCAGCGATATTCGTCAGTACGATATGCCCGGATTTTACAAATTATATTTGTGCTCATTTTGCATACACCCCGCATATAATACAACTAACGCTTTTAGAATAATATATTCAAACTTTATTGATTTTCTATTGAAACTTGCGTCCGAGCATGAAATTTTTATATCGGATATCATAGCGGATGGTGTCACTCAAAAAGGGTCTAACTTATGTGAGAGCATCGGTATGACCAAAGTAGCAAAAAGCATTCACAATTCTGATGTTTATGAAGCGTGCCTTATCCCACCATCGCTCACAACAATAAAACTTAACAATAGGATCGGGCAGCAATTGCTTGCGTATTATAAGCAAATGTACAACAATTATAAGGAGATATTTTAATTTATGGTGTGTATTCAGTGAAGTGATAAATAGGATCATCCAACGAAATAACAACGTTATATTTTTTGCAGAAGTCTTGAATATCTTTTAAATTTTTCTCTACTAAATCGAAAAGGATTTGATTCAGTTCACAATATTCTCGGATATGTTCTGAAGAAAATTCCTTGTGCATTCTGCCGCAGCGCCCCATGCATATTTTCAAATATGAGCAATCTTTACACACAACATCTTTAGGTCCAAATGCGTTGAATTGGATATCATCTGTTATATTTCCTACTAAATTTTTATTGGTAGTCATATCTTCTGCACATGTATAACAGGAACCGTTTGTTTGTACATAAACCATGCTGTTGTTATAACCACAGCAAAACACATCGGAGTTATGCTCATTAACAAAAAAATATGTTGCGGCAAGAAAAGGTATCAAACGTAACATTATGCCCCTTTTTAAATAATTAAGCCAAATATTAAAGCAAAGGGTAAGTTCATATTTATATGAATCTCGAAAAGCTTTAAAATCCTTAAATTGATAATTATTTTCTATTTGCCAATAAACTGCATCAAAGAAAGGATTAAATAAAGCTATTTCGGAATAAAGACTTGTTTCTTCGGTTATTGTCAGTCTTGCTACAATCGGGATCGGTTTGCGTTGCTTTACAATACGAACTGAATTAATAATAGTCTTGAAATATCCCTCGTTTAATTTGAGTCGTGGGATTTTATCATAATTTATCGACAACATTATAGAATCCAAATGTTTTAAAATGTTATCTGGGATCTCACCGAGCAACAATCCATTAGTATGCAACATATAGTGGTATTCATAAGGTTTCTCAAACTTTGAATCCTGCGAAGAAATAATTTTTTCGATAAATGGATAATTAAGTGTCGGTTCGCCACCGAAAAAAACAATATCAGCTGATTTATCATTGTATTTTCTCTGAGTTTTGTCTATGAAATTATTTAATTCCGCAACAGAAAAAGCAGGTTCCTGCGGAATGTTGCATTTTCCTTTCTTTAGAAGAATAGAGCAATAGTTGCAGTTAAGATTACAATCATTGCTTATAAAAATATAATATTCCATATAAATACCTCCGATCACCATCATTAACATGAGATAATTTGAAGTTATCCTGCGTTGAGTTTTGATAATACTATTATACACCCATTTTTCTTCAAAATCAACATGATCTCGCAGATTTTTCCAAGAAATTCATCGACACTATTCGACAAAAAGCGTATTACAATATATAATAGAATTATTCCCAAACGAAGGAGTAGCTATCATGATAAACTTAAACCTGCAAATAGAACGATTTCTTAACTACTGCATGTCCAGAAAAGCTCTGAATGAAAAAACCATTAAGGCTTACAGAATCGATCTTAGGCAATTCTCTGAATATACAGACAACACATTTTCCAAAGAGATGATTTGCCGATACATCGACATACTTCACGAACGATTCAAGCCCAAGACGGTAAAGCGAAAAATCGCTTCCATCAAAGCGTTTACTCATTATCTTTTAATTGAAGACGTAATTGAAATCAATCCATTCAACAAAATTGATGTTTCCTTTCAAGAACCTACAATTCTTCCCAAAACGATCCCCCTCAATATAATCAACAGTCTGCTAACGTGTGCTTACAATTCATTTTCACAGGCTGAAACAGATTATCAAAAACGCTGCACGACTCGTGACATTGCAATTCTTGAAATTCTCTTTGCAACCGGAGCCAGGGTATCTGAAATTTGCAATCTGACACCCACATCTGTAGATTTGACGAATCACACCATCAAGATTTTCGGAAAAGGTTCTAAAGAACGGATGATACAGATTGAAAATACCGATGTTTTAAGGGCGCTTCAATCTTATTATGACCTATTTCAAGAGGACATAAAGACGTGTGGATTCTTCTTTGTCAACAAACTGCATCATCGTCTCACTGAGCAATCAGTTCGTGAAATCATTCGAAAATACACAGCTATGACAGGGTATGATATACATATCACGCCGCACATGTTTCGTCATTCATTTGCCACTTTGCTTCTTGACGAGGATGTTGACATTCGTTACATACAGAAGCTATTGGGGCACAGTTCCATCACAACCACACAAATTTATACCCATGTTGCTATGGCAAAACAAAAAGAAATTCTTTCTGTCAAGCATCCAAGAAATAAGATAAGGGTTAACGCAAAATAATATACAATTATCTTCAGTTGTAAAAACATGTGCCATCAAACGCTTTCAAAAGCATCCTCATAAACATATAGTCCTAAAATTCTAAAAAAGATCATAGCTACAAACAAATTCTGAAGCAGTGCATAGAATTATTTAATATTTATGCTGATAAAATCAAATAATCACATATGCTCAACTAATCAACTATTTACTCTGAAATAATCCTCTGCCTGTACAATCGTATTCCAAATCTGCTCATCCTTACAGGGATTGATATAATCATCATCAGAAAGCACGCCATACACAGCTTCAAGCTTTTCTTTTACTATCTTTGCATATGAATACATATTACTTTCATAACGTTCCTGCTTCACTCCTCGGTTACGCATTCGCTGCTGAGAATGATTCATTCGTTCCAAATGATGCATTTGCACAGAACGTCTTGATACAGTTATCTGTGCTAAAAGCTTTTGCATTTCATCAGATAACTTTACCGCCTCTTCATACTTCTCTACAGCATCCTTCGCAGTATCTATCTTCAATTGATCTTCATAAGAAACTCGATTATTTCTGTTTTCCGATATATCACGAAGCTGATTTACTGTTTCTTTCAACTCGTTTAGAGAAGCAGACCTTTCTGCAATATTGATATTGGATTCTATCACTCCGATATTTTCAAGAAGCCGATTATCCATTTCATCGAAATCAGGCAAAGATTCTCCAAATTCCTGCATATAAGCATCCTGAACAAAATGCATCATTTCTGTATTTCGCTCCAATACATGAGCCGCTTCAGATATATCAAACTTCTGATCATGATACTGAACACAATTCCTGTAGCGCTCTTTTAGATAAACATTAGATACAACGCCGTTTTCCAGATCCTTTACATCTGGTTCTATTTTCTCCATCATGTTGTCAGAAATGACCTCTCTTCCCTTCGCCGAATCCTGCATCAACGTTTTCTGTACTGACCATTCATGACTGTATTCCTTTCCAAGCGCAACAAAGTCAATACTTAACTGCATATACAATTCACTTGGATTCGCTGATAATCTTGCTGCTAATCTGCGAATGAAGAACAAGGATGCAACCGATGTGATGACACCCTTTACAAGCTGAAGTACCCCTTCACCGAGCATTCCGGCAAACTGCACTGCTGCCTGAGCCACTGAAAGTGCTGCTTCTGCAACATAAATAGATGCATAAAGCACTCCTTTTGCAATTTCATATCCTGCTATTTCACATCCGATAATCGGCGCATAAAATATTTTTTTGAACCATCCCATATTGCGGAGTCTATTCCTGCATGCATCTATCTGATGATCCAGGTATGAGATTTCATCGTACAATTTCCGTACCTTTGTTTTTGCATCTTCCAGTGATTGCGTTGCGTCATTAATTTTCTTTCTGCAAACTTCGATCGCATGATTCAATCGATCTTTTACCTTTGTCAGTGTTTCTTCTAATTTGTATGTATCAAAAGAAAACTGAAAATCAAAGTTCAACGATTGAAAACTCTGATAGTTCACATTCAAAGAAAGATGCGTTGTCATGCCCCAGAATGTACTTTCCAGATTGATAATGATCAAGCCTTTTTGATAATACAATTGTGCCTGTTTTTCCGTCAATCCAGCTATTGATATTTTACCGTCAAAATAAAATGACACATCATTTTGAGATGCTTGCAGATAAAATGCAACGCCTTTCGCTGTCGTATCCAGAAATTGTGACAGAACGCTGTTTTCCGGAATTGGGATAGGATTTTCCTGTTGAAAATCAGAGGATGTAATTTTGATTATTCCCAAATCAATATCCGACAGCATGCCAAACGCCAGTGCACCTTCCTGCTGACGGAATGAAAACAAAACTTTCAAAGACAATTGAAACACACAAATTTTTGCACAAAAGAATATTCCCGCACTGACAACCATGCCGTTACCAATTGTGAAGGGTTCTGCCACATCTGAATAATAAAATTGTGGACGCAGATACAAAACACCGTCTGCATCCACATAATAATGACGCATTCTATATTTATCCACAAGCGCATATCCATCATCCTGCGGTATTCGTCCTATAGAAATTGTATTTACATCAATCGAAAGCTGAGATGCCGTAATATTATCATTAAAAAATGCTGCAATCTGCGATAAATCAGTCTTTTCAAACCATTCCATCTGAAATTTATTTCTACATTCAAAATCAAAGTAGTCGATAGAAATAATATCAAGTGCTTTGATACCTGGAATCAAAAGACCCGTGATGTTTTCAATCAAATCCGATATGGAAAGTCGACTGGTAGCAAAACATAATAATTGCGGTTTTAAGATTCCATCGTATGAAAACTGCATCGCCGCAAATAGATACAACTTTCTTAAATAAATTTCACCGACAATGCCAAATGTCAACCCCTTGTTATATCCAATTGTAAGAGAAGTGTTTCCGAGGTAAAATGCACCGAAAAGATTGATTGGTTCTTTCGGAATGGCAGATGCCGACAGCATCAGTGAACTGGAAGATAATTTACAGTCAACGCAAAAAGACATTTCGGAAATTGCCATTAACTGAAACATCCCGGAGGCCTGAAAGATCGTGTCAGCTTTACCAGTATCCAGTTCCAGAAATAATTCTTGTATGCTGATAATGTCATTAGAGATCTGTGGGACGGAAAGTACAAAATATGCGCCTTGCTGTCCTTTTCCCGCGAAAAAGGACAGATTTTCTATACCAAGCAGCTCATGAAAAAACAGGTCCAGCAGCCCATTGCATTCCTGTGAAAAGTAATATTCGGAATACAAACAAAAACTGTTTTTTTCGTAGAATCTGGAAAGAGGCAGCAATGTTTCCGTATTATGAAAAGTTTCTAACAGCCTGCCAATATTGACCGGCTGCAATCCTTTGGAAATATACAGATAAAAATTATCAATGCCAATCAGACGCTTGGCATTTGCGATAAGTTCTGCAACGAACCCTGAACTCTCTTGTTCTGAAATTTCACATAAGAATCCGCTGCCAGAGTAACTTCCATCTGAATTTTTTAATCGAATCGCTGTAACACGGAACGACTGCATATCCACAAAAAACATCTCATGATCATAAGCATAACTGAAACGCAATTCAGCAGATCTATGTGTCAGAAAATCCGGAAGAAGTGTGTGTAATTCATCAGACAGCTTAGAATCAATCAATGCAACGATTGCAGTCATATCAGCATTGTTGATATTCAAATTCCCTTGAAAACAGCTTTCGCCATGCAGTACACTGTATGATGCCGCTGCTTCATAGCCCAGTATCGTTCCACGAACACCAACGCTCATGGAAAATGTTTTTTCTTCCATTGAATTCACCATATCGGATTTTTTCATCAATTAAAATGAATCAGGTGTTATCAATGCCATTTTTTCCAGCACAGTCTGACGCTGCGTATTCCAGATATTGAAGCTTAAACTGTCGATCTGGAATATCTTGATTTCCTTTGGAATCAAACCTTCTGCATTGATTTGCAGTGAAAGTGCGTATTCGACTGTCTTTTCTTCCGTTTCGCCGTTTTTCTTTGATTCAATATTCAAGAAGAGCATTTTCAAGCAGAACTTGACAGAATCAAAATCAATTGCATTCACAACCTGAGGATCTTCCTCTTCTGCAATCTTGCTCTTAACATCATCTTCAGAAAGAGCGCCTTCGCCTGCCATGCCGTTAAACTGACCAATCATTTCCTTCAGTGTAAGCTGTACGTCATTGGAAACATTCGCAGGTGCCAGGAAAATCTGATAGCCGTCTGCTGTCTTTTTGTAATAGGAACTCAGATCTACTCCCATAAATGTAAATTTCAATCCCACGGATAACTGTACCTTTTCTGTTACTTGTAAATTTTTCATATGAATTACCTCCATTCATTTTCCGATCCAACTCATTCTAGCCGCTTTTACCGCACACCTCAATTGTATATTTTTTCCTGGTCCGCTGCTGTTACAACCTCTGCATAATGGAACTATATAAAATTCCTCATCGGGCTGCAAAGCCTGTGTAGGCTGTGATAAGACAACATGCGCTCCAACGAGATCATCTGGATGGCTTGATGTGCAATGCTGATTGCAGCATTGTCCGCCAATTTGTATTGTACTGGAGCCAGTTAACACTTCCCATGCATTAATCATCGTTGAATCGTACTCAATTCCTTCGTATATCACTTTATCTCCTGAACTACCTATTGCATTATACAAAGGCAGTCCATATCCTAACACCTCAACTTCCACATATTCCGATTTAAGTTCCATATTGTTTTCTTTGTTCATAATGCTTTCCTTTCATAATGTCAATTTAAAAACGTGCAGTAGATTATATTATCCTGCCATATACCTTTTTGATCATATCTGCAAAAGTGAATTTCCCTGATACTATATCATTTAGAGAATTGTAATCATTGCTATCAATTTTGCCATCATAGTTAACATCAGCGTTCACAAGATTAATACTTGAATTTCCACCATTCAGATAATTGTTTAATATGGAAAGATCTGAACTGTTTGTAACACCATCCATATTCACATCGCCCCTGTTATAATTGGACTTATAACACTGCGCTAAATAAGCCTCACTCTCTTGACTAACAACTCTTGTACCATCTGCATCACAATAGTAACTATATGTACCAGGAATAATATAACCATCATACTGCCCTTCAGGAGTCCCATTATACCATTCATTTTGATATGTCATAGCAAATGATTCTGGGTTTGAATTTGTGCATTCCACAAAGTACCATTGATTATATAACTTTATACCTACTAATGCATGCCCAGGAGCGCTGATAAGCTGAACGTCATCCTTTGTAAAACCTGATTTTAGTAAAAGCAAAATATAAGATCTTGACATACCGGCACAAGCACCTTTTCCAGAAACAAGTGCATATGCTGTTTGAGGCATAGAATAAGAAGCATCATACCGAATGAGATTGGACGCCAACTGGCTGTGAATATATTTTGCAACTTCATATTTCGCATTTTCTTTTGCATTGCCAGATAGTCCACTAATATTCCAATTCACATTTGCAGATTTACTTTTCAAATTATTGTATACTTGGGTTACTTTGGCATCCACATCTGGTTTAATTAATTTCGCACCGCCTATACAGTATTGAAAATGAGAAATGAATTCTCTATCTGCCATATCAGCAGGAACCGTAATATCAGTAAGATTATTACATCCAGTAAATAAATATCCTCCGCTCTGCGCACATGAAACGTTTTTAGAGACTGTTAATTTCTTCAAATTGGCACAACCATTAAACGACCAACTTTCCAGGGTTGTAATATTATTGGACATGATTACCTGATATACATTAGAACTGCTAAATGCTCCTGTTGCAATTTTGGTAACATTTCTTCCTAAAATTGTATCTGGGATTGTAACTGTTACATTATCACTGGCATTAGCGTTTGCATTATATTTTGTTATTGTTGCATTGCGATCTTTTATAGGAATCTCATAATCCAATCTGTATTGTGAATTGTTTACAGAGCCTTTAATTACAGTATCAAGATGGTAATTAAAGTGGTCGATGAACGTCTGATCTATCATATTTTCAGGAACATATACAGTTTCGATACTAGTGCTATTATAAAATAAATAACCACCAGATTTTTCTGAACTCAAATTTCTGGATAATGTTACCGTTTTTAAGTTCGAACAAGTAGAAAATGAATAATCACCCAATGAAATTACAGTATCCGGCATTACAATAGACGATATTCCATCGCAACAGTAAAAAGCAAATTTTCCAATTGATGTTACATTATACCCATTAATAGTACTTGGAATTATAACTCCTACAGCTGATGCACTCGTAGTTTTTGTAAAACTAGTAATTTCAATCTGATGATCTGAGATTTTATAGTCCAGCTTATACGCTGAAGTAACTGATGAACCTTGTACCACAGTATTAGTATAATAATTAAAGTGATCAACGAACGAAGGATCTGCCATGTTTTCGGGAACATTTACAATTTCAATATTTTTACTTTTATAAAACAGGTAACCGCCTGATTTTTCTGAACTCAAATTTTTAGATAACGTCACCGTTTTTAATTTTGAGCAATTATAGAAAGAATAATTTCCTAAAGAAACAACCGTATCAGGTATTATAACAGAGGATATATCTTTTCCACTGAATGCGTATGCACCAATTGATGTTACACTACATCCATTGATTTTACTTGGAATTACAACACTTACAGATGATGCACTGGATGTCTTTGTAAAATTGGTTATCTCAATGTTATTATCCACCGTTTTATAATTTAATTGATATCCAGAACCTATATAGGTTGCCTCTACATCAGCTGCCGATACCTCAATAGAATTCATTCTTATTATGGGATTTTCAGCGAAAGTCATACTGCATGTCCCTAGGACTGTAACCGCAAGGATTGCTGCTAATTTTTGTGATTTCATTTTAAATTCTCCTTAATTTAATTGTATATTAACAGACATTTATCTGTTATAAGCAATATTTCGAATTAAAACTCGTCCGGTTACCTAAAGCTCTATAAAGTTTGTAGCAATAAACAAAATTGGAATCAAATATTTGTCTATTTTGCTAAATATAGCCATTCTAGTATAATTTTAGCATAAAATACTTTTTTCACACACTTAATGTATCATAAAAACAAAAAAATCAATACTTTTGCACTAAATGGTCGTTTTTCAGCATTGTTTGGTCAATTTTCACCATATTTTACCATAATAATTCTATTTAAGATCTATTTCAAGAAGACGTAAAAACGTGTGGGTTCTTCTTTGTCAATATGTCAATGGCTCTCTATAACATATAATATATAATCCTAAAAACAGTCAAAAAAGTTACGGTTTTTAAAAAATTCTATAAATTATGTATTAATGCACAAAATCGAAATCAAGTATTTGGTTGTTTTGAAAACAATTAGCTGTAAATAAAATTATAGCATAAAATGTCAAAATTGGTATGAATCAGACTTTTTATATACTCAATGTACCATAAAAAATCAGAAAAATCAACCATTTTGCACTAAATGGTCATTTTTTTACGTTAAATGGTCAATTTCAACTATTTTCTAATATATATTCATCGATTAACCTCAAATATTCCTTTTCCTCCGACTCAATGACATCCATCGCAAACTGTTCTGCATCGCAAACAGAATTTTTCAGTATCTCAAATCCTACCGCAGCAGTAAACACATCCACGGTCACTTCTTCCGATTGGTTGGAGAAAATTTCAATCTGAAATCCGTTGCAATCACTGATACTCCCGTCTTTTCTCTCCCTCTGAATATTTTTCAAGGGCGTAATTTTTACATAAAATCCATGATACAGCATCAAAATATCTCCATTCCGAATTTAGATTCAAACTCCATATTTTCCGCTAGAACCGCTTCTTCAAACGCAGTTTCCAGATATCTTGTGTCCAGTCCGTTTTCCTTGTAGCCTTGCTTTATTATGCCGTAGTACTGCTCTGTGGGAGCTTCAAGCGGCGTATCTCCGTTCATGATGTAAACCATCGCTTCAACAGTTTCTCCGTTAAGTTCAAGAGAAATATTCTCCTTGCGATAATACTTCGGCTCGCCTTCGTAACGATCTAAAAATTTTTCATCCTGCGAATCAAGCTCCCATAAAAGCACAGGAACTTCACTTTCCTCATTCGGTTCAATCGTGGCATGATGCCTGAACTGCAACTCATAGCCCTTTAGCATGGCTGTTCCTGCAACTGTTGAATGCGGGCACCTATATGCCATTTGTTCCAAATTGATGTTGCTGCCGTAAGCTGCATATAATTTTTTCGCCATAAAAAGCTCCTTTACATTGATATGGAAAAGTCCATACTTTCCTCAAATTCTTCTTGCTCGTAATCTTCCTCAAAATCGTCCACAGCGGCTTGCTCCACTTCATCGGGTAAACTCTCACATTGCTCCAGAACTTCGCTTACAGGATGCTCATGAGCTGCGATACGCTCTTCTTTCAGCCGTTCCCGTTGGGCAATCGCATCCTCCGGATGCCGCCACGAAATACAGCCGTCCAAATGGGAAATTAGATGCTTGCGACAATTCTTAAATTCCTCGCCGTTCAGCCCCAGATTGATCAACCAGACCCTTGCACTGTACCTCAGATTATCGCTCTCTGAAATGTGCGGCGAACAGAATTTTTTCGTCAGCGCAGCATTGGAAATGGCAAGCGCAAGAGTCACATAAGATCTAATAACTCCGGCGTGCAATGAACTATTGCAGGCTCTCATCTCCCAATGCCCATTAGCAAAAAAACTATGTAAATTACAAGCTTTATAGCGAGTGGAACTGTAATGATGATGCACCTCATCCATATCGCCTCTATACCACAATTTCTGGATTGCTTCGATAGTTTTAGGTTTCTCTTTGTTCAGCATTTCCAGAAAATCTCTGTCCACCTTCTGGCAGTAAGTTTCTCTCATAGGCGATACCTGAAGCATATCAAACAAGAAGTTTTCCTTGCTGGCAAAAATGTTCACCAAGTTTCGCAAACTCTGCGCCGTATAAGGTGCACCGTCTACATGAATGTGAATACCGCAATTGTACTGTGCTCCGGTCACACCGTCAGCGCTTCTGACCGCCCGGACAATTTCCTGCAACAGTGGAATATCGCTATATTCCAGCACCGGTGTGACGATTTCCACGGCATACTCTCTTGACGCATTACCGCCGTTTTTGTCCACACGCCGAATGCTGGAATCATAAACAACTGCCCATTTTCTGTCCTTGCTATCACAAATATGATACTTATCGTAACTGCCGCCAAAGTGCTCCGGCACGCTGTCAAATACTCTGCCGATTGCCCTTGCGGCTGCGTTTCTCGTCAATCCGGTACACTCAATTTCCACGCCAAATTTTTGCGTTTTAATCCCGTCAAAATTTCCTGACAAATTCTCATCTCCCATGAAAAAACGACCTGCAATGCAAGCCGTTTTTCTTGATATTTCGTTATTTTTCCATCTGTGCTTTTACTTCCACGCCGCCCTTGAAAACGATCAGTAATTTCTCTTTCGACAGCACTTTCACGCAATCAATCAGCTTGCGGACAATCACATTGTCAAACACTTCAACCTGAAAGTTTTCATGTGCCAGCATTTCCATGGCAGAATCGATTTTATTCTGCGTATCCGTTGAAATCTCTGCATTCTTTCGGAGTTCCGAAAGCTTTTCATTTATCTCTTGTTCCTCTGCATGAATTTTTTCAAACTCGCAGTCCAGCTTATTCTCATCACATCCGCCGCCAGTAATCAGCGATATCAAGTCGTTTCGGGCTTTATCTAAATCCTTCAGCCGCTGTTCCAGATTCAAAATTTCCTGTTGGTTTTTGCACTCTAGAACCGAGCCGATATTTGCTTTCAAAATTTTAGCAATCTCATCTCCACAGCCGAGATATTCGTTCACTGCTTTCAGAATCGCTCTATGCAACTTGTCCTCATGAATGGTCGGCGATTCGGAACAATACTTTTTCCCATGATCCAGACGGCTGATACATCGCCAGACAATCTGCTTTTTACCGCCAGCCGTCCATGTACACCGACGATATGGCGTGCCGCAATTGCCACATATCAAAAGTTCGGAAAGCGCGTATTTACTGGAATATTTTCCTTGCTCGGTAGTCGTTTTATCGCTGATTTTACGCTTACTGGAACGCCTTGCAAGTTCTTGTTGAACACGGTTGAACGTGTCCCTATCAATGATTGGCGCATGATGTTTTGTCACCAGATACATGGGACGTTCACCGTTATTTTTCACAACCTTTTTGGTAATGCAGTCAGCAGTAAATGTTTTTTGCAGAAGCACATCGCCCACATATTTTTCATTTTTCAGAATGCTTTTGATGTTGGATTCGCTCCAGATCTGATTGCCCATGGCAGTCAGTTTCCCTTTAGATTCAAGAGCATTCTTTATCCTTGTGAAGCTCAATCCGTCCAGAAATAATTCGTATATCAAATGGACTGTTTCCGCTTCATCAGGAACAATTTCCGGCTTGCCATCTGCACCTTTCTGATATCCCAGAAGCTTGGAATATTGAAACGCCACCTTGCCTTCTGCATAAGCTTTTTGCTTGCCCCAGCTGACATTCTTACTGATGGACTCACTCTCCGCCTGAGCAAATGAGCCGTACAGAGCAATCATAAATTCACTTGTCATGGTCATTGTGTTGATGTTTTCCTTCTCGAAGATGACGCCGATTCCAAGGTCTTTTAATTGCCGCACATACTCCAAGCAATCCACAGTGTTTCGGGCGAATCTTGATATTGACTTGGTAATCACAATGTCAATTTTCTGCTTTTTACACAGCCGTATCATTTTCAAAAATTCCGGTCTTTTCTTTGCTTGAGTGCCGGAAATTCCTTCGTCGGCAAATATGCCAGCCAGTGTCCATTCCTTTTTGCGATTGATCAAATCCGTATAATATGCGATCTGAACCTGGTAGCTGTTTTGCTGCTCCTCCTGTTCCGTCGATACACGACAGTATGCCGCCACTCTAAGCTGATGGTATTTATCCCTGTTTTCCGTAGTTTGCGGCTTTGCAGGAATTACCCTGACATTGGGCGCTGTGGTCATTTTGCATCTTCCTTTCTATGATATTTTTGATGACAACGCCATTGATAAATTCGATTTCAACGGTGCAAAAATGGCTTACCAGAATCCGTGAAATACAGGATTGCGGTAAGCCAATGTCAAGCGTATTCAGTTGTTCATGACTTGCAAGAACTTCTCGCAACTGCGTTGTTTTCTGCGGTTTATTGCTGTAGGTACAGCAGTCATATTTCAGTTCTGCAAGCTTGCATATTTCTTCTTTCGCACTTTCAAAATCAACATCAGGAGTTTCCATCAAGCGGCTGATTTCATTCTGCTGACGGGTTATCTCAATACTCGGCGTATATCTGCTGATTTCTGCATCAGCATCAAGCAAATTGGGATTTGCAATCACTGTATTCAGAACAGCGACGATTATTCCAATCAGCATCTGATCTGTAATTCTGTGGCTGAATCGTGAGCATTCCGGATTGCGGCAGTCCCATTTTTCAGAGTGCGTATTGCCGCCGATTCTTGAAATCCGATGACCGCATTCCGCACAATATGTAAGACTGCGGATTGCCTGAAGCTCCTCAGAAATCTCGACGACTGTAGTCGATTTAATTTTCTTCCGCATATTTGCTCTGCAAAACATATTTTCATCAATGATTGCAGGATAGCCGTTTCTGCCCAGATACTTTTCATTTTCCAGAATCCGCTTTATCATGTTTTTGTTCCACACAAAATCGATGCCATTGTAAGGAATGCCTTGACTACTCATCCAATTTGCAATGGCAAGCAGGGAACTGCCGTTTAAGTAAGCCTGAAATATGTTCTGCACGGCTTTACTTTCCGTTGGCTTTGGCTGAATTTCTCCGTTCCGCATCATGTAGCCAAATGGGATTGTTCTGTTTTTCATGTATTTTACACCAGCCTTTCAGTAAATTTCAGACCGCCGTACAGATGGAATTCCAGTTCATTCTGGTTAATCACAATGATTTTCTCAACCAGACTTTCGAACATGATCTCATTGAATTCTGTCATCAGCTCCATGCCGTTTTCAATGATTGAAGCGATATCCTTGATTTGATCTATCATATCGTCCTCACCATCGGAGCGCACGATTTTATGCTGTTCACGGCTGAGTTTGTTAATCTTGGAATTGAGTTCAGCAATTTGCTCAAGGTACTTTGCTTCGTCCAGAAATCCTTTTGTTTTCAGCCGGGCAAGTACGTGATTCTGCTCCTTAAGTTTGGCGATTTCCTTTGCAATCTCCATGTACTGCTGATTGCCGCTGAATTTGCGGTTTTTCAGCTCCTGAAGCTGTGAAATTATAGGAGGAAAAATCACGCTGTATTGCGATTTCAGCTTATTGTAAACCCGCATAAACGTTTCATAAATTTTTGATTCTGGCAACCGCTGTCCGCCGCACTTTTCCGCATTCTCATTGTGCGTTCTACACACCCAGTAATATTTTTCACGACAGCGTTTCCTTTTAAAAGTTGCACCGCAAAAACCGCAGATAAGCTTTCTGGACAGCGGATGTTCACAGCATGTAGATTGTGCTTTTTGTCCCCGAATCGCCAGCAATTCCTGCACTTTTTCAAAATCTAACTTATCCACAATGGCGTCATTGATTCCAGAAACATAATATTTTTCATACTCTCCATGATTTATTTTCTTCATATATGGCAAAGTTGTCGTTTTATACGTCTTCTGAAAAACCGCATCGCCAATGTATCTCTCGTTCGTCAAAATATATTTCACGCTAAAAAATGACCACGCCGATTTACTGATACTGCTTGGAATTTTCAAATCATTCAGTATATTTGCGATTTTCGTAATTCCATAGCCGCTTAAGTACCATGTGAAAATATTTCTGACAATTTTTGCTTCTGTTTCATTGATTTCCAATCGTCCATTGCAGATGGAAAAACCATAGGGCGGACAGGAGATTTTATAACTTCCATCTGCCATGCGTTTTCGATTTGCCCACCGCATATTCTGGGAAATCGATACCGACTCTTCCTGCGCAAGACCACCCATCAGCGTGATCATCATTTCATCTGAAATATTCGCCGTATCGATATTTTCCTTCTCAAAAAGTACCGTAATTCCAAGTGATTTTAGTTCCCGCAGAACGGTCAGGCATTCCTTGGTATTCCGTGCGAAACGACTTATTGATTTTGCTATGATACGATCAATTTTACCTCTGCGGCAGTCTTTGAGCATCCGCTGAAACTCCTCACGTTTATCCATTCGGGTGCCCGTTATGCCTTCATCAGCGTATACCGAAATCAATGTTTCCGTTTTACTATCAGCAAGGAAATTTTCATAGTACCGCATCTGCGTCATGAACGAATTCAGTTGATCTGTGGAATCGGAACTGACTCTACAATATGCTGCAGCCCGGATTTTCTGCTCCTGTTCCAATGTAATTGTCGGCTGAATTACCGTTACGTTTGGATTCACTTTGCTCCCTCCAATCTGATTTTTACACTACATACACAATACCACTTTTTCCTGAAAAATGGTATCACCAAATCCAACGAAATCACGCCGCCAAAGCTGTGCAGAACTGACGAAAGCAGCCCTCTTTGTTTAGCGCATTCAGCTGTTTCAGTTGTTCTTCTGTCAGAATTCCCTCGGCAAGCAGTTTCTCTGAAATTTGCCGGAGAATCCCATAGGCATATTCAGCTTGTCCGTACTTATGCATCATTTTCTCTCCTTTACGCATTGATATCTGGAACACAAGATTTTTCCCGATCTTGTATCTGCCCAGACGCATTTACGGCAATTTTCACCGTAATGAATTTTCTTTTTTCTATGCAAAATCAGATTTCTGATTTCATCCCAACTTAATTTTTCTTTCAATTTACCACGCTCCATTTTTGATATATAACGCAAATGCAGGAAAAAATGCTCCTGCACTTGCGTTATATCCGCACTGCTGGATTTGATTTGTCTTAGCAAAAAGGCAGTGCGGTATAACTTTAACGTTTTGCCTTCGTCTGATTCCTCAGACGATTTTCCGTGATATTTGTTCTTAACACCCGTCACGGCGGAACATCGGAAACGACTGACAGCGTATCAGTCTCATGGAAATCTCATCCCTCCGAGGATCTCCCGGAGCCGCCCTCATTGCCTGATTCCCCGACCAAGGGGTGCTATGACTGGACGGAAGTAGCATTATCCTCCTGCGTTTCATCGCCGTTCCGAAAAGCTATTCCGGATTTGGAAGCTGCATATTTCTCGCTCGCTCTTTTGAGGTCGTGGCGTATGGCTTCTGCGGCTGACGGGGTTTATTCCGCCCGCAGGATTCATGTATTCCCGATGCTGTGTATTCAATTTTCAAGATACATGAAATTCGATTTTTATCTCCTTTCGCTTGTATAGGGGAAGAAGTCGGGAATTTGATACCCTTTATTTTATACTTTCTAAAAGTTTGTGCAGATCGCACAGAATCCTCCTTTTCTTTTTGTTGATATTTTTCTGGCTGATGCCATAGTATGCTGCGCATTCTCGTTCTGTTTTCCCCTCAAAAAACAGCATCTCTATCAGTTGACGATCTGATGCTGATAATAAATTGAGACATTCATAAAGCTTTTCCGTGAAAAGCTTACTTATCACCTCTTTTTCAACGCTGTTTTCAATTCTAAATTCTCTGAAATTCTCAAACGTACCATCATTGCCGCCAATTAACGCTGAAAACTGAATTTCATGCTTATAGAACGAATCATCATTGTCATCCATATTCCATTGTGACCTATTGTAATATGTATAGACTTCCTCACTGACTTCAATGTCAACATATTCTTTTGAAATTGTATCATAAATACGAACTGTGCTTTTCTTCATTTTCTCACCTCCGTTTGATATATAAGGTTTTAAATCAAACGAAGGCTATGGATACTTGGCAATGCTGCACTGCCATACTTGAAAAAAGGGCATAAAAAACTCCATCCCGCTTTTAAAGCAGAACGGAGTTTCTCCGAAAACAAAAAAGAGTAGGAATCGACAATAGCTTCAAAAGCTGCTTGTCAAACTCCTACTCTATATTTTATATACGTGGTGTCTGTACTAAGTCAGAATATATGATTTTGATTTCTTGACGGCACTTCCAGCATTTGATTACAACCATGCAGGACACATAGTGCTGTGCCAAATTTTCATCTGTCACAATATCAAATAACCTGCCATTACAAAACGGACAACGTACCTGATGTTGTGATTTCTGTTGTCTTTCATTCACATTTGTTCGTTCACCTCGATTTTAACTGCTCAGCTAAAACTACCGCAATAATTTTGCGGATTGCTCCGCAAAATTATTGTTCATTTGTTCAGCTGTTCTATGAATTGTTTCCAATCTTCCTCTGTTGCATTGGCATCACGGGCAGTCCGCAGTGCTTGCTGCACCGTTTCACTGGAGGAAATATATACGGCAATATCAGGACTGATCTGCCTGCTTACCTTTGCATACAGATCGTACAACGTTTCTGTTTCAATTTTGTTCAGACACAAAACCATTGCGATTTTGTCCAGAAGCTCTGTGCTGGGATTCGTCCGGACACCTCGTTCCAATTGAGAAAGATAGGCACCCGAAATTCCAAGCGCTTTTGCAAGCTCCTGACTTTCCATAGAATGCTTTTGTCTTTGTTCGGAAATGAACTGACCGAAGGTTAGATCGTTGGTCATGTTTTTCCTTTTGAGTTGATTCAATCGGTAGAATTCGCTTGAAGAAGCTGATCTTTCACCTCAGATTTGCGACTAACTTGCGCTTATTGAACAAGTCACCGCACACATATTGTGAATCAACATGCCCCTTTTGACGTTTTCAGCAATTGTCCAGATCACCTCAGAATTGGAAGGCCGACCGAAGGAATGTGGAAAGAAGTGATTCAATTTGTTTTTGTCATAGGTGATTTCAATGGCATAACGTATGGTGTGTTCTATGCTGGCGGCACTTTTGTTGTGTTTTTTCTGATATGGTTTGATACATCTGTATTACATGCTTGGATTTCGAAGTGCTAATAGTGGTATCATCGTCAGAATCGCTCCACATCAACTAAGGTAAATATCATACATGAAATGATCAGTATTTGTAACAATTAATAAAATTTATGATTGCTCATCGAATTCTATCGGATATGGATATTTCCCAGAAATATAAATGTTATAATATTCTTCGCATGTCTTTATAATAAAAATATAAAAATAATAATCCACTTCATTAATACCATCATTTATATCATATCTGCAAGTTCCATATTGTGTGTTTATGTATTGAATTTCATCTTCTTCAATTTCGTATGTTTCTTTTAAGTGTTTTATATTTTGACAAATCTCATAATTAGATGTTTTCTCGTCTGTAATAGAGTCGAATTTTAATGAATAATAACTGCGTTCATCAATCAGATTTGATGATATTGTATACATTATTTTAACTTGAGTAAATGAAGCATATTCGTCACTTGATGCGTTTTCGATTTTTGTACTAACATTTAAAATGTTAGTGGCATCTTTTGAATAATTAATCCCAATTATTGATTCTATATCTTGATAAGTGACAAATCGAATTGAGTAACCATTTGATGATTCATCTATAGAATTTGTGTGCTTATTATTCATTTCATATTTCTTGCAAACAACAGACACTGTACAAACAATTGTTATGACGAAAGCAAATATCACAATAAAAGTAATGCACAATTTACACACTTTGAATCTATTCATCCTTTCTGCTTCTCCTTGTGGCAGCAATAAGTGCACTCACTCCTTTAAAACTATTGCCTATTGACTTTACTTCTACACTACCAGAAGAATTTTTTGAATATGTGACAAAACCTTTAGATGGAGTAGGAGGACCAATAAACTCATCCGGTAATTTCCGACGAACAGATAAATTTACATACTCATCTGGAATTCCTAGTTGTTTTCTAATTAATGCAAAAATACCTGTAGTTTTTCGTTGTTGTATTCCTCTAAAATGAGTGCCGTCACAAGCCACCATGCAAGAAAAACTATTTGCATTATAAAATCGTTCAGCAAAATTATTGGATGTGTACTGATCTCCAGCACTACATGATAATAAATATACATAATCTGCGTTTTTACTGTTTATATCATCAAGATTTATATTGGAAACGCTATTTGGACTACCATGCATATTAATAATAATTGAATCTTCCTCTGTAGTATTCATTTCGTTCCAATTATTGGTGAAACCAGATTCGCTTGTTATTAAATAAGGATGAACTGTTTGTCCAAATGCCTCGAGTTCCTCAATATTTATTGCAGCAGCTTTTGCTTGATCTTCGCCATAATAATAGTAGTAATCTAGACCCTGAGGATCAGTAAATATAACAGGATTATTAGCGCAGTAAGTATACTTATTCAGACTCAGCGGATCTTCTTTTCTTCCTACGAAAGTATCTCTCGAAATAAATCTACCAGTAGTCGGACTATAGTATCTTGCCCGCAGATAAATCGTACCCGTTTCCGCATCATAGTATTCCCCACAATACCGGAACGCATTCGTATCTGCATCATCAATATTCTGCTCCACACCAAATGCATCGTAGGTATACGACTTTGTGACAGCACCATCTGCATCCGTCAGATTCACCACATCGCCATGGGCATTCTGTGTATAATACTGATAATCCGTCTTGACATTGCCACTCTGCTTGCTGAATTTCGCCAGCAGATTTGTGCCACGAACATAGACCTCGGCATTGTACCAGTCACTTTCGTCCATGTCTGCCACAATCTGCTTGTTTGCATCCCAAATGTGGTTGGTCGTTTTGCCGTTTACTTAATGTAAATAGTTAATCATGGCTCAAAAGTTAAAACTCAAACACTTTTCAAATCAAGAAATCATCAAATTCAAAGATTTTACAAATCACTTTTAATTTATCTCCAGAATTGAGCCAAATTTCCACTCCTATAAATTCCAATAAATTCATTGGACTCCTGTCGATGCTGTTTGATTTTGCATATTCAACTTGTTCAAGTCTTAAAAGTTTATCATAAATATTTGTCGTATCCATTAAATTACAACAAATTATATGATGACCACTTCCCCAAAACTTGCAACAAGTCATTTCATAATACAACACGTCCTGAAAACTTAAAGAAGATGGGACTGTCTCCGCACTCTTTTTTTTTATTTCTAACTCTATATATTTTTTTTCGTAATCGTGCTTTATCCCTTTAAATTCAAAATCATGTAAACTAATGTGGTTTATTAAATACGAATTTCTATAATCAACTATCAAATCAACATAACCTCCTTTTTGTCAGCTCATGAAAATTATTATAAAAAATTAATATCCTCTGTACATTGATGCCCATGGTTCTGGCATCACCATGCCTGCCTTAAAATGTGATTCTTCACTTTCATCATGTTTGTTATTCCATTCTGGCATCATGCAATGATAATGCGATCCATTTTTATAGTCCTCATCCCATTCAAATATTGCTGTTTGTTTACAATATCCCCATTTATAAATCATCCCATTCGGTGTTGGATACGGATATTTTTGCATTCCAACCGGATTAAAATCATCAGGATTTTCTGGAAAAATAACAGGGTCATACTTTTTCTTATTTGATGTTATTGTGATATCTTTTTCTTTAACATTTTCCTTTGCCTTTTCAAAAGAATCAGACCACTTGGAAAGATAGGGGTTGGCTGTTGAATCATAAGCTGTAGAAAATTTTGACTTAGTGTTTGATGTTTTCCCATCCATTTCAGGAATTTGCGTTGCTGATTTTATAGTATTTAAGCTATTAAACAAATTTGATTTAATTGAATTTGATGCATCAGTCAGCGATTGACGTGTCTGAGGATTGCTTACAACCTGAGCACTAATTGTTAATGCACATATAGAAATAGCGCCTAAGAGAAGATATCCAAAATAAGGAATTGCAGGATTATGTCCACTTGAGTCCATATACAAAATGGGATTATTTTCACAGTATGTATACAAATTTAAACTCAGCGGCTCTTTGATTTTACCAGCATAACTATCTCGTGAAATAAACCTACCCATACTCGGATCATAATACCGTGCACGTAGATAAATCGTACCCGTTTCTGCATCAAAATATTCACCGCAGTACCGGAACGCATTATCATCCGCATCATCGACATTCTGCTCGACACCAAACGCATCGTATTTGTACGACTTCGTAATTGCACCTGTGGAATCCGTCAGATTAACAACATCGCCGTGAGCATTCTGCGTATAATACTGATAATCCGTCTTGACATTGCCACTCTGCTTGCTGAATTTCGCTAGCAGGTTTGTACCACGAACATAAACCTCAGCACTGTACCAGTCGCTGTCATCCATGTCCACAACAATCTGCTTGTTGCCATCCCAGATATGATTGATTGTCTTGCCGTCGACTGTCTTACTCGTCCGCAGTCCATCTGCGTTATATTTATAACTCGCTGTTGTCTCTCCATCGGTAAATCCGATCAGCTGATTCAAACCGTCATAAGTATTTATCTCTGTCTTACTCTCTGCGGTTTTTGTGATCTGATTTCCGTTGGCATCATAGGCATACTCATTGTTTTCAACACCAGTATCTTCATAAAAAACATTTGCCAAATCCAATGAGCTACTAGCTAAATCATTTGCAGTTGCAGCATCGAAATCATTTTCAAATATTTTAGTTTCTTTCCGAAGCAAGTCTGTATATCATTTACTGTTTTTAATGCTATTTCTATGATTTTACAACATTTTATTAAAACGGTAAATCAAAATAAGGTCACATATCAATGGGAGCAAGTACATGTAAATCAATCCACTGCAAATCATTTTGATATTTTCAGTAGTAACATTCTCAAATAATGATCCAATAAAAACGATTCCTATAGCAGGGCACATAAAGCTTTTAATAACCATTATTATTTTCTTCTTGTAGTCAATTTCGGAAAAAGTGATTTTGAAAATCAAAACAATCATTAAAATTAAATTTACTACCGGAACAAATGCCATTTTTGTCTTTTTCAACACAAATATCACCATCTCAATTCAAGATTTACTCCAAACACATCAGCAACACCAACTTTAACGCCCTTTTTACTTGCAGTTAATGTTGCCCCTGCAGCCATCCAATTTAAACCTAATGTAATGTCTAGATCACCTAGTTTCAATGTCGCAGAAGGAGACCAAAAAGATACCATTGCTGAAGCTTCAATTCCATCTGTTGACACACCAGCAGCAGCTTCTGCTGTCCCCATATCAAATAAGGAAAGTTCAAAGTGCTCCCATTCCCAACCACCTGTCATTGCTGAAAAGCTATGTTTACCAGCACTTAGCCCCCAACTATTAGAATCTGGAGAATATCCTAACACTGGACTGCTTTCCTGCTCATAAGCAAATACTTGACTATGAAAAGGACCGTCATATATTTTTCCCCTTTGATCATCATACAATGAATATGTTCCATCATCATTATAATAATCTTTAAGAGCAGGATAAGGGCCGTATTGATCAGGATATTCCATGTAGACATCCTGTGGCATTGCTTCTATACTTGTTGGAGGTAGATATTCTGCTGGATTAGAAACATCATAATTATATATGTTATAAGACGAGTTCCATTCTTGTGCCCATTCCGGAATATATTTGTTTCCACTTGGATCAATTAAAAAAATAGGATTATTACAACAGTATGTATAAAGATTCAAACTCAAAGGGTCTGTATTTTTACCTGTATAACTATCCCTTGAAATAAACCGTCCAATAGAAGCCTGATAGTATCTTGCTCTGAGGTAGATTGTTCCGGTTTCTGTATCGAAATACTCACCGCAGAATCGGAATACATTTACATCTCCTGTGTCCGGATTTATCTCCACGCCAAACGCATCATACGTATACGACTTCGCAACCGCACCAGTTTCATCGGTCAGGTTCACAATATCGCCATGGGCATTCTGCGTATAGTACTGATAATCCGTCTTGACATTGCCGCTCTGCTTGCTGAATTTCGCCAGCAGATTTGTACCACGAACATAAACCTCAGCGCTGTACCAGTCGCTGTCATCCATGTCCACAACAATCTGCTTGTTGCCGTCCCAGATATGATTGATTGTCTTGCCGTCGACTGTCTTACTCGTCCGCAGTCCATCTGCGTTATATTTATAACTCGCTGTTGTCTCTCCATCGGTAAATCCAATCAGCTGATTCAAACCGTCGTAAGTATTTGTCTCTGTCTTACTCTCTGCGGTTTTTGTGATCTGATTTCCGTTGGCATCATAGGAATATACCGTTTCTTTTGTACCGGTGTCTGCGGTAGAGTTGGTAATCAGCTCTGTGGGGCTGGCTGCCAGTCCATTGGCAGTTGTAGCACTGGAAGTTTCCTCGACTGTCTTGGTTTCCTTTTGCAGCAAGGCGGTATAATTACCGTTTACTGTATAATCATAAACAGTCTCATATTCTTCCGTACCAGTAGCCGTCATCTTGGAACGGTTGCCGTAGTCATCATACTCATACGCATAGGTGTCCATTGTTGTGCCATTGGAAACTGATTCTTCCGTCAGCCGTTTCAACCCATCATACTCGTAGGATGTTGTCTCTATTATACCACTTTCATTGCGTACTTTGCAAGCATCTGAACCATCTAAATAGTACGAATATTCATAACTGGATATGTCGGAGTTTCCAGACTTGGTAACAAGTTTTGTCACCTTGTTGCATCCATTATAAGAATAGGTCGATACCACACCATTTGCAAGTGTTTCAGAAACCTTATTGCCATTTGCATCATAGGTATAAGTTGCAGTCAAATTACCGCTTTCCTTTACCTGAGCAATACGCATTTCAGCATCGTATTCATATTGCGTGGAGGAATACATTGTTTGATGATTAATACCAACCAACTGTTCCTTCGCATACTGAGATATGCCCTCGTAGAAATAGCCCTTAAAAGATTTTGGGCTAAGTTCCTGATAAACACGTCCAAAGATATCGTACTGATAACTTGTCTGTACACCATTGGCAGTTTTGCTTCGCACCCTGCCCATATTGTCGTAAACATAAGATTTCGATACATTTTTGGAAGTATCACTGCAAACAGTATTTGCTGTCAACACACGATTCAGAGCGTCATAGGTGTTGGTCGTCACATTGCCGTTGGCATCAGTTGATGTCAGCACATTGCCATTCAGATCATAGGTTGTTGCACCAGAGTTATAGCCTGTGCTGTCAGTCGTTCTTACCAAATGTCCCCACGCATCATATTCATAATTCGTGGTCATGTAGTCAGAATCATTTGTGCTGTTCAAACCCGTGTACATTTTGGTTTGGATACCAGCATTGTTGTAGAAATACTTGGTGATATTCTTCTCGCCGTTAGACGTACCATCACTCAATGTTACCTGTGTCAGCAAGCCCTGTGCATTGTACTGGTTCTGAGTCACGCTGTACTTTGCAGTGCTGGAATCCTGTTTCTGCACGGTTTGCTTTGTCAAAGTTACATTACCATTCTTATCATACTGATTTTCCGTCACGGAGTAGTTGACAGAACCATCTGATTTGGTGTTGAACGGTGTGTAGGTCTTAGTAACCTTGTTCAGATAACCGTATTCATATTTCGTGATGTTGCCCAATGCATCTGTCTGACGAGCAAGCTGCCCGTTGGCATAGTATGCACTAGTCCGCTTAGTTTCACCATTTGTTTTTTCGTAAATTGTGTGTTCCTTGATATCGGTCAGCATTTCGGAAATAACCTGCTTGTTTTCAGTAATGTAGGTTGTTTTAGTTGTTTTTAAACCCTTGCAAGAGTGAGAAGCTGAAGCATCAAGTGCAGAATAAATGTCAAAATTGTATCCTGCAAATTCATAGGATGTCTTCGTTAAAATTTGCTTTGTGCCATTTTCACTGCCCAAGAAATACGTTGCCTTTTCTCTTTGAAGACCATCATACGCCGTCAGATTCATTGTGCCGTCTGGATTGGTTTTCTTGATTACCTGTCCGTAAGCGTCATACACATAAGAGGTAATATTACCTTCTGCATCCGTTTCTGATTTTTTGTTTCCGTCCGGATAATAAATTGTCAAGCTGCCATGGCTCTTATCCGCAGAATAATTCGGTGCATACTCCGCAGTTTTGCGGCTCAGCAAATCATATTCTGCAATGGTAGTCGCCGGTGTGCTTCCCGTTCCGTAATCTCTAGTAACTGTAACATTGTTAAACTTATCGTACTCATATTCCTTTACAGAATAAAGATTCTGAGACAGGTCATAGCTTGTAGTTTCTTTGGACACCTGAAGCTGTGCGTTGTATTCATAGGTAACCGTGCTGACAATTGTATTTCCATCTTTCAATGTCTTGGATTTTACCAGACCCTTGCCATAACCGTCCTTGTAATAGTCATACTCCGTCACATTGCCTTCCGGGTCTGTTGTAGCACGAATCAACCCTGCAATTCCACTTACATAACTATCAGCATAATATTCATGACTCGTGATTGCATAACTTGCCTCATTCGCTGCAAGATACTTCACTGGATCAAAATTATCTGCTGTAACTGTATTGATATCAGTTTGAGACAATGGATGCAGACTGGTTGCTTCTTTCAAAAGCCGAGTTCCATTCGAATCATATGCTTTGATAGTTGCATTCCCAGATTCGTCAACTTCTGCAATAACACTGTTTTTATCATTGTAATTGGCAAGTGTGTATGTGCCATCTGCATTGGTGGTCTTGATGACATTGCCATTCGCATCACGGTCGTACTTTGTCGTATTACCCATGATGTCAACGCTTTCAGACATTTCGTCATACTTGTTTTCGTCATCAATCATGTTATAGGTGATTTTATCTACGTCGTATGTTTGACCATCAGTTTCAACAGTATTTGTCTTGACGGCATATTTTTCATCATAATCATATGTAAAAGTCTTGATAAGCGTATCGCCATCATACTCTTTCAGTCCTGTTTGTTTCTGTACTTTATCATAGGTATACACCTGTTTCAGACCAGATGCATTGGTCAGCCAGTTCACAGAACCATTCTCGTTGTACACGATCTGGTCTGTCATTTCATCGTAGCAGTTGGTGATTTTGCAAAGTCTGCCGTTCCCATCATACTCATATGTTTCAGTACCGCCAGAAACGCTGGTTGCTGATACCAACTGGAAATCATTGTTGTATTCGTAAGTGACAGTACGTTCTGCTGTGGTATCTTCTATTTTTGTAATGCGAGAATGTTCTTTATTGCCATTGTAAGTAATCGTGTAAGTTCTGCCTGTGGAATCCGTTACAATTCTCTGGTTGTTGGACATGGAAGAGATGGTCAGAATATTGCCCTCTGCATCCTTGACCCAATCCAGTTCGCCGTCTGCATTGAAGTGATACTGAGACTGAGCGGCATTTGTGATGGTGTATTCATTGCCGGACTTTGTCATGGTGCTGTGTGCATTCAGGCACTCAAATCCGCCGTTTCCATCATCCTTGAATGTGGTGTTAGATCCATCTGGAAGAACTACCTGATAGTAACCCTGTGCCGGAATTACGATCTTACTCACATCGATATTGAAATCCCAGCCAATACCAAAGCTGCCTTCCTCATCACTCATGGAATTGTAAGTGCGGACAAAATCGGAAGTGACACCAGGAGAAGTTACGCTCAAATCTGTAAAAGATTTTGTGTAATTGCCAGTTGCAATATGGACACCATCGCCAATCTCCCAGCCCTTACGGTAGAGGGTGTAATCCGGAATATCATACGGGCGGAACCATGGTCTGAACCAGTAGTTTTCTTCTGTGAAATCATTCAGGAAATAAATACCCTGGCAATAACCTTCTTCATCCACATAGCCAAAATTAAACGTGCGCTCTGTATTCAGCGAACCATCTTCATTGTTAATGTAGGTTTCACAGTTGTCCCAAAGAACAGTCTGTTTGCCGCCTGCATAACCAAAATAAATTGTCTGTGTACCAGAAGAATAGATAGACTTATCGCCGGAAGCTTCGTTTACTTCCCATGTTGGTCCGAGGAACCAGATATTTCCGGCTGTCCATTTGCCTTCCATGTCAGTCAATGTGATGTATGTCCAGTTTCCACCGACCATCAAGGTATCATCGCTATTGGTCAACTCAATTGTATCATAGCAGTTTGCCTGACCAAAATCAAAGCAGTTGCCAATGGCAACCATACCGCCGTTCAGATTCATCAGCTGACCGGTATTACCACCCCAGCCATCCGGCGATGCGGTACGAAATACCAGATTATTCTCAATCAGAAGTGCTCCTCCGTTAATATCCAATGTTGCGCCGTTTCCAGACCAGAATTGCGGCATATCGGTTGTGAAGGACATACAATCTGCAACATAAAGAGCGCAGCCGTTCAGGTCAAAATTGGTATCATGAAGATTGAAACTGTAGGGGAACATACCGTCTGACAGCATTGTCAGATTTCTCTTAAATGCATGATCCCAGTCCAAACTTCCGGTTTCTGGTTGAGCATCTGAAAACCAATTAATATCGAAATCGTCAATGATGCCACTGTTGTCCTTATCCATGTATTCATAGTAATTGCTGGAGCGATCTCTCAATTTAATTTGTTCATTTATTTTGTCAATGCCTTCATTGTAGTCCTCTGCATCTACCTTTCCATCATTTGTATAGTAATGGTTATAGACAAATGCAGGGGACTCGTAATCCCGTGCTGATTTAACAATGCTGGCAAAATCAGCCAGTTCCGCCTCTGTTGCACCTGTATCTTTCTGTTTTAACTGTAAGTCATAGTAGTTAATAACTCCGTTATTATCCAAGTCATATTGATATATATCCAACTGGTTCATATCATAGAACTCATTTTCATCGAGTTCTTCATACAATCTATAAAAATAATCCCAATCGGCATCGCCTACAATCCCATCTCCATCATGATCCATACTTGGATTAAATCCAGGATCACCACGATAAGCGCCGTAGCAGCTTTGCACATATGCCAAATCGCTGCTATTGATTACATCGTCGCTCCATTGGTTTGCATTGTCCTCATTCCATATCGTATCACCGGGCACAAGTGTTACCGTATCCAGCGAATCACCAGAGCCAATCTGGAACGAACCTGTTCCGAAGTCCTTCAGGTAAAACGGCAGATAACCATCGCACTCAAACTTCACATGATGCACGCCGGAGCCAGTTACAGTTGCAGTGTATTCTTCGCCTTCGGAAACCTCCCAGCTTTCAATTTCATTCCAATCTCCGTCAAAAATACGCACATAAATCGGTGTATTGTCGGAAGCAGCATGACCGTTTACTGTACCTTTCTGTACTTTACCGGTAATAGTTAAGGCAGATGTATCCTGAACGCCTGTTGCTTCTTTCAAATACTGAATATATGATTTTGCAGTGAAATCCCATGTAAAATCAGATGCAGACTCAGTTTCAGCTTCAACCTGTGCTTCTGTTCGGCTGCTATACGTCATGATATTCTGCTCAACCGATTCCGGCAGCTCAAAATAATCTACCTCGCCAAGTCCCTTTGTCGCTTCTTCAAATTCTTCCGCCAACTGATCAGCATTTTTCATGCCTTCAATTGCTTCTGCTGCAGAAGCGATAGTATCCGCGTGCAGAATGCCTTGAGATGCACCGTCACCAAAAACCATGATTTGTCCGACAAACATGAGAGACATGACTCCGGCTAATGTGCGTGTTAACTTTTTAGCCATCAATATCCTCCTTTTTAATTTTCATGTTATATACTTTTTTCGACAACCCATGTTTCAAAAAATGCAAGATTTTATACCCAAAGTATAGATATAAAGCCTTGCATTTTACGTTCATATAGTTGTTGTTTTTCTTTTATGATTCATCGCAACACCGATGATAAGCATCCATGCTTCTGTAGACAATCCCAGTACAATTGTTGCGGCAATCTGTTCTTTCAAAAAGATTAAAGAGAATATGCTAGCCGCCGCTTCAATTCCCAGAACAATTCTTGTTCGCTTACGATACACGTATTGTTCTGTATCATCTAATGGATTATTTTCCGTTTCCACCGGAGCCAGAATCCAGATGACAATACTTGCAACCACAAGTAAAATAACGGATGCAATCGGATTAATTGGAATCCACTTAATTACCGCAAGCAAAATCGCAATCATGATGGTAGAATTGATATAGCATCGAAAGGGACTGTCTGCATGATGACCACCAGCGCTGATCCGAATTGGTATGTATGCTGCATTTAACAACATGCAGAGAAGAAGCTGTTGAAACAATATGCCCAACAATAACGTCGTTATCACGTTCAGAAGCAGCATCATGCCCTGAAAAAATCCGTACACGTACACGTCTGCATCTGCTTCGGAAATAATTCCAGCACAGATTAATTTCCCTGCAAACCTTTTAGACAAATGTTCCAGCATCAGAATTTACGTAGCTTCTTTACAGACTTCGGCATTTTCGGTTCATAGTCCCACCACATACAAGCCTGTCCGGCACTGATCTGCGAAGTTTTCTTTGCAGCCATAGCAACACCTGTCAGCAAACTTTTTTTCAAGCTTTTCTTCTCTCGCATTTTCATGACCTCCTGTTCATAATTTCAAGATATCTTGCACATGCAGTATACCATGCCTGATTTGGAAATACAAGAGATTTACGTCAAATGGTCGTTTTTTTACGTCAAATGGTCAAACGGACAAAAAAATACCGGCTTTCCTGCCGGCATTTCAAGATTTGATCGGAATCGTCACGGAAACCTGAAACAATTCTTCTTTCGTCCTGACGGATACCACACCATGGTATTTTTCCACAGTTTTCCGCACATTGGATAAGCCAATTCCCATATGATCCTTTTTGGTGGAATGCCATTGCCGCGGAGAAAGATCCGCTGCTGCCTGACAAGTATTTGTCATTCGTAGGGCAAGAAGTCCCATCTTCTGACACAAAACCACCTCAATTCGTTTTACCGAACGATCCAGTTCCATACACGCATCTATGGCATTATCCAGCAGATTAGAAAAAATTGTCGTGGTATCCATATCGGACAAAAAATCCATGGGAAAATCCTCAATTTCCAGACTGAGCTGAATCGCCTCTTGTTCACAGCGCCGAGCGGCTGTATTCAGGATTATCTCTAAAATTGCATTCTGATTCCGAATTCTCGGCTGTAGTTGCTTCGCCGCCGCGGACAGATCGGAAAGATATTGTTCCCCATCCCGTGTGGATTTTCCCGCGATCCATGCCTGTAAGGCTGTAATGTGACGGTTGATATCGTGCGCCGTTTCACATGTCTGCTGATAGAGCTTCTGTAATTCCCGGTACATTTGCAGCTGGAGCTGCTGATGCTGCTGCATCAGGTCAGTCTGACGTTCTTTCTCCCGCATTTGAGAAATTTTATGGAATATATAAATAATATACAAATCCAGTCCTAAGAATCCCGCTAAAAACAACAGCATAGCCCAACCGGAAGATTTTTCCTGTGCTGTAGCAGAAAAATATGCAAAAATCCCAACTTCAAACAGCACCACCAGCACATAGAACATGACCTCGTGCCACCGGATCTTAAATTGTTCTTTGGAACGAATCAAAATCTTTGCAATTCTCGTAAGGACGATCTGGAGAATCCAGTTCCAGATATGATGTTGCCAGACAAGCGCTGTAGTTCCTAATGTTATTGAAATTGTATTTTGGTGAAATGCTGATACAACAATAACACCCAGTGCATCTGCACTTAATGTGAGCATTGCAAATAACGCTGTGTACATAAATAAAGCAGCTTTATTGCAAGAAAACAACAGCCAAATTATCAGCAAAATAATGCAGCATCCTGAGATAAAATTCAGTGGTGAAATCTGTAAATACACAATTAAAGCTTTTGAAATCACTGCTGCTGTGATCAACAAGATTCGTTTTACCATGTGGGTGGAACGAACAGGATATTTCCCATATAATAAATAAAAGCAAAGAACGACATTCAAAAGTAAAGTCACACAATCTAAAATATACTGCATAGTTAAAAATCTCCATTTGTCATATAACGATTTAACGCATCAAATACTTCTCCATATCTTCTGCGAGAAATCAGAATCACATCGTCATTTTCCATGACGAGCTTTTTATTTTTTCCGTCAATCTCCCGAATATGCTGGATGTTTACCAAAAAACTCGGATTCGGCATCAGAAAGTAATCGTGGTTTATAATACCATATACATTTGTGATACTGTCTTTGATGATATAATATTCTTTTCGCATTTGCACCCGAACCGTGCGATCCTGCACATAGCAAAAATAATAAATATCAGACATTTCTACATATTTACAGGAGTTCTCTGTTGACAGCTGAAAATATTCCTTGGGCATCGCATTTGTAATGCTGCGCTGGAAACTGAGATACTCATCCAGCACTTGAAAAATTGCAACTTTCTCCGTCGGTTTTGTCAGATATGCAAAAGGGTGAATTGTCATTGCCTTCTGGATATAGCTGTCGTAGGATGTGATATAGATCAGCGCAACCCACTTATTCCAGGCACGCAGTCGTTGCGCGGTTTCAATCCCATTAATGCCATTCATCTGAATATCCAGAAATGCGACATCGATCGGGATATTACATGACAATAGATCTTCACCACAAAAAAATGGAAAAATCCGGTATTCCAGATTTCTTTCCTGAAAAAAAAACTGACACACAGGTTGAGAGCATTACAACCTGTTCTTTTTCATCATCCACAATAGCAATCCGAATCATTTTGTATCTGCCCCTCTTTCTTTTTACAAATCATACCACAAAATCAACCAAAAATCAAGCTGTATAAACAAATTCCAGCATGGTATAATATTTAAAAAGAAAAGGACAAGCTTTCGTCAATTCCGCCCATACATGGATAAAACAAGAAAATACATAGAAACCACGTTGCTTTCAAAACAAATACTGACAAGAATCTGACGGCAAATAAATTTATGCTGACAAACAAAGTCTGCTTACATAACTCCGCTTCATCTGCATGGAAGAATGCACATAACGGTTCAAAGTAATGCTGGCGTCCGCGTGCCCCAGCAGTTCACTGAGTGTCTTTGGATCGAAACCGTTTGCAATACAAACCGTGGCATAGGTATGTCGAAGCAAATGAAACGGTACATTCCGCAGCTGACAAGCTTTCAAAACCGCCTTAAAGCGATATTGCATCGTTCTCGGTTCTTCAGGCTTTGCCGTGCCAGAAAGCAAAAACAGCTTGCTATCTTTTTTCTGCTGTGATAATAAATCCAGCAAAAATGCCGGAATCGGTACAGTTCTAATTGATGTTATGCTCTTTGGAGAACCGATAATCACCTCGGAACTGCCACGCTTGTTGATTCGCTGAACAGTTCTTTTCACGGAAAGCGTTCCGTTTTCAAAATCAATATCGCCCCAAGTCAGGCCGCATAGTTCTCCCACACGCAAACCTGTGAACAGACACAGCAGAATCCCTAAGTTTGTTCTGGTAAGGTTGTGCAAAAGATATTGTTCCAGCTGTCTTCGCTCTGCCGCATTCAGCACATCCAATTGTTTCTTCTCCGCCTTGGGCATAGTGAAATTTGTAGATTTTACGTTGTATTCCTGCACTGCATACTGCTCGATACTGCGATACACACGCATCATATCCCGTACTGTCTTTGCTGACAATCCCCCTTGTCCATTCAGCCGACCGAATTGCATCTTGCTTTGAATAAAGCTGTTTAATTTTTGCGTGGTCAGGCTGGAAAAATATTCGCCGCCCAGTGTCGGCAGAATGTGCTTTGCAACGATATTTGCGTAATTCGCATAGCTTGCCGGCTTCACACGCAGCTTTGCCGCTGCAAGCCATTGTTCTGCCGCATCCCGAACCGTAAGTTTTAAGTTGGAAACTGTCCGCTCTTGACGAACAGTGTAGAACTGTGTCATTTTTTCTTTCACACCAGATAGTGTGCGGTCATAGACAGATTTGTACTTCAGTTTTCCGTCTTCTTTATAACCAATTGGTACACGACCTTCGTAGCGTCCATCTTTGCGTTTGTAAATATTACTTCCTTTTCGAGCCATAAAGCAAAACCTCCTGACAATTTTTCAGACGGCGAAACCGTCCGATTCTAACGTGAAAAACAGCTTTTCGTTGCCCTGTTCACAAAAAAATTTGGAAAACCTCTTTACATTTCCTCAGAATGTGGTATAATAATAGCAAAAACCGCATGATCTTGTCCCGAAAAACGTGACGTAAATGGGCGGAATTGACGAAAAAATAAGGCGTACTGAAATCAAAAACAGTACGCCTCATATATTTTCCTCTTTGCTATAAAACTATCTTCTATTTTCTACTTCACATTCCCATGGCATCATGACACGGGGCATATGGCACTTAATAAGACTGCTCCTGTGTTTGCGTGCGTTCTTCCTTCATGCCAAGTGCCTGTTTTTTCTCCTGCATCATTCGGCGAAGCTTTTTATCCACGGATATTCTGCCGGATTGAAATTTCTGATTGTAGTCCTCAGAAAGACACCTACTGAGATTTACAAACAAGCTGAAAATCGTATTTGTCAACATTTCGGACTGATACTGTTCCATATTATCAAGTATATTTTGCGCATATCCGTTGCCCCGTTCAGCAGAAAATGTGAGAAATTGCAACGCTTTTTCCCGATTCTGCGGAACTTCTTCACAGCCAAATAAATAGATTTTTCCCAACCAGTAACTTGCCCACGTATTCATATTCGAACACTTTTCAAAATACGAAACGGCACACTGCACATCACGCTTTTCCTCTGTCAGATATAACTTGCCTAGCGCGTAAAAAGCATACTCGTTCTCATCCGCCGCAATCAGATATTTTTCCGCTTTATCCAGATTCTGTGTAGTTATTTTGCCGTCCAGATAGAGTTTTCCAAGCTTGTAACAAGACAGCGTATCACCGCTGTCCGCACATTCCGTCAGCACGAAAATACCCTTGTCAACGTCCTGTTCCAAAAACTCGCCGCTGATATATTCCAGTGCAATAATTCGTTTCGCATAAACATTTCCGTGTGCTGCAGACTGCTGAAAATATGTAATTGCTTTCGGCATGTCCACATCTGTTCCCAAACCTTTCATATACATCCTACCAATCTGATACTGCAAAAGTGGCTTGATCTTTTTCGATTTCGGTTCAATCAATAAAAATCCCTGCAACGCTTCCTGATAAAGTGCAACCGATTTTTCCACATCCTTTTTGCCCAGCTTTTCAGACGCATACAGCTTTCCCAATTCAAACATAGCAAGTGCATTTCCGGACTCCGTTTCCGACAACAAAACCCACTCCGCTTTTTGAAAATCTTCCATCTTTGACTGTTTGTCATAAATGATTTTGCAAGCCGTTTTGTAGTTGTCGCTCCACTTTAGATGATATTGATTTTCTGAATCAGTAGGTTCCTCATCAATTTGCGGCAGAATCTCCATTTCCACAAAATGCTCTGGTAGTTCTGGTTCTACAACTGACATTTCTTCAGCAGGGAATTGCATCTGCAAAACTTGCTGAATAATCATGTTCCGCACAGGCTGAAAGACCTTGTTCTCCCATAGCAGAGGGAATTCCTTTTCCTTCTGCGTATAGGTTTTGTACTTCTGCCGTTCAAGTTCACACCACTTCTCGTACAGTTCAGATATATTTTTCTCCTGCGACAGAATTCTGAAAATCTCATCCACCGTTTTCTTGACTTCCGGCTTGAGATAACCGTAAACTTTTTTGCCTTTTGTGTTATCAAGTTGATTTTTCAAAGTAAGGATAAGATTTTCAAGGTTTGCATTATGAAAATGATTCTCCGCAATCTGCTTCACCAACTGTTCGACATACTTTTTAGACTCCATTTTCAATTCATCACGCCGAAGCGTCTGCTCCTGATAGATCGACTGCAATTCATCATGAAAAATATCATTTGCAAATACAGAACGTATTTTATCAATGCCTTGCTTCGTCAAAAATCCCTGCTTCGGATTTGTGGAATAAACAATCAGATGTATATGCGGATGATGCGTGGTATCGTGAAATGCGCCGTACCATTTCAGATTGCACAGCGGAATTATCGTCTGCTCCGCAATGTCAGCAATGTGCCGCATGACAAGCTCACGCCAACGGTCAGAGTTATCATAGCCCAGACGAATCGCATCTTCACGGCGTAATGAGACAATGTGCGACCAAACATTTCCAGGATGATTTGCAACTTCCTCTGCAATCTGATCAAGCACAATCGGCTCATTGCTTTCATTAAAAAGTCCATGTTCGCCACGCTTTTCCACGCCGGGTCGCATCGCCATGTAGCCGACAAAATTCTGACGGTTGCCAATCACATCCGCATTGCGCTCAATAATTATGCTAATCAGTTCAGACGCATTTTCAGCTGTAGGATTATTTTTGTAATCCTCAAATTCCAAATATTTTTTTGATTCTGGAAAATCATTGAGCAGTTCATTCAGTAGCTTTTTCTGATTCTCCGTAGAATATTTTTTACTCTGCTCACGAACTTCAACCGACTCACGAGTCGCAATATATTTCGTATAATTCTTCCGTTGAGATTTTGTTTTTGCAGTACCACTTTTCAGATATCGGCTTGTAACAATTAATAACGACATTAGTCACCGCTCCTTTGATAGCGAACCGCTTTTTCAAAATTGATAATGCCATTGATGCGTTTCACTTCATCCACACACATGATACGAAGCTTTTTCAAAGTTTCGTCATCAATTTCATTGATTGCCGCAAGCATATGTGTTAGTGCACCAACTTCCACTGCCAACTTAAAAAGAGCACGGGAAAGTTTTTGCTCGCTGCCCTTCACAATACCCTCTGTAATCACAGCAAGCTGCGGAGCAATAAACTCTGTAGCAGTACTTTCTTTGTTCAGAAGATAACCACAGTAAAACCGAATTGCCTTTTCCATAAACTCCGTTTTGGAACGACAGTTGTCGGTCTCATACAGCATATTCACCTTTTCCATCGTGTCTGAAAAAATGTACAAAGGAAACTTAAGCTTTTCTGATGCGACATTATCAAAAAGTGCTGAATCTTCGGCACTTTTTCTCTTTTTTTGCAAATCTGACTCCATGATCTTTGAAACCCTCCGTTTCTGACTCCATTCCTACAAGATTTTGTAACTCTCGCAGAATCGGCGAGCTTTGCTCGTCCGATGTGATTGTTTTGGCGGCTTGACGCCAAAACTTTAACCTGCAATAAAATAAATGACCCACAAACCCACCCGAAATCATCTAATTTCTACCATTCTCAAACTCTGCGATAAATGCCCCAAATTCGCTCCGACTACATTTAGGGTAAACTTATTCCACCGACCGCCGAATCTCGTCACACGGTGGCACACGGTGCGAACTGCGGCGAATTACTGCTCCGACTGATTTTCACTTTCCACAGGAGCAGTCAGTTTTGTCCTGCGGGACGGCTTTTTTGATGCGGTCAACTCAATAAACTCACGCACATTGGAGGGGACATATTTCTGATAAAGCTGCTCTGCAAACTTTTCAAGTTCCTCCGACAGCTTCATATTTTTCTGCCCCAGATACATCTCCAGCGCAGACAATTTTTCAGAATCAACGCTTACTGTGACTGATTTTTTCATAAGCTCAGACCTCCAATTTTCATTTCAAAATCTTCTTCCATGTCCTCCTCAAGTTGCTGCTCCGGCTGCATTGTCAGCACAGAATACAGGCTCTGACCCCTGCCGGAAATCACACCGTAAGATGTCACGGCACTGCCTGTTTGCTTCATAATCTGACTGCCAAAATCATAAAAATCTCCACTTTTCAGAAGAGAAATATCAAAATTGGTAGGCAGATTTTTCGCCAGATACGCCCGACCAAACTCACTGCAATCCCGAACAGACCGATCCCATTCATACTCAGGCAAATGCTCCATACACGCCAGCGCATCTGGAATCTCACGAATCCGTTTGCTGTCCATAACCGCTTTCAGCTTCACAAAATCATTGTGAGAAAGTTCCGACATCCGTTCTGCCAAGGCATTCAGTATGCCGATCTGATGCATATTTTTCAGACTGTCTGACGTAATCCACGGCAGTGATGACTGCAATTCACAGCAAGTCTGATCATAAACTTCAAGCAATATTTCCACATCACAGGGCAGGGAAATCCACCCTGCCTGCGCCGTATTCTGTGTATCCGGTGCAATCAGCAGACGAAAAAAACATTGCTCTGGTTCTCCAAATTCAAAATGAATGTCGGGCGGTTCGTAATCCGATGTCACACAATAATATCCATCCACAAACACACCGCCCTCACGTTCCTGCATGAGCTGACCGACTTTTTCACGGTCAAGCAATTCCAGAATCTCATCGGAACAGCCCTCCAATTCCGGCAGCAATTCGTTTTCAATGACCGTTTCGCCCAGTTCACGACAGTCCTCACAGGGATAAACCATTACAGAATCCAACCCGTAGGTCATCAAAAGCATGTCCTCAAAATCGCTTTCCGGATAAGTTTGCAGCAGACTTTTCATCGCTGCCATCTCTGTATCATCCAGATTTTCCAATCGCTCAACGAACAGATTCAGCCTGAAAATATCCGCCGTAAACTCCTTTTCACACAGCTCCGACGACAGATTCATGTTCCGAAAATCATAAATCTGAAACGTGACAGCTCTGGTTTCCGGTGGAATTTGTAGCTTGTCCAGTGCATCCTGCATTTCAAAAACGGTCATCGAGAACTCTGCTGATAACGCATACCCATTATTTTTCAAGTGTACTCTCATTTTCCTTTTCCTCCACATAACTGATGTACGGAATCTGTAGCCAGTGCGTCCAAGACCGTCCGACAAGCTTCGTTCTGGTCACGCCCCGCATCGTATTCATCGCTTCGATTACCTCGCCGTTTCCAATATAAATGCCGATATGTCCCTGATGCCATACCGCAAGTCCGGGCACTTCCGGAATGGTATCAATCGTGCCTTTGACAGTCGCCGCTTCAAACATACCATTTGCAGTCACGTCCATCATACCGTTGGAACCTACCACAATTTCGCCGGATTCTGCGTTATACCAACCGTATCCTTTGATCAGACCCACACAATCAGCAGTGCGTTTCCCCATCCAATTGGAACGAATGAAATCCATGTAGCTTGTGACCTGACCGCCGAACACAGACGCTCTGTCCTGCAGCAATGATTCCGTCAGCACGTTTCCGTAAGTGCCGTAGACATAACCCCATCCGTTTTCATGCGCCTGAATTGCCCACTGCACCAAGTCCAAATTGTTTTTCACAGCAGGGTCATATTCCTCAAACTGAATGTCATTGCTAAAACTCTTTTCCTCGCCGTACTGAATCCAAGGAATTTCAAACCAAGCCATCCAGTTCCCCTCCGAAATAGGCTCTTTTACCACACCGTCCGCAATGGATTTGGCGTACACAACATAGCTATCACCGACAAAAATGCCGATGATATTGTCGCAGATCACCACCGTTCCGACCGTTTTGGGAAGCGTGTCCATACTGCCTTTTACAGATGCAGATTGATACAGTTCCTGCACCGTTTCACTGTACCCCTCTACTGTAATCTCTCGGCTTTCTGCATCGTACCAGAGATACGACCGCAGCAGATTGTAATTGTCAACAGCCCTGCGGCTCCGCCACTTGTCACATTCTTCTGTAATCTCATCGGGATATTGCTCCTGCAAAGATTGATATAAATCTGCATACAGCACATTCCCATCGCTGTGTGGAACATATCCCCACTGGGTTTCATAGGCATTTTCTGCCCAGCGTGCCAGATCAATGTTGTTCTTCACATCCAAATTTAAGAACCAATTTTCATCAATGCTGACATTAGAAATTACAGCATAGGAACGCATAAATTCCGTATAATCAATGCCCAGTCCGTACTTCTGATTTAAGCTGTCAATCAGCTTTTTATCATCGCTTTCCTTGAAACAATCGGCGTATTCTGCAAAAAAATTCTCACCCTTTTGAACACTGTCAAAATAGGTGAGATAGAGCATCTGTGCTTTCACGATTTGATTTTTTAGGTTCAGTTTCGTCAGCGCATCCGCAATAGCTGTTCCGTCCGATTCCATCTGAGAAAGCTGCGACTGCTGCTGGGCAGAGAGATTCTGCACGTAGTCAGAATAATCGATGCTCTGGGTTTCCGCAGATGACAACTGATTTCCCATTGCCAGCAAAAGCATGACAGGCAGTAACACAATGGCGATTGCAATACCGATAATCGTACCAACCACTTTCCATGTCCGCTTATCCGTGGCAAGGTAGACAGCAATTTTTTTGGCAGCAGCAGCGACTGTGACGCTCATCTTCCCCCTGCCTTTCCAAACAGCTTTTCCTTGTAAACCGGCGCATGTACCTGAAGCAAATACCGCTCATTTCCACACCGATACAAACAAGGCCCTCTCTCCGGATATCGAATCAGCGAAAACTCCGACATTTCCAATTGCAAGGTGTCGATATACGCCTTTGGCTCGATGTTTCCAGCATTGAACAAGAACTGATGGGTTGGAATCGCAAACAGCGGTTTGGTCAACTCCCGTACCTCCGGAATCAAAAAATCATCCACATTCTGACTTGCGATCACCATCGCCGACTCCTTTTTGCGCACACGCTTCATGGCATTACGGATGTACTCGATGGCTGTTAAATTTGTGAGGAACAAATACAATTCGTCAATTGCTGCAACGGTATTTCCAACCCCCAAAAGCTGATTGCTCATATAGCTGAGAATGTTAAACAACAGCGTATCTTTCAGCCGTTTGTTGGTATCCATCAAACCTTTCACGCCGAAGCACAGAAACTGCGAATCCTTAATGTTCGTATGCCCATTAAAGTATTTCGACTCCGCACCTTTACACATAGAGTGCAGTCCCAGGCAAATATTCTGCAAAGTTTCCTCTGTGTATAAGTGCTTTTTCTCATGATCAAAGATCATAAACTCTTTTTCAATGAGATCATATAAATCCTGCATCACCGGATAATCCGTTGGTTTCAGCTTGTTAAAATCCGTCAGATCGTCAATGTCAAAAATCGCATACAGCTTCATCAGCATAATTTCAATGGTGTCGATCTCACTGTCGGAAAAGCCCTTGTAAGCTCGGAAAAAGTCCTTGAGATAAGAGATATGCTGACTAAGCCTTGTCACTTTCCGGAACGGCTCCGGTGAAGTTTCATCACGCTCTGCTTCGCCAAAACTTTTTGGTTCCAGTGGGTTGATCATATATTCTCCCGACATGAAATCCAGATAAGTGCCGCCAAGATTGTTCGTCAGATCAGCATATTCCTGTTCTGCATCCAGAATAATCACACTTTTCCCGGATTCACGCAGATTTGTCAACAACAGTTTCATAAGATAAGATTTCCCCTGACCGCTGTTGCCCAGAATCAGCACGTTTGCGTTGGTTTTATCATCACTGCGCTTGTCAAAATCTACCAGAATGTTCGTGCCAAACTTATCCCGACCGATATAAAAACCTTTTTCATCCGTTTTGCCGGAATAATTCAGCGGATAGAGATTTGCCACAGAACTCGCCGGAAGCACACGTTCATACAGGCTTCCAAACGCATTGTATCCAAAGGGCAAAGCCGAAAGCATGCCCTCTTTTTGACGCAGAATCAACCTGTCTACTGTAATTTTGGAACGTGTCAATTCCATTAAAATATCCGATTGCAGTTCTTTCAGCTTGTCCTCAGAATTCGCCTTTAATTCGATAAAGACAGCACAGTGCAGCAGCGGTTCTTTGTTTCGTCTCAGGTCAGCAATCAGCTGCACTACATCCTGCAAATTACTTTCCGCTGTCAGGGATTCCGTCACGTCGTTGGTGGTGGACATCAGTTTGTTCCGCCGGGTAGCGTGCTGAATAATTTGCCGCTGCTCCGCACTGTCCACAAGTCTGTTGTAAATGCGGAGCGTCACAGAATTTCTGTCTGCAAGGTGTGCCAGAATCGCTTGTTCTTCGGTTGTGGTTGGCCATTCCCGCACTGCCCACACACATTTACAGCTGTTTCCACAAATAAAATGATCGGTGAAAAATCTGACCGTACTGGGGACGATACGGTCAAAAAATTCCTGAATCCGAATTTCTTCCGCCTGTTCTGGCGTGAGCATTTTCTTCTTTTTCTGAAACATTTTCAATTTCAATACCTCCGTTTTTACGCTGTCTCTAAGTAATTTTCTCCCTCAATATCGGAAATTTCCTCTCCGTGCATGGACGCTTCCAAATAAATCGCCAGCATCCGCTTGACGTCAGATTTTCCCATGCGCCGCACGTCAAATCCATGCTCCGAAATTACTTTGGCTGTGCGGTTGATCTGCTGAAATATCTGTTCCTCCTTCTTGTCCCTAAAACGAATGCAAAACAGAAACTGCCTTGCCGTAGACATCTCAACCTGAATATCGTCCAGAAATGCCGCATCCTGTTTCAACAGCTTTCTCACATTTGGATTTCCCTCAGATTTCAAGCGGTTCTTGATATGCACCTTGTTCCCGTCAAAACATTCGCAGCTATCCAGACAAATGATTTCCAGTTCCGGAATCATGCTGAGCAACATCATCAGATGGTAGATTTTCACATCAATATTCTCAGCCGACAGCACAGAAATATTGGTGGGCTGCACACTGAAAAAAGCAAGTTCAGCCTTGTCCGTCTGCAAACTGTATTTACCGAATGTCCGCAGTCCAAACAGGTTCTGCGTTGATTTTTTATTCTTCATAATCATCCTCACTTCCAATAAAATAACTGCTGTGCGGTCACGAAAAACCGAAACGCACAGACCATGTAATCGATTACCGTCGTTTCCTCCAATCGAATGCTCAGAAATGCAAACACTGCCGTAATGGCAAAGGGCAGAAACGTCCATAGCTGCGTTAAAATTACTACTGACAGAATCAGTCCGAGACAAATCATCAGAAAGTCCCGAATACTCCAGAGCCACAGTCTGGAGGTCGCTTTCAAGTTTTGCGGATAAATATATGTTTTCATAATGCACCCCCTATGCCAATTTTCTTGCCACAAATTTTCCTGCATGAATCGCAGAATTTACCGTATGGGTTACGCTCATCATGTTGACTCTCACAGAAGTATCCAACCCAAACTGCTGCGCAATTCTTGGCACTTCATTTGCTGCCAGCATGATGCCAAGTCCCAGCAGCATATTGGTCTGCCATGTCAGCAGCCCTAAGAACATCAGGCTTGTCTGCAAAAATGCCGTCAGACATAGGGCAAAGATCTGCTTACACCAGCCGTTGAAACCGTCGGAAAATCCTCTTGGAAGGGAGAACATATACAGACTTCCCACCGCAATCTGGCACAGCAAAATACCGCCCCGCTTGATGTTGGCAAAGAATAGCTTTACCACACAGTAGGCCAGCGCAATCATGGTCAGCAGTCCTAATAACCCTGAATATCCGCCCATATTTTTTAGCACCACTTCTGCCGTTGTGCCTAAATCTCCGCGAGTTGCACCGATAAATGAACCGATTAGATCTCCTGAAAATGTAGTTTGCAGCGTGATGCAAAACTTGTACATCTCCACTGGAACTTTCGTGAACAAGCTGACCGCCATAAAGCCTTTCAACACGTTCAGACAGGTACTCTGAATGTTTGCACGTCCGGTCTGATATTCGATTGCTGTATCAAATACTGCAACTACCAGCCCTGCGGCAAACAGCGTCCAACCAAACAGGGAAAACAGCTGCAAAAAAGCGCTCACCCAGGACTGGCTGAAAATATCCGCACCCATGCCATTCATCATACCAAAAAACTCAGCAACTGCGCCGTATATGGTGTTGAACAGCCACTCCAGCATCACGTCCCAGACGGCTTCAGAAATGGCAGTCCCTACATCGGAAAACTTATCGCCCACCCACGACAGTGCATCGCCGATCCAATCAAACATCGCCCACACTCCATTCTCTTAGTTTTTCTTCCGCCGATAACAGCCGCTTCATGTTCGCATACTGCCGGTTGGAACGGCAATAAAAACAGCGGCATTTCCGTTTGGTTTTCAGAAAATACCGCTTTGTAATACGATAACAGCTGCACATTTTTTCTGTATGCATTTCAACACTCCTTTAATTGATATAACGTAGAACTGCGTCCGCCGCTTGTTCGCCACCGCTTTTCACGAGTAATGAGTCCCGCAGTTTCCAGATCATTTAATGCACGAAACACCGTGGATTTCGACAAATGCAGATCTTCTGCAATCGTCCTGACGGACGGATAGCACTCCCTGTTTTTGTTTGCACGATTGGACAGATACATGTACACCGCAACTGCCCTGTGAGGCAGTCCATACTCATAAATTTCTCTTGCAAATTTCAGGTTTTACACACCTCCTGTCCTCGGAATTTTTCTTCGTTTTGGCGTTTCTTCTTCCAATTCTTCATCTTCTTCCGAAACTGTTTTTTTCATCTGCGGATACTGGATCTCCACTTCACGCATCAGTGCTTCCTTGCTCATGTAGGTGACAGTTCTTGCACCCCTGTCCTCCAAAATATACGGTTCTTCAAAGTAGATGCCCCACTTAAAGTACAGCTTCAGCGGCGAAATCATGGGATGCGTTCCCGTTTTCATGACAATAAACTGTCCCTTTGGCATAGATTTCAGCTCATCCACTGTGAGAAGCGGTCTGCCGATCATCTGGAGCGATTGGGATTTTTCTTTACCATGAGATACACTGCCTGACAAAACTGTCTGCTCTCCCAGCGCTTTCGATAACACTTCTGCACTCTGACTGTTTGGCGCAAATCCACCGAAAATGGTTAGCTGTGTGTTATCCGTGATGATTTCCTGCCCCTCTTTGCCGTAGTTTTTGTTCAGCTGCGCAAAGGACTGAATAATCGCTACAATGCTGATTCTTCTGGAACGGCTTGCGGAAAACATGGCTTCTGCGCCCTCGATTTTTGGAAAAGTGCCGAATTCATCACAATAAAACATTACCCTGTTCGGCAAGCGGCCGCCGTTCTCATCGGCAATCACAAGAATTTCTCTGTATAGCTGCTGAATAATCAGCGATACCATGAAATATTTGCTGACATCTTCCTCTGGAAGCACGATAAAGATTGCCGACTTTTCCTTGCAGAATTTTTCCGCATCCAATGCAGTACCAAAACACAGAATCTGCTCCATTTCCGAGTCGATAAAGCTGTTCAGACGGGACAGGGCTGTACTCATGACCGACAACATCGCCTGATCTGCAGAGTGCAATGCGGAACCTGCAAGCCACTTCGCCTTATGCTCATCCGGCAGCCGTTCCATCAAAGCCTTGAAGCCGCTTTTGGGTGCAGTTTTTTTGACGGATTGCTTTTCCCGCACAGGTTCCAGCAAGTCCTGAATCATCTTGAAAACCGACACAATGTGGCGTTCGTTTTTCTCACCGAACTCGGCAAGAAGCAGAATTAATGAAGCAAGCAGCCCCTCCGCTGCGTCGTAGAAAAAGGCGTTTGCACCATAAGCTGCTGCGTCCCCTCCGCCGATACTGATAATGGTTTTCGCCGTGATTTTGGCGTACTTTTCGGCTTTTGCCTTTGCGGAAAGGTTGTGCTTATCGGACAAATAGATGTCCATATACTTGTTCACCAGATGCAGGATATTGTTTTCATCGGAGCGTGTGGGATTGCGTAAATCCAACACAGAAACATTGTAGTCGTAATACTTTTTCGCTATGCTGCCATAATTTCGGAATACATCGCCCTTCGTGTCAGTTTGCAAAAAAGACATACCACTGGCGCAAGCAAATTCAATATTGGGATACAAGAAAAAAGCAGTCTTTCCCACGCCGGCAGCGCCAATCATAAGGGTATGCACATCGCCCTCGTCAACAAGAGCAATCGTCTGTTTTCCATGAGATTTACAGCCGACTACCGTTCCCTGAACTGTTGGCAGATATCTGCCTTTTCGCCAGTTTTCCACATCAAATGGGACTTGGGTATAGGTCTTTTTTACCTCTGCTTTTGTGGCAAAACGAGCAGTACCATGCTGACCATCGCCGATTTTCTTGGATTTGATTCCGTTCAGCGAATAGTTATTGGAACAGTATGCCAGTATTAGCAATAAAACAAAAATGACCGACATTGCAATAATGCCGATTAGTTGGCCTTGTGTCATTTGGAACACCTCCATGTTATCCATATTCCATGTGCAGCACCTCCGATGGTTCTTCGGTCTGCGTTTCTTCCTGCATGAGCTGCGGTGCAGATAATTCCTGTTCTACCTCACATTTCACAGTGCAGTCCGCAAGCTGATACAACAGCTTTGCAGTCTGAATCACCTGTTCCTTTGTATGTGATTGCGTATACCGCAAATCACGCATGACCGACTGATAAGCGGATTTTAAGTTGTCCTGTTTGGCACACAGTTTTCCCTTATCCGCATACGCTCTGTACTCGTCCGACAGCTTAACTTTCAGCTTTTCAAACATCGCATTTTCGTTTTTTCTGCCGATAAAAAATGCAGAAGCGGCTAAGGCATACTCGGCAAGATATTGGTATTGCCCATTTTGAAATGTCTTGGAAATCCGGTTGAGCATTCTGTCAGGATTGCATTTGAAATATCGCAAATCTAACGCAATTTCCTGGTATTTTTCTTTACGGAAATGAGGAACAGCAGATAGGAACTCCACGCCGTGAAGTTGCTTCAAATCCTCATTAAAATCCTTATTCTTCGGAATAATTCTCGATACGCTTTCATATCCGTTCTCGTGAAGAATATCTGTTAAGCGTTCAGCAGCATCAATTCCTCCTGCATCGTTATCTGTGCAAAGTACAATTTCACTGAGATTGCAATGGTTTTTCAACGCTGTGAAAACCGCATTTTTGTACACACCGTTCATGGCAATGTAGCTATGCTTCTGCCAGTTTTCCGAATGCAATGTCAGGTAACTAAGCATATCTATAGGCGCCTCAAACACAAACAGTTTGCCTGACTCACCAAAGTGGGCAAAGCTGTATCTGGTGTCGGAACCCTCACAAGTAATTCGAAAAGCTTTCCCAAAGGAATTGGTAGAGCGCAGATGCGCCTGCCGGGGAGCACCGTTTTCATCCATGCCCACAAACACTGCGTTATGATGTTCTGCATCCTCGTACAGCGTGTGCTGTTTTGCAAAATGTGTGATAATTTCCGGCGAAATAAAGCGCTGCTTTATGAGGTAAGCATACACACGATGCATATTTTCATTGGCTTTCGGCAAGTGGAATTTCTTTATCTTTTTCTCCTGCACAGCCGCTTTCGGCGGACTGTGGGCAATGGGAGCAACACTTCTTCCCAGCAACTCGTTCATGGCAGTCTGAAAATCCATGCCATAGAAATATCGCATGAATTGGATGGCACCGCCGCCGACCTGATTCTTGTGATCGAACCAAGCTGCGCCGTGAATCATAATGCTGTCGTGTTTCCCACTGCCGTCATAATAAATCAGCTTGTATTCTCGCCCAACTTTCTCTAATTTCTCGCCCCTCATGCGGAGAAATTCTGTCAAGTCCACGCTGTTCGCAAGCTGCTTTTCCTCCTCTGTGTATGGAATATACGGCATATTTGCATCCTTTCCTTAAAGTCCCACAATACTCCATAAATACAGCGGTGCAGTCAAAGAAAAGATCAGGCAACCAAACAAAATCGCCGGAGCCGTCCATTCAAATTGTCCATGTTTGCGATAATCCATGTACGAAGTTGCAATTTTCACAAACAGCAAAATCGCCAGAATGACATCAACCACCGGGAACACCACATTGTTGACAATGGTCTTGATCTGTCCCTTGGCAGCATTCCAAGTGCTTTCCACTGCTCCGGCAACCTCACCATCTGCAAACGCCGTCAAGCTGCAAAGAAAAGCCAGCACAATAACAGAAACCGCCGCAATTATCACCTTTTTCGTTCTTTTACTCAATTTCATATATTCTCATCCTCCATGATTTTTCCAACCAAAACTGTCCGGGAAGAACTGTTTGCGCCAGTGCAAGTGGACAGCATCACAAGACGATCCGTACCGGCAATTTCAATGTCATCGTAAATTACCGCACGATTTACCGCCTCACTCATGACAGTCCGCCAGCAGGAATCCGTATTGTAAATTTCGCCTGTGTTTTCCGTTACATCCACTGCGAAAAAACACACGCAATATACATCATTTTCCGTGGTCAGCCAACCATAGCGGTGACTGTCAAAATATGTTCTGTCGGTGAAATTTATCACGTCCGCAAACATGGAACGGTTGCTCATATTGTGACCGTATAAAATATTGGAAACGCCCGAAAAATCAGCGTTACAGCGGTAATCCAAAAAGATGGAACCAGCATACAAATAACCGCCGTCTGCCCCATGATGCAAATAAAAGTCGTTATCCTCCGACTGCATGATGGGGTAATTGATGTGCGTATCCGGCACATAAATCCAGCCGATGGCGTTAGCATAATTTGCATTCATTTGCTGAACTTGCGCTGTCAGCATTTGCGTGGTTGCTGTAGCAACAACAGGTATGTTCCCGGTTTCAGCCACAGCTTCGTCCAACGTCTCGCATACCTCAGAATCCGGTGCATAATCCTTGACCTGATTCCACTCCATTTTCTGTGCAGCATCGTTTCCAAATAGCAGATACATTCCACCCCAGAAGAGAGCAGCTGCGGTCACAGCCAGCCCCATGCGGATTGCTTTTTTCTTATTCGTTTTCATGTTCCACCTCAACAAAATCCGGGCAGAAAGCGGCGTTTTTATCAGCCTTTTCACTTCTGCGCTTCTTTTTTCTGCTGATGGCAAGTGCTGCGAAAATGATGACGCTTCCGGCAAGCATCAGATATGCCAGCGAATTCCGACCGCTGTCGCCGGTATTGGGCGTCGATTTTGTCACCGGAACCGCATCATCGTACATGACAACTTCCGTCACTGTGCCATCCGCATTCACCGTGAATTTCACATCATTTGCAATAGCGTAGCCGTCCGGTGCAATGACTTCATGCAATGCGTAGGTTTCACCAGCTTTGAGAACCGCCTCCAAATAATGCGGTTCTTTGGTTGAAGTCCATTCCTCAATGACGTCTCCATTCTTGTCGATAACCTGAAGCTTTGCGCCTGGAAGCTCCTCACCAGTGGTGATGTCCTGCTTGGAAATCCGCACTTTTGTGGTGTCGTCAACCATAACAATCAGGGGATTACCATCTTCCGAAACAGCGACTGCGTCTACGTTTTCTACAGTAACATTGCCGTAAACGTCGACTGTAAAACTGATATCAGTTGCAATCACATAACCGTCCGGTGCAGCGATTTCTTTCAGCGTATAATCTCCGGCAGGAAGCTCCGTAACAACATGGTTTGTGCCGTCGGAAGTCCATTTTTCAACCGTTTCTTCATCGCTGTTGATAAGCTCCATTTCTGCGCCGGAAAGTTCTTCTCCATACACATCCTGTTTGGAGATTTCAATGGTAATCGGCTTGTTTTCAGCTGTGATTCCCACAATTTCACCGTCCTCAGAAATTGTCATGAGATAGCCTTCCTCACTGAGAATGTAGCCTGTGGGAGCCTCAATTTCTTTGACAATATACTCGCCGTAGGGAACTTCATCAAATGCAAAATATCCGGTTTCGTCGGAGATTGCCGTCATAATTGCATTGCTTTCCACAAATTCTGTACAGTCTGTTTGGAACAATCCAAACAGTGCATTTTCCAGCGGTTCATCGGATTCATTTACTTTGATTCCTTCGATTTTTCCACGCTTCAGCTCATTTTCAAACTGACCGCAATCAATATTGACTGTTGTGACTTCCTGTCCCATATATTCAAAGTCCACAAGATACTTTTCGCCGTTCAAAACGTAATGCTCGTCTGTGGCAATTTCCTGCACATAATACTTGCCAAACGGGATTTTCTCTGCAATGACAGCCGTCATATTTTCATTCAGTGAAACCTCTGCAATCAGACCGTCCGCAGGAATGACAGAGCCGTCAGCAGCAGCAATTTCTTCCGCTGCAAACAGCCCGAAGCGGACATTCACTGCGCTGTTTTCTGCCGAAATGCCGAAGGTTTCATCACTTTCCATAACCTTAGAAAGTGAGATCTCAACACCCTGATAATCATTGACAAATGACGTATTTACGGTATCCAGAACAGCGACTTCCTGCCCAGCATACACAAGCTCTACAAACTGCGATTCGCAGTTCAATACATAGCCATAGGGAGCAGTAATTTCACGAATTTCATACTTTCCAAGATAGAGCAAATCCGTTTCCGCGTAACCGTTTTCATCCGTTGTCAGCTCAGCCACAACATCCCCTGCATTGGCACGAATTGTGCCGTCAAGAGTAACAATATCCTCAGAGGCGATCACCTGAAATACTGCACCGGAAAGATTTCCGTTCGCAAACACGGGAGTGTAGATGGTCGGATTTACTATCATCTCGCCGTTTTCATCTGTGTAAGCGGAGGACGCCGCTGCAACAGACACGAAGCTGTCGCCGGTTTTCTGAACGCTGATTCTGCCTTTCTGAGCGATGTTTTCCTTGTTGACTTTCACGATTGTCAAAGCGTTTTCTTCCTCTGCATTTTCAGCGGAGATTGTGAAGGACACAGGAGTGCTGTCCAGCACATACCCGTAGGGAGCCTGAACCTCCACAAGCGTGTATTCTCCGTAAGAAAGAACTTCCGGTGTGATCAGATAGCCTTCGGAATTAGTATAGAATACGTCTATTGTGGTTGGCGTTGGATATCTGTAGGACATGGAAATCTTTTCGCCGTTAGAATCGTAAATCTCAAATCCTGCGCCCTCGTAGGGAATGGTATTTCCAGTTTCGGAATCCACTTTCACGATTTTTACATAGCTTTCAAATTCTCTGTTGTTCATAAGGAAGGCATAGGTTTTGCCGTTTTCACTGACGTACACATCGAAATCCGCAATCAACTCCGTACCTTCCCAACTGGCTGTCTGATGCACCGTGTACACGCCGTATGGCATATCTTTTGTCTGTGCAAATCCATTTTCATCACAAGTCAGATAGTCGCGCTCTGTTTCAGCAGCATTGTCATAACTGCCGGAACTCTTGAGGTAAACCTCAAATTCAGCGCCGACTTCCGGTGTTTCGATCTGCGTGCTGCCATCATCAGAATGCTTCAAAATGGAGATGTTTCCCTTTACCACATCCTCGGTCACGGCAACGGGAATCAGATTGCTTTCCACCGTATAATTCTTGGCTTCTGCGCCAACGGAATGCACCGTCTCATCCAGCAGATATCCTTCGGACGGCGAGATTTCCTGAAGCGTATAATTGCCGCAAACATATTCCTTTGTCTTGAAATATCCTTCCGAATCAGTGGTATAGGTGTCCACAAGATCGCCATCCAGATACAATCCGTAAACTGCTCCTGCAAGTGTGGCGTCACCCTGTGCGGAACCGGTTTCTGCATCCTTTTTGACAACCTCGGCAGTAAATTTTTTCAGCACATTTTGGAACGTTTTCGTTGTGGTAGCGTCAGCCGTCAGCGTAGCCGTCTGATCAGCAGGAACAACGTATTTTATCGGCACATTCTTCTCAGAAATGGTGTAGACAATCTTTTCGTTATTACTGTCATAGACGGGAATGTCAGAAAGTATGGCAATGCCGTCAGAGCCTGTTTTTATGGTATAAGTTTTGCCGCCGCCTGCGATCGTAAATTCACGGTCGCCGTTTTCGCCGTCCTCCGATTGCTTGTTAATTTTGAGATTGCCCTTCACCAGGTCATTGATAAAAGTCAGGTTAACTGTTAAATCCACATTGCCATTTGCCAGCGTCACGTTCTGTGCCTTTGGCGTTTCATAACGACTGGCAACATTGATTTCGGAAACGGTGTAGGTGATCGCCTTGCCTGTACTGGAATTGTACACTTTCAGTCCAGAAAATTCCGCAACGCCGCTGGAATTGGTCTTTTCCGTATACGAACTTCCGTCCGAACCGGTCACCTTGAATTCGATATCTTTCACAACATTATCCTCAGAGGTCTTGTTGATTTTGATAGAGCCAGTTTCATAGTCCTCGTACACGGTCACGGTCTGATTGGCTTTCAGTTCGTAAACTTTTGTTGACAGCGCATAGCCCTTCGGAGCAGAAATTTCCTTGACGTAATAACTCCCCATAGGCAGCTTTATCAAACCTGTGCCGTCAGTGCCAATTGTGATTTCTCCGACCTTGGTTTTGCACGCAGAATCGGCGTAAACGCCATACTTCGCCGTGCTGCCGTCCACTGTGGATTTGCCGACAATCTGAGACGTTCCGTCCAGACACTTTTTGATACGGAAAGTCGCATCATTCTGCGTGATACGAAAAGCCGAAGTATTCAGCGCGGTTGCACTTTTTCCGTCCGTATTGTTGTTGATGACAACGCCCTGGGAACCATTGGATTCGATGCGCCAGTGGGTACCGCCATTGCCATTTCCACTGCCAACTGTTGATGAAGTGATCAGACTTTCCGGAACGCCGATGCTTTTCAGATAGGATACCACATCGTTTCGGGAATTGAATTCGCCCATGTAAATCCAAGCATGGTTGATGTTTTTTGTCTCCGCCACAACCACCGAACCAGCCGTGATGGTGGAGCCGTCGGCGCATTCCCAGTAGGGGTGCTCCTCCGTTTTGACGTTCTGTTTTTCAATGTCAATGTTGGAAGTCTTTCCGCCGTAGGTAATCGTACAGCTGTCACTGACCGTCAGCCAATGTGCTGTGTCCACAGGAACGGGATTGTTCCACGAAAATCCCGATGTACTGTACCCCAGCTGGGTCAGCGTGTAGTACACAAGTCCGGAACAGTCGATACCAAGACTGTTGATCGTGCTGACGGACAGCGGCGCATATGCGCCCTGGGTGTAGATACCAGAATAACCTTTGTTCCCGAAGGTGTAAGGCGTTCCCAGCAGGGTTGCCGCTTTTGCGATAACCGTATCGGCGGACGGAAATGCAACATTTTCAGTGGAACTGCTTACCGCACTCGCACCAAACGAACTATTGAAATTTGTTCCCAGCATAGAAAAAGCGCAGAGTCCTGCCATCAGACCTGCACCCAGTTTTTTCAATATTTTGTTTTTGAACATATACAAACTTCCTTTCAAAAAGCACGAAAATACGTGCTGTAATGCGTTTTTTTGTTGCTGAACCTTACCGAAAAAGTCGGCGAACGAATTTTTGTACAGAACCAATCAAGGATCATATTTCATCACACTCCGCATCGCATTGTTCCCACAGCGGACAATCCTGGCAGTGTTCATAATCCATGCAGATTTCCTGCTGTTCGTCCTCCGATAATTCTCTGCGCAGAACGGTAAGGACGACGCCGTCCGCATTTTTCTCCAGTTCCACACGCACCGGCAGGCCATTTTCGTCAAACAGCCCGCTGAAATTTGTCACACCGTTTCCGGCTAAAATCTGCGAAAAAATCACTTTTTTCATACATCAATTCCTCCATCATCGTCAAAAAAGAGAGAGTTGCCTTGTCATTTTTGCTCTCTCGCTGGTATCGTAATTGGAAATCAACAGTTCATTGTACATGCAGCCGCCCTCATATCGCTGCACCAGATTGTTCAGTCTGCTGATTTCCTCTATGGCAATGCCCGGTCTGTTCCAGAGATCCCTGATTTCCGGGCAGTCGTTGTAGGAAACTAAAAATTTTCCTGAAATCTGTAGTAATGTATCCCTCAGCCGAATATGATCTGCCTTTGTAAATCCCACATCCTTGTAATAATTCTCCGTCGCAAAATACGGCGGATCGCAATAGAAAAAGCTCACCGGGCGGTCATACTGCCGGATGAGCTTTTCAAAATCACGATTTTCAATGACAACCTTTTGCAGCCGCCTTGCCGCCATATCAATTTGCGGAAAATCACTCCACATGGAATGCGGTTGACAAGCAAAACTGTCCAGACTGGCGGCGTAGCTGTACCGAATCAGCTGGTAAAACTTCGCTGCACGGTCAATATCACAAAATTTCGGAAATAATCCTCGCTTGTGTAAGCTTACAATCCAGTTAAAATCCTCACGGGAATTCAGCACGTATTGCAGCTTGTATTTCAGCTTGTTCGGCTTGTCCCTGACACAACGATATAAGTTGATCAGATTGCTGTTGAAATCGTTGAATATTTCAAAATCATTGTCGGACGGCTTGTGAAACAACACCCAGCCTGCACCGCCGAAAACCTCGATATACCGTTCATAATATGGCGGAAATCTTGCAAGTACGGCATCCCTAAGTGCCTTTTTTCCGCCTACCCATGACATAAAGCTATTCATGTAACGCCTTTCTGCCGTTTGCCAATGACAGAAAGAAAGTCGCTTTGCAAATCACAGAATAGCTTCCGTCACTGGCAAAACGACCTTACCTTACTTTATTTTCGTTTCCATTTCCTCATCTGCACTTTTGGCGGCATTGCACAGCGCCATTACTGCAGCGCCCAATGTTCCTCCCAAAAGCAGTCCTGTGATAAATCCAAGCATAATTTCACCCCCCTGAACAGTTAAATTTCATTGCAGAATTCTTTTTTCAGTCTGCCAATGATGTATTGCTGCCCCTTGCCAGTAACAAACGTCTGCTGATAAGTTCTGCACATGGAATCCATTTCAAAAACGGACTCCTTCACCGCAAAATACCCTCGGTCGATGTACTTCTGATACGGCAAATTTCCTGACATCAATATCTCGTTTTCCCGCAGCCAACGGAACAGCCGATTCCTGCCGATGGGGATATCTTCTTCCACCGCAAGCTTTGCCATGGCGTTCATGTCGATGAGATTATCCGTATTGGACACCTGATTGGCAAACTCCACCAGCGGCTCATCATGGCGGATTCGCTCATTTAGCTTGCCTATCGCCATCATCTGCAGGCGAAACAAATTCCGATACGGCTCGTCCAAAAAAGGGAGATAGTTTTCAATAAACATATCTTCGTTTGCAACGTAACCGCCGGTGCGTCTTAAAGTGGGCAGAATATTTGCGGTAACCCATCGCTTAAACCCTTTGGCTCTCGGCATTTTGCTTGATAGAATAAGGCTGTACAAACCGCTTTCATTAATTAGCGTTGCGCCACGCTGACCAAAACTCGACGACGTTTTGTCGTTGAGTTTTTTATCTTCATTATCAACATGCATTGCAACAGCTTTGTTGACATCAGAGTACCCTAAAATAACTGCAACGTCCTTTCCAACAAACCACGGTTCACCGTTTTTTATCACTGTCCTGACTCTGCCAAACTCTTCACTCTCAAAAATTTTAATCATATTTTCCACTGCTTACCTCCTCGTCAAATTTCAATAAATTTCTTGCAATTGCTTCCACGACAGCAACCGTAATCGAATTTCCGGCTTGTTTGTAAAGCTGAGCGTCGGACATTCCCGTTGCCGCAACCTTTTCAAATTGATCCTTGCGAAACCCCTGTAATTTCCAGCATTCCACAGGCATAAGCCGACGAATCCGTCCTCTGTGAACAATTCCATGCCTGTCTGTCACCGTAAGTGTAAACATCGGCTCGTTGGGCTCTTTGATTCTTCTGCCGTTCTGACGGGTATGCTCCTTAAACGGATTGAGAATGGCTCTCGGCGCATCATCCACAAAAACAGCGGAATGTTCACCTTTGTGATGACTTATTCCGCTGTTCTGCCTTGCAGTAATACATCTTGCTGCGTCCGTCATTTGAGGACTTGGATTACAGTCTATAAAATAAAGTCCTGTTTTACCTCCCATGCCGCCTGAACCGCTGCATTGTGTAACCGCTGTGCCGTTTGTGGAATACACCCTCGAACCCTGACTGCCGCCGATCAGCTGTTCAGGTTTTCCTTTGCCGCAATTTTCCGCATCATTTCCTCCGAAAGCCAGTATTTCGGCGGGACATCTGTCTCCAAGATATCCGACAAGGAACAGCCTTCGTCTTGACTGTGGTATTCCGAAACCGGAGCTGTTAAGCACACGCCAGCACATACGATACCCCAGTTCTGAAATCTTTTCAAGGATAATTCTGTAGCATTCCCCCTGCGATATTCCCAACAGATTGGGTACATTTTCAGCAATAAAATAGCGAGGTCGCTTGGCTTCAAGGATTTGGATATAGTTGAAAAAGAGGTTTCCTCTGTCGTCCGCAAAAGCGAGTCTGCGCCCTGCGACACTAAATGATTGGCAGCATGGTCCGCCAACGAGCAGATCAAAATCCGGCATACCTCCGTAATCGATTTTTGTGATGTCCTCATAAAACTTTTCTCCTCCTGTGTCGTACAAGGCTCGATAAGCCTTTTGCGCATATCGGTCGATTTCGCACCAGCCTACACATTCAAATCCGCCCATTTTTTCAAATGCCGATCGGAATGCGCCGATGCCTGCGAAGCTTTCAAAATATCGAATCATTTTCACCTTTTCCTTTCATTTGGGCAAAAAGACAGTTCAGTTTTTTCAAATCAAACCGCCTACATAGACATATGCATTTCAAGTTCTTCTGAGGGATTCTCAGTTTCTTGCATTTCCTCCGACAAATTTTCTTCCGGCTGAATCACATGGAATCTGTCCTCGCCGGGGATTAGCGAAAGGGAACACCCGTTGTCCCACTTCATGAATAATTGACCGGCGTCATCTACTGTAATTACCGTCCCCTTTGTGCCTGACGGAATCGGTCGGGGATCATTTTCCATGCTGTCAAGGCAAATCCTCGTGCCTTCCGGATACCTCTGTCGGAGTTGTTCCACTTTATCTCTGCTATAAAACATAGCTGCTCCTTTCACATCGTCATGCCCATGCTGGGTTCTTCCGTGCGTTTCTCAGCCTGAGACAATCCCATTTCTTCTTCTGTCTGCAGCGACCAGTCGTTGCTGTCATTCCAAAAACTTACATAAATCTCGCCAAAATCAGCGGTTTTAACGCCGTGTTGTTCAAGACCTTCGCCCCAACCATCGCTTGCCTGACCAGTGAGATAGCTGCGTAAATCTTCCAGTTCACTTACTGTCAGTTCGCCGGAAATTTCACATTCAAATACGCCTACGAGTTCGCCGTTAACATCTCTGACGGATGGAATCGCCGAGAAAACTTTTTCTCGAATGGCAGGATCATCGTAATAGTAAGCCATCAATCCACGGTGTTCTTCATCCGGTTCTTCGCAATTCCGAATAAAATCGTTGATCTCATCCACACAGCCTTCGGCATATGCAGACGGAATTTCCTCAAAATCTTCCTCTGTAACTTCCTCGTCCCATTCGTAATCAGGTTCTTCCGATTCTCTGACAATTTTTAGCGGACAGTAAAATGTCAATTCCTGTGTCGGTTTCGCTTCTACCGTGATATCCGGCTGAAAGGGAACTTCGATGGACTGACTTTCTGCCATCTGAATGTCCTCACGTTCTCGGAGCATTGCTGTTACCGCATCACGCAGAACGGATTTTACATCCAGATCGGATTCTGCCAGCAGTTCGTCAAATGCGAGGCTTATTTCACCACAATGGGCAAGCTCCGCAACTTTGTCGGCAATTTTTTTCAAATCGTTATGCAGCCTTGTTTCAGCTGCGGTCATTTCATTGCTCTCCAGCAGTGCTCTTGCGTTGGGGATAAACTGTGATTTTCTGGCGTAATTGCTGCCTTCGGACTCCACCAGTACTCCATCGCCGCTGTCATAGTCCACAAACAACAGACAATGTGCCGTATCACCCTCCGTGTACATAAGGTCACGATATGCAACGATGTACGGATCATCATGCATTAGATGATTTTTCAATTCCTCAAAGCTTCTGCCATAGAGCGTGACGACCCTTTCCACGCAGATTTCACAAGGCTTGTAATCCGATGCTTTGTGATTCAGTGTGCTGTTAAAATGTAACTTCTTCATATTCTTCCTCCGCAATGTATTTTGAAGCAGTCTTTTTCATCTCTGCCGGAAACAAAAAAAGACCGCTTTGTGCAGTATCACGTGTTTCGTGATACCAGACAAAACGGTCTTCAAAAATTTGTATACTATTTTCTATTTGAAAAATAAAGATTGATATTTTATCTTTTCCAATCTGCCCTGATTTTTTTCTTTGCATCGGTCGGCTGCCATGTTTACAGCAGTTGTGCCGAGTCCATTTCTGCTGGGACTCGGTTCGAATCCCTCTACACCGAAAAAAATGCCCAAAAATATCTACGGTTTTTCACCTGCTTTTTTCGTCGTTTGGGCATGAAAAAAGCCCGATATTTCGGGCTTTTTCGACCATATATCTTTTTTATGGTCACAATATGGTGGGCCATCGGGGACTCGAACCCAGGACCGACCGGTTATGAGCCGGTAGCTCTAACCAACTGAGCTAATGGCCCGAAGAAAACGTGTAGGAATAAGAGATAAGTGCAAGATATATTATACCATAAAAGAGGGAGATTTGTCAAGTAGGAGCGAAAAAAAGGGAAAATATATCCCTCAGTAAACCGCCATGCACCATGCAGCAAACAGAGTGAGAGATAACGAAAAAAGGTTCGTTCCGTAAGAACGAACCTTTTGAAAAGAGCCGGCATTGCCCAATTTTTCCAGATCGAGATGATCAAGTATCGTAGGCGTAAAAGAGCTTAACTTCCGTGTTCGGAAAGGGAACGGGTGGAACCTCTTTGCCATAAACACCGGCGAACTAAAAAACAGAGATAAATGAAGAACAAATGAAGTGCGTTAAGGGACGCAATGAACAAAAGGAAAAGCGAACGACCGATTAGTATCTGCAAGCTAAACATGTCACCATGCTTACACATCAGACCTATCAACCTCGTAGTCTACAAGGGGTCTTAAAGGAGATCTTATCTTAAGGGCGGCTTCACGCTTAGATGCTTTCAGCGTTTATCCGTTCCGCACATAGCTGCCCAGCTGTGCCACTGGCGTGACAACTGGTGCACCAGAGGTGCGTCCATCCCGGTCCTCTCGTACTAGGGACAGCTCCTGTCAAATATCCTGCGCCCACGACAGATAGGGACCGAACTGTCTCACGACGTTCTGAACCCAGCTCGCGTACCGCTTTAATTGGCGAACAGCCAAACCCTTGGGACCGAATACAGCCCCAGGATGC
>OGPE01000041.1_pt1 | contig 93580 bp, 84 predicted proteins | sample 1552881 | NCBI WGS metagenome assembly OGPE01 (sample SAMEA2580236, study PRJEB22360) | human gut metagenome | biome: human gut; feature: human-associated habitat; material: faeces | place: Denmark | collected 2008/2010 | reverse complement strand
CCGCCATAACGGCGGCTGGATACGCAGGTGGTAACGCATCTGCCAGCCGTTGTTCTCCTGCATACCAAACCCTGCCACCACGCCTGTGATATAACGCTGCGGGATGACGCCCTGCCAGATGGTCAGCGTTGCGTTCTTCTCCAGCAGCATCTCCGCCGTCTGCATAAAAGAGTCGCTGGCGACATCCACACTCATCACAAACGGATAAGACTGGTTCTGGATTAACCTGAAATTCACCACTGCAAAGGTGTCCGGCTCCTGGCCGTCAACCTCCAGCGTAAAGCGAAGACCTTTTAAGGACATAAATACCTCTCAGACATATCAGCCTATATTTACCGTACCGCCACCAATAACCACGCCGCCGCAGTCAATAGCATCACCGGTTCTGGCGGCGGGCAGGCCGTCAATAAAGACGGTTGAAGAGCCTCTGGCGATTTTTCGGGGATGAGGTGGATGCTTCGGTTTAGCATGCGGCGTCAGCGGATCTCCCTGGCGGGCTGCGGGGAGACCATCGATAAAAACGGTGGATGACCCGGCGGTGATGACGGTCTCGTAATAACCGTCGTGCTGGGTGCCTTTGTCGGTAAGTTTGGCTGCTAAAGGCATAATTCCTCCTGTTCAGAATTTCTACAGCAGCAGGTTTCAAAAATCCGGAGAAATATTCAACGAAATATTAATCACTTCACCGGATATTCTGATACGTACCTTCACTGGTCTATTTAAGTAATACAAATTGTTGGCGTGTATTAAGTTTCATTTTGTTCTCCTTAATTATGTAAGGAGTATTTGATCATGTATAAGCAATGAAAAACAGCTTCAGGAAATAAGGAGTATCTCAATTTTTAAACATAAAATGAGAATCGTTCAGTACAAAAAAGCAGCGTTGCGTAATCTTTCCCTGATTAAATACGCTACCGCCCAGCCCTGATAACATGATCTGCACTGCGCTATCATATCGACATGTTTCTCTACATGCGAAAAGATGTTTTATTTTCAGATTATATTAAATTGATATTTAATATAAAAACCGAAATCACATCAACCATATGAATAGTTGTGCCAACATTAATTGCTATTCATAGCAAACAAATGGACGTCCAGTTAACTACGCCAGTGATTCATTAACATTAACCTCCGGCATTATTGTTAAATAATGACATTCCTTTTTAATACTTCTTGTAATTTCGGTATCTGACATACAGCATCAGCAATCGCATTAATGTTCGGGGCATTATCCTGAAACCATTCGTGTCCCGGTCCCCATGTGCGCATGGTGCAGAGATAACAGTCCACCAGCGTTAGTTGCTCTCCAAACACATACGGTTCAGCAGTCAATTGCGAATTCAGCCAGATATAAAGCGATTTGCGATATTCAATTACAGGTGCGTCAGATGCCCAACGCTTAGGGTAATCGGCGAAAGTGAACGTTGGATAGACATTAGCAACCAGCCAGACCAATAGCCGTTGAAACTGTTGACGTTCGGCGCGCCCAAGAGGTGGCGCAAGGTCCGGGCGACGATCGAGAACCATCAATGCAATCGCCGCTGTCTCCGTCATAATCTCGTTATTTTTACAGCGCCAGTGTCGGAACCTGACACAACGGATTCAGGGTTTTTAATAAATCGCGTGAAGTTCCCTCGTGGTCAAAACCACTGACATCAACGAACTGATAAGGAATATCAGCCAGTGTTAGCATCAGCTCACTGATTGTAGAGCCCCAGCCGGGTACGCCATACACCTTAATCATATGCCCCTCACAATCTTTTAAAGATTAAGTGTAGGACAGCACACAGGTTATCCAGCAAAAGGATTTATCATTTTTTCGTCAGTTGTATAAATCCCCTTCAGGATTGTAAGGGGATGTTTTGCATCGTTTATCGATAACGGGTAGGATTCTGCGCCGACAGTTATACCCATAAAGAATAATTGTTTTCCTTTGTAGCCCTTGCGGCATCTGGCTCCACTGATTCCCTCCGTCGTCAATCCCCGCACCAATCCCCGCACAGGTCAGAAAGAATGGTGTTTCTGTTTATTTTCTCGCCAGTGGTCGGAGCATAAAAAACCGGGGATGATACCCCGGCTGTTGGTTAATTAATACGGGTCAAATAGCGGTTCTTTCCGTCTGCGCCATTTGCCGTCACGACGGAAATACGAATAATCACCGGGACGGCGGCCCCAATCCATCTGAAAGCCGACTTTGTAAATCTCGAACGCTTCGAGAGCTGGTTTCGTAATCATGCGGCGTCGCAACATCATGTCGGTTTGCTCCGGTGACGGTTCGCGCACGCGAGTGATAACCAGATGTCCGCGACCGTCAACGTGGAATTTAAAGTTTTGGGCCAGATCCTGAATTTCCTCCGGGTAGTAGCCCGCATCGACATGTGCATTAATGTAAGCGTTGCGCCATTCCTGAATGTTAGCTTTAGACCAGTTCATCGCTAACAGATTGATGAAGTTTTTCATTATCTTCCCCAAATACTAATTCTGTGTAACCCACGGCGTTGCGCTCGTCTGGCGAATCAGGGATATTCTCCACTGGCTCCGTGTGACGAGTACGGTAAACACCGCGACCAATAATTTGATAGGACCAGGATACTTCCAGGTCTTCGCAATAGGCAATCGACTTGCCGTTTGTGTAGGCGGCTGCAATATCAGCACCCTGACAACTGCGTAAATCACGTTCGGTGAAGTGCTCAACGGGTTTTTCTGACCACTCGACCGCAACACCCCGCGCTTTACCGATTTCGTCGTATTGAAGCTGCAATGTTTCCGGGTCGATTGCTACGCCGTCGGCTGTTTCGTTACCCCCGCCGGATGTTCCGGGCACTGACAGCGCCATCCCGGCTGGCTGTTTGCGCGGCATCACCGCCATTGCCTCACGGGCAAGGCTATCCGCCAGTTTTACCGCTTTTGTGATTGCTACGGGGTCCAGCGGTGCGTTACGTATTTCTTCCGTCGCCTGCGTAAGCTTGTCACTGGCAGCAATTACCCGGATGCGATAAGCGCGTGCGGCGAAATCTCTATCCTGTTCAATTTTGCGCGTGATTGTTGATACATCTGGATAACCAGGCAATTCACCAATAGCACGCATACTCATTCCTTCCGCCATCCGATCAATCACGCTTTCCCAATCAGCTTCATCGTACTCGACCGGGCGACCTGGGCCGTTCAATAGTTCTGTCATGTCGTGTTCTCCTTAGCCGCCACTGTGTGCATAATTGCTTAAAATTTAATCATTAAACCATTCGCCATCTTCCGGGAACTGCTCCGGCATTCCACCGACGGGCAGACTGGCTGACTGGATGGCATTTAGCAAACCAGCTACACCGCAGTTGATTGTGTGCATATCTTCTGTGTTTCGCAGCAAGCGGATAACCAGCAAAACGGCTACTTCGTTCAGGCGCTGGCGCAATAACAGATTGGAACTGCTGACCAGTCGATGAATCTCACCTAATCGCGGTAGCTCGATTTCACCTTTCATCGCTGCGACATCTTGTAGTAAACGGCGTTCTGCCGGGGTTAATTTTATTCTCATGGCTTTTATCTCTCGTTAATCATCAATATCAGCGCCCACGCTTTCAAGCTGGCTGTGTATATCGGCCCTGATTAGTTTTAACCGTTTTACGAATTGCTTTTCCGCATCACTGCATTCATGCAGGCTATGACCATCTTTCAGTTTCATATTGATAAGCGTGTTGATGGTATTAAGGGAATGCTCAGCCCATAGCCGTAACATCTGGCGCTTTAGTGGCTGTTCACTCAGCGGCGATTGCTTCAGGTCGCTTACCCTTTCTGCTACCGTCCGGGCGATACCAAAAACTATGCGTAATGCCAGCATTTTTGTTTTCTCCTGTGAATCAGCGAAACCGCTGGTAAAATATCGGTATAAACATTTCTTAAAACGGTTTCGCTATTGTTGGTTGGGTCAGGTGCAATACCTGGCCCTTTTCTTTATCAGCACGGGATACCCAGCGCATTGAGAATGCGTTTTCTTACGTCGGCATCCATTTCGTAAGACTTCGGCGTTTCGGTGCTCTGGCGCTCGTCTGGCACGTTATCCGGCACACGAACGGTGAAGTAATCCCGCTGGTCTTTCGTCAGATAGTCACCGGAAAAATAATCACCGAAAGCGGCGTCGAGCTTATTGTCGAAGTAGGATAAGTCCGGGATTTTACTTTCAGGCTTACCCTGTTCCGGTAATAACTTGATAATCTGCATCTTGATTTCAGCTGCCCGTTTCTGCAATGCCTGGCGTTCGGATCCGGTCTTCTCAGCGGCAGCACTTTCCAGAATCTGGAATTGCGTTACCAGCCTTTTAATCTCATCATTCATAATTATGTAGCCCCGCTCACCGTATTATTGTTTGAAGAAACCGAATCCGAGTTTTAATGCGCTTCCAAGTTTTCCGCGCAGCATGAATTCTACTTCTTTCCGGCCCATTTCCTGATGGGTAACCCTGTCAGGGGTTTTCATGCAGTCAGGTAACTGGCTATATAATTCGTCGGCATGACTGGCGATTAATTGCTGGTATTCCGGCAAAGTGCGTAATGCTGCGATTAATTCATCAACGGCGGCTGCCATCTTTTTATCGAAATCCCGTTTATCCTGGACTTCTGGCGAAGGTTTATAGCCGTTGGCCTGATTCATGATGTCTGCGTAGGTGTTTCCAATGTGTGGCATAATAGTTTTCTCCTATTGTTATTGTGCAATACGCCATAATTTATGATTTACGTGGTGGCTGGTGGCGAATAGTACCGCTGCCGTTACCGGGCGAAGACACCAGCGCTGATTGTGCTTCGTACTGGCTTTTCTGCCGCGGAATGGACGGATAGCGCCGAATTTCTCACCCGGCTGGCTACCCATATTTTCATTCCACGCGACAATTCGAAGGTTAACCAGTCGGTTATCAGTGCCGTCACGGTTGATATGGTCAACGCAAAAACCCGGCGGAATGGCATCAAATCCGTAGGTCAACCAGATAACGATATTGTGTACGCGAAACAGTTTCTCTTTACCGTTAACTGTCACGCTTACCCTGTAATAGCGTGCTTTATTGTGACGTTTATATTTGCGACCTTTACAATAGCCGTATTTGCTCTCAATTGGTTTCAGACATAATTCGTGCCCGTCGCGGTCCAATCCTGTTTGAGATTTTTCATTTACTGTGAATCTGCGTTTAATTTCTTGCTGATATTCCAATGGCGGAATACGTGGACTTGGCTTCGGCATAGCTATTTACCTCGTTTATAAAAGAAGTCCAGAATTTCTTGCTTGATGAATTTAATCTGGCAGCCCGCCGGAGTTACGCTTTTCGGAAAGTCCGGGATTCGTTGCATCCACTTGAATATTGACCAACGCGTAACTCCGAATAATCGGGCCACCTGGTTAACTGTCATTAGTTCCACATCGTCTTTCATGCTTATCACCTATCTGAAAAAGAGCGCCAGTCAGGAAAAATAAAGAGGACGACGAAAAACCCGAATGGCGCGTTTAGTGGTTGCTGTTCTTACTAAATATTTTATCCCGGTTGGATATAGTGTGCATCGTTGGTTTTTGTGGAAAACGTGGACACAAAAAGGTTATCGCGAATACGATGGCTAGCGTATGTGAAAAATAGAAAATTGGTAGGGCAACTGGAAGGGAATTTTCGCGAAAAATGACCAAAATATATGGTCGGTATGGTGGATATGGATATTAGATCCAGTAGTTCCGATGAGCGCACCACGGATGGCAACTCTTTCGGGTTAACGGTAGACGATGGTACGTTGATGCCTTTTATCAGGTGGGCGCGATGTTGTCGCTTGTCAGCCTGCCCCGAGGCGTCGTGTTTATCCGATACTTCCAATTCATCCGGCGGCATCTGGAATGGTCACGGTATAACCAGTGGTGATTGCCTGTTTCTGGTGTGATGCGCTCGTCCGGCACTCTCACTACCGCCCCGCTCTAAGGGCAAAACATCAACGTCTTCGCGAATACTGTTTTTACGTGCTGGACGCGGTAGGCCAAATTGCACGGTAACGCCATGTTAAAGTCCTGGCCCGAGACTGATTTGTTTTGTAGGGTTAACTCCCCCACCGCCCTTGCGCCTTTGGTTTCAGCGTTGCCACTTTTAACGACTGCTGGTGTCGGTAACGGCATGTTATAGACCTGCCCCGAGTCTTTGAGATTGGCATTTGTCGTCTTGCCTTGACGGTTTTACTTGAGATTTTAAGGCGGGAGTGATGCGCGTCGCAAAATTGTGTCTTTGCTGTTGACAGGCCGACTTAAGGGGAATTTATCGAAGTGGCGGCGGTGACAAGCGGTTACTCGTTTATTCTGATTTGCCTGTCACCGTTGATTTTGCTGGCTGTCACCGTAATGAACGGTAAAAATTAGCTCTGTCTTTGCGTTGTTGTACATACAAATAACCGTAATCTTTTCCGTTGTCCGGCACTTGCCCAGGGAATGAAATCTCAACCTTACCAATTGTTACAATATAACGTATCAATCCTTCGCGTTTCAGTTCGGCAAGATAGCGACGCAGCGTTGGCTCCGAAATGTCATTTTTGCCGTTGGTCAGTAGTGCAATCAGTTCCGCTTTCGTTCCCGTAAACGCCCCGTGCTGGCGTAGTCGGCGTAGCAGAATGTTGCATGTGTATTTGCGCGTATCGAATGCCGTTTTCTTCTTCCGTGGTTTCGCTGTCACCGCAGGTTTAATCACGCTGTCACCGCTGCCGCAGCTATCCGGCTGGTGATTGTCCGGTGTCACATTTTGTAAACTACCCGCGACAAGATAGTCCATGATTTCACTGTCGACATGCAATAGCGCCGCTACTTTCGCCAGCACCATTAACGGTGGCATCTTGCGTTTCAGTGTACCCAACAACGTTTTTACATCATCCGAGCTAACCTTTGCCGCTTTCGCTATCCGCATGTTGTCTATGCCGCATTGACCGCGCGTATAACCATGCTTGATAGCTGCATCTTTAAGCAAATCATGAATGTTCATTCCAAAACCCCCGATTAGCCTGTCACCGTTGATTTTGCTGGCTGTCACCGTGCCGCGTGTAACGGGATAACCTTCGCTTCTGTCTGCATAACGTAGTCCGCCCACCAGCACAATGCGCGGCGCTTTTCGGCTTCGCGTCTGGCGCGGTTGTAGCGTCCGGCGATACCCGTGCGCTTATGGGCCAGTATTAATTCCACAATGTCGCTATCGAATCCATGTTCGTTGAGTGCCGTAGACAAACAATGGCGGAAGCCGTGCGCCGTTAACTTGCCTTCGTAACCAGCACGCCGGATAACATCCATCACCGCACCGACGTGTAACGGCTGGTGGCCTTTGCTGGTGAAAACGTATCCGCTGGCATCATCCGGGCGAATGGCGGTTAATATTTTCATCGCCGCTGGTGGTAATGGGACTTCGTGCGCTTCACCGTTTTTCATGTTCTCAGCCGGAATCTTCCAGATAGCCGCGCACACATCGACATCTTCCCACCGCATGTGGCGGATGTTTTTAGTGCGAACGCCTGTTAACAGCAAGAGTTTCGTTGCATTCACTGCCGGAGTGGTCGCCAGTGCGCCTAAATCGCACCAGAAACGGTTAATTTCACCCTGGCCTTGCAAGTGGTTAAAGCTGATTTCTTTGTGTTTCAGGAGTTCACGCGCATTTTTAACGAGTGTCACCGCTACGTTTTTTGCGATGATGTCACGCTCTGCGGCGCGGGCAAGAATGGCGGCAATGTGCGCGGCGGCTTTTAAGGCTGTGACCGGACGGCCCTGATGATTGCGGTCGCCGTGACCAATCCGCTTAATGACGTCAATCAGCACGCCGTAAGTGATTTGGTCGGCAGTAAATGCGCCTATCTCTTTCAGTACATCACGAAGATTTAACCGCACCTGTTTTGTATACGCTTCCGTCCATCTGTGGTCGTTTATCCACGCTTCCGCCATTGCTGCGAATGTTGATTCCGCCCTACGGCGTTGTTCAACTTTCTGGTAGCTGCGGTAGTCAACTCCCTGGGTTATCAATCCCCGCGCTTTACGGCACATTTCCCGCGCATCGGCGAGCATAATGTCTTTCAACTGACCAAACGTAACCTCGACTTCTTTCCCGTCGTAGCGATAGCGGAAGCGCCAACTACACGCGCCTGTCTTCGCGTTGCGGTACAAGAACAACCCGTCGCCGTCCGCGAATTTAGTTTTACCTGGTTCGAATGTGCCGCGCCTGATGGCGTCGATTTTTCCCTGGTTCAACTTACCCATTGTTTTAATCCCCGCATGAATACCCGCTTTTTGATGAAACACGTTTAAACGCATTTATCCCGATATGAACATGATGCGTTGATTTTTCTGGAAAAGATAACGGGTTTTTTCTATCATTCGCCGATGATTTATCGCTATTCTATTCCCATAAAGAATAATGGTGAATCTTGTCATCGCCAGGATGAATAAACATTGTTCATGGCAACTTATATGACTTTTTCATTAAAGCAATCAGGGAGAGCAATGAGTAAACACAACACCGACACTTCAGATCAACACGCCGCGAAACGCCGCTGGCTTAATGCCCACGAAGAGGGGTATCACAAAGCGATGGGCAATCGCCAGGTACAGATGATCGCCATTGGCGGCGCGATTGGTACGGGTTTGTTTTTAGGCGCGGGAGCGCGACTGCAAATGGCGGGGCCCGCACTGGCACTGGTCTATTTGATCTGCGGCCTGTTTTCGTTTTTTATTCTGCGTGCATTGGGTGAGCTGGTGTTACACCGCCCTTCCAGTGGCAGTTTTGTCTCTTATGCGCGTGAGTTTTTGGGTGAGAAGGCCGCTTATGTTGCTGGCTGGATGTACTTCATCAACTGGGCGATGACGGGGATTGTTGATATTACCGCCGTCGCTCTGTATATGCATTACTGGGGCGCGTTTGGCGGCGTGCCGCAGTGGGTCTTTGCGCTCGCTGCACTGACCATCGTTGGCACCATGAATATGATCGGTGTGAAATGGTTTGCGGAGATGGAGTTCTGGTTTGCGCTTATTAAAGTGCTCGCCATTGTAACCTTTTTGGTCGTGGGTACAGTGTTCCTCGGTAGTGGTCAGCCGCTGGATGGCAACGCCACTGGCTTTCATTTAATCACCGATAATGGCGGCTTCTTCCCCCACGGTTTGCTGCCTGCGCTGGTGTTGATTCAGGGCGTAGTGTTTGCTTTTGCCTCCATTGAAATGGTGGGTACAGCGGCCGGAGAATGTAAAGATCCGCAGACCATGGTGCCTAAAGCGATTAACAGTGTGATTTGGCGTATTGGTCTGTTTTACGTCGGCTCCGTGGTGTTGCTGGTTATGTTATTGCCGTGGAGCGCGTATCAGGCGGGGCAAAGTCCGTTCGTGACGTTTTTCTCTAAACTGGGTGTGCCGTACATCGGTAGCATTATGAACATTGTGGTGCTGACCGCTGCCCTCTCCAGCCTGAATTCAGGTCTGTACTGCACCGGACGTATTCTGCGCTCGATGGCGATGGGCGGTTCCGCACCGAGTTTTATGGCGAAAATGAGTCGTCAGCATGTGCCGTATGCCGGGATTCTGGCGACACTGGTTGTGTATGTCGTCGGCGTATTCCTCAACTATCTGGTGCCGTCACGCGTATTTGAGATTGTGTTGAACTTCGCATCGCTGGGAATCATCGCTTCATGGGCGTTTATCATCGTTTGCCAGATGCGCCTGCGTAAAGCGATTAAAGAAGGCAAAGCAGCGGATGTCAGTTTTAAACTGCCTGGCGCGCCCTTCACTTCCTGGCTGACATTACTGTTTTTACTGAGTGTCCTGGTGCTGATGGCGTTCGATTACCCGAACGGGACTTATACCATCGCGGCGCTGCCGATTATCGGTATTCTGCTGGTTATAGGTTGGTTTGGTGTGCGCAAACGCGTTGCTGAAATTCACAGCACTGCGCCAGTCGTCGAGGAAGATGAAGAAAAACAGGACATTGTGTTTAAGCCTGAAACGGCGAGTTAATTGCAAAATTGCCCGGCTACGTGCCGGGCAAATTCAGACTACTGACGAAGGTGCCGGATGCGGCGTGATAAAAGTCAGGCAATTCTTTCCGTTTTCACCCTCGCCATATCTATTACAGCGCAATACGAATCACATCGTCCGGCTGGGTAGCTTCCTGCTGTTTAGTGGATTTTTGTTTCACACTGACATACAGCGTTTTGCCATCGGCAGACAGCGCCAGGCTGTTCGGATGAGTCGGCGTATCGAACGTTTTCACCACTTTATAGCTTTTCGCGTCAATCACACTGACTTTACCTGCCTGACGATGCGTCACGTAGGCTTCATTACGCGCTGGGTTAAACAGCACAGCCAGTGATTCCGGTGCCGCAACCTTCGCCAGAATATTGCCATTACGGGTATCGACCACTAACACTTCTGCCGCTTTAGAATCGGTGATAAATGCACGCTGATTGGTGGTATCAAGGCTGATGTTGATAAAGAAGTGCTCTTTGCCGTCATCCAGCAGCTTTTTACGGCTGAGGATTTTATTGTCGGCGGTGTCGATGGTAATCAATTCGCCGTCAGCGTTAGTGGTGTAAAGACGTTTGCCTTTGCTATCCAGCGCCAGACCGGTACTCATTTTACCGGTGTTCTGGATGGCGGTTTTCAGTTTGATATTCTCGCCATCAACGATCCAAATCACGCTCTCTTTACCAATACCACTGATGTAAACGGTGTTCGTGGCATCATCAGCTACCAGCTCACGTGGTTGCAACGGGCGTACCTCTTCCGTGCGCTTACGATCATCCAGCACCAGACGACCTTTCACTTCGCCCGTTTTGGCATCTATCGCCGTGACCGCACTATTTACGGTGTTACCAAACCACAACGTCTGAGTCGTGTTATTGATGGTGGCACCAAACGGCTTGAGATCGTTATGGATCGCCTGCGTCACTTCCAGAGTAACCGGATCAAGACGATAAACCACGCCGCCTTTATCCAGTTTGCGGCTTTGCGAAGTGGCAATCCACAGCGCGTTTTCTTGCTGGCTATAAGCCATTTCGTAGGCACCTTTACCTACCGCTTTACGCAGCATTTCTTCTGCGGCCTGCGTACTGAATGATGAAGCAACGAGCAATGAACCTAACAGTAATGAACCACGCAGGCGCGATGAAAACAGATGACGTAAATGCATGACGACTCCCTTTGATGAACCGATATTTTTGCTGCTTCACAATGCTTCGCTAAGCGTAATCATCGTTACGCCCTTGTTATAAATGGGAATGGTAATCATTATTTTCTCAAATGTGGAGCATTTCTTACCGTTACGACTACAATTTTCTCAATTACTTAACGTATTGTGCCGTTTCGTTTTCCATAAATTTACAATTTTATTACCATGACGGTGTTTTCCCATTCTTAACCTGGCTTTTTTCATGAAGATTTTTTCCGTCCGACAGACCGTTTTGCCCGCACTGCTTGTCCTTTCCCCCGTTGTTTTTGCCGCTGATGAACAGACCATGATTGTCAGTGCCGCACCGCAGGTGGTTTCAGAACTGGATACCCCAGCAGCCGTGAGCGTGGTGGATGGCGAGGAGATGCGCCTGGCAACACCGCGCATTAACTTGTCTGAATCACTGACCGGAGTGCCTGGTTTACAGGTACAAAACCGACAGAACTATGCGCAAGATTTACAGCTGTCGATTCGCGGATTTGGCTCCCGCTCCACTTACGGAATTCGCGGTATTCGCCTGTATGTGGACGGTATTCCCGCCACCATGCCCGACGGACAAGGGCAGACATCTAACATCGATTTAAGCAGTGTGCAAAATGTGGAAGTGCTGCGTGGCCCCTTCTCTGCTCTGTATGGCAACGCGTCTGGCGGTGTAATGAATGTCACCACCCAGACCGGACAACAGCCACCAACCATTGAAGCCAGTAGTTACTACGGCAGTTTTGGCAGCTGGCGCTATGGGCTGAAAGCAACGGGCGCAACGGGCGACGGCACACAACCCGGCGATGTCGATTACACCGTCTCAACCACACGTTTTACGACCCACGGCTATCGTGACCATAGTGGCGCACAGAAAAATTTAGCCAATGCCAAACTGGGCGTACGCATTGATGACGCCAGCAAATTAAGCCTGATTTTCAATAGTGTGGATATCAAAGCAGATGACCCAGGTGGGCTAACCGAAGCAGAATGGAAGGCGAATCCACAACAAGCGCCTCGTGCAGAACAGTACGACATGCGAAAAACCATCAAGCAAACTCAGGCTGGGTTGCGCTATGAGCGTAGCCTGAGCGCACAAGATGATATGAGTGTGATGATGTATGCCGGGGAGCGAGAAACGACCCAGTACCAGTCAATCCCCATGGCCCCGCAACTTAACCCGTCACATGCGGGCGGCGTGATTACCCTGCAACGCCATTACCAGGGGATAGACAGCCGCTGGACACACCGTGGTGAACTGGGCGTTCCAGTCACGTTCACCACCGGCCTGAACTACGAAAACATGAGTGAAAACCGCAAGGGTTACAATAACTTCCGCCTGAATCGCGGCGTGCCGGAATACGGGCAAAAAGGTGAGTTGCGCCGCGACGAACGCAATTTGATGTGGAACGTCGATCCCTATTTACAAACCCAGTGGCAACTGACCGACAAACTTTCGCTGGATGCTGGCGTGCGCTACAGCTCCGTGTGGTTTGATTCCAACGATCATTACGTTACTCCGGGTAACGGCGATGACAGCGGTGATGCCAGTTATCACAAATGGCTACCTGCCGGATCGTTAAAATATGCAATGACCGATGCCTGGAATGTCTATCTGGCAGCCGGGCGCGGTTTTGAAACGCCGACGATTAATGAACTGTCTTATCGCGCTGATGGACAAAGCGGTATGAACTTTGGTTTAAAACCCTCCACCAACGATACAATTGAGATCGGCAGTAAAACGCGTATTGGTGATGGACTGCTTAGTCTCGCATTGTTCCAGACCGACACCGATGATGAAATTGTTGTCGATAGCAGTAGCGGTGGGCGTACGACTTACAAAAATGCCGGAAAGACCCGTCGTCAAGGCGCTGAACTGGCATGGGATCAACGTTTCGCGGGAGATTTTCGCGTAAAAGCGTCCTGGACCTGGCTTGATGCGACCTATCGCAGCAATGTTTGCAATGAACAGGATTGTAACGGTAACCGGATGCCAGGGATCGCCCGTAATATGGGCTTTGCGTCGATAGGTTATATACCGGAAGATGGTTGGTATGCAGGCACGGAAGCGCGTTATATGGGCGATATTATGGCAGATGATGAAAATACGGCCAAAGCGCCTTCTTATACACTCGTCGGCTTATTCACCGGGTATAAATACAATTACCACAATCTAACCGTGGATTTATTTGGTCGTGTCGATAATTTATTCGATAAAGAATACGTTGGTTCTGTCATTGTCAATGAGTCAAACGGGCGATATTACGAACCTGCGCCCGGACGAAATTATGGTGTCGGCATAAATATTGCGTGGCGATTTGAGTAATTATCTTTAAGCCCGGTATTTGCCGGGCGTATTTTATTTATCGGCTGTATTGCTGGCACAACATAGCAACGTTTTTTTGCATAGTGAGGTTTTCGACAGCCAGAGCAACTGCCATTAACTCCAGTTCGTAGCGGATCCGATTGATTTCATTTAATTGACGTTTTCCCACTTCCGGAACTGTAAATGCTTGCGCTGGTGCGACAAAGAGCGCATTTACCGAAACCAGACGTAAGGAACCGGCGCGCCATGCGGACGCGAGGCCAGAACCCAACATCGGTTACGCTGCGTTTGTTGCCCCATAATGCTCTCCTGTGCTTTTGGCATGAATCCATCAATAGTAGCAGGCTCACAGGATTGGTTTTGTTTGCAGCCGTCACATCCCCTCTGCAACACGCAATAATTTCATAGAGGAATCCGTTGCTTCGGGCTGTTTTCGATAGTATTGATAACATCATCATCATTATTTTATCGAGGCCAGACATGTCCATCCGTTTTGCCCGCAAAGCCGACTGTGCTGCAATTGCGGAAATTTATAACCACGCCGTGTTGTATACGGTGGCTATCTGGAATGACCAAACGGTGGATGCGGATAACCGCATTGCCTGGTTTGAAGCGCGGACCATAGCAGGTTATCCGGTGCTGGTGAGTGAAGAAGATGGCGTAGTGACGGGATATGCCTCGTTTGGCGACTGGCGTAGTTTTGATGGTTTTCGCCATACCGTGGAACATTCGGTTTATGTCCATCCCGATCATCAGGGGAAAGGTCTGGGGCGTAAATTGTTAAGCCGATTAATTGATGAAGCGCGGGATTGCGGGAAGCATGTCATGGTCGCCGGGATCGAATCGCAAAATCAGGCCTCGCTGCATCTGCACCAGTCGCTGGGATTTGTCGTCACCGCGCAAATGCCGCAGGTAGGCACTAAATTTGGGCGCTGGCTGGATCTGACATTTATGCAGTTGCAACTCGACGAGCGCACTGAACCGGACGCGATTGGATGAATCAGTCACTTACCCTTGCCTTTTTGATTGCAGCCGGGATTGGTCTGGTAGTCCAGAACACGCTGATGGTGCGCATCACCCAGACCTCCTCTACCATTCTCATCGCCATGTTGCTGAACTCACTGGTGGGGATTGTGCTCTTTGTTTCTATTTTATGGTTTAAACAAGGCATGGCGGGGTTTGGCGAACTGGTGTCCAGCGTGCGCTGGTGGACACTTATACCTGGCTTGCTGGGATCGTTTTTTGTCTTCGCCAGTATCAGCGGATATCAGAATGTGGGAGCGGCGACAACTATTGCAGTACTGGTCGCCAGCCAGCTGATTGGCGGTCTGGTGCTGGATATCTTCCGCAGCCATGGCGTACCACTTCGGGCGTTGATCGGCCCAATTTGTGGCGCAATTTTACTTGTGGTTGGCGCCTGGCTGGTGGCCAGACGCTCATTTTAATCAGAGGATGGTACCGCCTTTGGTTAACTGTTCGTGGCGCGCTTCCATATCTTCTTTATGTTTGCGACCGTGATGAGCAATAGCGGTGCGCAAACGCTGCTGCTGGGTGTAGCGATCTTCCCGACTTAACTCCGCGTCATCGCTCAGGGCGATTAATAATTCGTTCATATGGGCAATGACGCTCTCTTCAATCGCGGCATCCACGCGCGCGATGACTTCATCCAGATGCGACATACTTTCTCCTTAGCCACTTGTGAAATTTATCGATTCATCCAAATGATATAAGTCTGCGTGGTGCCGTCAAGCCAGTGCATAAGATTTAAAACAGAGAAAACAACAGCGCCACCGGGAAACTCATCGGCCATGTTGCCCCCACCAGAAAGGCGCTTAAGAGACGGATGCGTTTCTTATCATGAGAAAGAAACCAGGTGATAAGAAATGCGATTGCTGCCATAACCGCATAAAAAACAAGCATGTGTTGATAGAGAGACATGTACGGGCGTCCAGCCAGATGAATAAAACGCGCGCAAATATGCGTCATTTTTTGACGTGCATCAAGTTTTTTCACCAGTTTGAGAAAAAATCATCAAACAGCAACTTGCCCTTATCCATCTTCAGAATGAGTATTATTGCGGATTTTCTTAACCCGTACTATACACATAGGGGCAATGATAAAAGGTGGCAAAAATGAATGTTTCCAGTAGAACTGTAGTACTGATAAATGTCTTTGCTGCTGTTGGTTTGTTTACTCTTATCTCTATGAGATTTGGCTGGTTTATTTGATGTTGTGATTTTGCACGCAGCACGTACTGTCAGAGAAATCAGTGCTCTGACAGTACGCAAGATCATCTCATACTCTTACGATCTGCAATATTATCCTTAATGTTTAACCATGACGTGGCGGACGACGGTGTAATCCTCCAGCCCATAAAGTGACATATCCTTGCCGTAACCAGAAAGTTTCTGCCCACCGTGCGGCATTTCACTTACCAGCATGAAATGGGTATTGACCCAGGTACAACCATATTGCAGCCGCGCGCTGACGCGATGCGCCCTGCCCACATCTTTCGTCCATACCGAAGATGCAAGTCCGTACTGACTGTCATTCGCCCAGTTCACCACCTGTTCTTCGTTGTCGAAGAGCGTAACACTCACTACCGGACCAAATACCTCTTTTTGCACGATGGCATCGTCCTGTAATGCGCCAGCCAGCAGCGTCGGCGCATAGTAATAGCCATTACCCTTGCGCTTTTCACCGCCAGTGATCACTTTGATGTGCCCTGTCGCTTTCGCCTCTTCTACCGCCTTGCTGACGCGTTCGAGATGCGCCAGCGAGCTTAAAGGTCCAAGCTCCGTAGACTCGTCATCCGGCGAACCCGATTTTAACGTTGCCACCGCAGCACCGAGTTTTTCCACCAGCGTATCGTAAATGCCTTTTTGCGCGTAGATCCGACAAGCCGCAGTACAATCCTGTCCGGCATTGTAATAGCCAAAAGTACGTACACCTTCGACCACTGCTTCAATATCCGCATCATCAAAAACAATCACTGGCGCTTTGCCACCAAGTTCCATATGAGTACGCTTAATGGACGGCGCGGTATGGCTGATGATGTGTTCCCCAGTGGCGATAGAACCCGTCAGCGACACCATCCGCACTTTGGGATGTCCGGTCAGCGGATCTCCCACCGTTTTGCCTCTGCCAAACAGCACGTTAATCACGCCAGCCGGGAAGATATCTTTCGCCAGCTCTGCCAACTTCAACGCGGTCAGCGGGGTAATTTCTGATGGTTTAAGCACTACGCAGTTCCCTGCCGCCAGCGCCGGAGCCAGTTTCCACGCAGCCATCATCAGCGGATAATTCCACGGTGCGATAGAAGCCACGACCCCCAACGGATCGCGACGGATCATCGAAGTATGACCTTCAAGATATTCACCTGCCGCCAGACCATTCAGGCAGCGCGCCGCACCGGCGAAAAAGCGAAAGACATCGACAATCGCCGGAATTTCATCATTGAACGCACTATGCAGCGGTTTGCCACAATTACGGGACTCCAGTTCGGCAAAAACCTGACCATTTTCTTCGATAACATCAGCCAGTTTCAGCAGGCATTCCGCACGCGCTTTTGGCGTGGTTTGCCCCCATTCGGCAAATGCTGCATCTGCCGCGCGAACAGCAGCATTGACCTGCTCTGCGGATGCCTCGGCAATCTCCAGTAAAACGTCCCCCGTTGCCGGATTATAGACAGGCTGTTTTTCCCCTTCGCCGCTAACCAGTTCTCCGTTAATCAGTAACTTATGTTGCATAGCATATTCCTGTATCAGTGGTTATTGACCATTGTCGCCTTCGCGGGTTAGCCACCAGGCCCCCAGGATCGGCAAGGTTGTTACCAACATAACCAGCAGTGCCACCACGTTGGTTACCGGGACATCACGCGGTCGCCCAAGCTGATTGAGCAACCACAACGGTAACGTTCGTTCATGACCTGCCGTAAATGTCGTCACGATGATTTCATCGAACGACAAGGCAAACGCCAGCATTCCTCCTGCCAGTAGCGCCGAACTGAGATTCGGCAACACTACGTAGCGGAAGGTTTGCCAGCCATTGGCCCCAAGATCCATTGACGCCTCAACCAGACTCCACGAGGTGCGGCGAAAACGGGCGATGACATTGTTAAACACCACCACTACGCAAAAAGTCGCATGACCGACCACGATGGTGAAAAATCCTGGCTCCAGATTGATGGTTTTAAAGGCGGTTAATAGCGCCAGACCAGTGACAATGCCCGGCAGCGCAATGGGCAGCAACAGTAACAGCGAAATGGCGTTTTTGCCGAAAAAGTCTCGTCGCCACAGCGCGGCAGCTGCCAGCGTCCCTAACACCAGCGCGATTAATGTCGCCAGCGCCGCCACTTTAAGTGACAGTGTCACGGAATCAAGGATATCACTACGCTGTGCTGCCACGCTAAACCAGCGCAGCGTCAGGCCTTGCGGTGGAAAACTAAACGCCGCATCTTCAGTGTTAAATGCATAGGCAGCGATAATCAGGATGGGAAAATGTAGGAAAACCACGCCGCCCCAGGCCGCCAGTTTGAGGAAAAACGGTGCGCGTTCAGAGTGCATCGAACGCTCCCAGACGTTTCACAAACGCCAGATAGAGTGCGATGAGAACAATCGGCACCAGGGTGAATGCCGCCGCCATCGGCATATTGCCAATCGCCCCCTGCTGGGAATAAACCATATTGCCGATAAAATATCCTGGAGGGCCAACCAGCTGCGGGACAATAAAATCGCCCAGCGTGAGTGAGAAGGTAAAGATAGAGCCAGCGGCAATACCCGGGATTGCCAGCGGCAGCACCACATAGCGAAAGGTTTGTCGTGGACGTGCGCCAAGATCAGCCGACGCCTGCAACAATGACGGCGGCAAACGCTCAAGCGCCGCCTGCACCGGGAGGATCATGAACGGCAACCAGATATAGAGAAACACCAGAAAGCGCCCCAGCCCGGAAGTTGACAGCGTATTACCTCCCACCGCCGGTAGCGTGAGGAACGCAGTCAGCAGTGGTTCCAGCCCCAGATGTTGTAAAAACCACTGCGCCACGCCATCTTTTGCCAGCAATAACGTCCAGGCATAGGCTTTAACAATGTAGCTCGCCCACATCGGCAACATTACCGCGATATAAAAAAACGCTTTCATTTTCCCGCTGGTATAGCGCGCCATATACCACGCCATTGGAAAAGCCAGAATGGCGCTGGCGATAGTGACTGCCACAGCCATGGTCAGCGTGCGGACAATGATGTCGTAATTCGCCGGATTAAACAGCGCACGGATATTCGCCAGCGTCAGTTCCGGCGTTACCGACATGGTGAAATCGTCAAAGGTATAAAAGCCCTGCCATAACAGCGTCAGCAGCGAGCCGAAATAGACAATGCCAAACCACATTAGCGGGCCAAGCAGCAGCAAAAACAGCCCCAGCCCCGGATTACGCCAGAAGAAACCGGACACCTTACCCAGACCTGGACGTGAAGGTGATTGCAATACGTTCATCGCCATTCACCTCTCCTCAACCAGCGCCACCATCACATCACGTGACCAGGAAGCCATCACCTGTTGTCCGGGCGTGAGCGTGGCAGGTAGCTCTTCGCCTGTCATATTGGCCTGACTCACCAGCAGTTTTTCACCGCCGCTCAGTGTCAGTTCAAAACGAGTTGCCGCGCCCTGATATTGCACCGCCTGGATCGTGCCATTAGCCTGCATTTCGCCATGGGTGTTGAGGCGGATATGTTCCGGTCGTAGTGCGAAGCTTCCCGTCATGCCACAAAGTTTCTCGGCCATTAGCGGATCAAAAACGTTGGATGTCCCGACGAATCCCGCAACAAACGGCGTGCGCGGGCGCATATAGAGATCGCGCGGAGAATCGACCTGTTCAATGCGTCCATTATTGAAAACCGCCACCCGATCGGACATCGATAACGCTTCGCCCTGATCGTGGGTAACGAAGATAAAAGTGATACCGAGAGACTGTTGCAGCTTTTTCAGCTCAAGCTGCATTTGCTCTCGCAATTTGAGATCCAGCGCGCCGAGCGGTTCATCCAGCAACAACACACGCGGTTCGTTCACCAGTGCTCTGGCGATAGCAACCCGCTGGCGCTGACCACCAGAAAGTTGTGACGGTTTACGTTGCTGTACAAACCCCAACGCCACTTTCTCAAGCGCCTCTTGCGCCATTGCATGCCGCTGCTTTTTATTCACGCCTTTGACCATCAGCCCGTAGGCTACGTTGTCAAGAATCGACATATGCGGAAATAGCGCGTAGTCCTGGAAGACAGTATTCACGTCCCGCTCCCACGGTGGCAGATTGCTGGCGGGCGTACCAAAAATAGAGATAGCCCCGCCGGAAAGCTGTTCGAATCCAGCAATCAGGCGCAGGCAAGTGGTTTTGCCGGAGCCGGACGGCCCCAGCATAGAGAAGAACTCACCATCTTTTATCGCAATACTGACGCCATCTACTGCGCGCACGTCACCGTACAACCGTGAGACGTTGTCAAACTCCACTGCGTACGTCATAAAACACCCCAGCGAAGTTAGCGACCGCCCATAATGGCAATGTAATCCTGCGTCCAGCGACTGTAGGGAACAAACTTGCCCCCTTCTGCTACAGGCGTTTTCCAGAAGGCGATTTTATCGAAATAGTTAAAACCGTTTGTTTCACAACCTTTCTCGCCTAATAACGGACTGGCTTTACACCCTTGCGGCACTACTGGTAACGAGCCAAACCAGGCCGCCACATCGCCCTGCACTTTTGGGGTTAATGACCAGTTCATCCATTTGTAGGCGCAAACCGGATGTTTCGCTTCGCTATGTAGCATGGTGGTGTCAGCCCAACCGGTAACGCCCTCCTTCGGGAAAACGGTAGCGACAGGCTGGCCTTCGGCTTTCAGGGCGTTGGCCTGATAGGGCCATGCACTGGAAGCAACCACACCCTCGTTTTTGAAATCGCTCATTTGCACGGTAGTGTCATGCCAGTAGCGATGGATCAAACTATGTTGATCGCGCAGCACTTTCAGCACCGCCTGATACTGTTCTTCGGTGAGTTGATACGGATCACTGATGCCCAACTGTGGCTGCGTGGCTTTGACGAACAACGCGGCATCCGCAATGTAGATAGGGCCATCATAAGCCTGTACCCGGCCTTTATTGCTCTTGCCGTCCGGCAGATTCTGCTCAACAAAAACCACTTGCCAGCTATCCGGCGGCGTCGGGAAGGTTTTAGTGTTGTACATCAGCAGGTTCGGCCCCCATTGGTAAGGTGTGCCGTAAACTTTGCCGCCAACGTTAAACCAGTCGCCTTTAACCACGCGCGGATCGAGCGCTTTCCAGTTGGGAATCAAGGCGGTATTAATCGGCTGCACGCGTTTGCCCATAATCAAACGCAGCGAGGCATCGCCGGATGCCGTAACCAGATCGTAACCTCCTTTGGCCATCAGACTGACCATTTCATCGGAAGTCGCGGCGGTTTTAACATTCACCGCGCAGCCTGTCTCTTTTTCGAATTGCGTTACCCAGTCGTATTGTTTATCAGTTTGTCCGCGTTCGATGTATCCCGGCCAGGCGATAATATCCAGTCGCCCTTCCGGATTCTCTAAATTGGTAGGCGGTTCGGCGGCGTGAGCGGTCATTATTGTCATGCTGAGCGCACACAGGCTGCTGCGGGCAAATGTCTTGCTCATAAGGTCTTACTCCTGTCGTAATTAATTGTTCAGCCGCCGTGCCGTAAAAATATCTCCTTGTTTAACCATAGACGGCGGCTTGCAGGCACACCTTCGGCCCTGAGAAAATTTAATCAGGTTGTGAGCTACCGCGCATTATGCCGTCTGTAAGGTTATCTTCTGGAGTATAGACAAGGAGTTAGGATATATGACTGCTATTCGAAATTCATATTACCCAACCTGAGAGGAATTAAATTAAACGCTATTACAGCCGTTCTTGAATAAGTTTGCCTAATTGTTTTACCGCCTGTTCTTCACGTTCTCCCCACTGCCACGCGGTATTAAAACGAAAAAAACGTGACCAGTTTTCACCGGTAGAAAACATATTACCCGGCGCAATACTGATATGATGCGTCAGTGCCACCAGGCTTAATTCTCCTGCATCTAACGGCTCGGGGAGCTCCAGCCAGAGAAAATAACCGCTGTCATTGTGATGAATTTTGACTTCCGCAGGCAGATAACGCAGCAAAGCCTGCCAGGCGCGTTGTTTACGTTCCGCAAGCTGGCGACGCAGGCGACGAAGATGAGCATCGTATCGGCGAGTAGAAAGGTAATCCACCAGCGCAAGCTGCATCGGTGAGCTGGTGGAAAGCGTACTCATCAACTGCAAGCGTTGAATTTTACGTGCATGTTTTCCGGCGGCGACCCAACCAATACGAAAACCAGGCACCAGACATTTTGAAAACGAAGAGCAATGCAAAACACCATCGTGGCGATCCCACGCTTTCGCAGGCAGCGGTTTTTCCCGTCCAAAATAAAGTTCGCTGTAAACGTCATCTTCAATCAGCGTTACGTTGTACTGATTGAGCAACGCTACCAGCCGCACTTTTTTCTGCGTCGTTAAGGTAAATCCAAGTGGGTTCTGGCTATTAGTCATCAGCCAGCACGCTTTCACCGGATACTCCTGCAACGCCAGTTCCAGCGCCTGAAGATCGATCCCTTCTTTAATGTCCGTCGCTACCGATAACGCCTTCAGCCGTAACCGCTCCAGCGCCTGCAACGCGCCGTAGAAACAAGGATTCTCTACTATCACCCAATCGCCCGGTTCAGTTACCGCTTGCAAACTGAGGTTTAATGCCTCTAACGCCCCGGCGGTAATGATAATTTCATCAGGAGAAATGGTGATGCCCTGTAAGGCATAGCGACGAGCAATAGCCTGACGCAGTTCTACGTTTCCTGGCGGTAAGTTTTCAATCACGCTCATCGCCGTGGCGGTTTTGCTTACCTGCGCCAGCGAGCGGTTTAGTTGTTGGAGGGGGAAAAGTCGCGGGTCGGGAAAGGCCGAGGCAAACGGAACGACCGACGGATCACGACTGGCCTGCAACATATCAAAAATATAGGTGTTGATATCGACTGCTTCATCTCGTGTGACTGGAATGACTGTCGCTTTCGGCATTTTTATTGCCTGTGGCGCAACGTAATAACCCGACTGCGGTCGCGCGATAATATATCCCTGACTTTCGAGCAACTGATAGGCATGGCTCACGGTCATAAAGCTCATGCCAGAAAGCGCCACCTGGTCACGCAACGAAGGCAAACGATCGCCAGGTTGCCAGATACCCGACGCAATCTGCTCGCGTAATTGTTCTGCAAGCTGCTGGTATTTTTTCATTATCGAATCGTAATTATGTGCAGATGATTCGGCAGTCTATATCAGTTGTTAAAAATGACAACTTTTCGTTAACTGTAATTAAACTATCACCAGCGATAACTCTTTGCCAAGCGCATTAGCCGCGAGCTGGACGGCGTCGATTTTTGTCGCATGGTGCAAATTAAATAGGCGAGTAATCTCCTGTTTAGGTTTGCTAATTCGCCTGGCTAACTCTTGCTGAGTGATTTCTGACTGTAAAAAAGCATTTAACAGCAATACATTAGAGGCGACGCTCAAAGGCACTTCAATAAAGTGATCGTGACTATTTAATGGCGAAGTTTACCTCCGTGTGTAATGTGCTCGAAAATAGCACTAAATCGCCGCAACGGCAGAATTCAATGCAAAATCAGGAAGGAAGATTTCAGAATTTCTTTGCTCTAATTTGCAAAACTGAATAATAACCTCAAGAAACGATCGGCATCATAGCGGCAAAAGGTTAGAAAAAGGTGGCGGGATGTTTTCGAAGGCGTTATCGGTTGTCTTATTAACGTGTGCACTGTTCTCAGGACAACTCATGGCAGGGCACAAAGGACATGAATTTATGTGGGTAAAGAATGTGGATCATCAGCTGCGTCATGAAGCGGACAGCGATGAATTGCGTGCTGTGGCGGAAGAGTCGGCGGAAGGTTTGCGCGAGCATTTTTACTGGCAAAAATCGCGCAAACCAGAAGCGGGACAGCGTTGAGTCATTTGTTGCCGGATGCGGCATAACGCCTTACCCGACAGGCAATATCATGCAGATTTGATGAGTGGTGAGTAACCCGAAAACTGGCGTTTTACCCTTTTCGCTTCGGCAATGTTTTCAGCAGATCATCCGGACTTACGGATGCCACTACGCTTCCCGGTAACGGCATTTTCAGTATGTGATTTTTGATTTTGCCAATGACGTGCATCTCGCATGGGCGGCAATCAAACTTTAGCGTTAATACTTCATCGCCGTTAACCAGTTGCATTGGCGTCGCCTTCCAGCTTTTGATATTGCCTTTCGCCTGTTTCGGGCACAGATTGAAGGCAAAGCGCAGACAATGCTTGGTGATCATCACCGGGACTTCGCCCTTCTCTTCATGAGCCTCATACGCCGCGTCAATCAGTTGCACACCATAGCGATGATAAAATTCACGCGCTTTCTGGTTGTATACGTTCGCGAGGAAACTCAGATGCGTTTGCGGATAAACCGGCGCAGGATCAGCAACCGGTTTACGGCTGCCGCGCTGGTAACTGGCAAGACGCGCAGCATCAAGCATATCGGCGGCTTCACGGCGGAACTGGTTTAACAGACTGTTTGGTACAAACAGCGCCCCCGGCAAATTAATTTGCACATTGCGGGCGTAATAGATGGTTTGCCCCAGTTTTGCCAGACCATCCTTCAGATTGTTCATTGCTTTTTCGGCGTTATTGGCTTCGTCGAACTGCCCGTCCAGCGTATGCGTGACGCTGACGCCCTCTTCACTGGTCAGGGTCAGAATCAGTTGTTCCTGCCAGCCGCCCAGTTCAATATCTACCGCCACCCGACGTTCGCTGGAGGTTTTTGTCAGTGCCTGGTGCCAGTTATGATCAAGATTACGGTTTAGTGGGTGATGCGGGCGAATTTTGTGCAAATCTGCTGGCATTTCATTTGGCCAGACGCGGTACTGATTTTCTCCGGTTTTCTCTACCGTATTGGCACGAAAACCGACGACTTCACGTTTAATCATCACGTTCAGGCCATCGCCATTTGCCAGTGGCTCGGTAACGGCAACATCAATATGATCTTTCGCTACTTTCAATACTTCGCCCACCGGCAGGCCGATAAATTTCGGCGAATCGAACGCGCCAATATCGCCTTTACGGGCATTCACAAAATAATCTGTGCTACCACGGTGGAAAGTCTTTTCCGTCGATGGAACAAAGAAATGTTCAGTACGACCTGATGAAGCGCGCGCCAGATCGCCACGTTCTTCAATAATGGCATCCAGCATCTGGCGATAATGGGCGGTGATATTCTTCACGTAGCTCATATCTTTGTAACGCCCTTCAATCTTGAAGGAGCGTACGCCAGCATCAATCAGCGCGCCGAGGTTGGCAGTCTGATCGTTATCTTTCATCGACAGCAGATGTTTTTCATAGGAAACCACCCGCCCCTGATCGTCTTTCAATGTGTATGGCAAACGGCACGCCTGCGAGCAATCGCCACGGTTGGCGCTACGCCCTGTTTGCGCATGAGAAATGTAGCACTGACCCGAATAGGCCACGCACAATGCGCCATGAATAAAGAATTCAATGGTCGCGTCCGTGGCCTGGTGAATCGCGCGGATCTGCTCAAGATTCAGTTCTCGCGCCAGCACAATCTGCGTGAAGCCAACATCAGAGAGGAACTTCGCTTTTTCTACCGTACGAATATCGCACTGCGTACTGGCGTGCAGTTCAATCGGCGGAATATCAAGTTCCAGAATCCCCATATCCTGAACAATCAGCGCATCGACGCCGGTCTGATAGAGGTCGGTAATCAGCCGTTGCGCGGGTTCCAGCTCATCATCATGCAAGATGGTGTTAAGTGTGACGAAAATTTTTGCACCATAACGATGGGCAAACGGCACCAACTCAGCAATATCTTTCAGGCTATTACTGGCATTATGACGGGCACCAAAACCAGGGCCGCCGATATAAACAGCATCGGCACCGTGCAAAATAGCTTCGCGGGCAATGGCGGCATCGCGTGCCGGGCTTAACAGTTCAAGACGATGAGAAGATACGGTCACTTTCTTATCCAGTAGCTGAAAAATGGCGGCTATTTTAGCCACAAGCGCGACGTTGCGAAATAGTTTTCCCGCTTAACTGCGCGGGTAATGGATGAGGGAATGAAAATGTACGGTTTGCTCCCCACCATTACGATAGACATGCGTGACGTCTGCAGCAAATCGAACGCCTTCCCCACAATTAAGGCTCTGCCATTCCCCATCAACACACAGATCAAGTTGTCCATCAATGACGACGACATGTTCGATTACCCCCTTTTCATGGGGCGTCGATTCGCTTATTGCACCGGGTGCCATCTGAATCGAGAAGTGTTCAAAGCAGAGTTGTGGATCATAAGGAAACAGCGAAGTGATCACCATCGCCTGCCGTTGTGGATCATAAACTGAAGGCGTAGAGGACTGCGGCGGAGAAATAAAGGTTGAAAATGGCACGTTCAACCCAGTGGCAATTTTCCATAATGTCGCGACCGTCGGGCTGGATTCATTACGCTCAATCTGCCCTAACATCGCTTTAGAAACGCCCGTCGCTTCTGCCAGTCGCGAAAGACTCCAGCCGCGCTGCTGACGTAGTTGTTTAAGTGTGGTGGATAAAAAGCGAGCGAGATTTTCCATGCGACTCCTCCGGCAAAACGGAAGTTTATCACTTGTGCGTTATAACGGACAAATGCTACGGTGCCTGTACGCTATAACGCACGAGGTGACTATGCGTCTGTTTTCTATTCCTCCACCCACGCTACTGGCGGGGTTTCTGGCGGTATTAATTGGCTACGCCAGTTCAGCGGCAATAATCTGGCAAGCAGCGATTGTCGCCGGAGCCACCACTGCACAAATCTCTGGCTGGATGACGGCGCTGGGGCTGGCAATGGGCGTCAGTACGCTGACTCTGACACTATGGTATCGCGTACCTGTTCTCACCGCATGGTCAACGCCTGGCGCGGCTTTGTTGGTCACCGGATTGCAGGGACTAACACTTAACGAAGCCATCGGCGTTTTTATTGTCACCAACGCGTTAATAGTCCTCTGCGGCATAACGGGACTCTTTGCTCGTCTGATGCGCATTATTCCGCACTCGCTTGCGGCGGCAATGCTTGCCGGGATTTTATTACGCTTTGGTTTACAGGCGTTTGCCAGTCTGGATGGTCAATTTACGTTGTGTGGAAGTATGTTGCTGGCATGGCTGGCAGCCAAGGCCGTTGCGCCGCGCTATGCGGTAATTGCCGCGATGATTATTGGGATCGTCATCGTTACCGCGCAAGGTGACGTTGTCACAACTGATGTTGTCTTTAAACCCGTTCTCCCCACTTATATTACCCCTGATTTTTCGTTTGCTCACAGTCTGAGCGTTGCACTCCCCCTTTTTCTGGTGACGATGGCATCGCAAAACGCACCGGGTATCGCAGCAATGAAAGCAGCCGGGTATTCGGCTCCTGTTTCGCCGTTGATTGTGTTTACTGGATTGCTGGCACTGTTTTTTTCCCCTTTCGGCGTTTATTCCGTCGGTATTGCGGCAATCACCGCGGCTATTTGCCAAAGCCCGGAAGCGCATCCGGATAAAGATCAACGTTGGCTGGCCGCTGCCGTTGCCGGCATTTTTTATTTGATCGCAGGTCTGTTTGGTAGTGCCATTACCGGGATGATGGCTGCCCTGCCCGTAAGTTGGATCCAGATGCTGGCAGGTCTTGCGCTGTTGAGTACCATTGGCGGCAGTTTGTATCAGGCGCTGCATAATGAGCGTGAGCGCGACGCGGCGGTGGTGGCATTTCTGGTAACGGCAAGTGGATTGACGCTGTTCGGGATTGGTTCTGCGTTTTGGGGATTAATTGCCGGAGGCGTTTGTTACGTGGTGTTGAATTTAATCGCTAACAGAAACCGATAATAAAAAGCGCCATCTAACGATGGCGCGTCTGGAACTACTTTTTGTTAACGTCAAACATGGTGGCATCGGTCGCCATGTCATCAATAACTTGTTTAATATTTTCGAAAGCCATTGGCGTACTTTCGTTATTCAGGTCTTTACCTTCGCCCTGACGAACGACTTTGATAACCGGTTTATTAGTCGCTGCATCAATCAGCTCACCTTCAAAATACAAGCGAGTATCCATGGTACGGTGGCCTGTAGCCATTTGCGTCCCCGCAACCACTAATGCAACAGGAACCACTTCATAGAATTGCAGCCCTTCTTTGCTGGTATCTACACCGGTAATGGCCCCACGGAAAATCAGACTACGCGGCCCAGCGGTGGTAACCAGTGGTTTACGCTGCGCTATCGCTTCTTTCATTTCGGTGTTGGTATAGTTCAAAATTTTATCCAGAACTTTCTGCCCTACCTGGGTAGAAGGTTTCGGTACCGGATAATAAGTGATTGGGTTCCAGACGATGCTGTCATATTTGCTTTGATCAAAACTCGGGTCTACCCAACGTAAAACAGGTTTACCTGTTGCCGAGGTTGTTTCTTTTAAATCAGAGTAATTGTTTAAAAAACCAGAATATTTATCTGGCTGGGTGATTTTAGAGGCACAACCAGACAGAGCCAACAAGCCGCATAAAGCTGCAACTTTCGCAAATGATGTGGTACGCATGAATAGTTTCCTGAGATGATTATATTACTTTCTAAGTTATAGCAAAAAGCGCCGCTTCGTGTTGTGGCAAAAAAAGTGTTGGTGAAAATAAATTTTTTAGCCCCTTTTCAGACGACATAGTCAATGCCGAAAAAGGGGCTAAGTCAATCATCAGTAGTTAAATTTCAGTACGTTAAGCGGCTAAAAAACTTCGACTACTGTGATTAATTTCACATCCCTTCGATAAAAAATATGCTTACCGAAAAGAAGAACAGTAAACCATCTCAGCGTGGGGAATTTTCACGCGCTTTGTTCTTACCGGATCATTTTTTACGTGCCAGCATCGTGGCGAAACGCAGTTTAATACGATTACCGTTGGCGTCGGTGCGGTGCAGCTCGCCGACGTCTTCATTGTATTTCACCATCTCCCAGCCTTCGTAATATCGACGTAATTCCCCCTCTTTGAAGGCAAACGGGAAGCCGACGGTACATGGATAATCAGCGGTATCCATCGCCGCCACAATCAGGTTGTAACCGCCAGGTTTAGTGCAACGTTGCATATTGGCAATCAGCCCTGGGATGGTTTTAGCCTCAAGGAACATCAGCACCACAGTAGAAAGAATAAAATCGTACTGTCCATCAAATGTGAGGTTATTCAGATCAACGACCCGGGTGTGTAAATTATCCAGATTTTCAATGGACTTAATGCGCTCGACGTTGGCGATACTCATGGCATTTTTATCCCATGCGTCAACATCATAACCATTGGCTGCCAGGTAAAGACTGTTACGACCATTGCCACAGCCCAGATCCAGCGTTTTACCCGGTTTAACCACTTTCACCGCTTCCAGCACTTCAGAGTGTGTGCGGGTTAATTCATATTTATCAGTAAAATAGTTTTCATCACGAATGATCATTCTTTGTCCTCTGCTTTCATTAAAACGGCGCGCTCGGTTCTGACTAACAATTTTCCCTGCATCAGAAGCGCAAAAGTACGGATGAGCAGTATTGCAATAATAAAATTGGTAAAGATAAACAGCGGCACCGCCAGCGTATGGAAAAATCCATTATCGCTGCCACTCCCCAGATGCAAACCGGTGGTTGCCAGTGCAGATACACCGAACGAGAAACTCCAGAATGAAGCATTAAATGGCTGGGAGAGATACCATGGCATCAGACGTAGCATAAACAGCAGTTGCAGCAGTCCATAACCGAAAAGCATTTTCGCCAGCGTGTCACCCTCGCCGCCGTTGACGCTCAGCCAGGCACTACAGGCCACCAGCGCAGGAGCGAGCTGAATGCCGAGTGATGTCCTCAGTGCCGTGGGTAATTCTCCCGAACTGCGCAGACGCTGCAAGATCACCGGTTCCAGGCTTAGCCATGAGAAAACGCCTGCGCCTAAAAACACCAGGCCGGCGTCGGTGTAGCCCAACGCACCACAGGCCATTGCGCTGATAAAGTTGTTGGCAACTGTCGGCAAATACAGTCCAGGCGTGGTAGCTTCTTCAGGGTGAGATCCGCGCCATAATCCCGCAGTTTGCCAGGCGGCATAAGCCAACTGAACCACGACACCAAAACTGAACAGGCACACCGCCAGTGGGCGAAACCACGGAACAAAACCAATCGCCACCAGCATCGTCGTTGCCGGAAACAAACTCACAAAACTGCTCAGCACTGGATGGCGCACTTCTGCCAGCACGCTATGCGGAAAGCGTATGAGTCGGGTAATAAATGCGCCAGTCAATAATCCCCAGATGATCATCGCCAGAATCACCAGCCCATCCCCCAACCAGTGGCTGACCTGCCAAACCTGGCTGGCATAGCGCCAGGCAAATCCCATCCCTATCGTCCCCAACACAATACCAAAGTAGCCTGCCGGCAAATTGAGCACTTTATCGCTCTGCATCTTCTTACTCATTTTGTTTAATTTATAAAGTATATTTGAAATGCATTTTATGGAATTTTCTCGAGCATAGCCAGAGCCGCAGAATTTGCTACGGTTATAGTAAGTCACCTGTGGGAAAACGCTATGCGTAAATATCGTCTAAGTGAAGAACAGCGAGCCTTTAGTTATCAGGAAGATGGCACTAAAAAAAGTGTGTTATTACGGCAAATTATCGCCATGAGCGATTTTAACGATGTGATAGCAGGAAGCGCTGGCGGCTGGATCGATCGCGAAACGGTGTTAGCACAGGAAGGAAATTGCTGGATTTACGACCAGAATGCTATTGCGTTCGGCGGAACGGTGATTTCCGGGAATACGCGTATCACCGGCACCAGCGTGCTGTGGGGAGAGGTTTACGCAACGGATAATGTCTGGATCGATAATAGTGAAATCAGCCAGGGTGCATATATAAGTGACAGCGTCACCATTCGTGACTCATTAGTTTGCGGTCAATGTAGAATATTTGGTCACGCCTTAATTGATCAACATTCTATGATCGTCGCCGCACAAGGCTTAACGCCCGAACATCAACTCCTGCTACAAATTTATGATCGCGCGAGGGTTAGCGCCTCGCGTATTGTCCACCAGGCACAAATTTATGGCGATGCCGTCGTCCGGTATGCTTTTATTGAACATCGCGCCGAAGTTTTTGATTTTGCCAGTATTGAAGGTAATGAAGAGAACAACGTCTGGCTATGCGATTGCGCTAAAGTTTACGGTCACGCGCAGGTGAAATCTGGCATAGAAGAAGATGCCATTCCGACGATTCATTACAGTTCACAGGTGGCGGAATATGCCATTGTGGAAGGTAATTGTGTGTTAAAACATCATGTCTTGATTGGCGGAAATGCCGTGGTACGTGGCGGACCGATTCTGCTCGACGAGCACGTTGTCATACAAGGTGAGAGCCGTATTACTGGTGCGGTGATAATTGAAAACCATGTGGAGTTAACCGACCACGCCGTCGTTGAAGCCTTTGATGGCGACACGATTCATGTCCGTGGTCCAAAAGTTATTAACGGCGAGGAGCGCATTACGCGAACGCTGCTGGCAGGGTTATTGTGAATCGATAATACGCGCGTATAAGTTCACATCATCATAGGCATCATTCAGAAACTCAGCCTGTTTCAGGCAACCTTCAAGGATAAAACCATTGCGCAACGCTACCTGGTTGCTTTGCGGATTGTCCACCCGACATTTGATCACGAAGCGTCTAAGTTCACCAGACTGAGCGTAATGATGAATCAATGCCTGCAGCGCCTGAGAAATGATCCCCTGCCCCTGATGAGATTCGTCGAGCCAGTAGCCGATTTCAGCGGTTTTATTCAGTGGTTCAATACGATTAAAAGAGATAACGCCGATAAGTTCATCTTCTTTGAAAATCATGAACATTTTGGCATAGCCGCGTTGATGCAACATCACATTACCCTGCACCGTTTTTCGCGTGTCCTCTTCACTTTGAACAAACTGCGGCCAGTTTAGCGACTGCTGTAACCAGGTTTTATTTTTACAGATTAACTGATAAAGAGGTGTGACATGACTTTCCGCAACAGCATGTAATTCAAGTGATTCGCTTACTTTTATCGTTTCAGTCATCTTATCTCCAGTCAATCCATGCAGCTGTTAAAAAAGCCGCCAGGCTGGCGGCTTAGGAAAGTTTACACCTCTTTGACGCTCACCTGCTGCAGAATTTTGAGCATCTCATCTTTTAACTGTAGCTTTTGTTTTTTCATGCGGACCACTTCCGCATTGTACCCTCGACCGTCGGAACCTTCCTTTCTGGCAATTTCATGATCAAGTTTATTGTGTTTATCGAACAAGGACATAAAGCGAGGATTTTCGTTTTTCAGACGGGATATTAAATCTCGGTATTCTGGAAACATACGCACTCCCTGTTAGTGGCTGACAAGGTGTATCTGAAATACACACCATCAGATTACTCATTTAACTTAGGGAAAAATGCGAGCGGGATCGTGTTTAACCAGACGGCACCTCCCGAAGAAGATGCCGAAGAAAAAACGATTAACTCATCACGCGGTCATCAACATACTGACGTTTATCCGGCGCTGGCGGGAAATACTGATACAGCCATGTTTCACTGATAGCGTCGCCCTGACAACGCAGATACATCCGCATATCGACCGGATCAGTGGAGTCCGAAGTCGGATACCAGTCAAACTGAATACGATAACCATCAATGGGTTCAATATAGAGAATTTCGATTTGCTTCGCTTCCCCACTGGAAAGCGTAATCACCGGCTCAATGCCTTTTGGCGCGGCAGCTTTCAGATCACCACCAACGAAATCGACGGCAAAACGTCGCGCCCATTTTTCGGGATAGTGTTCACCTGGCGCCCAACCTTCCGGGAAACCGCCCATGCCGGTACGCGTCGCCATAACGCGCGCTAATGGGCAATGAACAGGCGGTTGCGCACTCCAGTACAGACGATACTGGAATGCAAACTCATCACCCGCTTTTACAGCTTTTTCTGGCTGCCAGAAGCAGACAATGTTATCCAGCGTTTCGCCCGTTGTTGGGATTTCCATCAGGCCGATGGTGCCCTTACCCCACTTGTTACGCGGTTCCACCCACAGACTTGGGCGTTTGTTATACCAGCCCATAATGTCCTGATAATGGGAGAAATCACGATCCAGTTGCAATAAACCAAACCCTTTCGGGTTGTTGTCGGTGTAAGCATTGAACTGCAATTTTTGCGGATTGTTCAGCGGACGGCAAATCCACTCGCCGTTGCCCCGCCACATGGACAGACGATCAGAGTCATGGATTTGCGGATGAATGGTGTCGCACATCCGACGTTCATTAGTACCGCAGCTGAACATACTGGTCATCGGCGCAATGCCCAGCTGTTTAATGTCTTTGCGCGCATACAGGTGATTTTCCACATCCATAATCACCTGATTTTTCTCACAATGGATAGTGAACTTATAGGCACCAGTAATGCTGGCGCTATCGAGCAACGCATAAACGGTAAAGGTGGTTGCCCCTGGTTTTACCGTATCAAACCAGAAGGCGGTAAAGTCGGGGAACTCTTCTTTGCTGTCGGTGTAAGTGTCGATCGCCAGGCCGCGGGCCGACAAACCGTATTGATATGTGTCATCAACGGCGCGGAAATAACTCGCGCCGAGGAATGATACTACATCACGGCGCGCCAGTTCGGGGGCTTTAAACACGCGAAAACCGGCAAAACCGAGATCGCTTTGCCCTTCTAATTGTTTGGTATCCACACCCGCATCGTTGTATTTGAACAACTCCGGGCGAAAGTGAATTTCACGCGCCAGATGTGTTGCTGGATCTACAGAAAACATACGAACGCGGCGACGGAATCCCATTCCCATATGGAAAAACTGAGCGTCCAGTTGACGGTTCTCAACGTTATGCCAGAGCGATTTTTCGGCGTCGTATTGAATACTGTTATAAGCCTGCGGCGTCATTGTCGCCAGAGTATCAGGTAACGGACGTGGTGCACCACGCCATGCTGTTTGCGCTAAGTCGTGCGCCATTGACTGTAGAATGGAGAAGTCAAAACGCTGGGTTTGCCCGTCGGCAATATCAGAATCGGCCGCGAATGCCGCCTGAGAAAAAAGAGAAGCAATGCCGCTGGTACCGCACACGGCGGCCATAGCCATTGAACCTTTAATAAATCGTCTACGATCCATACCTGAAAGTGAGTCCTTCTGGTGTTGTGAATGGTCCCGCGCTGGTCATTTTCAGCGGCAAGAAAGTGCTTATTTATGACCGCTCACTCTAGACAATATTTATTAATAATCCAATTGTTGAACTCAGAGAATATGCATAAATTGGCATTTTTTTTATGTCGATGGGATGAGCCTGATTCGTTTGTAAAATCAGGCAAATTTTTGCAAAGGCAGATGGTCAGAATTTAAAGCAAACCACAGCGACGTTTACTGCGTTCTTCCGCTTCCTGATAAAGCTGGAACTCATCCAAAACCGGACACCCCAACGCCTGCTCAAATGCTTCGCGACTGGCATCACCGTGATTGCATGCCCGCGTTTCATTACCCAGATTTGACTGGAAGATCCCCGCCGCGCTAACGGGCAAGAAATCTTCATAGGTAATGGGTTGCGCCACTACCCAACCACGTTCTATTAAGGGCTGTGGATCGTCTCCGGGATGAATCGCCTGACGATGCGCCTCACCCGAAGGCGTCAGACGGTACCGGAACCATCCCAGCCCTTGCTGACGCATTAAAAACTCACTGTCAGGAAAAGTGCGGAAGGTTTCCTGTAAATGCATTTGGTGAGTGAGATTATCCTGTCCGGTTCCAGCGCTCCGCAGAAGATCATCATACAGTTGTCGCCCTTTCGGCGTTAATGCCACACCACGCTGCTCAATTTCACCAAAGCGCGCGGTATGCGTGCCCTGTTTCTGCCCCGCAAACAACACCGTCTCTTCCAGTGCTTTAAAGCTGGTCTGGCGTAGTAAAATCGGCACCTCGCGGCGCGGCGGCCCTTCGATCAGAATTTTGGGTTCAATTCCGCATTCAGGCATCATCGACTGCACCCGGTCAATATCCAGCGTACGTGGCGTCAGATGGTTGATATGGCATCCAGGAAAACAGACCACATCAGCAATCAACCGATGTTCGTTGTGCAAGGCGCGATAGGTTTCTTCATCTACCGTTGCTGACTGGTGCCAGCGAAACGTTTCCAGGGCTTCCTGCACAAACTCCTGTGCCTGTGTTTCGTTAAAACCGCCCTGCTGCTCATATTCCTCTAACAGTTGTCGACAACGTGGGGTGAAGATATCGCGCTGACGCAGAATCTCCGCCGCTTTCTGGCGCAAAATTTCGTTCTCGATAAGCTCAAGACGGAGTAACGAGGTAAAAACGCGGAAGGGATTACGCGCCAGAGAAGCATCATCAATGGGCCGAAATGCTGTCGAATGTACCGGCACCCCTGCCTGCGAGAGATCGTAATAGCTCACCGGGTACATCCCCATAATGGCAAACATCCGCCGAAGAGTAGCAAGCTCTTGTGCAGTCCCAACGCGAATCGCCCCATGACGTTCAACATTCAGTCGCGCCAGCTCGTCTGCATTTACCATTTTTTCGTGCAGTTGAGGATTGTTTTCCAGCACCGCCAGATTTACATCAGCTACCAGTTCCAGCAGCGTGCCGTACTGCGGAACTTCTTGCTGGTACATGGCTGACATTGCCTGCGAAAACTGTTCCCGAATCTCATCCGCCGTGATGCTGTTCGCCATAGTGTCTGCCTCCAGTGGTCAGTAATCTGGAGTGTAGGTAACCGCATTCACTCCGGCTGGAAGAATTTACAAACTGTGATCTCGCCGCGAAAACATCAATATTATCCATTTTGCTGTAACATAGTTGCTTTAATTGTTAATAATATTTTGCAATCAAGTTATCATAATAAAACAACTTCACTTGTCAGCGACACCGCTTCGTTTTTAACATCGCTTATGGAAAAAAATAGTCTGTTTAGTCAGCGCATCCGTTTGCGCCACCTTCATACATTCGTAGCTGTCGCACAACAAGGAACTTTGGGGCGCGCGGCTGAAACCCTTAATTTGAGTCAACCTGCGCTCTCTAAGACATTGAATGAACTGGAGCAGCTGACGGGCGCTCGCTTGTTTGAGCGTGGTCGTCAGGGGGCGCAACTTACCTTACCCGGCGAACAATTTTTAACGCATGCAGTCAGAGTTCTTGACGCCATCAACACTGCCGGACAGTCGCTTCATCGTAAAGAAGGTCTTAATAATGATGTCGTCAGGGTTGGTGCGCTACCTACTGCGGCACTAGGGATATTACCTTCGGTTATAGGTCAGTTTCATCAGCAACAAAAAGAGACGACCTTGCAAGTTGCGACAATGAGTAACCCTATGATTCTGGCGGGTTTAAAAACCGGGGAAATCGATATCGGCATTGGTCGGATGTCAGATCCTGAACTGATGAACGGGCTTAATTACGAACTGCTGTTTCTTGAATCGCTGAAGCTGGTTGTCCGCCCTAATCACCCGCTACTTCAGGAGAACGTAACGCTAAGCCGGGTGCTGGAATGGCCGGTCGTTGTATCACCAGAAGGCACTGCGCCACGCCAGCATTCAGATGCATTAGTGCAGAGCCAGGGATGTAAAATTCCTTCGGGTTGTATCGAAACGCTGTCTGCTTCGCTATCTCGTCAACTTACGGTTGAATACGATTACGTGTGGTTTGTCCCTTCTGGCGCTGTAAAAGACGACTTGCGTCATGCCACGCTGGTAGCCCTGCCTGTTCCGGGACATGGTGCAGGCGAACCGATTGGAATACTGACCCGCGTAGATGCGACGTTCTCTTCTGGTTGCCAGTTGATGATTAACGCTATTCGAAAATCAATGCCGTTCTGAAAGGTGAAGGGATCTGTCGATCCCTCCTTTAACATTTTCACACCGTAGCAAAACTAACTGGTTCACCCGCTCCTCGTGGTTCTGCCGACACAGAATGTTTGTTCAGACGGAATACGTCCACCGCCTCAGTTAGTCGTGCCGCCTGTTCTTCAAGGGACACCGCCGCCGTTGAGGCCTCTTCTACCAGAGAAGCATTCTGTTGCGTCACCTTATCCATTTCAGAAATCGCCTGGCTAACCTGCGTTATGCCTCGACTTTGTTCATCCGAGGCGGTGGCGATTTCCTGCATGATATGTGTGACACTCGCGACGGCATCAACAATAGTGCACATGATTTTCCCTGCCGTTGCCACCTCATCCGATCCCAGGTCAATTAACCTGACTGATTCACTGATCAAGCCTTCAATCTCTTTCGCCGCCTGGGCGCTGCGGCTTGCGAGTGTCCGTACTTCGCTGGCGACAACGGCAAATCCACGGCCTTGCGAGAGTAACGAATGATTAAACTGGCTAAACCGAATGACGAAAAATTCTGGAAAACAGCACGCAATTTCGTCAGGTGATTATTTTCGTCCCTAAGGAAACCACATAGGATGCTCACGGGTGCCTGAGACTTTCTGTTTTCAGGCTAACCGGGAATCAGAAAGACGAAGGCCCCGACCGATATTTCTATCAACCGAGGCCAACGAATGAACCTAGCAATTCAGATCTTAGCCTCTTACCCGCCATCCGGCAAGGAGAAAGGCTATGAAGCACAACCCTCTGGTGGTGTGTCTGCTCATTATCTGCATTACGATTCTGACATTCACACTCCTGACCCGACAAACGCTCTACGAACTGCGGTTCCGGGACGGTGATAAGGAGGTTGCTGCGCTCATGGCCTGCACGTCCAGGTAAGGGCAAGCGCGGGGATTTTCCCCGCGCATCTGACTAGCGGATTCATTTTCTCATGGCACCCCTTTTACACTTCAGTTAGTGCATGTTTTTTTCGATGCACTAATAGAACCATCATTACAGACAAATTTGCCGCCTGCCGTACAGTGTGAGATCCCCCCTTTCGAACCAGAACAGGGTTTGCGCCCGGCATCGGCATAAAAGGAAACAAGCGTTCCCATAACCAGGATAAGTGCCAGTTTTTTCATATAACCTCCATGATTTATCGAATCTTATGTTCGATTTGAACGTTATACGCTGAGTTATTTTGATACCGTTGATGAGATCAAAGATCGGGTGAATTGATTAAAGATAAGCCAGATGGACGTATAGACAAGGATTATGGTTTTATTTGTCATACAAATAAATATAATAGGCGCTTCCGATGTAGGCCCGTATTCTTCGCCTGTACCACGGGTCGGTTTTAGTACAGGCGTTTTCTTTAAATATCCTTCAGGAACGTTTACGCGGCATCATGCGTAGAAGTGTGTTGTCCTTCCAGAAATAGTGGTGTGCCAGTGCAGCCGCAGCGTGCAACCCGATGACAAAATATCCCAGATTCGCCAGCGTTTCATGCCACGACTTTAAGCTATCAACCCGTTCGAAATTGGCCTCTGAAGCGTAAGGCATCGTCAAACCAAACGCAAACCACGGGTTGCCCCGGTTATACATCATCACCAAACCAATCACTGGCAGCGCAATAAACAGGAGATAAATCACCAAATGGCCCAAATGCGCCAGTCCCGTCATCATCGGTTTTGGCTTAGGTATAATCGGCGGGGTTGGGCATTTCAGCCTTAACAAAAGACGAACCACCATCAGTACGAGAATTGAGATGCCACAGGAAACATGAATCATGTTGATGAGGGGCCGATCGCTACGTGGGAAGAAACCACGAAACTCCATTGCGCAATACGCTACGATAACCAGCAAAAAGACCAGCCAGTGAATGCTGATTTGTAACCTTGAGTACTTATTTCCCATAACATTTCCTGCTTTAACATAATTTGCCGTTAACATAACGGGCTTTTCTTAAAATTTCATTAAATATTGTTCACCCGTTTTCAGTACGTTACGTTTCGCTGCAAGAATGTAGATTGCCCATCCCGCCATCCTGGTCTAAGCCTGGAAAGGATCAATTTTCATCCGAACGTTCCTGACAGGAGAAGACCATGAGTAAAGTTGGTATTAATGGTTTTGGTCGTATCGGTCGACTGGTGTTGCGTCGATTACTTGAAGTCAAAAGCAACATAGACGTTGTCGCTATTAATGATCTCACTTCCCCAAAAATTCTCGCCTACCTGCTGAAACATGATTCAAACTACGGACCGTTCCCCTGGAGCGTTGATTATACGGAAGATTCACTTATCGTTGATGGGAAAAGTATCGCGGTTTACGCCGAAAAAGAGGCTAAAAATATTCCGTGGAAAGCGAAAGGCGCAGAAATCATTGTCGAATGTACAGGCTTTTATACCTCCGCCGAGAAATCGCAGGCGCATCTTGATGCTGGCGCGAAGAAGGTGTTGATTTCCGCCCCTGCCGGTGAAATGAAAACCATCGTTTATAACGTCAATGACGACACTCTGGATGGCAACGACACCATTGTTTCCGTGGCGTCATGCACCACTAACTGCCTTGCGCCGATGGCCAAAGCCTTGCATGACAGTTTCGGGATAGAAGTCGGCACGATGACGACCATTCATGCCTATACCGGCACCCAGTCACTGGTGGATGGCCCGCGTGGTAAAGATTTACGTGCTTCACGCGCAGCGGCAGAAAATATCATTCCCCACACTACGGGGGCGGCAAAAGCCATTGGCCTGGTGATCCCGGAACTGAGCGGCAAACTGAAAGGTCATGCGCAACGCGTGCCGGTGAAAACAGGTTCGGTCACTGAACTGGTGTCGATTCTCGGAAAGAAAGTGACTGCTGAAGAGGTGAACAACGCGCTTAAAAAGGCGACAAACAATAACGAGTCATTTGGTTATACTGATGAAGAAATAGTCTCTTCCGATATCATTGGCAGCCATTTCGGTTCGGTGTTTGATGCCACGCAAACGGAAATTACCGCCGTGGGCGATTTACAACTGGTGAAAACGGTCGCCTGGTACGATAACGAATATGGCTTCGTCACGCAGCTTATTCGCACCCTCGAAAAATTCGCTAAACTCTGACGCGCACAGGCGGAGGAAAAAACCTCCGCCTCTTTCACTCATTACGACTGTAAATAAACCACCTGGGTCTGCAGATATTCATGCAAGCCATGTTTACCATCTGCGCCGCCAATACCGGATTTACGCCATCCAGCGTGGAAGCCTTGCATAGCTTCGAAGTTTTCACGGTTGATGTAAGTTTCACCAAACTTCAGCCCTTTAATGGCTTTCATCGCGACGTTCAGATTTTGGGTATAGATTGATGAGGTCAGGCCGTAATCACTGTCATTAGCCATTGAGATAGCCTCTTCCAGCGTGTCAAATGCGACCACCGGCAGAACCGGGCCAAAGGTTTCCTCATGCATAATCGACATTTCCTGGCGAACATCCAGCAGCAATGTCGGCGGATAATAATATCCTTTCCCCTCTACCGCTTTGCCACCCAACGCCACTCTCGCCCCTTCTTCTACTGCGCGCGCCACTTTTTGCTCAACCCTTTCCAGCGCCGCGGCGTTAATCAACGGTCCCATCGCAATGTCGTTGCGTTCAGCGGGGTTACCAAATTGAACCGCCTGCATCGCTTCCCCCAGCCGATTGACGAACTGATCATAAATGCTTTTCTGTACATAAACACGTTCTGCACAGTTACACACTTGCCCACTATTAATGACGCGTGAATCAACGATGGCTTTGACTGCCAGTTCAATATCGGCATCGTCCATTACGATAGCCGGTGCTTTACCCCCCAATTCCAGGCACACTTTGGTGATGTTTTTCGCCGCAGTCGCCATAATCTTTTCACCTGCAGAGACGCTGCCTGTCATACTGACCATTGCGACCTTTGGGTTACCCGCCAGTTCTTGCCCAACGGTTTCACCACGCCCGAGTACAAGGTTAAACACGCCGCGCGGAAGGCCTATTTCATCAACGATTTTGGCGAATGCAATCGCATTGTTTGGCGTAAATTCACTGGGTTTAATGACGATGGTATTACCGGTCAAAAGAGCGGGAGCCATTTTGCGGGCAATGAGGAAGAACGGAAAGTTCCACGGCAGAATGCCGGTAGTCACGCCAAGCGCACGTTTAAACAGAAGGATATTTTCTCCTGGACGATCGCTTTGAATAATCTCGCCCTCGTAACGCCGTGCCCACTCCGCCATATAATCGATATAGTCCGCAGTAAAAGCCACTTCGACTTCAGCCAACTGCTGGATCTTGCCCCCTTCTTCGACAATCAGCGCACTGATTTCACTGGCACGTTCCCGGATCCCGGCGGAGATTTTGCGCAACCAACTGGCGCGTTCAATAGCAGGCAACGCTTCCCATTCTGGTTGTGCACGTTCTGCTGCATCGATTGCCTTACGGGCATCCTCGGCCTGACCATCGGGAATGCGGGAAATGACAGCCTCTGTAGCAGGGTTTACCACATCAATCCATGCGTCTCCACGCCAGGTAACAAACTGTCCATCGATATACATAGGATGTTGAACGGGTACTGACATGGGCGACTCCTGTGATTTGCATGTTTGTTTTTGGTAAATTTATTGTTAATTAACATCAATCATCAGAGAGACGGCATCGTGAAAGGACAATTCTGTGAAGGGCTTCATAAAAACAAGTGTAAAAGGAATTAAAGGCAGAAATAAAAGTCAGAAGTCATGCCCGTTTGCAAACAAGTGGTTCACAAACGGGCAATTTTTAACGTAACGAGCGACTTTCCATCGCCTCGATGAGCACCGCATCATGTTTCAGCGTTTGCCATGCCTGAATGACTTCTGCCGGAAAATCAACGTGAACGATAAAATCTCGCCCGCGGGGACCGTAGCCATCGCTATCATCGCGTAAACGCGGCAGCTCGCCAGTGAGTAGTGATAGATAACGCTCAACCGGCCATAATCCTTGCAACGGATTAACAAAGATTACACTGTCTGCGTTATTTCCTAACTGAGGAACGAATCCGGGATAACTTAACCAGCGTGGTGCATCGGGATTATCCCCGGTTATACGGCGGAACGTCGCCATCGTGCGCCGCTGCATGGTGGGGTCCTGAACAACGATAGCCGTATGAACTCGTTCTACGGCCTGATTCAATAACGCGATGCTAAAGCGTGCGTTTTCACCGCAATTTGTTGACTGGTCTTCAATCCAGATTTTTTCATGCGGAATATGCCAGAACTGATGAGCGATATCCGCCAGAATGGTAGCTTCTGCTCTGCCAGTGGTGCGGATAGTGTTGTAGTGCGGATGCTGTGCGATGGCGCTATACAAAAAAGTTGTCGAGTGACCGATACCACCACTAATCAGTAAAGGAATTTGCTGATCGCGGGCAATCTTACATGCCGCATCGATAGTCGGCATAACCGCATTGCCTGCAAGGATCACGCAATCGGCCTGATACGGCACCTCACCGGAGAAATCATCCTGCGCCAGCCACTGTCCGATAACATTTATGGCGTCTATGGTTGCCGGCGAGAGCGTCGGAAACGGGGTAATATTCATGGTTCCTCCTTATCGTTCCCTTAAGAATACTGCGTGAGATAATAGTGAGAAGCGGAGCACTCTGAAAGGAGGAAGTCGTATTTCCTTAACTGCCACTCCGCAAGCCTGACATATCTTTTAAGGAAATGCTGTAGATAAACATTATTCATCTTGCAGCAGAGAATTGTATTTTTCTGAACTCCTGAATTTTTTCCCTTATCGTTTTTAGAATTAATAAAAAACCCGGCGCTAAATGCTTACCGGGTTTTAGATTTATCAGGCAAATAGCAGTGTTAACCGCTAATCTGCTCCATCGCCTGCAAAATACGCTTATCCGAAATCGGATAAGGCGTGCCAAGTTGTTGAGCGAAGTAACTAACGCGCAGCTCTTCTATCATCCAGCGGACCTCTTTCACGTCTTCATCCTCACGACGTGCAGGCGGTAGTTTGTTGATCCATTGCTGCCACGCCTGCTGGACGTTTTCGACTTTCAGCATCTGAGCACGGTCGCGATGTGGATCAATCGCCAGTTTTTCCAGTCGTTTTTCAATTGCCTGCAAATATCGCAGCGTGTCGCCCAGTCGTTTGAAGCCGTTACCAGTGACAAAACCGCGATACACCAGCCCGCCCATCTGCGCTTTAATGTCAGAAAGCCCCAGCGCCATGGTCATATCCACCCGCCCTTTCAGACGTTTGTTGATATTGAACACCGCAGTGAGGATTTGCTCGACCTGCTTCGCAATATCCACCACCGTGTCGTTCAGTTCAGCACGGACTTTTTCATGCAGCGCAGCAAAGCCTTCTTCCGTCCAGACCGGGCCACCATTGGCGTCGATCAGTTGATCCACACCGCAGGAGATACAGTCATCGATCAGCTCCAGCACTTTGCCATACGGGTTAAAGTACAGCCCCAGCTTGGCTTTGTTTGGCAGCTTTTCGTGCAAGTACTTGATCGGCGATGGAATATTTAGCAGCAGTAAACGGCGAAGACCGTTCCACATTGCCTGCTTCTGTTCCAGCGGGTTATCAAACAGTTTGATCGCTACGCTGTCACGCTCATCCACCAGCGCTGGCCAAGCCTTCACTTTGTAGTTGCCGCGCTTCTGCTCGTAGCTTTCCGGCAGTTGACCAAAACTCCAGATATGTAAACCGCTCTGCTCGATACCGTCATCCGCCACGGCAGACAGCGTTTCCTGCACTTTGCCTTTCAGGGCGTCTTTCAGATCCTGTAATGAGCGCCCTTCTTTTAGCTTCTTGTTTTTGTCATCCACCACGCGGAAGGTGATTTTCAGGTGATCGGGCACCTGATCCCAGTGCCAGTCTTCGCGGTCAACGGTGACGCCAGTCATCCGCCGAAGCTCTCGTTCAAGGCTGTCGAGCAACGGCAATTCCAGCGGTGTGACGCGGCCTAAAAACGCTTCGGCATAGTTTGGCGCAGGTACAAAATTACGGCGTACCGGCTTCGGCAACGATTTAATCAGGGCGATGATCAGCTCACGGCGCAGGCCGGGGATCTGCCACTCAAACCCGCTCTCCTCAACCTGGTTAAGCAGCGGCAGCGGAATATGTACGGTCACGCCGTCAGCATCTGCCCCCGGCTCAAACTGATAACTCAAACGCAGCTTGAGATTGCCCTGATGCCAGAAGTTCGGGTAATCCAGCTTGCTGATTTTTTCCGCCCCTTCTTTGATCAACATGCTCTTTTCAAAGTTGAGCAAATCAGGCGTTTCGCGGCTGACTTTTTTCCACCAACTGTCGAAATGGCGTGCAGAGATCACATCGTGACTGATGCGCTGGTCGTAGAACTCAAACAACGTTTCGTCATCCACCAGAATATCGCGGCGACGAGTTTTGTGTTCCAGCTCTTCTACTTCCGCCCGTAGTTTCAGGTTTTCGCGGAAGAATGCGTGACGCGTCTGCCAGTCACCTTCCACCAGCGCGTGGCGAATAAAGAGTTCACGACATAACGCCGGATCAATCTGGCTGTAGTTGACCTTACGCGCAGCAACAATCGGCAACCCGTAAACGGTGACTTTTTCCGTTGCCATCACCGCGCCCTGCGCCCGTTCCCAGTGCGGTTCGCTGTAGGTGCGTTTAATCAAATGCTGAGCAACTGGCTCCACCCATTCCGGGTCGATCCGCGCAGCAATGCGTCCCCACAGGCGGCTGGTTTCTACCAGTTCCGCCACCATTACCCATTTCGGCGGCTTTTTGAATAAACCAGAACCGGGGAAGATGGAGAAACGCGCGTTACGTGCGCCGGTATATTCTTGTTTATCGGCATCTTTCATGCCGATATGCGAAAGCAAACCGGTCAGCAACGCAATGTGAATTTCGCGATAATCCGCCGGTTCGCTGTTAACCGGAATGCCAAGTTCTTTCACCACCTGGCGCAACTGGGTGTAGATATCCTGCCATTCGCGCACGCGCAGATAGTTGAGATAATCAGTACGACACAGGCGACGGAAGGCGTTTGAAGAAAGCGCCTTTTGCTGCTCGCCAAGATAATTCCACAGATTCACAAACGCGAGGAAATCGGACTCTTTGTCGTGGAAGCGACGATGTTTTTCGTCCGATGCCTGCTGCTTGTCCATCGGACGCTCACGCGGATCCTGAATGGAGAGCGCGGACGTGATAATCATCGCCTCACGCACGCAGCCATGTTTTTGCGCTTCCAGCACCATACGCGCCAGACGTGGGTCGACAGGCAACTGCGAGAGCTGACGACCGAGCGGCGTCAGTTTATAAGCACTTTGCTGTTCATCAGTGGTGATCGCGCCCAGTTCTTCGAGCAGACGCACGCCATCCTGGATATTGCGTTTATCCGGTGCTTCGACAAACGGGAATGCGGCGATATCGCCCAAGCCCAGTGCGGTCATCTGCAAAATAACCGAGGCCAGGTTGGTACGCAGAATCTCCGGATCGGTAAACTCCGGGCGCGAGAGGAAATCCTCTTCGGAATAGAGACGAATACAGATCCCTTCGGACACACGACCGCAGCGGCCTTTACGCTGATTAGCTGAAGCCTGCGAAATTGGCTCAATCGGCAAACGCTGCACTTTGGTGCGATAGCTGTAGCGGCTGATACGCGCCGTACCTGGGTCGATAACGTATTTAATACCCGGTACGGTCAGCGAGGTTTCCGCGACGTTGGTCGCCAGTACAATGCGTCGCCCACTGTGCGACTGGAACACGCGGTTCTGTTCGCTGTTGGAAAGCCGTGCATAAAGCGGCAAGATTTCGGTATGGCGTAAGTTCAGCTTGTTCAGCGCATCGGCGGTATCGCGAATTTCTCGCTCGCCGCTCATAAAGATCAGAATGTCGCCAGGGCTTTCCTGGCTCAGTTCGTCTACGGCGTCAAAAATCGCCTGCAACTGATCGCGCTCGGTATCATCGGCTTCTTCAACAATCGGGCGATAGCGCACTTCCACCGGATAGGTCCGACCGGAGACTTCGATAATCGGCGCATTATTAAAGTGGCGCGAAAAGCGTTCCGGGTCGATAGTCGCGGAAGTGATAATGATTTTTAGGTCAGGACGCCGCGGCAGCAACTCTTTCAAATAGCCGAGCAGAAAATCGATATTCAGGCTGCGTTCGTGCGCTTCGTCAATAATGATGGTGTCGTACTGCATCAGCAGGCGGTCTTGCTGGATCTCCGCCAGCAGGATACCGTCGGTCATCAGCTTGACCATCGTGTTATCACTGACGTGATCGCTGAAACGCACTTTGTAACCGATGCAACCGCCCGGCTCCGTTTTTAGCTCTTCCGCAATACGGTTCGCCACCGTTCGCGCCGCCAGCCGACGCGGCTGGGTATGGCCGATCAGCCCTTTAATCCCGCGCCCCAGCTCCATACAGATTTTCGGTAGCTGAGTCGTTTTACCGGAACCCGTTTCCCCGGCGACGATCACCACCTGGTGGTCACGAATCGCTTCGAGAATGTCCTGCTTTTTCTGACTAACCGGCAAATTGTCCGGGTAAGTAATCTCCGGTCGTGCCGCTTCACGCAGCAGGACTTTCCCTGCCGCATGGTCAATCTCTTTCGCCATCTCCTGGAAAATGGCCTGTTGTGCATCAGGATTTTTAACCTTCTTCACACCGTGCAGACGGCGAGAAAAACGCAATCTGTCACGCAGCATCAACGAATCCAGCCGCTGCTGCAAGGCAGTAAAGGTCAATTTTTGTTGTTCTGTCATAACGTTAGTGGGCAGTAGGCTGCCTGATTAATTTTCTTTTAAATGATATATATAGAGTACCACATCGCAGCTTTCTATGCGTTGTTCAATAAATTCGAACATAGGCTTCGATTTATTGCGCTATCTCTGTGGCAGGATTGTGAATAAAGTGTCAACAAGCAACGGGGCATTGCCCATTCAAATATCTATAAGGAAACACCATGAGCAAGGTATTAGTTCTTAAATCCAGCATCCTGGCAGGGTACTCTCAGTCTAATCAGTTGTCCGATTATTTTGTTGAACAATGGCGCGAAAAGCACTCCGCTGATGAAATCACCGTGCGTGACCTGGCTGCAAATCCGATTCCGGTCCTGGATGGTGAACTGGTTGGTGCACTGCGTCCGAGCGATGCGCCGCTGACTCCGCGTCAGCAGGAAGCTCTGGCGCTTTCCGATGAGCTGATTACCGAGCTGAAAGCCCACGACGTTATCGTTATTGCGGCACCGATGTATAACTTCAATATCTCGACCCAGTTGAAAAACTATTTTGACCTGGTTGCACGTGCAGGCGTTACTTTCCGCTATACCGAGAAGGGTCCGGAAGGCCTGGTCACCGGTAAAAAAGCCATCGTTATCACCAGCCGCGGTGGGATCCATAAAGATGGCCCAACGGATCTGGTAACGCCATATCTGTCCACATTCCTGGGCTTTATCGGCATTACCGATGTGAAATTTGTCTTCGCCGAAGGGATCGCGTACGGCCCGGAAATGGCAGCGAAAGCACAGTCTGACGCAAAAGCAGCCATCGACAGTATTGTTGCTGCATAAGATTTATGATGCCTCCCACGAAAGTGGGAGGTTTTTTATTTAACCCGCCTTTTGCGCAATACTGTCCAGCGTTGCCAGCACGTCATCCGTTAGCACTAATTCATCGGACGCCATATTCTCCCGCAGATGCCCCACCGAAGAGGTGCCAGGAATCAGCAAAATATTCGGTGAACGCTGTAACAGCCACGCCAGCGCCACCTGCATTGGTGTCGCATTAAGGCTTGTAGCAACATCGGAAAGCGTGGAGGATTGCAGCGGCGTAAAGCCCCCGAGCGGGAAGAACGGCACGTAGGCAATGCCATCACGAGCCAAAGCATCAATCATTGCGTCATCAGCACGGTGGGCAATGTTGTATTCGTTCTGCACGCAGACGATTTCGGCAATCTTTCGCGCCTCTGCAACCTGCGTCGGTGTGACGTTACTCAGGCCAAGATGTTTTACCAGACCTTGTTGTTGCATCTCCGCCAGCACTGTCAGGCTGGCCTCAATCGATCCTTCCGCTGGGCCATGACCATCCCCCATCATAACGCGCAGGTTAACCACATCCAGTACGTCCAGGCCGAGATTACGTAGATTATCGTGTACCGCTTTTTGCAGCTCTGCCGGAGAAAATGCGGGTAACCAGGATGCGTCCTCTCCACGCCGCGCACCAATTTTAGTGACAATTGTCAGGTCGTCAGAGTAAGGATAAAGCGCTTCGCGGATAATCTGATTGGTGACGTGCGGACCATAAAAGTCGCTGGTATCAATATGATTGACGCCCAATGCCAGCGCCTCGCGCAGCACGGTTATAGCGACGTGGCGATCTCTTGGGGGGCCAAAAACCCCAGGACCAGCCAGTTGCATCGCGCCATAACCAAGACGGTTAACGGATTTTGTACCGAGAGTAAATGTGTTGCTGCTCATCGCACCCTGCCCTGTAATAAAACGGATTAAGAAAAATCAGTATAGAAACGAAAAGAGATAAATAATGCGAGGGTGTAAACAAGATTGCGGGATGAGTTGTACTGTTGCCCTGAAAGACACGAAACCCCAGGCAGGTTAAGACACGTCAAGCACCGCATCCGGCAATAAAAAAACCGCAACCTGTATCAGCGTTGCGGTTTATGCATTACATGCTAAAAATTAGAACGTTTTCTTGAAGTTTAGCATCACACCTTTATCACTGATGCCGTCTTCTTTCCAGTGGAATGCATCTACCTGCAACGCACTTTCCTGGCTGCTGTATTTCACACCCATTGTCGCCAGGCTGTTGAAACCACCACCATTCTGACCATCATCAATGTTGAAACGCTGGCTTCCCGCGCCCGAAACGCTCGCAGTTCGCTGGCTTTTCACATAGCTCAGGTTCGGGCCGCCTTCCAGCGTGGCGTTCGCACTCCAGCCGTCCTTACCGGCATAGTCCAGTTTCAGCCCAACAATGCTGTCCACTGCCGTTTCGCTACCGCTGTTCATGCTCAGGTTAAAGTCACCCGCATTGCGTTCCTGATAGCCACCCTCCAGTGTGTGACGCAGTTTAACCCCGGCATATGGCGTGACGTTCAGCCCTTCACGCAGCTCAAAGGTTTTCGCCCCTTCACTACGGAACTCCAGGTACTGTTGTTTCACATTAGCATCGGCTGTTTTATTGATATCGCCGTACGCTACCGAGCGGCTGCTGTCGAGCTGGTGCACATCATAACGCAGGGCGTTATTCCAGTTCATACCGTTGTCAAAGGCCATCTGGTGTTTCAGACCGAAGAACTGGCTGTAACCGCCTGTCACTCCGTTATCGCCTGCGGTATCTGAACCATTACCCTCCAGACGCGCAATCCCGTATTCCAGACTCAGGTTCTGATGTTCAGTCAGCGTCAGAGATTTACGCAGCGCCATCATGTCGTACTGTGTGTCGTTACCCAGTTCAGCACGCGGGTCGCCTTTCGCTACCACGTTGAAGGCCAGACCGTTTGCGACTTCCGGTGCTGCATCGGACAACATGCTGAAGCGGTTACTTAACACTCGTGCTTCATTGAATACCGTTGTTGCCTGGCTGCCGCTGACCTGTTTCAGCGCACTGTTCAGTTCCGCCGTGGTGCCTACGTTCAGGCTGCTGTACAACTCGTTGTTGGTATAGCCCGCATCCAGTACCTGCGCGACGGTGTTAACAGATGAATCTGTTGCTACATCGGTGTAGGCATTTTTAGTCATCGTGACATCAACGTTGCCGCTGGCGTCAGTAGTGCCTTGCGCGTTCCATACCACAGAGGTCGATGTAATCGTCTCTGCGTCGGTCAGATTACTGCCCTGAACGACGTTGTCGAAGGTCACGGAGGTGGAGCTGGTTCCAGCCGTAAATCCGGTGTTAACAGAAACCCCTTTCAGGCTTGCATTGTTCACTTTCAGCTTGCCGGCACTGCCGTCAGAACTGGTTCCTACAACATAACCATTCAGTTTGTTCTGGCTTCCGTCACTGGACGGGGTGCTGGCCGCAACAGAAACCGACGAGCCAGGTACATCAGGCAAAGTGTAATCAGCATAATGCACTTCGCTATTGTTACCGTTATTGCCGTTCACACCTTCAATGTTAACGCTGTCACCTTGCTTGATTAGCCCGGAACCTGTCACTCCATCGGCAATAGTCACTGTGCCGTTGTTCACGAGGTGGCCTACGGAACCCAACATGCTAAATGCAAAGGAGTTGTTGGCGTAAATGTTGATGGCGCCATTGTTCTCAATGACCGCATCAGCTGTCGTGCCGCTGTCCAGTTGCATCCCGATCATGCCCGTGTCGGTCGTGCCCGACGTTCCGAGGTTGATCGTGCCGTTGTTAACCAGTCGTGCGTTTTTATCCCCTTCCATCGCAATAGCGTTATTACCGCTAATATTCATGGTGCCGTCATTCTGCGCAACGTAATTGCTGTGAGTGAATTTCACTGCAACGCCGCTGTCTTTATCAAAATTGACGACCCCATTGCTCTGGTTCCAGAAGAAGGCATTGCTGCTCCCGGCATCACTGGCGCTTACGGCCAAAGATTTCGCCGTGACATCCGCAATACCGCCGTTAATAAAGCGCCCATTCCCACCCCAGAAATTTAGTACGCCGTTATGGGAAGAGTTGGATAGCAACATTTTCCCGGTATTGTAGAACGTACCTGACTGATTCAGATGAACAGCGTTTTTGCTATTATCCAGAATGAAGTCACCACTGTTTTTGAACACGGCATTATTATTAATTTCCAGCATGCTGGCATTACCACCACTACTCGTATCGCCAAGGGACCAGATCCCCATGTTATTAGCAATAGCGCTGTTGGCCAGTCTGGAGCCGTTCTTCACCGTCCCGCCCTGTTGGTTATTGAACGTTCCTCCTGTCTGAGTCATACGACTGTTAACCGACCCTGTGTTATTGAAAGTACCGGCGTTTTGCGTCACCTTCGCCACAGAGCCTTCGTTACTTAACGCACCGCCGTTGATAATTATTGCGTTATTAATCGTACCCGTTGATGTATTAACTAACTTACCGCTACTAATCGCAATATCAGCACCGGAAAGCGCACCACTGTTAACAACATTACCGTCTTTTTTGTCGCTAATCGTGGCTTTTTTGGTCAGACTTTGTGTTTCACTCTGTGCAGTGATGACATCGCCACCCGTGTATAATATCGAGGTATAGGAGTCAGTATCATTATAGTCATTGCCCGTCAGGCAATTAGTGTTAACACAAATGGTGCCATAGTTAAGAATGACACCGTTACCAGTGCTATAAAATGCCTGCCCATTGTCAGCATTAATATTGATAACACCGGTTTGATCGTTAATGGCGGTACCACTGTTATATGCAGCCATACCGATAAGCGAATTCACGCCCAGGCTACTATCGTAATTACCGTTTTTCTCCAGATTAATGGTGCCCTGGTTAATAACCGTATTACCAGCGCCGTAGGCGGCCATACCAATTCCGGCGTTATAAACGGTGATAACACCACTCTGTTGGTTGACTGCTGTGGCGTTCTTCCTCGGTCCACTGCCAGCATCTGTCCCAACGCCCATACCAACAGAATATCCTCTGGCGTCGTTACCAATGTTGTCACGCAAAGTTGTTGTATCGTTTACATCAACCCACAGTGCATCCAGTGTAATCTGCCCCGCGTTTTCTGCCGTACTTTCATCGATGGCCAACATACCGACATTGCCACGTCCGAACATCTCGATTTTGCCGCCGTTCTCATTAAGTACATAACCATGAGTTTTGGCGCTAAGGCCCGTCATACTGTTCGCTGCGTTATAAAAGACTAAATCATTAAAACCCAGTGACGCGCCAAGGTTGATTACGCTCTCTTGTTCCGCCACTTTCGTAGTGATAGTGCCTGTGTTCACGACACTGGCCCCTTTGGTGGCTAAATAGCCATACCCTCCGTTTGCAAACAGCCCATCGAGGTACTGAGAAAGCGTGAGATTGCCAGTGTTGCTTCCGAATGAATCCTCACCAGTAATAGCGGCAAAACCGATGCTTCGGAGATTAATATCACCGTTATTGACCAACTGAGAGCCAGACGATGCATCAATGAGGTGATCGGCTGACATAGCATAACGCTCGTAAGTATCAACCTGCATGTTGATCGTGGCATCCGCACCGACGTCCAGCATGGCACCATTCCGCAAATCAATGATTTGTGTATTGCCGAGCAGCACATCACCGCTAATAGTGGAATCCCCGTTCAGATGAACGGACGATTTTCCATCAACACTGACAAGAGGTACCTTTCCACTGCCTTTCCGCTCGGATGCAATAGTGGAACCGTCAGTTAGCTTGTTCGCCTCACCAACCAGTTGAATACCGCCATTCAGACGGAAAGTATTACCATCGCCTGCAATGCTGAGTCCGGTAATATTCTCCTGGCTACCATCAAATTGGGTATAACTGTTTGTAGTAAGTTCACTGTCAGCAACAACCGTTAACTTACCGTCCAGAGTGATATTGTTATCACTACCGTTGACATTAATCCCCACAGACGGGTCGTAGAAATAATCTGCCGCGTTATCAGCCGTTTGATCTTTATCTACCACAACATTACCGGTGATTTTCACCGTGTTGGCATCGCCGGATATATTCACGCCTGTCGCCTTCTGACCGGTGACGTTCAGATCTTTTGCCGCCAGCGTGACGCTGTTGTTATTACCGTTTAGATCCATCCCGGTAGAGAAGTCGCCCACCTGCATACTGCCTGCCAGCGAAATATTCCCTTCATTAGTGGTAATGTCAAAACCTGTCGCGTTATTGCTGACGTTAACATCACCCGTGTTGGATACGGTTGCTTTTTCACCGTTGATGAGTACGCCAATTGAGCCCTCATCGGCAACCGAAATATCTCCTTCATTGTTTAGCGTGGCGCTGTCGCCAACGATCTCCACGCCATAGGCACCACCCGTCACAATCAGACTACCATCCAGATTTACAGTGCCATTGTTGCCCGTAATTTCTGTTCCGGTGGAGTTTTTGCCGTCTACCGTGGTATTGCCAGTGTTGTTGACCTGAGCATCGTTGCCGTTAACCTGCGTGCCCGTACCACCGTTAGTAATGGTGCTGTCCCCGTCATTGCTGACGGTCACGTCATTACCGTCAACCTGAATACCGACAGAGTCCGTATCCGCTACAGTTATCGCTCCTGTCGTGTTTGCAATGGCGCCGTTTCCGGTGATATCAATTCCGTGAGCACCGCCGCTGACGTCCAGCGTACCGTCCTGATTCACCACCGCGTTGTTACCCGCGATTTCGGTACCGGTCGAGCCCTGACCATCAACGGTGGTTTTACCGTTATTGTTTACGGTGGCTTCATCACCGTTAACCTGCGTGCCGGTGCCGCCGTTGCTGATGGCGTTGTCGCCGTCGTTGTTGACGATGGCTTTGTCGCCGTCGATCAGAATACCAATGGAATCCGGATCGGTAACCGTCATACCGCCCTTGTTGTCCACCGTGGCGCTGTCGCCGGTGATATCAATCCCGTGACCGCCGCCGCTGACATCCAGTATACCGTCCTGAATAACTTTCCCGTTATTACCGGCGATCTCCGTGCCAGTGGAATCTTTACCATCAACGATGGTTTTGCCATTGTTGTTTACTGTGGCATTATCACCCGTAATAACAAGCTCACCGTTATGATTATATTGCCACTTCGTTGCGCCATCTGCGCTCACCCCGTCAAGGGCAACCGTGTTATTCGCTTCATCAATTTGCCAAATATTAATAGTTGCCTTACGGCCATTGCTATCTTGTAGAGAAATAGTCCCGTCAGCATTCTCGGTATAAGTAAAAACTGAATCGCGAATAGTTAACGTTTTTGCTGTTTTATCGAGGATAACGTCATTATTAAACGAAATTGGTTTGGGAGGCGTCGGGGTATCATCCGAACCGTCGTCTGGTATTATCTCATCTCCGCCAGGAGTTGGGGGAACTGGAGTGTCGTCTGAATTATCATCAGGTGGAGTTGGTGGAAGTGGAGAATTATTGCGATGATGATGATCATCATCGTCGTTTAGTTCCACTATGGCTAAGGCTGTGATTAACGCAGTAGCAGCACCTGTGGCAAGCCATGGCATCAGGTTCTGTTCGACTACAGGGGAGCATTCAGAGGGTAAGCGTTTAAGCTCTTCTGGACTGAGTTTTCCAGGGTCTGCCGGACAAGTCACATTGGTATTTTTCTTTTCACCTGTGGTGGTTTCTATCTCTGTGATATCTGCCGCCCAGCCCTGACCACTCAGAGCCAATGCAATACAGGCTGACAATAGAGTTTTCCTTTGCATAATAAATCCTTCTGGCGAATATAAAGAAGGTCGGATGCCTTAACCCAACCAATTAATCAATCAATTAAAACATAGAGGACATTCAATATTGCCAGTAGATTGGCACCTAATCAAACATATTCTCTGACAATCTGTCATTATAATTTGAGTGAATGAATACACCTGCATAATATACAACTTGCGTATATTATATGAATTATAGATTTAAATGGCATCAGATAAGCATTCATTTGATAAAAAACGGTACAAATCAATACTCAAATAAATAAATCAGAGCAGAAGCATAATTCTGCTTTATAATTAAAGGGAAAAATAATTATATAACTGTTACTGTTTCGGTCGCAGATTCTCATCAAACACCAGGCGTTTCCTGCCAGGTTCAACTTCCCGCAATGGCTCGACTTGATGCAACGTCTGCTTACAACGAGTCACCAGCACCTGATGCCCTGCTTTCTCAATGCCAGCTCCTGCTCGCTGAGTTCACGAATCGCTTTCGCCGGGCTGCTGACAATCAAGTAATTAGTCGGCATTTCTGCTTTGGCTTTCACAAATGCGGAAACACCAACAATACTGTTCTCACCAATCACCACACCGTCCATCACTACCGCGTTAATTCCCACTAATGTATGGCGGTGGTTAATGCAGCCGTGAAGAATAGTCGGAGATACAGGTATGTCAGTACGTAGTTTGTACCGAATGTTTGCCGATAAAGGTTTGGTGGTCGCGCAATATATTCGTAACCGTCGTCTCGATTTTTGTGCAGATGCGATTCGCCATGCCGCAGATGATGAAAAACTGGCAGGCATTGGCTTTCATTGGGGATTTTCCGACCAGAGTCATTTTTCAACGGTATTTAAACAACGCTTTGGGATGACGCCAGGCGAGAATCGGCGTAAATTCCGCTAACTAATTCGCGTTGCATGTACAGCAACGTGAATTAGTTAAAACAGATATTTGACTATGCATTTTTCAGGGCGAAAGGCAATTTGACAGGCGTTTTTGAATAATCATCTTGTTTCCGGAAAATAGATTAATCGCCTTCTCCTGTAGCGTTATCCCGATATTGCGGCTTTACTATTAAAATTTTCGCACCCATTTACCGTTTATCCCTTGTACATATTCCCCGGGTTTGGCCCGTTCTACGAGCTTTTGCCCGGCGAGTTTCGCGATATCATCTACCGACACATTATTTTGCTTTGCCAGTTGTTGATAGCTCGCTTTACGTTCGGCATTAATGTCGGTTACTAATTTCTCAGTTTCAGCATCTGTTTTCAGCGCAACCAGATAACCATAAAATGTTTCGCCTACCCGCCCCTGAGTTCTGGCTTCATCCAGAGTCAATGCCATTACATTGCTGCTTACCAGTCCAACAAGAAATGCACAAAGAAGTAATGTTCTTTTCATCATCACCTCAAAAAAGATCGCTACGGGTCTCAAGCAGCTCTTCAACGTCTTTGTCTGCCTTGATGATGATCTCATGCTCAATTTTTACATTCATGTTGATAGTAATCGGTTCCTTGGGCGCAGCGACTTCAATGCGAGGCGTACAACCAACCAGCATAAAAGATGACGTCAACGCAGCCAGTAAAATTTTCATTGTTTATCCTCACACTCTTTTCCTTGCGGACAGTCATTTCCCGGCAGACGCGCGTTCTGCTCCAGCCATGCCTGGAGATTATCGCCAAAGCGTAAACTGCGCCACAGCGTAAAAATATTCTCTTCATGATGGTAATTAAGATTTACCGTACCGCTTTTACCATCAACGCGACTGGTACCTGTAATATTGGCCTGCATGGTTAATAAACCGAGATTATCTAAATTAATTTTTGTCGATGAACGGCTAATTTCCATATAGCGCAACCAGTTAATTGCTGAACCCGCGGTCATATTGTCTTTCACCACCGCATCTGCGGTGTCTTTATCCAGCCGCAAGGTCATTGGTCCGCTATTTGCCAGCCAACCGTCTTTCACTATCCATTTTTCATTGTTTAACCATAACGGCAGTGCACCACTAAATGCCCCGGACATGGCGAATTGTTTCGGATTAACGGCGCTAACCAGTTCGCTGGATGAGAGATTATTCAGTCGCAACAGTGCCGGGTCATGTTGCGGCATACGTAATTGTTTCATCAGCACGTTACCGCCTAACACATCGACACTAACATCAGTCAACAGCAATGGTTCTTCTTCAGTCCACGGATAACGCCCTTGCAAATCAGCCGTAATATTTTTCGCTGTCACCAGATTAATCACTTCGGCAATTCGCAACGTAACGGGGCCGCGAGTCCCCAGATGCCAGGCTCCATCGGCAAAACGGAAAGGCAGGACAAAATCGACACCGTTAACCTGATTATCTGGCATCCAGGCACTACCGCCTTTCAACACGCCGTGTCCTCCCGCGCGGAATCCTTGTTCGGGCGCTGCTGAAAATGCAACCTGAGCATACAGTTCACCATCGCGTAAGTTCATCTTCCAGTCGGGTGGCACCAGCGGCTGGAATACAGTCAGTGATTGTTTAGGCCACCAGGCGTTACCGCGCAGACGAATACCGTCCCAGCGACCATTTACCCGAACCGGGCCAATCTCACCAGCATGTAAATCGCCTTTAAAGAGGAAATACGTCGGATCACGCCCATCGACGCTAAATTTTAAGGTTGATGGCGGTAACACACTGCCGCCAGTGAACAGCGTTTGCCCGGCGTCCAGTGACAGCGCGCCGCTGAAGGAGGGATGCTGTGCGTCACGTACCCAGACGACGGGCTTGTCGAGAATTAATCGCGGCTTTTCTACCGTCATCGTACCGTATTGTAACTGGTCGAAACCGGTGGAGAGATCGGTCAGCGTAATCGTGCTGTCATGCCACTCACCTTTTCCTGCGACATCCCAGGTGGCATTCATCGGTGTAAAACTCCCTTTTCCCCAGTAGCGCCACTGCCAGCGGCCAGCGTCAGGGAGAAAATCATTCGCCAGCCCATCCATATGCAGCACGAAATCGCCCAGTTCATTTTCATGCGCCTGCAAAATGGCCTGCAAACGTCCGTCAACACCACGTTGGGTGACTTTTACACCCGCTAAAGGCCAGCGGATTTCATCGATGTCCAGCGAATCGATGACTCTTCCCTTCGAACGTAATAACGCGCCTGGCTCAAAGGTCAGCGTTGGGTCAGACAGACTTCCGCTTAGCTGCGCAGGTAAACGGGCATATAAAATGAGGTCCGCCTGTTTCGCTTCACCGGTCAGCTGCAGAGGCAGCTGGCTGTTATCCATGCTTAATTTTCCTGGGCCAAAATTTATCACCGCGTTGCCTTTACCCGCTTGCCCCTGGGTCAGCACACTCAGTCGCCCGCTGACCAGAGCGTTCTCGAGCCCTGCCTGCCAGTTGTCGACTTTGACACCCAGTCGGCCACTCAAAGGAAAACCTGCATACGGCCAGCTCCAGCGACCATCGCTTACGGTCAATTGTTGACGAGTAATTTGCCACGGCAAATCGAGCAACGGATCGCCGTTATCCCGTGCCAGCACAATCAATTGCCCGCTATTTTCCTGCCAGTCCAGCTCGGCATCCACCAGTGAAGGCTCCTGCGGTAAGTTTAACGTCGCAGTAGCATGACCACTTACCGGAAGTCCATCCGGCACGAGCGGCATAGTAAATTCCCCCACCAGTTTTACCGGCGGCTGATTTTCAAACGCGGCGACATCCAGTTCGCTGACTGTAAGTTGTTGCCCTTTCAGCTGGCCTTGAAATTTAACTTTTTCGCCCTGATAACGCAGTTGCTGGATATCGGAGGTTAATGCGAGAGAGAGTTTTCCCTGCCATTCCTGCCAGGGAGAAAAAATCAGTTTATCGATATTGATCCAGGTGTTAGGCAACATGGCCTGCCACTGCGCGAGGGTTTTGGGAGCAGCTGGCGATTGCTCCGTCTGCGGCAATTTCGCCAGACAAGCAGAATCAAGTTCTACCGTGCCGACGTTCAATAACCAGCGGCTGGGATGTGAAAGGCTGGCGTTGGTGATATGCGCAAGCTGACAATCTCCCACCAGATAACGGAGATCGGGGATGATTAAACCTTTACGCGTAATGCGTGGGCTTTCATCTAATGCAATACGTGTCCCGAGCGGTAGCCAGATGCCCGCCAGCGTGGGAACCCACAGCCCGAGCGTCATCAGCAGCGTCAACGGCACAAGAATAATCAGTAATAACAGCGCGAGAACGGCTTTATATTTACCCAGCATGGGTAGTTAATATCCTGATTTAGCGAAAAATTAAGCATTCAATACGGGTATTGTGGCATGTTTAACCGTTCAGTTGAAGGTTGCACCTACACTAAGCATAGTTGTTGATGAATTTTTCAATATCGCCATAACTTTCAATTATATTTGAAATTTTGTAAAATATTTTTAGTAGCTTAAATGTGATTCAACATCACTGGAGAAAGTCTTATGAAACTCGCCGTTTATAGCACAAAACAGTATGACAAGAAGTACCTGCAACAGGTGAACGAGTCCTTTGGCTTTGAGCTGGAATTTTTTGACTTTCTGCTGACGGAAAAAACCGCTAAAACTGCCAATGGCTGCGAAGCGGTATGTATTTTCGTAAACGATGACGGCAGCCGCCCGGTGCTGGAAGAGCTGAAAAAGCACGGCGTTAAATATATCGCCCTGCGCTGTGCCGGTTTCAATAACGTCGACCTTGACGCGGCAAAAGAACTGGGGCTCAAAGTAGTCCGTGTTCCAGCCTATGATCCAGAGGCCGTTGCTGAACACGCCATCGGTATGATGATGACGCTGAACCGCCGTATTCACCGCGCGTATCAGCGTACCCGTGACGCTAACTTCTCTCTGGAAGGTCTGACCGGCTTTACTATGTATGGCAAAACGGCAGGCGTTATCGGTACCGGTAAAATCGGTGTGGCGATGCTGCGCATTCTGAAAGGTTTTGGTATGCGTCTGCTGGCGTTCGATCCGTATCCAAGTGCGGCGGCGCTGGAACTCGGTGTGGAGTATGTCGATCTGCCAACCCTGTTCTCTGAATCAGACGTTATCTCTCTGCACTGCCCGCTGACACCGGAAAACTACCATCTGTTGAACGAAGCCGCCTTCGATCAGATGAAAAATGGCGTGATGATCGTCAATACCAGTCGCGGTGCATTGATTGATTCTCAGGCGGCAATTGAAGCGCTGAAAAATCAGAAAATTGGTTCGTTGGGTATGGACGTGTATGAGAACGAACGCGATCTGTTCTTTGAAGATAAATCCAACGACGTGATCCAGGATGACGTATTCCGTCGCTTGTCTGCCTGCCACAACGTGCTGTTTACCGGGCACCAGGCATTCCTGACAGCAGAAGCTCTGACCAGTATTTCTCAGACTACGCTGCAAAACTTAAGTAATCTGGAAAAAGGCGAAACCTGCCCGAACGAACTGGTTTAATCTTGCCGCTCCCCTGCATTCCAGGGGAGCTTATTCAGATAATCCCCAAAGACCTTTCATCCTCTATTCTTAAAATAGTCCTGAATCAGAAACAGTAATTGAGAACCACAATGAAGAAAGTAGCCGCGCTTGTTGCGCTAAGCCTGCTGATGGCGGGATGTGTAAGTAGTGACAAAATTGCTGTAACGCCAGAACAGCTACAGCATCATCGCTTTGTGCTGGAAAGCGTAAACGGTAAGCCCGTGACCAGCGATAAAAATCTGCCAGAAATCAGCTTTGGTGAAAAAATGATGATTTCCGGCAGCATGTGTAACCGCTTTAGCGGTGAAGGCAAACTGTCTAATGGTGAACTGACCGCCAAAGGGCTGGCAATGACCCGTATGATGTGCGCTAACCCGCAGCTTAATGAACTCGATAACACCATTAGCGAAATGCTGAAAGAAGGTGCACAAGTGGATCTGACCGCGAACCAGTTAACGCTGGCGACCGCGAAACAGACATTAACTTATAAGCTGGCGGATTTAATGAATTAATAGCTGCCACAGCTCCCGGCGGCAAGTGACTGTTCGCTACAGCGTTTGCCGTTGGGTAATGCACACATCCCAATCGCCGTACCATCCAGTTGACGGGCAACAGAAAGCGAACCGCCGATCATTGCACAATTTGCTTCTCCACTACTGGACATCGACGCTTTTAAACCTGGCGCTACGTGCGCCGCAGTCGCCTGCTGAACAGGTTCACGACTACACGCCGACAACAATAAAGCGGCACACCCTACCCAAAACGCTGCTCGCATCTTTTCTTCCTCTGATCTTCAAGCCAAACGACACCGCCATAAATAATAGGCAGCACAGAGGGCGGCGTCGAGAGCTGTCCTGCGCGTTGCCCCGCATTTTTACTTTTTTATGGCTATTTTTTTGCCCTCTGTTTGATCAAAACATTCATTACGCTGATGTGGGGGACACAAAAGCGAAAATGCAGAAGAAAGCCATTTGCTAAAATTGAACGATTACTACTGGGCGCGCAGCAATTTCGTGCGCCCCTCATTTGCGCAATGTAAGGGTGTCATATGATTACTATTGACGGTAATGGCGCGGTTGCTTCGGTGGCGTTTCGCACCAGTGAAGTTATCGCCATCTACCCTATTACCCCCAGTTCCACGATGGCAGAACAGGCTGATGCATGGGCCGGAAACGGCTTGAAAAACGTTTGGGGAGACACACCACGCGTGGTTGAAATGCAGTCGGAAGCGGGTGCTATCGCTACCGTGCATGGTGCTTTGCAAACTGGTGCCCTCTCAACATCGTTTACGTCATCGCAGGGTTTGCTGCTGATGATCCCGACGCTGTACAAACTGGCAGGCGAACTCACACCGTTTGTCCTGCATGTTGCGGCACGTACCGTTGCGACACATGCACTCTCTATTTTTGGCGATCATTCCGACGTTATGGCGGTGCGCCAGACGGGTTGCGCGATGTTGTGTGCAGCAAACGTCCAGGAAGCGCAAGACTTTGCTCTCATTTCGCACATCGCGACGCTGAAAAGCCGCGTGCCATTTATTCATTTCTTTGATGGTTTCCGCACCTCTCACGAAATCAATAAAATTGTCCCGCTGGCCGATGACACGATTCTTGAACTGATGCCGCAGGCCGAAATTGATGCTCATCGCGCCCGGGCACTCAACCCGGAACATCCGGTGATCCGCGGTACGTCCGCCAATCCTGACACTTATTTCCAGTCTCGCGAAGCCACCAACCCATGGTACAACGCGGTCTATGACCATGTTGAACAGGCTATGAATGATTTCGCTGCCGCGACAGGTCGTCAGTATCATCCGTTTGAGTATTACGGGCATCCGCAAGCGGAACGGGTGATTATCCTGATGGGCTCTGCCATTGGCACCAGTGAAGAAGTGGTTGATGAATTGCTGACCCGTGGCGAAAAAGTCGGCGTGCTGAAAGTTCGCCTGTACCGCCCCTTCTCCGCCAAACACTTGCTGCAAGCTCTGCCGGGATCCGTGCGCAACGTGGCGGTACTGGACAGAACCAAAGAACCCGGTGCCCAGGCAGAACCGCTCTATCTGGATGTGATGACTGCACTGGCAGAAGCCTTTAATAATGGCGAGCGCGAAACCCTGCCCCGTGTCATTGGTGGGCGCTATGGTCTTTCATCCAAAGAATTTGGCCCGGACTGTGTACTGGCGGTATTTGCCGAGCTCAACGCGGCTAAACCGAAAGCGCGCTTTACGGTTGGTATTTACGATGATGTAACCAATCTGTCACTGCCGTTGCCGGAAAACACCCTACCAAACTCGGCGAAACTGGAAGCCTTGTTTTATGGCCTTGGTAGTGATGGCAGCGTTTCCGCGACCAAAAACAATATCAAGATTATCGGTAATTCCACGCCGTGGTACGCACAGGGCTATTTTGTTTACGATTCCAAAAAGGCGGGCGGCCTGACGGTTTCTCACCTTCGCGTGAGCGAACAGCCGATTCGTTCCGCTTATCTCATTTCCCAGGCTGATTTTGTTGGCTGCCACCAGTTGCAGTTTATCGATAAATATCAGATGGCTGAGCGTTTAAAACCTGGCGGCATTTTCCTGCTCAACACGCCGTACAGCGCAGCTGAAGTGTGGTCGCGCTTGCCGCAGGAAGTTCAGGCCGTGCTAAACCAGAAAAAAGCGCGCTTCTATGTGATTAACGCGGCGAAAATCGCCCGCGAATGTGGCCTGGCGGCCCGTATTAATACCGTCATGCAGATGGCTTTTTTCCATCTGACGCAGATTCTGCCTGGCGATAGCGCCCTCGCAGAATTGCAGGGTGCGATTGCCAAAAGTTACAGTAGCAAAGGCCAGGATCTGGTGGAACGCAACTGGCAGGCTCTGGCGCTGGCACGTGAATCCGTAGAAGAAGTTCCACTGCAGCCAGTTAATCCGCATAGCGCCAATCGACCGCCAGTGGTTTCCGATGCCGCTCCTGATTTCGTGAAAACCGTAACCGCTGCGATGCTCGCCGGGCTTGGCGACGCCCTCCCCGTTTCGGCACTGCCGCCAGACGGCACCTGGCCGATGGGCACCACGCGCTGGGAAAAACGCAATATCGCCGAAGAGATCCCCATCTGGAAAGAGGAACTCTGTACCCAATGTAACCACTGTGTCGCCGCTTGCCCACACTCAGCTATTCGCGCAAAAGTGGTACCGCCTGAAGCGATGGAAAACGCCCCTGCCAGCCTGCATTCGCTGGATGTGAAATCGCGTGATATGCGCGGGCAGAAATATGTCTTGCAGGTGGCTCCAGAAGATTGCACCGGTTGTAACCTGTGCGTCGAAGTTTGCCCGGCGAAAGACCGTCAGAATCCAGAGATTAAAGCCATCAATATGATGTCGCGCCTGGAACATGTCGAAGAAGAGAAAATCAATTACGATTTCTTCCTCAACCTGCCAGAAATCGACCGTAGCAAACTGGAACGTATTGATATTCGTACATCGCAGCTAATCACGCCGCTGTTTGAATATTCCGGTGCTTGCTCCGGTTGTGGCGAGACGCCGTATATTAAATTGCTGACTCAGCTCTATGGCGACCGGATGTTGATCGCTAATGCCACTGGCTGTTCTTCAATATACGGCGGTAACCTGCCTTCAACACCATATACCACCGATGCCAACGGTCGTGGACCGGCATGGGCGAACTCGCTGTTTGAAGATAACGCCGAATTTGGCCTTGGTTTCCGCCTGACGGTCGATCAACACCGTGTCCGCGTGCTGCGTCTGCTCGATCAATTTGCCGATAAAATCCCGACGGAATTACTGACTGCGTTGAAATCAGACGCCACGCCAGAGGTTCGTCGTGAACAGGTAGCAGCTTTACGCCAGCAACTCAACGATGTTGCCGAAGCACATGAACTGCTGCGTGACGCAGATGCACTGGTGGAAAAATCAATCTGGCTGATTGGTGGCGATGGCTGGGCTTACGATATCGGCTTTGGCGGTCTGGATCATGTATTGAGTTTGACGGAAAACGTCAACATTCTGGTGCTGGATACGCAATGCTATTCCAACACCGGAGGTCAGGCATCGAAAGCGACACCGCTGGGTGCAGTAACTAAGTTTGGCGAGCATGGCAAACGTAAAGCGCGTAAAGATCTTGGCGTCAGTATGATGATGTACGGTCATGTTTATGTGGCGCAGATTTCTCTCGGCGCGCAGCTGAACCAGACGGTGAAAGCGATTCAGGAAGCGGAAGCGTATCCGGGGCCATCGCTGATCATCGCTTATAGCCCGTGTGAAGAGCATGGTTACGATCTGGCACTCAGCCACGATCAGATGCGCCAACTCACTGCTACCGGCTTCTGGCCGTTATATCGCTTCGATCCTCGTCGTGCCGATGAAGGCAAACTGCCGCTGGCGCTGGATTCACGCCCGCCGTCAGAAGCACTTGAAGAAACGTTACTTCACGAGCAGCGTTTCCGTCGTCTGAATTCGCAGCAGCCAGAAGTGGCAGAACAGTTATGGAAAGATGCTGCAGCTGATTTGCAAAAACGCTATGACTTCCTGGCACAAATGGCCGGAAAAGCGGAAAAAAGCAACACCGATTAAATGCTCTGGATAAGGATTATCCAATTCAAAAAAAAAGCCCGGACGACTGTTCGGGCTTGTCTTCTTATGTGTTGGAAAATCAGTAGCAATGCAATGGCCCAACAGAAAATAAAATCTGTGACAATAAAGGCATATAACCCGCGCAGAATAACGTATAGAAAATTAAAAGTATAATTTTTATTTTGTATGTGTTATCTCCAATACATTCACCAGACTTATTATCATTTCAGAAGAATTATTTAATTAAGGTTTTACTTAAGGCGTAACAAATGATATTTATCGGCTAACTGAACTTCTCCTTTAGGATGTTTTCACTCCCCGAAATGGGGATGAAAGGCAAATAAAATAACTAAAGGATTTATTCAATGAAAAGCAAAGTACTGGCACTCTTAATTCCTGCCCTGCTCGCTGCAGGTGCTGCACATGCAGCCGAAGTTTATAATAAAGACGGCAACAAATTAGATCTGTATGGCAAAGTTGATGGCCTGCATTATTTTTCTGATAATTCAGCGAAAGATGGCGACCAGAGCTATGCTCGTCTGGGTTTTAAAGGCGAAACCCAAATTAACGATCAACTCACTGGCTACGGTCAATGGGAATACAATATTCAGGCAAACAACACCGAATCTTCAACAAACCAGTCATGGACCCGTCTGGCATTTGCCGGACTGAAATTTGCAGATTACGGTTCTTTCGATTACGGACGTAATTATGGCGTAATGTACGACATCGAAGGCTGGACTGATATGCTACCTGAATTTGGCGGTGACTCTTATACCAATGCAGACAACTTTATGACTGGTCGTGCCAATGGCGTCGCGACTTATCGTAATACTGATTTCTTCGGTCTGGTAAATGGTCTGAACTTCGCGGTGCAGTATCAAGGTAACAACGAAGGTGCCAGTAATGGTCAGGAAGGCACCAACAACGGACGTGATGTTCGCCATGAAAACGGTGACGGCTGGGGTCTTTCCACAACATATGATTTAGGCATGGGCTTTAGCGCTGGTGCGGCATACACCTCTTCTGACCGCACCAATGACCAGGTTAACCATACTGCGGCGGGTGGTGATAAAGCAGACGCGTGGACTGCTGGGCTAAAATACGATGCTAACAATATTTACCTGGCAACCATGTATTCAGAAACGCGTAATATGACCCCGTTTGGCGACAGCGATTATGCTGTTGCAAACAAAACCCAGAACTTTGAAGTCACTGCACAGTACCAGTTTGATTTTGGTCTGCGTCCGGCAGTCTCTTTCCTGATGTCTAAAGGCCGTGACCTGCACGCTGCCGGTGGTGCAGACAACCCAGCAGGTGTTGATGATAAAGATCTGGTTAAATACGCCGATGTTGGCGCGACTTACTATTTCAATAAAAACATGTCCACCTATGTTGACTATAAAATCAACCTGTTGGATGAAGATGACAGTTTCTACGCTGCCAACGGCATCTCTACCGATGATATTGTCGCTTTAGGTCTGGTTTATCAGTTCTAAATCCCCCTGCCCGCTGTTTTGGCGGGCTTTTTCTGCTTATTCTTCCTCCTTTGATCTAAATTAAAAATGTGAACTCCGTCATTACACAAAAAGTGTCATCTGGCGTTACACTTTATGCGGATACTAAAACAGGAGGTTTTATGAACAGAACGATTCTTGTCCCTATCGATATTTCCGATTCAGAATTAACTCAACGCGTGATTAGCCACGTTGAGGCAGAGGCAAAGATTGATGATGCAGAGGTTCATTTCCTGACGGTAATACCTTCGCTGCCCTACTATGCCTCTCTGGGTTTAGCGTATTCCGCAGAATTACCGGCAATGGATGACCTGAAAGCGGAAGCCAAATCGCAACTGGAAGAGATCATTAAAAAATTTAAACTGCCAACCGACAGAGTGCATGTCCATGTTGAGGAAGGCTCGCCCAAAGACCGCATTCTGGAATTGGCGAAGAAGATCCCCGCTCATATGATCATCATTGCTTCCCATCGACCGGATATCACCACTTATCTGCTCGGTTCTAACGCCGCAGCTGTAGTGCGTCACGCAGAGTGCTCCGTGCTGGTTGTGCGCTGACACTAACGCCCGCACATTGCTGCGGGCTTTTTGATTCATTTCGCAAATGTGCTGACATTTTCCCCTCTAATCATTACAATTTAAATTTATGAATTATGCATTGATAATCGCTATTATAATATCGTTCCCCTGTGCATTATTATCAGTTTTTCTGGTATTAAAAGGCTGGGCACTAATAGGAGATGCAATGAGCCACGCAATGTTTCCTGGCATAGTTATAGTCTGGATTATAGGTATGCCGCTGGGAATTGGTGCATTTATTGTAGGACTGTCTTGTGCAATTGCAACTGGCTATCTGAAAGATAATAGCATCATAAAGAAAGATACCATTATAGGTATCGTTTTTTCAGGAATTTTTGTCTTGACTATCAACAGGCACAAGTCAGCGGATTACAGATATCATTATTACATTACGGTTTACTCTGCATGGTATCGCCTACCATTTTTGCCACATTAAAAGCAGTCGAAATTATTCTGTCTATATACTATTAATAGCTCCAGGGTCTATTGCTGTCCTCATCACGCATCGCTTTCATAAGGCATTACTTATCGCCGTAACGATATCAATAACAATATCAGGCGTATGGTTATTATATTTTCTCGACAGAGCCCCTGCGCCGACAATCGTCCTCTTATTTGCTGTAGCATTTCTTTTCGCGCTTATAATAATCAATTTTCGGAAACAATAATCTCAACAGTAGAATAAAGAGGCAAATCAATCATTACATATATAAGATGATGCTAATATTGCACCGCCTTTAAATTGAACTTTATCCTTTCACCCTTACACAATTTAAGGAATGCAGATGACTATTTTATCAGCACCCAGCCTTTTTCCTGGTAATCGAAAACTTGAAAATCATTAACTCTAAGAAATTCTGCCAAATCGTTGAAATTACTTTAAATTAGACTCGAACAAATCAACCCCTGATGGGGCTTTTACTTATCCATTTAATCGGGTATATATCGACCTCCATCTGCCCGCCTCAGATTCGTACCTGGTGGAGGTCTTTTTTCGTTACCTCTTTCCCCCTTTAGTTCAGTATAAAATCATCAAACTAATGCTGTTCACACTATTTACCTCCAGCATTCTATATAAATAATAGAAATAAAAACCCCAATACATAGTGCATTGGCATGACCAAACATCAATGCCATTATACTCGCCTCTGTTAAATACTCGCTAGTTAATATGATAGGCACGCATGATATAACAATCCATATGCTAATACATAAATACATCAGTATTTTTCTCATAGTCAGTCCCTGTGATTAACAATCAAGGCATAGTTAAGCATATTTCACATTCAAACGTAAACATTATTAATAACATTATATCAATCGAACTGACATCACGATTCAAGCCCTCTTCAAACTGAAGGTTAGAGCAGCGTAGAACATTTCAAAACAATACACTAAAAAAATACCTGAACAAAAAACTTAATTCTTTTTTATTGTGAACTTTAGTGATTTTGTCATGCAACTCTTTATTACATTTAGGCCTGTATTATTTCATGGCAACGCAGATACAGGACCATTTCTTGTGCTATGGATAAGTAATAAGCTAGTTACATCTTATTAAGAGAACCATTTTCACATATCAAAATATCATCACCACCCACAATGAATTAAGTATTTTTCTTATTCTTTAGATTAGATACGTGATGAATCCCTAACTCCATTCGGGTGTCATGGCTCTTTCATTTGAAATATATTCATATCCAATGTAATATTTCCATGCGCAAATATAATCACCAACCATACCCATCATTTATTACAGAGAATTATTTTATTCACCGAAAGGTTTCACAAAACATCCCCTGATAGAAAACTAAAAAACACTGCATAATATCGCTATTCTGGCACTTGCGAAAAATTATATTCTGCACCTGTTGTAGCGTTCTATTTCTCTGCCTGGCAACGAATGCACAATGTCCGCCACAGTTTCTGTTCTAATTTCTTCCTGTGTTACCGCATCCTGTACGGGTAGCGCAACACCAGCATGCTAAGCAAGGCTTTCCCATCAGATTTCACTACGACTATTTGGCAGCGAGATGGAATGCAGCAGTAAAACGTGCTGGTATTCGCCGCCGTAATCCGTACCATACGCGACATACTTTTGCCTGCTGGCTGTTGACGGCAGGAGCGAACCCGGCATTTATAGCCAGCCAGATGGGGCATGAAACTGCGCAGATGGTGTATGAAATTTACGGTATGTGGATTGATGACATGAACGACGAACAGGTAGCCATGTTGAATGCGCGGTTATCGTAGTTGCAAAGTTTGCCCTCAATATGCCCCATTTAGTACCAGAGAACTGAAATAATGCAAGAAAATCAACAAATTACAAAGAAAGAACAATACAACCTGAACAAATTACAAAAACGTCTGCGTCGTAACGTGGGCGAAGCCATTGCTGACTTCAATATGATTGAAGAAGGCGATCGCATCATGGTTTGCCTCTCCGGGGGTAAAGACAGCTATACCATGCTGGAGATTCTGCGCAATTTGCAGCAAAGCGCGCCAATCAATTTTTCGCTGGTGGCTGTTAACCTCGATCAAAAGCAACCGGGCTTCCCGGAACACGTTCTGCCCGAGTATCTTGAAACGCTGGGCGTTGAGTACAAGATTGTTGAAGAGAACACTTACGGTATCGTGAAAGAGAAGATTCCGGAGGGCAAAACCACTTGCTCACTGTGTTCTCGTCTTCGTCGCGGTATCCTTTATCGCACCGCAACGGAACTGGGGGCGACGAAGATCGCGCTGGGTCACCATCGTGACGATATCCTGCAAACGCTGTTCTTAAATATGTTCTACGGTGGCAAGATGAAAGGTATGCCTCCGAAACTGATGAGCGATGATGGCAAACATATCGTGATTCGTCCGCTGGCCTACTGCCGCGAGAAAGATATTCAGCGCTTTGCCGATGCAAAAGCGTTCCCGATTATTCCGTGCAACCTGTGCGGTTCACAGCCTAACCTGCAACGTCAGGTAATTGCTGACATGTTGCGTGACTGGGATAAACGTTATCCGGGGCGTATCGAGACGATGTTCAGCGCAATGCAGAATGTGGTGCCGTCGCATCTGTGCGATACCAACCTGTTCGATTTCAAAGGCATTACCCACGGTTCTGAAGTGGTTAACGGGGGGGATCTGGCGTTTGATCGCGAAGAGATCCCACTACAACCAGCGGGCTGGCAGCCAGAAGAAGATGAAAATCAGTTGGATGAGTTACGGCTGAATGTGGTTGAAGTGAAATAACCAGGATAGCGCCCGATACGCAAGCGTATCGGGCTACTCTTATGGAAGCCGATAAGACGCGGCCAGCGTCGCATCCGGCAATGCCGAAGAAGATGTTTACTCTTGCACCCTGCAATTCAACATTTCATTATTTTAATAACCGCACCCGGCACGTTTTTCCTTTAATCTTCCCGCCCTGTAGCTGTTTCCATGCTTTATGAGCAACAGCCTGACGCACCGCGACATAAACATGCGCCGGATGCACGGCGATTTTGCCAATATCTGCGCCATCAAGCCCGATGTCTCCTGTCAGCGCACCTAATACATCACCCGGGCGCATTTTGGCTTTTTTCCCGCCATCGATACACAACGTTGCCATTTCTGCTTTCAGCGGCACAATGGAACTATTTGCTGGCGGCGTTTGCCAGTTAAGTTTTATCTGCAACATGTCAGAAATGATATTGGCCCGCTGTGCTTCTTCCGGGGCACAGAAACTGATCGCCAGACCGCTATTTCCTGCACGAGCTGTACGACCGATGCGATGTACATGAACTTCAGGGTCCCACGCCAGCTCAAAGTTCACCACCAGCTCAAGCGATTTTATATCCAGACCACGCGCAGCAACATCAGTCGCGACCAGTACACGGGCGCTACCGTTAGCAAAACGTACCAGGGTCTGATCGCGATCGCGTTGCTCCAGATCGCCGTGTAACGACAATGCACTTTGCCCTACTTCATTCAGCGCGTCGCAGACAGACTGGCAATCTTTTTTGGTATTGCAAAACACCACGCAAGAGGATGGCTGATGCAAGCTTAATAACCGTTGCAACAGAGGAATTTTGCCTTTGCTGGATGTCTCATAAAATTGTTGTTCAATAGGTGGCAGAGCATCTGTTGAGTCAATTTCAATCGCTAAAGGATCGCGCTGCACTCTTCCGCTGATTGCGGCGATGGCTTCCGGCCAGGTTGCCGAAAACAGAAGCGTCTGCCGAGATGCTGGCGCAAAACGGATGACATCATCAATGGCGTCGCTAAATCCCATATCCAGCATGCGGTCGGCCTCATCCATCACCAGCGTATTCAACGCATCCAGTGATACCGTGCCTTTTTGCAGGTGATCCAGCAAACGGCCCGGCGTTGCCACGATAATATGCGGCGCATGTTGCAACGAATCACGCTGCATACCGAACGGTTGACCACCGCACAACGTCAAAATTTTGGTATTTGGCAGAAAACGCGCCAGCCGACGCAATTCACCTGCCACCTGATCCGCCAGTTCACGCGTAGGACACAGCACTAAAGCCTGGGTTTGAAATAGCGACGCATCAATTTGCTGTAACAAGCCGAGGCCAAAAGCCGCCGTTTTGCCGCTGCCGGTTTTCGCCTGCACGCGAACATCTTTTCCGGCAAGGATCGCCGGAAGCGCGGCGGCCTGCACCGGCGTCATGGTTAAATAACCCAACTCATTAAGGTTTGTGAGTTGGGCGGGAGGCAAAACATTCAGGGTAGAAAAAGCGGTCACAATCTATTCTCGTGGTCATCGACGCAAAGTCAGCAGGCGCGTATCCTCGCAGATCTACGCTCACGATGCGACAATTTAATCGGTTCTTCATCGGGTGGTGGGTCAGGCATGGGTTGCGGGCGAGGGATCGGATCGGGCACGGGAACAGGATCGCCAGGAATCGGTTCAGGGACAGGAATTTGCAAATAAATAAGTGTCGTCATATTTCCCTCCGGTCATTGGGTGGACTCTTAAAGGGTAGACGCTGATAAATAACAGGCAAAAAAAAGCCGACTCATCAAAGTCGGCGTCGTACGAATCAATTGTGCTATGCAGTAATTCAAAAAAGGAAGTAAGACAATATGGAGCGCAACGCCCATCGCTTGACGTTGCATTCACCTGCAAGAGAGATATTGCCCTGAATGGGTAGAGAGTTTATTGACTTCGCTCAAACTTTACGGCGTTTTTGTATACAGACAGCCGGGAAAATTGCTTTTGTTACAACCATTTACTACGATGCAACCATAAAGCAACACCACCAATAAGAACAACTAACAGAATACAAAAAATTGAAAATCCGAATTGCCATCCACCGCCAGGGATCCCACCAAGGTTGACGCCAAATAACCCTGTCAGAAACGTACTGGGTAAAAAGACCATTGCCATCAACGACATTGTATAGGTACGACGAGCTAAATTTTCTTGCATCACCTGAGCGATTTCATCCGCCATCACGCCAGTCCGTGCTATACAGGCGTCGATTTCGTCAAGACCGCGCCCAAGGCGATCGGCAATATCCTGCATCCGACGGCGTTGGTCATCGCTCATCCACGGCAAACGTTCACTGGCAAGACGAGCATAAACATCACGTTGCGGTGCCATATAGCGACGCATCACAATTAATTGTTTGCGCAGCAGAGCCAGGAATCCACGCGGTGGAATTTGCTGATCAAGAAGATTATCTTCGAGGTCGATAATTTTATCGTGCAGCTGCTCGATAAATTCGCTGGAATGATCGGTCAACGCATCGCACACATCAACCAGCCACCCCCCGCAATCGGTCGGACCAGTGCCCTCTTCAAGATCGCTCACCACATCGTCCAGCGCCAGCACTTTGCGTTGTCGGGTCGAAACAATTAACCGCCCGTCCATATATACACGCATAGCGACCAGTTGATCGGGGCGTTCATCGGTGCTGCCGTTTATACAGCGCAATGTAATCAGCGTGCCTTCACCGAGACGGCTGACTCGGGGCCGTGTGCTCTCGCCCGCCAGCGCATCACGTACGTTATTGGGAAGCAGCGGTGTTGTCGCCAGCCATTGGGCGCTATCATGGTGTACATAATTAAGGTGGAGCCAGCAGGGATGCGCTTCATCAATCACATCTGTATTTTCCAGCGGTTTAACGCCGCCTCTACCATCCAGCATCCATGCAAATACTGCATCCGGGACATTAACGTCCGCTCCCTTAATCGCTTCCACAGTGCCTCCATCATCAACGCATTATTTTGTAGTCTAGCCTTCTGGCCCTGTTACGCAACATCTCATCACCCCATTACCCTGAAATGATTAATAAAATTCTGTCTAAATTGAATACAAAAAGCAAAATGCTTTTCCGTATACAAACCGTGTGAAGTGTTAAATAGCGTCTATCATTATCAGAATTATCTGATCATATGACGTGGCTTTTTTGCGATCGGATAGCAACAAAAATTGATAAAAATAATGGGATCTCAATGATTACGCACAACTTCAATACCCTGGACTTACTCACCAGTCCTGTCTGGATCGTTTCGCCCTTTGAGGAACAGTTAATTTATGCCAACAGCGCGGCGCGACTGTTGATGCAAGACCTCACGTTTAGTCAGCTACGAACCGGTCCCTATTCCGTCTCCTCACAAAAAGAACTGCCGAAATACCTCTCCGATCTGCAAAATCAACACGATATTATCGAAATCCTCACCGTTCAGCGCAATGAAGAGGAAACAGCATTGAGCTGTCGACTTGTTTTGCGAAAGCTGACAGAAGCAGAACCGGTGATTATTTTCGAAGGTATCGAAGCGCCGGCAACGCTGGGTTTAAAAGCCAGTCGCTCAACAAATTATCAGCGCAAAAAACAAGGTTTTTATGCGCGCTTTTTTCTGACTAACTCTGCGCCAATGTTGTTGATTGACCCCTCACGAGATGGCCAAATCGTTGATGCTAACCTCGCCGCTCTCAATTTCTATGGTTATAACCATGAAACGATGTGCCAGAAACATACCTGGGAAATAAATATGCTCGGGCGTCGCGTCATGCCTATCATGCATGAAATCTCGCATTTACCCGGTGGTCATAAACCTTTGAATTTTGTTCATAAACTGGCGGATGGTTCGACTCGTCATGTGCAGACCTATGCCGGGCCGATTGAAATTTATGGCGACAAGCTCATGTTATGTATTGTGCATGATATTACTGAGCAAAAACGGCTGGAGGAGCAGCTGGAACATGCTGCCCACCATGATGCGATGACAGGATTACTGAATCGGCGACAGTTTTATCACATTACCGAGCCAGGCCAAATGCAGCACCTCGCCATCGCTCAGGATTACAGCTTGTTGCTCATCGACACCGATCGTTTTAAACACATTAACGATCTCTATGGGCATTCTAAAGGTGATGAGGTGTTATGCGCCCTTGCCCGCACTCTCGAAAGCTGCGCTCGCAAAGGCGATTTGGTGTTTCGTTGGGGAGGCGAAGAGTTTGTCTTATTGCTACCAAGAACCCCACTGGATACCGCGCTTTCGCTGGCTGAAACTATCCGCGTAAGCGTGGCAAAAGTGAGTATTTCGGGCTTACCACGCTTTACTGTCAGCATTGGTGTGGCGCATCACGAAGGAAATGAAAGCATCGATGAACTGTTTAAACGCGTTGATGATGCTTTGTATCGAGCGAAAAATGATGGACGCAACCGCGTGCTGGCGGCATAAGCCACGGATGCGTCTCGTGATCAACGACTGCGCTTAGCGTGGCGCTCCCAGTTTTCTTGCTTCGCCTGCGCTGTTTTACGTAGTGCGACGTAACACGCCCCGCTGCCGCCATGATGCGGTAGCGCAGTGCAATATGCCTGAACATCATCAAATTCGGTCAGCCAGCGCGCCACATAGCTGCGGACAATATTGGCATGCGATTTATCATCCCGTCCTTTGCCATGAATAATCAGCACGTTACGCAAATCATCCGCCAGGGCTTGTTGAATGAAACTGAACATCATTTTGCGGCACTCTTCCACCGGCTGGCGCAAAAGATTCAGGCTCGCCTGTTGCGGATATTTACCACTGCGCAGCTTATCCAGCACCCCATGTTGCAAACCTTCCCGCCGAAACTCCAGCGGCTGACTTAGCGGGATGATGTCGAGAAATCCAGTGGTGAGGAAATTATCAAGTTGCAGCGTGTCGATACGCTGCGGCGCACGTTGGTTACGCGTTGGATGCCAGTGGACATCTGTAGCACGTTTCAGCGGCTGGACATCTTCCATGGCGTCAAGAAACAGCGATTTGTCGTCAAGGTTCATGTAACCTCCTATGCACCTTCACACGTCGTGATTCAGACGGGTTAATTGTTCATACTTACTGCATCGTTCCCTTCACAGATTGAAACAATACTCTACTTCATACCTGTGAGTATCTGCGCAGGCGGAGCATTTTATACTAGCCTGTTAGCAGTATCGAACAGTTTAGCCCGAGTTTAATTCAGCACAGGCTCCGATCAGGATGATTTATCCATAGCAGGAACCAACAAAAATGCGATAAATAACAGACCACTGATTAGCAGAAAGGTATCCGAAAATGCTATAGTTTGCGCCTCCCTCAGCATCAATTGACTCAATAATTTGGTTGAAGCCAGTATTTCCGATGTCTGGTCACTTCCACTGCGATTAAAAAACAAAGCACTTCTGGAAATGAAGTCATTCACCGTATGGGGAACAGAAACCATTTTTTCACCCATTCTCGAAAAATGAAAATTAGCTCGATTATTGAGAATAGAGCCACACAGAGCAATACCAATCGCGCCCCCAAGATTACGTGTTAAATTAAATACACCAGAGGCTAACTTCAGCCGTTCTTTTGGAATTCCCCCCAGCGTTAATGTTACGATGGGGGCCATCGCAAACTGCTGCGAAATCCCTCTAATTGCCTGTGGAAACAGTAACTCCTGCCATCCCCATTCGTGGGTTATAGGGGTAAAAAGATACATTGAAAACACAAATCCACCCAGCCCCGCCATCAACAGCCATCGCAGATTTATTTTTTTACTTAACCAGAAGTAAAAGGGAACAGAAAATAACTGGAAAATACCTGTTGTGCAAACGGCAAAACCTATCTCTTCGGCATTTAATCCGCGAACCTGCCCCAAAAACACAGGTATTAAATATACAGTAGAGAATATTCCAACCCCTCCAGAAAAAGAAAAGAAACATCCCAGTGTGAAATTTTTATCCTTAAAAGCATGAAGATCCATTATCGGATTGGATATTTTAAGTGTACGCGCAGCAAATAAAATAAAACTTACCAATGCCAGAACTGATGTCAGCAAAATAGTATTATCATCCAGCCATCCCCAGCGCGCTCCTTCTTCAAGGGTATATTCCAGACATCCCAGTGTCATGGCCAACAGGATAATACTCGGATAATCAGCAACTTTCAGTAAAGAGAGATCAGGTTTATCAAAATTAACCAGAAAAGGAATACTCAAAACTAAATATATGCCCGGTAATATATTGATATAAAATAGCCATCGCCAGTCGAGGTTATCAGTGATCCAGCCCCCCAGAGTTGGCCCTAGCGTCGGTGACAGTGAGGCCAGCGCACTGACTACCGCAGCAGCCAACCCCAACTCTTTACCCTGGTAATAAATAAACGCCGTCGTGAAAACTAAAGGGATCATGGATGCGCCAGCAACTCCCTGTAAAGCACGAAAAAAAATCATGATCTGAATATTCCATGCAAGTCCACAAGCGATACTCATTAAAGTAAATATTCCCGCGGATAGAGTAAAAAGCCAACGAGTGGAAAATACCCGTGACAGCCACCCAGAGAGCGGAATAACAATAATCTCGGCAATTAAATAGCTGGTCTGAAGCCAGGCCATTTCGTCTTTACCTGCGGACAGACCACCACCTATTTCATTTAGGGATGACGATACAATTTGAATATCAAGCTGAGCAATAAATAATCCAATACACATACTGGCGAAAGCAATATGTTTACGCATAGACATCATCTCTCATCAACACTGACGGTGACGGACAGTCCCGGGCGAAGAAGTTGCTTTAATTCCTTTGCGTCGTCAAATGCAATCCGTACCGGGACACGCTGAACAATTTTGGTGAAATTGCCAGTGGCATTTTCTATCGGAATCAAGCTGAAACTGGCTCCTGTCGCTGGGGAAAGGCTTTCAATGTGACCGTGAAACACTTCCCCTTTGAGAATATCAGCACGGATCTCAGCCTTCATTCCTGGCTTCATTCCCGCTATTTGGTTTTCTTTATAATTTGCATCAACCCACAACTCACTGACTGGTACTAGTGAAACTAACGATGTGCCGCCTTCCACCCAACTGCCTGTATGGGCGCTGCGGTTTGCGACAATGCCATCAATCGGCGCACGAACAAGGGTATATTCCAGATCCAGTAGTGCCTGAGTCAAAGCGGCCTGAACTTCTTCGATACTTGCACGTACGTTTTCTTCCTGAGCAGATAAAACTGCCAGCCGTTGCTTCTCCACCAGGAAATCGTTCGCGGCTTTGCGCTCCTTTGCTGCGACCTGCTGGTAGTCAAACCTGGCGTTATCAATAATTTGTTGCGATATTGCCGCTGATTGTGCGAGTTTTTCATAACGTTCAGTATCTCGCAGGCGCTTTTGCTCCTCATGTTTTACTGCCTGCCATGTTTCACTGGCACTTTGAATTATCGACTGCTGCATCGCAATAGTGGCTTGAATGCTTTCGAGATTGGCTTTGCTACTTTTTATTTTTGCCTCAAGCCTGGCGACATTTGCACGATAATCCCGATCATCGAGACGCAGGATAATATCGCCTTTTTTTACACTCTGATTATCGCGCACCTCTATAGCAGAAATATAACCAGAAACTTTACTTGCCACCGTGGTGATATTACCACCAATGTAAGCATCATCCGTCGTCTGTATAAATCTTCCTTTGCTTACCCACCAGATAAAAAAGACAACGCCAGCCAAAAGAATACCGATCGCTACCACCCCAATAAGCTGTTTTTTAGAAATTATCATCACTTTTTACACCGTATATATCCGGAAACTTGCATACGTCATATTTAAAATTTAACATGGCTTATTTGATGATTTCTGACAAAATACCTACTGTAAATGACAATCACACTGCAACCCAAAGCATCACCAGGGCATCACATTATCGGACTGGATTCGGAACATCTGAATGGAGGCACAGTTCCCTGGCATAAACATCTCTATGCCCAGTTGCTTTACCCGACTGAAGGAGTCGTTCGTGTATGGGCTGGAGAAAGCGTCTGGCTAGTGCATGCCAGCAGCGCGCTTTGGCTGCCCCCACAAATGCCGCATAAGTTTGTTGCGACAGGCAACGTACTTTTAAAAACCGTACTGGTTTCAGAAGCGGAAAGTGAAACGCTGGGAAAAGTTTGCTTCATGACGGGTATTTCACCCCTGTTAAGGGAATTACTAATTGCAATTAACCAACTTCCACCGTCGCAAAGTACCACAGATAAACAACAGTTACGTTTTTCAGCCCTCGAGACACTGATACTTCAGGAAATAAAAATGGGGGTGAAAATGTCACTTGAACTCCCTTGGCCAAATGATGAGCGGCTACAGCAGCTTTGTGAGAATTTGCTAAACAACCAAGGGTATCTGCCAACACTGGATAATCTAGCGGATAAAATTAACGTCAGTAGCCGTACACTCATGCGCTTATTTGTTAAAGAGACGGGATTAACATTTCGCCACTGGGTTCAGCAAATGCACGTTATTTCTGCAGTGACGCTTCTTGATGATGGATATTCGTTGACCAAAATTGCCCATCGTCTGGGCTATGCCTCAGCTGAATCGTTCGGCAATATGTTTAAGCGTCGAACGGGCTACTCGCCCGGTAAATTTACTCGTCGATTAACGATGCATGATTATGCAATCACAAGACAAATGATTTAACTTATATTTTCGTGAAATCTGTCACTGAAGAAAATTGGCAACGGATGGGTAAAACCGTTATAACACTGTCACCGGTCACCAGGACCCCAGGCCGGATTTAAGACGAGGATGCACTGCTGTGTGTACTGTAGAGTCTGGCGGATGTCGACAGGCTCTATTTTTTTATTCATTTTTTAGCCCTGTAAATAACCACATTCTCGCCGGGATTGGGGAATGAGTGACGAGATCAGTGGTGTCTGGCGGCTATCACGCCACAGATCAAATAACAGATAGCCTACGGTAAAATTTCGCTGACTGGAATTATCCCACCCTCGATCCATGTGATGGCTTGCCCTCATTTCTTCAGGCAGAAAAATCAAAAAATCGCTTTATACTATCAGACTGCGACAAACCAGACGCGAAACTGGGTACTTACTATTCGTTAGTCTTACCCTATCCACTTATCTTTTTGGTGGTATGGCTGCTGATGTTGCTGGCGTGGTATCTTGTTGGCTTGCCGATAGGTCCGGGTATTTACCCACGATTGTCTTAAGAGAGAACGGATGCTGAGATTACTTGAAGAAAAAATTGCCACGCCACTGGGTCCACTGTGGGTGATTTGCGATGAGCAATTTCGCCTGCGGGCGGTTGAATGGGAAGAGTACAGCGAACGCATGGTGCAGCTGCTGGACATCCATTATCGCAAAGAAAGCTATGAGCGCATTTCTGCCACCAACCCAGGTGGTTTAAGCGACAAGCTGCGTGAATATTTTGCCGGTAATCTTAGCATTATTGATACGCTTCCCACTGCCACGGGGGGGACGGCATTTCAGCGCGAAGTCTGGAAAACACTGCGCACTATCCCCTGCGGGCAGGTAATGCATTATGGCCAACTGGCTGAACAATTAGGCCGCCCTGGCGCGGCGCGTGCCGTTGGTGCGGCAAACGGATCGAATCCCATCAGCATCGTCGTACCTTGCCATCGGGTTATTGGCCGAAACGGCACCATGACCGGATATGCAGGCGGAGTTCAGCGAAAAGAGTGGTTATTGCGCCACGAAGGTTATCTTTTGCTGTAAACATTAAACAATTTGTGCCAGCTTGTTCACACTTTTATGTAAAGTCACCCTTAACAACTTAAGGGTTTTCAAATAGATAGACATATATTTACATCTAATATCGGAATTCTCTGCTGTTAAGGTTTGCTTAGACTTACTTGCTCCCTAAAAAGATGTTAAAATTGACAAATATCAATTACGGCTTGAGCAGACCTATGATCCCGGAAAAGCGAATTATACGGCGCATTCAGTCTGGCGGTTGTGCTATCCATTGCCAGGATTGCAGCATCAGCCAGCTTTGCATCCCGTTCACACTCAACGAACATGAGCTTGATCAGCTTGATAATATCATTGAGCGGAAGAAGCCTATTCAGAAAGGCCAGACGCTGTTTAAGGCTGGAGATGAACTTAAATCGCTTTATGCCATCCGCTCCGGTACGATTAAAAGTTATACCATCACTGAGCAAGGCGACGAGCAAATCACTGGTTTCCATTTAGCAGGCGATCTGGTGGGATTTGATGCCATCGGCAGCGGTCATCACCCGAGTTTCGCGCAGGCGCTGGAAACCTCGATGGTATGTGAAATCCCGTTCGAAACGCTGGACGATTTGTCTGGTAAAATGCCGAATCTGCGTCAGCAGATGATGCGTCTGATGAGCGGTGAAATCAAAGGCGATCAGGACATGATCCTGCTGTTGTCGAAGAAAAATGCCGAGGAACGTCTGGCTGCATTCATCTACAACCTGTCCCGTCGTTTTGCCCAACGCGGCTTCTCCCCTCGTGAATTCCGCCTGACGATGACTCGTGGCGATATCGGTAACTATCTGGGGCTGACGGTAGAAACCATCAGCCGTCTGCTGGGTCGCTTCCAGAAAAGCGGCATGCTGGCAGTCAAAGGTAAATACATCACCATCGAAAATAACGATGCGCTGGCCCAGCTTGCTGGTCATACGCGTAACGTTGCCTGATTCTTCCGCATAACTCACTATCCTTCTGTCATATCATTAAATTTTTCTGATTTATTGATCTGACAGAAGGTTCATCACTGTTTCATTCACCAGATATGGGTTAATCTTTTAATTACAAACTGCGTTGACAGTTGTTGTAAGGAGACCCTGTATGGCTATGTATCAGAACATGCTCGTTGTTATCGATCCTAACCAGGACGACCAACCAGCATTGCGGCGAGCTGTTTATTTACATCAACGGATTGGTGGCAAAATTAAAGCCTTTTTGCCGATCTATGACTTCTCATACGAAATGACCACCCTGCTCTCTCCGGACGAACGTACCGCTATGCGTCAGGGCGTCATCAGCCAGCGTACAGCCTGGATCCACGAGCAGGCAAAATATTATCTCAATGCTGGCGTTCCCATTGAAATTAAAGTGGTCTGGCATAACCGTCCTTTCGAAGCCATCATTCAGGAAGTGATCAGCGGCGGGCACGATTTGGTGCTAAAAATGGCGCACCAACATGACCGTCTGGAAGCGGTGATTTTTACGCCAACGGACTGGCATCTGTTACGCAAATGCCCAAGCCCCGTGTGGATGGTGAAAGACCAGCCGTGGCCGGAAGGGGGTAAGGCGCTGGTGGCGGTGAATCTCGCCAGTGAAGAGCCGTACCATAATGCGCTCAATGAAAAACTGGTCAAAGAGACGATCGAACTGGCAGAACAAGTCAACCATACCGAAGTTCATCTGGTTGGCGCTTATCCGGTAACGCCAATTAATATCGCGATTGAACTGCCGGAATTTGACCCGAGCGTTTATAACGATGCCATTCGTGGGCAACATTTGCTGGCAATGAAAGCTCTGCGACAGAAATTCGGCATTAATGAAAACATGACGCACGTAGAAAAAGGTCTGCCAGAAGAGGTGATTCCTGATTTGGCGGAGCATTTACAGGCGGGGATTGTGGTTCTGGGCACGGTCGGACGCACCGGTATTTCAGCAGCATTCCTCGGCAACACGGCGGAACAGGTGATTGATCATCTTCGCTGCGACCTGCTGGTCATTAAACCTGACCAGTATCAGACACCCGTTGAACTGGATGACGAAGAAGACGATTAACGACTCTTCAATAACTGACAAGGCCCGAGTTATCGGGCCTATTTTTTACTTACTGCTCTTCGCCGCCAAGGAAATAAATTCCCAACGGGATTGCCAGCAACACAGTAAAGACCAGGCTATAAACAAAAATCATCGATGACTGAATCACATACATTGATGTCGTCCACTCAGACAGCGGAATATTGTACTGTTCTATAACGCCGCCGATGGTCGCGCGAGTCACAACCGACGCCGCAATAATGAAAACCGCCAACAAACCAAAGAGAAATTTCTTCCCTTTCGCTGACTTCAGTTTCGCCATAATCATGATGTAATCCTTGTGCAGACAAATTTTTTGTTACCTAAACGTAACAATACCATGACATTTCACCGTTGTCTGCTCTGAAAACCTCACCTCTTAGCTGGATTTACAATCAACGCATTGATTAGTTAGCTAATGTTGCTAATTCCTTCCCTGACTATTGATGATCTGAATGAATTGTCGCGGTAAAATAGTCCCGCCAGGGGTTTCCGGCATGACGACAATTATCTGGAGGAGCCTGATAAAACAATGATCGCTGAACTGTTTACAAATAATGCGCTTAATCTGGTCATTATTTTCGGTAGCTGCGCAGCATTGATTCTGATGAGCTTTTGGTTTCGCCGTGGAAATCGTAAAAGAAAAGGATTTTTATTCCATGCGGTGCAATTTTTAATCTACACCATAATTATTAGTGCTGTTGGTAGCATCATTAACTATGTTATAGAAAACTATAAACTCAAATTTATCACCCCAGGCGTTATCGATTTTATCTGTACGTCCCTGATTGCGGTTATTCTGACGATTAAGCTATTTCTGCTGATTAATCAGTTTGAAAAACAGCAGATTAAAAAAGGTCGCGATATCACCAGTGCGCGGATCATGTCGCGCATTATCAAAATCACCATTATTGTGGTGCTTGTTCTGCTTTATGGCGAACATTTCGGCATGAGCCTTTCTGGCTTGTTGACCTTTGGTGGTATTGGTGGTCTGGCTGTCGGTATGGCCGGTAAAGATATTCTGAGTAACTTCTTTTCCGGGATTATGCTCTATTTCGACCGTCCTTTCAGTATTGGCGACTGGATCCGTTCACCGGACAGAAATATCGAAGGTACAGTAGCGGAAATTGGCTGGCGAATTACCAAAATTAAGACCTTTGATAATCGTCCATTGTACGTACCGAACTCGCTGTTTTCGTCGATCAGCGTAGAAAATCCTGGACGAATGACCAACCGGCGCATTACCACGACCATTGGTTTACGTTATGAGGATGCGGCAAAAGTGGGCGTTATTGTCGAAGCCGTACGTGAGATGCTGAAAAATCACCCGGCCATCGACCAGCGACAAACCTTACTGGTTTATTTCAACCAGTTTGCTGATTCGTCATTAAATATTATGGTTTATTGCTTTACCAAAACCACGGTATGGGCTGAATGGCTTGCTGCACAGCAAGACGTTTATTTGAAGATTATCGATATTGTACAGTCACACGGCGCGGACTTTGCCTTCCCCAGCCAGACGCTGTATATGGATAACATTACACCGGCGGACCAGGGTCGCTAAATCAGACATCACTGGCGTTATCCACAAGGGTAACGCCAGTTCTCATCACATCAATGCTTCACAATATACATAGTCCGACTGTACGCCACATCTTCAGGGTTGTTAATGGGATAACCTTTCAGCCACGGCTTGATTAATCGTCCATTGGTATATTGATAAATTGGTGCAATCGGTGCTTGCTCCATGAGGATTTTTTCTGCCGCGTTGTAATCGGCATTACGCGCTTTAACGGTATTTTCCGTCGATGCCTGGGCCAGAACTTTGTCATATGCCGGATTGTTAAAGCGTGAAATATTCCCGGAATGCGTTGACGTTAATAATGTCAGGAAAGTGGAGGGTTCATTATAATCCCCTACCCACGAGGCGCGGATAACATCAAAATTGCCGGTATTACGGCTATCGATATAGGTTTTCCATTCCTGGTTTTGCAATTTAACATCTACGCCCAGGTTCTTTTTCCACATCGATGCTACAGCAATCGCAATTTTTTGATGGTTTTCTGAAGTGTTATACAAAAGCGTCAGCTTCAGCGGTTTTTGCGGACCATAACCAGCGGCGCTCAACAAAGTTTTTGCCTGCGCATTCAGTTCTTCCTGACTCATTTGTTCAAACGGCGAAGGTTCCGGCGTAAATCCCGCGGTAACATCTGGTGTAAAATGCCACGCTGGCTTTTCGCCCGTCCCCAACACTTTTTCGGTCATCAGGCGGCGATCTATCGTCATACTTAATGCCAGGCGAACGCGCTGATCTGCCGTCGGCCCTTTTTGCGTGTTAAACGCATAATAATAGGTCCCGAGCTGCGGCGGCGTATAAACCTGCCCCGGAATATCCTTCAACAGCTTCTGATACATATTTTTCGGGAAGGATTCGGTGATATCAATATCCCCCGCGAGATAACGCTTAGTGGCTGCGGATTCCTGATTAATTGGCAGGAAGGTCACTTTTTGCAGTACCGTTTTGGCGTTATCCCAATAATGGGTATTCGGCACCACGACCAGTTTTTCATTGACTACGCGCTCTTTAAGAACATAAGCGCCATTGCCGATCAGATTTCCGGGTTTCGTCCACTCTTTACTGCTTTCTACGTTGGCTTTTTGCACCGGGAAGAAGGCAAAGTTAGCGGTTAAATTCACAAACCACGGCAACGGTTTATCAAGCTGGATTTTCAAAGTATGGGCATCAACTGCGGTAACGCCAAGCTGGTCAGGCGTGGCTTTACCATCAATAATCGCCTGTGCGTTGTTGATTCCCGCCAGCGCGGCAAACCATGCAAATGGCGAAAGCGTTTTCGGGTCCACCAGACGTTGCCAGCTGTAGACAAAATCTTGCGCCGTTACCGGTGTGCCATCCGCCCATTTTGCGTTATCGCGCAGGGTAAAAGTCCAGATACGGTTGTCATTACTTTTCCACTGAGTCGCAACGCCGGGGACAATCTCCCCTTTCTCGTTCTGATTCACCAGTCCTTCAAACAGATCGCGAATGACCTGAATCTCCGGCAGGCCCACGGCTTTAGCGGGATCCAGCGACGCTGGCTCATCTTTAATGTGGCGCACCAGCTCCTGCTTCTCTGCCAGTACTGTGCCGCTCGGAACTTCAGCAGCATACGAAAGAGAAATGCTGCTGACCAACAGCGCACAACACGTGACTGAAACAGAGTGCTTCATAAGTTTCCCTCTAACCGACATTAAAATTGATGCGTAATTATTTGTTTCGCCTTAAAGAAATGCAAACAACTTCCATCAAAAAAGTGACAAAGGAAGCATCAAATGTTTTAAGTATCAATATATCAAATCAGATTTAGTGTAAATAATAGTCTCCAAAATGCGGTAAAGCACATAGAACTCCGAACACTACGTTCGGGCTTCGCACATTCAAACCCGTTTTCGGTATCATAATCAGCATCTGTCGCCATTGTGCGAAGAATAAAAAATAACCAAAACGTTGAAAGGAACTGAGAATACGTTAAGAGAAGAATTAAATTAATGTATCAGCAAGTAGTGCTAAACAGCACCTTTATACTTCAGCCTATCTATAAATAATGAGAATGCCGAGCCAGCATGTCGACGGTGTGGATAGTACAGGTGATAACCGGGTAAATCTGGTGTGAATTTATCCAAAACACGTATCAGTTTTTTTTCTTTAATAGCCCGCTCCACCTGATCATAAGGTAGATACGCCAATCCATGCCCATCAATTGCAGCATCAATGATCAGGTCTATCGTATTCAGTGGTACTGTTAGTGCGGTCAATATTGGTTCGATGTTCCGTAATGGTTGGGAAAACAATGTGAAATCTATTGATGCCCTACCATACGTTGACGCGGGTTCAAACGCCCGAACCAGCGATATTAGCAGCGGAGAATACGCCACTATGCCACTGGCACCAATGAAGGAGTCCGATGCGCCGAACGAAGAACTGCGTCAGGCCTGGGAGTATTACCACACCCCTCGCGCGCAGTATCCAACAGCACCGGGTTACGCTACTTTGCGCAGCCTTAACCAGATTATTACCTATGATGCTTACCATATGGCGGAAGTGTACCTGACTCAGCCGATACAGATTGTGGCGGGCAGCCAGGCAGGGAGCAAATGGATGAGTGACGACCTGTACGATCGAGCATCAAGCCAGGATAAACGCTATCACATTGTTGAAGGCGCAAACCATATGGATCTTTATGACGGCAAAGTCTATGTGGCTGAAGCAATTTCAGTATTAGCTCCGTTCTTTGAGGAAACTCTGTAATGAAACATATTCAAATCCGCAATAGTGATATGGCCTGGCATATTGCTGCCAATAATCTGGGAAAAGTTTCATGAAAAATGTACTGATTCTTGGTGCTGGCGGTCAGATAGCCCGCCATGTGATTAATCAACTGGCAGATAAACAAACCATTAAACAAACATCGTACTGTACTATGTGCAGTACGATTTATTAAACTTATTAAGGTGAACTGATCAATCAGATGCGATTAACATGTGTAGAACCAGTAAGAATAAAATACGCCATGTATATAACATTACGACAATTCTAATATCTGCACATCAATGAAAATACAAACAACTTCCGGCAAAAAAGTGATACAAGATCGATGACATAGCGTTGAAGAAAAGGATTTGATAATCCGCAAAATTTGCACAACACTGCCTGTAATACTTCCTGAACCAGAGACGATCATGACCGTAACTCGCCCACGCGCCGAACGCGGCGCATTTCCGCCCGGAACAGAACATTACGGACGTTCATTATTGGGCGCGCCGTTAATCTGGTTTCCGGCCCCTGCAGCCAGTCACGAAAGTGGTTTGATTCTGGCTGGCACTCACGGTGATGAAAACTCTTCGATCGTCACGCTCTCCTGTGCTCTGCGGACTTTGACACCTTCTTTGCGCCGCCATCATGTGGTGCTGTGTGTGAATCCTGACGGCTGCCAGTTAGGGTTACGGGCCAATGCTAATGGTGTGGATTTAAACCGAAACTTTCCGGCAGCGAACTGGAAGGAAGGTGAAACAGTTTATCGCTGGAACAGCGCCGCTGAAGAACGTGATGTCGTTTTACTGACAGGTGACAAACCTGGCTCCGAACCTGAAACTCAGGCGCTGTGCCAGCTTATACACCGCATTCAACCTGCCTGGGTGGTCTCATTCCACGATCCGCTGGCCTGTATTGAAGATCCCAGACACAGCGAATTAGGTGAATGGCTGGCCCAGGCGTTTGAATTGCCTCTGGTAACCAGCGTCGGTTATGAAACGCCTGGCTCTTTCGGCAGTTGGTGTGCAGATCTCAACTTGCATTGCATCACCGCAGAGTTTCCACCCATCTCCTCCGACGAAGCCAGCGAAAAATATCTCTTTGCGATGGCAAACTTGCTGCGCTGGCATCCTAAAGATGCAATTCGCCCGTCGTGAACTGAAGCGCCGGTTCCACATCTACCGCCAGCCAGGTCGGTCCGTCAAGATCGGCGAAACTGACCTGCGGCACCAGCGGTAAAGCGGCGCTAATGGCCCGAGAGGTACACAACATGCAGCCCAGCATCAGACGAAAACCTTGTGCACGCGCTTCAGTCGCCAGCGCCAGCGCTTCCGTCAGACCACCGGTTTTATCAAGCTTAATGTTAACCATCTCATAGCGCCCTTTCAGCGCCTTCAGATTGCTACGAGTATGACAACTTTCATCAGCACAAATCGGTAACGGATGAATAAAATTCTCCAGCGCCGCATCGTCCTGCGCAGGAAGCGGTTGTTCAAGCATCGCAACGCCTAAATCCGCCAATAGCTGGCAACGCGCCGCCAACCCTTCTGCACGCCAGGATTCATTTGCATCAACGATCAGCGTCGCATCGGGCACAGCTGTGCGAATTGCCACCATCCGCTCACTGATAAGATGGTTATCCAGCTTCACTTTCAGTAATTTCGCGCCTGCCTGCCAGAGTGTTGATGCACTATTGGCCATCTGATCAGGCGTACCGATGACTATCGTCTGTGCCGTGGTGACTGTCTCGGGAAGCGTTATGCCGATCAAATCAGCCAGCGATTGCTGCTGTTTTCGCGCCGCCAGATCCCACAATGCACAATCCAGCGCATTACGTGCTGCGCCGGCAGGGAGGATTTTTTGCAACTCCTCCCGTGCCAGCCCTTTCTCTAATTGCGGCACGACGCTCATAATTTGCGCCATTACCGAGGCATCACTTTCCCCATAACGCGGATACGGCGTGCATTCGCCGGTGCCTTTAATACCCTCTTCTTCCAGTTCAACCACCACCACGCGCGCTTCACTACGACTTCCCCGAGCAATCACAAACGGGGTATGTAAGGGCCAGGCCTCCTCAAATACCTTAACGGTTCTCATCTTTACTCCTTGTTGTCGCGGTGGTCTGCGGATTAAGCGCAAATAGCGTTTGCTGTGTTATTGACAGTTAGCATAAACTAGGTGTGACGTTAACTATATGTAAACAGGAAAGATAATCATGTCACAAACCGTTCATTTCCAGGGCAACCCGGTTACAGTCGCCAATTCCATCCCGCAGGCGGGTAGCAAAGCGCAGACTTTTACTCTCGTGGCAAAAGATCTGTCTGACGTCACCCTCGGTCAGTTTGCGGGTAAACGCAAAGTGCTGAACATTTTCCCGAGTATTGATACCGGTGTTTGCGCCGCATCAGTACGTAAGTTTAACCAACTGGCAACCGAGATCGACAACACCGTTGTGCTGTGTATCTCTGCCGATCTGCCGTTCGCCCAGTCTCGTTTCTGCGGCGCAGAAGGTCTGAACAACGTTATCACCCTCTCCACTTTCCGTAACGCTGAATTCCTGCAAGCCTACGGTGTGGCAATTGCTGATGGCCCACTGAAAGGTCTGGCAGCGCGTGCCGTTGTGGTTATTGATGAAAATGACAATGTGATTTTCAGCCAGCTGGTGGATGAAATCACCACCGAGCCGGATTACGAAGCAGCTCTGGCTGTACTGAAAGCATAAGTTAATATGCCTGATGGTATTGCACCATCAGGCATATTCACGCTTACTCTTCGTTCTTCTTCTGACTCAGACCATATTCCCGCAACTTATTGGCAATCGCGGTATGTGAAACGCCGAGACGTTTTGCCAGTTTGCGCGTGCTGGGATAATTGCGATAAAGCTGGGTTAATACCGAGCGTTCAAAACGGCTGGTGATTTCGTCCAGCGAACCTTCCATCGCATCTTCGCCCACGGCTACCGTTGCGGCGTCATAATCCGGCAACAAAATATCCTGTGGACGCAGCTCATAACCGTCCAGTTGTGTCAGTGCACGATAGATAGCGTTCTTTAACTGCCGCACATTTCCCGGCCACGCATAACGCGTAAGTACAGTATTCAGATCAGCGGCCAGTTTCGGACGCGGCACGCCCTGCTCGTCGGCAAAGCGGGCGACGAACAGCTCGGTTAACGGCATGATGTCCTGCGGACAGTCACGTAGCGGCGGCAGATTGAGCGTCAACACGTTCAGACGATAATAGAGATCTTCACGGAACACGCCTTTTTGCACCAGTTCGACCAGATTCTTCTGCGTAGCACAAATCACCCGCACATCGACATGCACCTCATGGTCTTCGCCAACCCGACGGAAGGTGCCATCATTAAGGAAACGCAGTAATTTCGCCTGCATCCGTGGTGACATCTCACCTATTTCATCCAACAGCACCGAACCACCGTTCGCCTGCTCAAAGAACCCTTTCTTCCCTTCCGGAGCATGACCAAACAGTTCACTCTCGACCGCATCTTCCGGTATAGACGCACAGTTCAGCGCCAGGTAAGGTTTGCTCGCTCTGGGGCTTGCCTGATGACAGGCGTAGGCAAAGAGATCTTTTCCGGTGCCGGTATCACCCGTAATCAGCAGTGGCGCGCTTAGCATCGCCAGTTTCTGCGCCTGTTCGACAACATGCTTCATTTTCGGGCTGACAGCGACAATTTGACTGAAGGCGCTGACATCCTGGGCGGCGACATTTTGCAACTGACGGCCCATACGAATCGTTGATCGCAGCATCACCACCGCACCGGTCAGGACGTGTTGATCATTTTCATCCTGAAGATAAACAGGCGTAATCTCCATCAGGAAATTCTGCCCATTAATAACGACATGCTCGTTATGCGAATCTTGCGGTTCGCTTTCCAGCCAGCGTAAAAAATTAAAGCCGTTAATCAATTGCGCGGCGGTATGGTTGCGCAGGCGATCCAATTTTTGCCCAAAAAGCTGACAGCTCGCCGGGTTCGCCATATCCACTTTGCTTTTCATATCGACAGAGAGCACAGGTTCAGGCAACGCCTCCAGTAACGCGCTCAACGCCAGATGCTCACGTTCGGAAGGCATCCACGGGACAGTACGCACATCGGTAACACCTGCAATACGGCGTATTTCGGCCATCAGACTGCTGAAACTCTCAAACTCCAGTTCAGCAAAATTGAGGTAGATTCGCCCAATGGGGTCAATCTCAATACCGCGTAAATCAATGCCTCTTAGCACGAGTAGATCGAGTAATTCGCGGGTCAGACCGAGTCGGTCTTCACAAAAGACTTCCAGACGCATGGGAACCTTCACCTGAAAAAAGAACAATTAATATGATGATATGACACTATTTGGATAGCAGGAAGGTTTCTGTCAACAATCATTGACACAAAGACGGAAAAACGGGCACTTCGGCGTAAAGATATCCGGTCAGCACCCGATATTGCATTATTTTTCGCTGGGCGTTTTGCCTTTTTGCAGCGTCTCTTTCACCTGACCGATAAGCTGACGACGGAAATCCCCAAGGCGAGGTTTGTCATCGTCAATCCACGGCAGCGGGCGGCAAAGCTCCATAGCTTTAATCCCGAGTCGTGCCGTCAGAAGTCCAGCACCAATCCCCTGAGCTGCCCGGGTAGACAAACGCGCAGCGAGATCTTGCGACATCCAGTCCATCCCCACTTCGCGCACCAGTTCGCTGGCTCCGGCGAAAGCAATATTCAGCAATACCAGCTTAAACAGGCACAAACGGCTGTAATATCCCAGTTCAATGCCATACAGCGTGGCGATGCGATTAATCAAACGCAGATTGCGCCAGGCAATAAACGCCATATCCACCAGCGCCAGTGGGCTAACGGCAATCATTAACGTTGATTCCGCCGCTGAGCGGCTGATTTCGCGCCGCGCCTGAGCATCTAAAACTGGCTGGACCAGGTGAGCATACAAACTGACCACTTCACGATCGTTCTGCGTTTCATGGATTGAGGCGTACCAGCGCTGCAGCGCCGGATGTGACTGATCAATACCCGCTTGCTGCGCCAGTTTTTCGCAGAATGCACGGCCTTTACCCGTGCCGTGACTGTGCAACAAATCGCGCGCTTCGTCGCGTTCATGGGCGCGCTGTCGCAAGCGCCATAAGCGCCGCCACTCTGTTACCACAGAACCTACGCCAGCGCCGATAATCAATGCCCCAGCGGCACATCCACCCAGCGCCACCCAGTCCTGGGTTTGCCAGGCGTTCATTGTCCACTGCACGCCCTGCCCGACAACGCTTGCGCCAAACAGAGCCAGCCCGCCCATCACCATTTTGCGCCACAGGCAGCGTTTCGGACGTAACGCTGCATCCATTACCGCTTCAACTTGCCCCTCTTCTTCCTGCGCTTCATCGAGCGTGGCTGGGGCAAAATTTTGCGCCTGATTTTCGTCAAAGGTCTGCTGCGCCCTGAATTTTGGATTCTGATCGACATCCAGCGGACCGTCGAAATCAATACGTGGTTTTAACGGTTCGGTCATCGCAATTTATCTCCTATTAAAAATTCCAGCGCAGCATCAAGGCGAATATGCGGCAGCGGTTTGTCGACATCCATCACCTGCGGACGAAACGCCTCAAACTGGAAGCCTTGCTTATCCCAGAACGCCTGACCTGGCAAACGTGCGGGAACTTCGCCAGGATAAACAGTGAGCGGTGCGCCATCGCTGAGTCGATTACCGCGCAGCGCCGGGATTTTCTCACCGTTAACATCAATAATTCCGCTGGTGGTCGCCTGAACAGACGCCAGCCCCAGACAGTCCATACTGATCCCTTCGAACGCCGCATTTTGCCAGGCATCCTGAATCAGTTGTTGCAGTAATGAAACCATATTAGCGTGCTGATCGATGGTCACATGGTCCGCTTTAGTGGCAGCAAACAATAGCTTATCGATAACCGGCGAAAACAAACGCCGGAACAGGGTACGCTGCCCGTAGTGGAAACTTTGCATCAGCTGCGTCAGCGCCAGACGCATATCATTAAATGCCTGTGGCCCACTGTTGAGCGGTTGCAGGCAATCCACCAGCACAATCTGGCGGTCAAAACGCAGGAAATGATTTTTATAGAATCCTTTCACCACCTTCTCGCAGTAATAATTAAACCGCTCGCGCAACATTCCGGCGTTGGTGTGTTTATCGGCCTGCGCCAGTTTAGACTCGCCCCAGGCATCGACATCCGGCCACGGGAAGAATTGCAGCGCGGGTGCTCCTGCCATATCTCCCGGCAAGACAAAGCGCCCAGGCTGAATAAAGTGCAACCCCTGCTGTTTGCAGTGATGGAGATACTCGGTCCAGGCGGCGGCAATGTCTGCCAGCCGGAAACCGCACTCCTGCAAGATCTGCTCTGCTGCCCCGTAGCTTTCCGGATGCACTGCTGTATTGTCCAGCGGGTTCTTGGCTCCGGACACCCGCAGGAATCCGGCACACTGCTCGAATGCCTTCGGGCCCAGTTTTGCCACCTTTTTCAGCTGCTTCCGGTCGGTGAACGCCCCGTTTTCCGTCCGGTATGTCACGATGTTCTTGGCAATGGTCTGGTTGATGCCGGCAATGTGGGACAGCAGAGAGAACGAAGCCGTGTTCAGGTCTACGCCCACATGGTTCACGCAGTCCTCCACCACGCCGTCCAGTGCGGCAGACAGTTCCGCCTTGGGCATGTCATGCTGATACTGTCCCACGCCGATCGCCTGCGGATCGATCTTCACCAGTTCCGCCAGCGGATCCTGTAACCGTCTGGCAATGGAAACGGCACTCCGGAGGGAAACGTCATACTCCGGAAATTCCTCCGCCGCCAGCTTGGACGCAGAATATACCGAAGCCCCTGCCTCGGAAACCACCATGTACGCCGCGGAATAGGGCAGTTCCTTCAGCAGTTCCGCCACGACCGCTTCTGACTCTCTGGAAGCCGTGCCGTTGCCGATCGCCACCGCGGTCACGTGGTGCTTCCGCAGCATCTTTCGGATCACGTCCTTTTCCCGTTCCAGTGAAGCTCCCTTGCTGACGGTGATATGTGCCACGCCGGTGTCCAGTACCTTGCCGGTTTCGTCCACCACTGCCAGCTTGCAGCCGGTGCGATAGCCGGGGTCTACGCCCAGAACGATGCGGTTTTTCAGCGGTGCCGCCATGAGCAGCTGCCGCAGATTGGACGCGAACACGCCGATTGCCGCCGTTGCCGCCTGCTCTGTCAGAGCCTTGCGGGTTTCCCGTTCCACCGCCGGAAACAGCAGCCGCTGGAATGCATCTTCCGCGGCAGTCTGCACCAGTTTGCCGCAGGGGCTCTGGTTCTTCACGAACTTCTGAATCAGCAGCGAAGCCCCGTGTCCTTCCGGCAGCGTAACTGCCACTTTCAGAGCACCCTCCCGTTCGCCGCGGTCAATGGCAAGGATCCGGTGCCCCACAATGCGTTTCACCGGCTCTGCATAGTCGTAGTAGTTCTGGTACGGCGTATCCGCATCTTCCTCTGTGGCACGGGACTGTATCGTTCCGGCAGACATCACCAGCCGACGCATCTGCTTTCGCAGGTCGGCATCATTTGCCATTTCCTCCGCCAGAATGTCCATTGCCCCCTGCAATGCCGCTTCGGTGTCCGGCACTTCCTCCTGCAAAAAAGCTTCTGCCTCCTGAGCTGGATTCGTCTGGGGATTCTGTGCCATGAGGATTCGTGCCAGCGGTTCCAGTCCGCGGGCAATCGCCATAGATGCCCGTGTTTTCCGCTTGGGACGATAGGGCAGGTACAAGTCCTCGGTTTCCACCAGTGTTTCCGCACCGCGGATCTTTTCTTCCAGTTCCGGTGTCAGCTTGCCCTGTGCTTCGATCGCCGTGCAGATTTCTTCTTTCCGCTGTTCCAGCTTCCGCAGATATTGCAGCCGGTTGTCAATGGCACGAAGCACCTGATCGTCCAGCGAACCGGTACGCTCTTTCCGGTACCGTGCAATAAACGGGATCGTCTTGCCGTCGTCCAGCAAGGCAATGGTATTGTCGATCTGTTCCTGCCGCAGTTGGAATTCGGCAGCCAGTTTCTGTGGAATATTCAAATAGAGTTCCTCCGTTTCTGTGATTTCAATCGGACTGTTATAATAGTATAACAAACTTTTGGAAAAATTGCAAGGGACAGTTTGTACAAAACCATGCCGCCGCACAAAAAGCAGAAAAACCGGCTCCTGCACGGTACAGGAACCGGTTTTCATTTATGGCAATACCGCACAAAGAGCGTCTGGCGACTTTGCACGCCATCTGCTTGCAAATT
>OGPE01000028.1_pt1 | contig 105166 bp, 125 predicted proteins | sample 1552881 | NCBI WGS metagenome assembly OGPE01 (sample SAMEA2580236, study PRJEB22360) | human gut metagenome | biome: human gut; feature: human-associated habitat; material: faeces | place: Denmark | collected 2008/2010 | reverse complement strand
CTTCGCGCCATGTGTTGTTATCTGTCATTACAACCACGTTCAAATCTTCCTTTGCATCCAAACCAAGGTCAGCCAGCGTAAACGCCATAGGTTTACCGGACATTACTTTGGTAGCGATGGTCTTGCGGTCTCCTCTGATTACACCGAATCTTCCTGCACTATCCTGCAAATCTACGCTATTGGGGAAATAGATATCGACATCCTTCTTTGCCGGAACGCTTGTCTTGATTGTAATAACGCATGCATCGTTTTCGTTCCATTCTGCCGTTACCGCAACAATTTCATTCAATCCCTGGGGGTCGATAATCAATTCCAAACCCTTTTCTTCCGCAAATGCTACAAGTTCCTCATGCATCACGGCTTCGCCTACATTCCATTTGAAACCAAGCTTCAAAAGCTCGGCACCGCCTTCCGGGTCTGTCACGTTTCCTTTAGGGGTAATTCCACGCGGTGATTCAGTGATGAATACTTTCTTCTGGTCGCAGCTTCCGTCCGTTACCAATGTCACGTCAATATTCTTGTCTTTGTCCAAAAATCTATACAATCTCATAATCTTTTATTTTTAATGGTTTTTATTTACATTCAAATACGATTTCCTGTTCTACTGAACCGTCAGCACCCAGTACATAGACCTGGTAAATACCTGTCACATCCGCTTTCTGTACGCCCAAATCCTTCTGGCACTCGAATCCCAGATATTCGTTCTTCTCCTTCATTGTCAAAACCTTCTTGTCGGAAGATACGGTACCGATACTTTCGGGAATGTTGGCAAATTCACAAAACTTATTGTTATGCTTAATACAAATCTGCGTACCTTCCGATACCTTCGCCTTGAAGTTCATCCATAACCAAGGAAGACCACCTGTATATTCAGCCTGCCACGGATATTCCGTCAGATAGGATTCGGGGAGAATACTGTTATAGTCCTCCTCACTGTTGATAATTCCACTATTAGGGTCCATCTTAATAGGCAAAGAATAGGTGGGGATTGCCTCTATCTCCTGCTGCAAAGCCTCGAAATTGCCTTGCAATCCCTGTGCAACCTGTGCCCCGGTATCACCGTCCTGTATTTGATAAAACGCTGCTTTTTCATAATCTCTAAAATTTAAACTTTAAATCGTTATACCATACGAAATTATCATGCCAAATATTGTCTGTAGAGAAAATGAGTTGTCCCATTCTCCAAACTCCGTCTTTCATCCATTTGCCGAAGTTGTCCCAAATTCCTTTGGTAAGTACCCATACTGCCGGAATACTGAACTTCCCTCCGGAAATCCAATAATTGCGCATATTCCATCTGTCGTTGTCCAGTACCCATACCTTCTTCACTTTTGGCGGCATTGTCTGTGAAGTACCACCGCCCGCGCCTCCTCCAAGGTATGTACCGGGATTTTCCTCTGTTCCGACCCTTGAATAGGTTCCTGGCAAATAATCACCTTGTGCCATAATCATTCTCCTTTCATTTCCTTTATCGCCTTCGGTTTCTTGTCTCCGAATTCGTCGAAATCAGACAGATATTTTCTCACTCTTTGAGGTACCAAAGTAGGGTTTACCTTTGCCGCGTTCTCCACGATTGAGATTGATTCTCGTATTATAAGCGCGTTACACACCACGGCACGGAACCATGTATATATCTCCACATTACCGCCTTCCACCGTAAAGTTCCCCATCACATGCGAAACAATCAGAATAGCGGAATAAATGAAAAGCTTCGTGATAATCATTGAAAAGCCCTTGCTTGAAAAGTCCTTGTTCTTGATATGATACACCCAGCTTACCAATGTGTCTATCACAATAAGAATCATTAGGTATTTCAAGAATTCCCAGTCCCGAAACACATATTTCTCAATGAAGGATGCCGTGTTGGAAAAAGAGATAGGTATGCTCAACAACACGGGAAAATATAAACTCATTACGTATTCCCTTATTTTATGTAGTTTTCCCATAATCATATGCGACGGAATTAAAATTAATAGGAATCATATGTCATTGCAAGAGCCGCAACTCTGTCAATATCCTTTACTCTCGGATGTAATCTCTTCACCTTTTCATACTGTCTTTTGATAATCTCTTCCATCTTTTTAGGGTCTTGACCGTTCTTTGAGACAACGAACTTGACAAGCTCTTCCACTGTGGGATAACCAGTTTTCTTTCCGCTCGGTTTATCCTCTTTCTTTTCCGGTTCTTTCGGCTTCTCCTCCTTCGCGGTCTCCTTTGTCTTGATTCCCTGGCGTCGTACCCATCCGTTAGCGGTCTTCACATATTCTTTCCCTCCCCAGCTTTTTACGGTTCCGATAGGTTCACCCTTCCGTGCCTTCTCTATATCATCAGATACGCACATTCCAGCTATACCCTTGAAAATGTTTAGAGGGGTTTCCTTGTATCGCAGCATGTCCCGGTTCTCGGACATTGATTTAAAGAGACCTTCCTTTCCCGGTATCACTTCTACCTGTGAAGGTCTTATGAACATAGGTTCTTCCTCGTAAATGTCATTCAGCACTTTAACCGTTTCCAGTGATTTCCAGTCCGCAGCCGCACATGCTTTCTCGAACTCGTCCATCTCGTTGTTTTCTGACTTGTTCAAAACATCAGTAGCAAAAGCCGCTACTTGCTTTGCGGTGAATGCCTCGTAGTCGTTGTCAATAAGAAATTGTTCAAATTGTGCACGTCCGAACACTTTCTCTTCTTTTCTATTATTATCCATGAATAATGCCTTTTTAAGTTATAACGAAATTGCAATTACAACGGTAAAAATAGGCATTATCAGTCAAATAACCAAGATTTTAACTTGAATATTTATCCAATACCGGGTATTTGTACTTCGCGCGGATAGGGTTTGTCTTTATATACTTCCGTCTTCTGTTTTCTACCCGTTTCCTGGTCCTTTCGGCTTTCGCCAAAGCCTTTTCTATCTGTTCGCGTCGCTTCTCGTCACGCGCTATGCGTTCCCGTATCATCTGTTCTGCGTACAGTTCTACGTCCTCGGTCTCATAGTCACTGTATATGTAGCTGCTTACCGTTTCCATATTCTAATACGCTTCAAATTCGTTAGGGTCATAACCCTCATATTCTGGTGCCTCATGGCAACGATATTTAATATATTCTCCAGAATAACACTCGTTATCGTCTTCTGATAAATATTTATACTCTTTCTCCATATAAGGATAACTTACCCTTTTCATTTCCTCTTTTTCTCTATCAATAATTTCTCCATCAATAAATATTCCTTCCTTTAAAGCCACTTTATCCTTCATTTCTTGGCTTGAAGCATCATCGTACCCTTTCTTTGTCTTTATAAAAGTTCTTGTGACATAATAAAAAGCCTTCCCGACTATAGAATTCGCAATCTTTTGATATTCTTTAGAAAAGATATCCTTCCATCTACTTTTAGGTGGCAAAGATATGGTAAAAGATTTGCATTTATAGGTATATCTCAACATCCTTATCGGTTTGTTCGGGAATTGATATGTCATTTCCCCGAACAGCATTTTAATCTTCTTTATAAAATTCCTTATAATTCTGTCACTCAACCCGGTATTCTTGGAAATCTTTCTTCTACCCTCATGAAAAGAAGCAACACACCCGTGCCAATTAAGAGCATGAAGGGCTTTCTTACGAAGTCTTTCTTTTTCTATCTCATACACCTTGTTATCATCGTATTCTTCCGGGTCTCCTCCTTTATCCAAATACCTTTCAAAATCTGCGCTTATACCTTGTATTATCTCGTCTTCCCTGTCTTCAAAATCATTCCATTTTTTTATACTATCAAAAGCCTTTTCCCTACAATGGTTATAAAAATCAGTCCTTTTAAGCACGTAATGCAATAGAAGGGTGTCACATGGTTTCCAGTCAATACCCTTTTGCTTTACTGCCTGCAAAAAATAATCCGGTAAATAGAAGCTCTCCTTAACGTTTTCATCCTCTTTTTCTTCTATACTCTTTAAAATCCTGCATACTCCTTTTTCTGGAAATTTAATGTATTCTTGTAGTTTTAATTGCTTTATACACGTTCTTATCTGATAATAACTTAATCCGGCCGTTTCTTTCTCAATCTCCTTTGCAAGCTCCCTTGTAGTAAAATTACGTTCATAACATGCCTCATAATTATACAAATCGCCTTCAAACTTTCTATAGCGTCCAGTTATACGCATTATTGCATAATAAACGGCTTTAATATTTGCCGCACAAACTCTCTGAACCCTGTTCTTAATCACCTTCTCTTCCATCATATCAGCTCCTCCAAAATAAAAGGTGATATTTTCTTACCATAAATAGCCTTTGAAATCCTTTCTATGAAATCTATAACTTTATTCTTTTCAATCAAACATACCCAAGCTATATAACAACAATTATCATAAATATACTTGCAAAATTCTGGGAATTTATCGTAATTTTCAATCTTAAAAAAGACAAATGACAATATAACCAAATCCGTAAAATTAAACTTGAATTTTAATTTTACCAATTTATCATATACTGGCTTTATAACACATTCAAACGCTTCATGATTATAAAAACACAAAAAATTAAAATGGTCTAAATCGTAACCGTAAACACTTCTCTTTGAAATAAAAACAAGTCTACCATTAACCAACAAATAATGCAAACAATAATCTACAAGACCTTCATATTTAGGGAATTCCTTTTTTAAAATAGCAATCAGTAAATCTATATTAATTCTTTCTCTGTCTTTGAAGAAATAATAGAGGAAATCTGTTATCTCAAACCTTGCAATGGTTGTCTCTCTATCTATCAACTTATGGAATATATTTTCTGAATCTTTTTTCATACACTTTTAATTCTCACTTACCACTTTTTATTTTTCGTCTTGCTAAAGGACGCTCACTTCTTCGACTTCACTTTTTAGCTAAAACAAAAACAAAGAAAAGGGGAAATTTTGAAAAGAAAGTCAAGTTTAGTGAGAACTAAAAGCGAAACCCCTTTTCTTTTGCGGCTTTTAAATCTTCATCAGACTTTAGCCGCTATGTTTTAGCACTGCAAACATAGGGATAAATTTTCAATCCACAAAATTTTCTCGGAAAAATTTTTGCCGGGACGCGCTTTTTCCAAAATTCCCTTCACTTTTCAGCCCTTTATAGGAGCTTCTCTCACTCTTTCTTCCTCCATCTTCCCTAATCTCACTTTATCCTCTTCCGTTTCCTCCTTTCACCTCCTTTAACACTTTGCATGTCCTTCTCCCCTACACGCGTATGCACACACACATGTTGCGCGCGCTCGCCTACGCTCGCACGCGCACGCGCGTATATATATCACCCAATATTCTCTCTTATTCCTACTCCCTAAAATATAAAGAAAAAATAATGGAAAATTTTCTAAAGAAAATTTTCTTCTATCTGTTTACAATTTTCGTAAAATGTTGATTTCCAGATAGTTATAAATAGTAATAAATATTGACAGAAATTTCCTCGAAAAAGCCTACCTTTACACATGTTTAATCTTAAAAATTGTAAAAATATGAAAGTAGTTTATGAATCGAAAATTGCGAAAATTATCATTCCGACCTTTTCCGCAATCCTAATTTTTTGCTGGTTGCTTTGCAAGAAAGCAAAAGAGTATTATGACGAAGAATTCTTGAAGCACGAAGAAACCCATTCCTACCAGTGGAAATCATTAATGATACCCGGAACCGTTCTTTTTAGCGGTCTTGCAGGCGTTTTCTCGTGCCCCTGGCTACTTCTCCTTATCCCTTTGACGTTCTATCTGTATTACGTCCTGGAATGGCTCGTACGTGTAATAGGTGCCTTAATCAAATATCATCCCGGTTTCAGTGGTGGTATAAGGCAATGGATTAAGAAAATCCAGGCTATAAACCATGACTGCTACCATGCAATCGTATTTGAACAAGAAGCGAATGCAGTAGAAAAAGGAGTGGTAGATTATGGTTTTTTATCATTCTTCAAGTATTATTAACTCGATTGTCAAGATTTAGAAAAAGAAAAAGGGACGTTTCACAACGTCCCAGTCTGTCGGGTTTCGCTAAACCCATGTTCTCATACTACAAAACAAAAATGAATATTTATACAAATTAAGTGAATATTTATGCAATAACTTTCTTTATGGAAACCGCGTTCTGCTTGATATTCCCGATTTTCCGAAGAACCTCATTAGTGGAAATATCCCTATAGGAGAGAAGAATTTCCGAAAGTTCGGCAATCTTATCTACAATCACATTCATTTCCTGTAACCGTTGCCAGCTTATGGAGACGGAAAAATGATTTTTAATGAATTCGTCACGGGCCGTTCTCGCTTCTTCCTCGGTCCGGAAATAACCGATATTGTACTTCTTCTTTTCAACCTCTATTATAACCCGGTACGGCTTGTTCTTCGACCGTTTGTCATAATAATAGATATACCTGTTACTTCTCGGCTTCATCGTCTTCTTTCTCCTTCTTTTCAAGAACTGGAATAGGTCCCAGGCAGTGAACAAAGATGGCTGTGATAAACGGGGAAATGATAAGCGCTAAAAGCATCCATACTCCGAAACTCCTGTTCATCCTTTCTGCTGTAGAACCTACCTCGGCACTCAACATAAGATGAACGATAAAAATAATGATAGTTAAAAATACGATACCTGCATTCATAATTTAATCCTCCTTTTTATTTAGTTCGTTAATAATTTTTACTGCCTTTTCTTTCAGACTTTCTTCGTCCGTCTCATTCCCCATCTCCTTATTGATTAGGGATAACGTGCCGTCCAGGTTCTTCTTGTAGACGGCAATCATGCTCATGCTTTCGTCCTTTGCCGGGTCATACACGACCCGGTAGTTTCCTTTGCTTAATGTTCTCATTTTAAAATAGTGTTTATAACGTTGTTGATAGTAAATTCCTCAATCTCTTTTATGTCCTTTTCGGAGCACATGTGTCTGTTTTCGGTATATTCTATGATATTGCCGTAAAGAATGTCTATAGGGGACGGAAAACGGCTTATTTCTGCCACTTTCCATATTCCGAACTTGACTGTTACATATACCTCGTATGAATCGGGGTTCTTGAAAAAGTCTATATTTGCCATGATTGTAAAGATTTTATTTGTTTGACAATTAATTTAGCGCCCATTCAATGGCATGTTCGGCTGATTCTTGATTGGGATATATAATACATTCATATTCGCTTGATTGATAGAGGCAATATCCCAATTTGTTGAAATTGTCTTTTACTGCTGATTCAAGGAATTTTGGACAAATTTCTTTGCTATATTCACCGTTAACTATCTGCCCTCCCATTGTTTCAATTACGTAAACTTCCATAACCTTATTTTTTATTTGTTTGACCTAAAATAACTGTCTCCCTTAAGAAGACATTGCAAATATAGGTAGTTATTTAGACATAAGCAAGTGCGTATGTCATTTTAACATAAGATTAACATATCACTCAAAAGAAAACACCCGGAAACATTTCTACACGAGAAGCATAACCGGGTGTCCGTCAAACAAATATATAAAAATTAGAGAAAGAAGGTTCTAAACAATATCGGGATAGAAATAAGGCGCGTTATCCCAGTCATTAATGGTGTCTTTAAGTGTTTCCCAGGGAACAAAGATAGTATGGTCTGAAAGGGCCGCTTTCTTGTTCCCGGTCCAGTAGATGGAAGAAAATACCGGGTTTTTGGACTGGACGATACTTTCAACAGTGCGCCCCTCCATATCCTCAATAATCTTATGATAGGCAAAGGAACTGATATTCCGACCCAGTACAAGGCAAAGGATATCGCCAGATTTGCACTTTAGGGCGCGCGCAATCTCCGTTCTGTCCTCACCCTTTACATTATCATTGTCACGGAGCAAAACAAGCTTATTAGAGCTACAAAGCCAGTCAATGTACTGGCTTCCCCCGTCGTATGTAAATTCGTTTTTCTTTGCCATTATATCAAATCTTTGTAATCGTCTTCCATTCTCTTTATTTCATTCGTCAATTCCTGGCTTAAATGGAATAGGAACTGTTTCTGATTGTCTTCCATCTCGTCCTCGTTACAACTCATCTTCCTGGAAAGCTGGTCCAGATACCGGATAAACCGCTTTCTCTGAATAAGGTCTATATAGGAGACTGTATAAAGAAGAGCGTCCATTCTTTTCTGAATTCCCGTAACCGTCCCTATGCACCACAAAAGAAGAGTAATAAGGACTACTGTAAGAAGAACGAGACATATAAATATCGCTGTTATCATGTTTGCAAATGTATGAAAATAAAATAAATAAATGAATCAAAGAACGTTCAAATTTTCGTTCTTGTCAATATATACGGGTCTCGAAACCAGGGAACACGGAGAAATGATTACGTATTTGCCCGGCCGGACTTTTCGTAACGTCATTCCCTGGTATTCGACAATATGTCCGACCCACACGTAGCACTCCTTCTTAATCATTGAGAACCGCCTTAACTTCAAACAACTTCTTTTCCGCTTCCTCCTTTGTCTGGAAATAGTTAAGGTTTTTGTACCGCTTATTATCTTCTGAAAAGTCCGATTCTGTCTCAATAAACACTTCAAAAGAATCGAAATTGATATAATAGTAGGAATTGCCTATTATGGCACGCCAGCGAAGCTTTTTAAGGCATTTTTCTTTCTCGTCATAATATACCCCGTTTTCGGAAAGAACATCGTTTATACGCTTCTTTTCTTCTACTGTAGAGAGTCTATAAGTCGGGATAAGGTTGTAATGAGTAAACAGGTCTCCATTTTGATGTATATGTAGTGGTTCTTCACCATAACGCAGAAAAGCATGATAAGCTACTTTGGTGTCTTCGCGTTCACATTTTCTGTATATTAATATTGTACCGTCTTCATGCGTCAAACAATCGCCATCGTTAAGCTCCATCAAATAGTAATCACCATCATGTATGGAAATAAATTTCCCGTCTTTGTCACATAACACCTTTTTCATAATTGTAAAATATTTTTATTAGAAAACATAATTAATCAAATCAGAAATCCAAGACAAGAACTGTATCATTCCGAAGAATAGGAAGGTGCAGATTATTGCACCTATTCCATACCAGAAACGTACCCACCATTCACGATACTTTGTCTTCAATACTTTATTACCGAAACGACCGTGAAAGAAATTTATAAGCTGCTTTTTCATAATATAAAGAATTTTAGAATTCGATAAGAATAAGACGTTTACCGCTTTTCTTCTCACTGACCCACATATGGTTGGAATCGAAGCCGTAATCAAAAATAGACTTGTTTATAGACTTGTTTATAGATTTATCTATACTTTCTTTTAGGATTTCAATCCATTTAAGGTTGAATTCCTTTTCTTCCGGGGAATTGGTTTCATTCTCCTTCTTTAGCTGTGCTATCAGCAAGCATATTTCTTTTATATTCATATTATTTGTTCTATTGGTAGCCCGAAGGCTACCGGGTTAATTGATTTCGTAATGAGGCTGCTCGCCTCTGACAACTCTCTTTGCATCCGCAATGCTATCATACAGCTTTGATTCATCACCATCTATGATGGCAAATTCTTGGTGAAAGCCATCTTCAAACATTGTTATTGTGTGACCTTTGTAACTTACTTCCTTGATAACGTTCATTATCTTCATAACTCTTATCTTTTTATTTGTTCAACATTTCGAGTTGTCTTTGAAGGAGGTTAGCGCGGTTCTGTTCATTGGCTGCAAACTCCATATTCCCGATAGACTTATAGAACTCCACATTTTCAAGTGCATCGGCAAGTGCTTGTTGTTTCTTGGAAATCATAGAGGAGATTTCGTTGTTATTACCTCTCTTCATCATCTCTTCCATTTCCGTACCTCTCACCTTGTAAAATTCTGCTTTCATAACCTTATTTCTTTTAATTTGTTTGACCTTGTTTCCTTATCACATTGCAAATATAAGCACTTAATCAGACATACGCAAGTGCTTATGTCGTTTTAACATAAGATTAACATATCATTCCTTTCAGTGATATTTTATTTTTCAGAAATAGGAGAAAATGGTATGTGATTATCAGACAGTTAACCCTAACTCTGAAAATTGTGTTGTTTTTCGGTGTACAATAAAATAAGGAAAATGAAAAACCGGGAACCGGACAAAACACCCGAAATTCCCGGCATCCCGAAAACAATCAAATTACCCCTTCTTCGCTTTTCCAGTCACCGGAACCGTTGATTTCGTCTTCATCCATCAAAGGATAGGGATAGATGATTTCCTTGACCTCGTCCGTCTCTTCCAGTGTCATAACCGGGGGAACAAGTAAATTGTAGATTTCTTCATGTAACAGCGCTTTCGTGCCGTCATTGCTTGTTCTTCTTGTCTTCCAGTCCTTATCGAACTGTTTCAATTCTTCTATAGGTATAACTAACCACTTCATATTATTCAGTTTTACGTTTCAACCATTCTTCATTAAGCCGTTCTTTCTCGACCTCTATTTCTTCGGGTGTCAAAGACTTGTTATAGAGAGCAAAATAGTAGATGGCACAATTGGATAATCCATGTGCTCTATTCAAATCAATATTAAAACCATCAGCACCTAAAATCAAATATTCTGTATCTTGTAATGAGCCACGACTTATAGTATCTCCATTATAAGAAGTAGTTGTCATATAAGATACATTATTTTGTTGAAGTGTACGGTAGTTATTTTGTCCGAAGCTGGTTAACTGATTATTTCTTTCAAAAATAAATGCACCGTCCCATTGAGAGGGTGAAGTTCTTTTACTTGCTACAGAACCGGTTTCCTTATTTATTATCTCCCTTTTACATACCAATGTATAATCGTCCAAAATAGGAAGCCCGGTACAGATTCCGTAATCATCCACTCCGTCGAATACCAGTGCACCTTCATAGGCTGATGGCAGTTGGGTGATGGTGATTGCATCAACAGTATCTATAGTGAAACCTGTACTTATTCCAGATGTACCCTCTTTATAGCATAGAGGAAGTGTGTATATACCGTCTTTATTATAAGAAATGTTCTTTTCAATACCTTCATTGTTCCTATAATAGTACAATACTTGACCCGAAGAAAGACCTTTAATTTCTATAGAATAAGAAGGAACATTGGATGTCAATCGGCTATAAGTAATTGTTGCATACCCTTTATTTATCTCGGCTTCTTTATGTATTGAAATAGAATTGCGGCTTGTATTACTTCCTGTATAATTTGTAAAATCCACCTCGTATTTGCCGAATCCAGAAGAAAGAGAATAAGCGAAATTTTTGAGCTGCATCTCATTACCCTTCACCCCACGGATAGAGGAAGGCTTGTCTACATTGGATAGTCCGGACATAAACCACGCATCCACCATCGCATTATTAAAAGGCGGAATAGGAGAACCGCCTTTCCCGGCCCTCCTGTCGAACAAAAGACTTGAACCAATACCAATCATAACCCTATATTAAATTGTGCAGTAGTACCGTCAACAAATACTTTATCAATAAGATAAGGCATAGGAGAACCCATATAAGCGGAAACCTCGGTCTCGGAAATGGTATATGTATCTGGACCAGTCTCACCGATAAGGTGTACTTTGATAGTACCACTCGTCAACGGAATAATAAGAAACGCCCTTTTGTCATCGGGAACCAAGGTGTACTTTGACAGTACCACATCTTCGGCTGGTGTGCCGACCTCGAAAGCGCGTGAAATCGCTGTTATGCTCTCAAAACCCTTGTTATTTGCTATGCTTACTTTAGTAGGATACATAATTATTTCAATTTAAATTTACAAATTATAAAAATACGAAATTTGCAAAATCGCGGCTACAGTATACTGTAGTATCGATTGACCCCTAAGTGAGAATACTTTTTGGATATAGTAAAATATATTTACGCATTAAACAGTGTCACTTTCTTGCCGTTGCATAGGTTCATAGTGTCTACATGCACCCAGTTTACACCGTCTTCCAGTCTGATGGGATAGGGAAGCTTGCCGGAATCGTCCACAATGAGTTTCCGTGCCGCCTCAGCCTCCATTCCGGACACTGTAATATCGAATCCTCGACCCAGGGCGTGAGCCGAAAGATACGGCTTTTCAAGCATCGTTTTCTCCTTGCATAGAACGCACACGTTGCATCGTAAACCACGCTGTGAATAGCCGCCTCCGTTCTGCCAGTTATTGATAATGAAGGGCTTGCATAAGATTTCTTCCCTCAATATCAGCAGGGTTTCCAGTGCTTCCGTAGTAAAAAAGCTCCATATCTGCGCTTCCGGATACTTCCTGTACACGTGCGGGCATACAAGCTCCGGAAGCGTAAAATACTTCTTCAGTCTTTCGATAGTCTCTTTTCTTTCCATGATACAAAATGAATTAGATAATAAAATAGGGGTTGCAGTCATTTAACCAAGCTTTCACCCCCAGCCATACAGACTTGCAACCCCTACCGCCTTGTTAACCTTTAAATACAACGCGATACAACCTTACCGGTTATCTATCACGTAGGCAAAGATAGTGTTTTTATCTCAAAAATGAACTAAAGTTCGGAAAATAATCGCTCGTACTCCTCCAATTCCCTTTCCATGCTTTCTTTGGCAACTGCAAGAATCCGGTTTATCGTCTCTCCTTCCACATGGAAATAGGAATCATATTGGTTTGCTACCGTCACCCTCGTATCCGTCTCGAACCTGGAAACCGCTTTGAGTTCGCTTTTCAGATTATTGATTTTATTGTATAGCCTGTTTGCTTCCGTCAATTTCGACTTGTCCATAACTGCTTGATAATAAAGCTCCATTTCGGAGCTTTTGTGAAAAATAAAATGTCACTGAAAGAATTATCCGATAATTTCCGCGTCACTCTCCGGCTCGTATTCCTTCTTCTCTTCCTGGATAGGGGCTTTCTTCCATTGGTCTATGAAATGTTCGATTACGCGCCTTCCGTCCGTCACTACCTTTTCCAGCTTCTCGTCCGGTTCCAGCAGTTCGTCTGCCATCACTGCCGCAACATGCTTTGCCTTCATTACCTCTTCCACAAGGTTGCTTTCTATCAGTTCACCCAGGCTTTTCTTTGTAAGCAGGTTGAATGTCAGTCCTTCAATGATTTGTTTTCTCTTTGACATAGCCTGCAACATTGCATTCATACGGGGCGCGAATTGTTCGGGCTTCATGTTCTCGAAGCTTTTGTCATCAAATCCCTCGAACTTTTCTGCCGCCATGAACGCTACTTCATATTCTTTGGGTGTCATTACCACGCCTGCCTGCAAACACTCTGTACAAAATAGGATAAACTTCACATTGTTTCTCAAATCTTTTTCCATAATCTTTTGTCTTTTAATATGTTGTTTTTATAATTGTTCCACGTTTTACAATGATACAAGAACCGTGCCAGGAGCATTCCCTGCCGCCATATCGGCTTTCCATATATCCTTTCCCTTTCTTTTGCAAATTAACAATTATAGGTTGACGGTTTATAATCATGTTTATATAGGGTCCGGACATAACAACCCTTTCTTTTCCTTTATGGTGTAGGGTGTGTTCCCTTTCCGGTTCTTCTTATCACTGCTTTTCCTCCTTGACACTCTTCATTACCATTGTAACAAATGTATAACGGGTTAATAATAAAATATGGTCTGTAAGGTATCGTGGAGGGTGTTTCTCTCTTTCTATTTCTCCTTGTATATCCCGGTCACCATCCCCTCTTCATCCGTTATGAATAGGGTCTTGTGTTCCTTTGATTCATACACCCTTTCCGACAGTCTTCTTACCGGGTATGTGTTGCTGTTGCTGTCCTTGATGGTGTACATTATTTTGTTTCCTTTGTTGAAAGTGGGTTCCTTGGATTGCTTCTTGTTGTCCTTCGTTACCCACTCATTGCACATGTACAGTATATGCAATGCCTTCCGGAACACATAGAAATCTTCCTCATCTACCATTACCCTTTCCTTGTTTCCGAATCCAATTGAATAGACCCCTCTTTGCGTGTTGTATGTCTTATGTAGGGAGTTTGTTAGGGTATTGGAAAGATAGAAGATTACTTCATTGACCATGTTTTTCGTATCTTCATTCTCCTTAATCTCAACCATCGTTTCCTTGTTTATGAATGGGTCCAGTACGTCAATCATATTAGACATCAAGTCTGTAATAAACTGTCTTGCCGAATACCTTACACATGACATAACACCCCTTTCTCCTATTATGTATAAGGCATCACCTGCTTTTTCAAGGTTCACATTCATGCCGAATTCCGTTATGCACTGTATTACCGTGTTCATATCGGTTCCCTTGGTTATATATGTGCTTTCGTACTTCTGCTTTAGCTTGTATATGGTATTGTTCATCCTCTGTTCAAACATCTTTGTCTCCTTCTCTTCTCTTCCTTCTATCTCATTGTAGAAATCATTCAAGAATTGTTCCACGTGGAACAATGGACTTTTTGCTGTTTGTTCCCCTATCAATATAGCGGTAGCTTGTTTTGAGTTAGAGGCTGTTAAGTCCATTAAATCGCAAATATTGAATACTTTCTTGATACTGTTTTCTGTACAGCACACCAGAACACTGTTATCGTACTTTTTCTGAAATTCTTCCTTATCCATAATCTTTTTATTTTTATGTTTTATGAAATATCTATATTGGAAATCAAAAAGATAGGGGTTACTCCGATTTTCACCCCTTCTTTCCGTGCTCTTAATAATTCGCAACCTTTTGACGGGTATTGGCTGCAAAAGTCTTGTTGTTTCCGGCAAGCTTTATCGGGCCGAGATTTTCCCAGTCACCGTTTGCCCAGGTCTTTGTTATGCTGGAATCTATGTACTTATCCATATTTTCCTTAATCAGTTTCTTTGCAGGTGCCAAGGAATGGAAGGTGAACATTACGCTTGTTTTTTGGCAGTCTACATCATGTTCCCATCTTTTCAATTCCTTGTTGAATCTGTCACCCTTGTACTTTACTGTCACGGGTTCACTGAAATATACTGTATAGGTCTTCATTTTGTTTTGATTTTTAGTGGTTAATGATTATCTGTAATATTGTTCTTTTACTGCCTTCGTTATCGCGTCCCCGTATTCTTCCGGGCTTGCCAGATAGGGTATCTTGAAAAGTTCCGATACGAGTTCGAGCTTTTCCTTGTTTGTCATTCTCTTTGCTATGTCCTTTACGAGAGTTACTCCGTTCATGTCTACATATTCCTTGTATGCTTCATGGAGTTCTCCGCGTTCGTCCAAATCGTCTATTATTCTTCTTGTAGAGATGCAGCGCATTATCTCTCTGATATATACGTGGTAGTCTTCACTTTCTTTTATTTCCTTATAGATGGGGTCAAATGAATGTTTGTCTATGAAATCCATCATCTTTTCTGCGATTTTCTTTCCTTCCAGTTTTACTTTAGGGCTTGCCATAATCTTTTGTTTTTATTTGTTTGACATCTTGTTTCTTATCACAACGCAAATATAAGACCTTATTTAGACATAAGCAAGTGCGTATGTCATTTTAACATAAGATTAACATATCAGAGGATATAATAAAAGCCAGCTATTTATCACAAACTGCTGGCTGCCAGTATGAAATATTAACTAATACTTAAAACACGAACATAAGTTTTTCGTTTAAGTTTAAATCTTTTTAGTCCATGTCCCAGGTTATCGAATCCAAAGATACAAATTTATATCCGGTTTCTTTCTCCAGGACTGATTTTATTTCTTCCATCTCCTTGTCTGTAGGTGGAACCTGCATTATTTCCACATCCATAGGCACATGTACCTGCGTAATCACGTCCTCATTCATTTTCATTGTTGCAATTACTATTATCATACTCTTATATATTATAGGGTTAATTAATCATTGTATTCTTCCGGTATCGGTTCGTCCTGCATCCACTTCACATACATCCTTTCCATACACATGTCAATTTCTTTCAATGCCTGCTGTTCGGTAAGACCGTATTCTTTTGTAAGTCTTTCCATTACACATTTCATTACTTCCTCAACATATATCTTTACCATAACTATTTGATTTTTAATTGTTTATAAATAGGTACACTATCTGTCGCAGACCATGCACCGCATGAATTTTGAAAATCATAATCTAACTAAAAGTCAAAACAAAATGTAATTATTTATTTCCGATTTCTACACCTTTCATCTGTCTTAGACGGTTAAGAAGCCGTTCTCTTGTCTTTGATTTGGAAGGTTCCTTGATTATCTCTGCCTCGACTATTTCGGGCGCCATCTCTTCGACGAACTTCTTGTTTCCTTCCTTTATTTCTCCCCAGTCATATGTCTTTATAAGCGCTCCAGGCAGCATCACTTTTTCAGACCCCAATACCGGGTTACTTGCAAAGCCGTTGAAGTCCTTGTAATAGGAGGTGCAGAGCTGGTGCATCAATATTTCGGGTCTTATTCCCGATTTTGCGGCTACCATACCCACTATAAGGCTGTTTACGGGTATGTCACGCATTACACGGCTTATGTTTTCCTCTCCGTGCAATGTCGCGTTTATGTCTATCTTTCCGTCAACTGTGAGTTTAATTTCATTACCTTTTACTTCCTTCCGTGCAGCTTCCAACAAGGCGCGTATTTCCTTTAGGATATTGAGTGCGCTTCCTACATTCCCTTTGCTCCAGAACTCTTCATATTTTAGCTGCAAGTCTGTCATACAGTCATTTATGATTTCAAGTCTTCCGGCTTCCGTTGCCACCTTATAGCGGTCTGAACGCATCACGTACTTGCTTTGCCTTGCCTCTATAAGTGATTTGTGGTTGTTGAAGAATTTTACCAAATCTTCTTCTCCAAGCGAATAACCCTCCTTTTTACGTATAATCTTAATTATATCTTTGGGATTGTGCATGGAGCCGAACAAGTCCAGAAGCATAGGAGTAAGCTTTGCAAGTGCCTTTGCCTTGTCATTGTGCAAATCAAAGGCATGGAAATACTCGCTCTTTACCCTGTGGAACTTGGAAAGAAGGGGTAACATCACGTTTGTACGAATTTCTGTAGCATCATTTATTGCTTCCTGGGACGCTCCACGTTTCGCCATGATACCCTTTATGTTGACAAGCTTAAGGTCTATCACGTAGGTGTACCCCTCGTTCCCCTCGTACTGCATGAAACGGTCGGGGTGCTCGTCAAGCTCCCTTCTTACCATCTCATAAGCTACATACTTGTCCTGCATATAGGGAGAGGCGATAAGCACGAAATCGGGCGCATCCTTCAGTATGTCTTCTTTTGTATATTCTATCTTTTTCGCCATATATAGAAGTTTTACCCACAAAGGTAGGCTTTAATAGGGAAATAAACAATAGTTATTTCACCAAATCAATACCATGTACACGAAACCGAAACTTCTTCCTTTTCCTGTTCAACAAATGAAACTTCCGGTTCCACGTTTTCACTGATTGTTGATTCAAACCACAGCATTTCTTCCGGTTTTGCTGTCATATCCGGTTCTGCAAATTTTTCTTTGTCCTGCATAATACATTTCTATTTCGTTTTCTGCTAATGTAAGTTCCCACGGCTGTAACAGTAATTCCATTTTCATAACTCTACATTGCGGCATCCAGACCCTATTATTATTATACTTGACATTCTGGACCGCATGCACATCAACCTCTACCAGGTAACGGTTTTCCTTGCCTATAACAATAGGCTCAAAGTTGACCGCATAGCATGCCATTTTGTGCACAAAGTCTTCCTTGTCCTTGTATTCAAGCACGAAATTGCATACAAAACCGTCGTTGCTGTCGTTATAAGTCTTTGTAACCTTCTTCTGATAGAGGTAAGCGATTATCTTCTGTATCATTCTTCGATTCCTTTTTACTGTTTTCCACGACATATTGTATCAAATATCTTTGATGTGCGCTAAAAATAAATCTGTCCAATAACGGGCATGAATCATTGTTCTCGTATCTCCGTGTATGATTCAGTATGAAGCTATCATCTGTATTTTCCGTTTCATATACCACACGCTCTTTATTGTTGTCGTTGTCCCTATAGGTGATACTTGTCTTTACCTTGTATTCTTCGTTCTCACCTTCCGACTTGATATTTACCGTTATCGTCTCATTCAGTTTATACCGTGTCGGTCCTAAAGAATGTTTCAGTTTTTCAATGCTTACATACTGATACGAACGGTTAAGGGGCGAATTAACCATAATCACATCTTCCTTGTCTATTCTATGCCATCCGCAATTTTCATTGAGATACGAAACAATGGCATTCCCCGTCTTTCTGTTGTACCCTACAAGCATAGAAATACGTCCCTTCACATCCACTTCTTTCCCGATATGATTTTGGATATATGCTACCGCTTTGGAAAGGGAACCGCCTTCTTTTATGGGTTTTGCTACATGTCCTCCAAGCGTATAATTCCATTCTACATAATAATGCTCTTTGGGGAAATAGAGGGGATGAATAATCTTTACAAAGATTTCGTCGTCATAACCGCCGTATCTTCTTCCCTGTTCTATGAGCACGTCACTCTCCGTTATATCCACTTTCTTTTCATCCGCTATTTCCTGCAATTGTTGCAACACTTGTTCCGGGGTGTATTCGCATATCAGTTTGTCACTGTATATGTATTCCCCGTTATATTTTCTTCCTACCCTTGCATGCTTTTCAAACGGTAAATGAATATTGTTTTCCGGCCTGCTTACAGTTTCTTTGAAAATTCTTTCTATGTCTTCTGCTTTCATAATCGTATTGTCTTAAATATCCCAATCCTTTAGCGCCATTTCCAGGCATTGGCTTATACTTAACTTCGTGTCTTCCTTTAGGTATTCGAGTGCTGTTACGGCTACTTCCACATCCAATCCGTATTCACGCGCCTTTATCATGCATTCCAGCCAGTAGGTTCTTTCTTCCGTATAGGTCATTCTTTATCCTCCTTATACTTTTCTACCAATTCCAAATTTTGGGGAATGAACGCGCGTTGTTCACCGTCTATCTTCAAGTGATAATAGCGGTTACTCTCCGTTCCGCATATACTTGCTACTTCCGTAATCTGTCCGATTAGCATCATGTTGGAACAATGGAGTATTCGTACCTTGTCGCCTACTCCGAATTTCTTAGTTTTCATAATTCTTTTCTACTTTATAGTTAAACGCTTCCAGAAATGCCTCTACCACCATTTTGTTTAGTATGGTTTCTTCCTGGTGTGTATAGATAGGGATAAGATGGTGTTTCCGGCACCACATATCCATCATCTTCGATTCCGCAAACTGCCACAAAAGCTTTTCATAGCTTTCTTCCGTGTGCACCTGGGTTTCTCCTTTAGGGTTGGTTATTTTTATCATGACATTATTTATTTTTCATAAATTCCAAAAGTATCAAGACCAAAAGTTTCTGCGATATATATTGATTCGTCTTCACATCTCATTCCGCGATACCAACGTTGTAACTCACATGGAGAAACGCAAAGTACATCGGCTACATAACAGCTCATTTTCCAAAATGAACATTGGTCGCATCCCTCTATCTCTTTGAGATATTTTTTAGCAAAGTATTTGAATGCTTTCTTAAGCATAGAAGTTTTATCTTTTATCTCATAATGGCCTGCACGTAGATAATATCTAAGACTATTTTCAACACCATTTTTGTTAATATCGTCAAAAACATCTTCTGCCCACCACAATTCGTCTTCTGTTAGCTTCATTGCCTTTATGTCCTTGCTATATATCCGTTTCATAACTTTTATCTTTTTATTTGTTTGACTTCGTTTATCTCTTTCTCACATTGCAAAGATAAGATTATGTTATGACATACGCAAGTGCTTATGTCATTTTAACATAAGATTAACATATTAGCCCTTTTCCACATATTCGATGATAAGTGTTTCCTCTACCTTCGTCAGTCTACATTCGCCTACAAGGTCCTGCATGTATTCCAATGCTTTAGTAGAGGCTTTTATAAAGTCCTCATGCTGTTGCAATACAACCATCTTATATTGCCTTATCTTTCCGGACATAGTAGCCTCGCTATATACGCCTGTGCACTTGTACCATCTTCCCCCGTGCTCTTCGTTGCGCTTCACCGAATCTATAATAACCTCCTTAATAGGAGATATGGCAAAATCCGCATCTATATTAAACATCCCATATCTGGTTGCCATTGTTTCGGCATCCATATAATTTTCTGCCTGTACCGCTATGACATCGACAAACTTCTTATAAGCTCCACTTGTCGAATTCGGGTCGGGTGCCATGTAGGTAAACGTGCACTCGAATATCATTCTTTCGCCTCCTCTTTCTGTTTGGGACAAAGCACACATATAGGCACAGCCGGATATTGGCATACAAGCGGAATACAAGCCGTTTCCGCGTTCCTGTTCTTTCCTCTTATCCTTCTTACCAAATCATCGAATTCTTCCTTCTCCACGAAAAGATATAGAGGATGTACCTTGTAATCCTTGTCCTTCTGTATCATGATTTTTTGCTGTTCCATATGGATGTTAAGCATTTCTTGTGTAGGCAGGTATTCTTCCAGTCCTGTTACCTTGTTGGCGCATATAAGCGATACACTCTTTCCCGGTTCCAACACGGGAATATACATTTTTGGTTTTTTCATAACTTTAAATATTTACCTTTGTCAATTCTTTTTACTTCTCCTTTGTTGATTTTCTTTAATAGGAAATGGTCTATGCCACTCCTTACAGAACCGGGGTGGAAATCCTTTATCTTTGTGATAAATTCAATCCGGCAAAATTCCGTGCCCGGTGCCATCCGTTTGAATTCGCGGTCTATTTCCGCATATACGGTCTTCTTTGGTTCGTCATTAAACATTGCAATATACAAGCTCCTTTCTTGCTCTTGTTATGGCTACAAACAATAAACATTTTTCATTATACAGCGCTTCTTCCGTATTCGCATACTTGCTGGGAATCAAATTTCTGTTTAGCAAGAAAACACGGTCTGCCTCCAGTCCTTTAGACTTGTGGATAGTGGATAACACGATACCTTCCGTATCGTCCTTATATATCTCCTTTATATTGTCTTCCAACTTCTTCATATCGCCCCAATTCTTGTAAAGTATTTTTAAAATAGTGCACTTTTCCAGAAACGCCACATAAGAAGGGTTATTCTTTGCCTGGATATCGGTAAGGCCGCGTTCTTTCAGTTCGGAAATTTTCTTCTCGCACATTGCATCAAGGTCTTCAATATATTTTATCTTATCCACAAGTGCTACGAGTGCATCTCCGTAATCCTTACCTTTGATTGTCGCTTTCTTTCCCATTTCAAGTAAATAGAGAAAAACTGTTGCCAAAGGCAGGTTGTTCCGACATAAAATAAAATCCCCGTTTTCCGCTTCGTCGAACTCTCCTTTTCTTACAATCCCATCTATCGCATTAGGTGCGGCAACAATCCCATTGTCAAAAACTTTTCTCGCTTCTTCGACTATGTTCTTACCGCATCTGTATGTAATGTCCAACGGTAATACTATGGTGTTGGGATAAGATTGCAAGGACTTGAAAACCTCTAAAGAACTCCCCTGGAAACCGTATATACATTGCCGGGAATCCCCGACTGTAACAAGTCGTCCGCTTTTCTTTATATAACGCAATACAAGTTCTTTTTGTAAAGAATTATTATCCTGCACTTCATCCAAGGTAACAACATCATATTTAGGAAAGTCCTCACTATCAAGTAGTTGGTAAGGGAAATAAAGCATATCCGTAAAATCAATATTAATTTCTTTTACTGAATTTATCTTCTTCATTTCCTTGTGCCAAGCATTTCTAATCTGCTCCATGTCCCCTACCATACGTTCCTGGAATTCGATATTCTTTTCAATGCAGATACCCGGTATTTCCTTCTCATAATCCGTAATGAGATTAACCCTTATGTAATTCCATATTATCTGTATCTCGAATAGGTACCGAATCTGTTGCTTCACGTCCATATCCTTTGTGTCCAGAATTTTCTTCCCGATAACAAAGCATTTATTCTCGTTGATTTTCGGTTTTATACGGAAATTGGAAAGCAATACTCGCAAACCTTTAGAATGAAAAGTATTTACATCTATATGAGACGGTAAACGTTCCCTCAATTCTTCCGCAATACTTTTGTTGAATGCCATAAACAGAACCTTTTTATTAGGTGGTGTCCGTCTGCAACACTCCACTATACAAGTTGTCTTGCTGCTGCCTGCCGTTGCTTCTATAGCAATATTCTTTCGTGTGTTCTCGTATGCGTCGAAAATGGCTAACTGTCTGTCACTCCATTTCATTTTGTAAAGTAGGTTAACTGGTTGATATAATCAACTAATGATTTATAGTCCTTTTCGCGTTTCATGTCCATTTTCTTTTTAATTACGCTCAGAACATCACCGAATTCTATGTTATTGTAGAAAACAGTCCTGTTGTAGTCTATTTTGTTTACCGCCCATATGTCTACATCCACATCTTCTATTCTTATACGATATAGAGGGGCTGTTTCTACATATTCGGAAAGGATGTCGCTTTTCATGTCCTTGTTTATCCTTGCCATCGTACTTAGAGCGCGCAATGATTCATCGCTTATCCCTTCTATCTCTATATCCAGGTCGTGCGGTTCCACACAAAATCCGTGTACATACATTGCCATGCTTCCACCAACAACCATACGTTTACACTGCAAACTGTTCCTTAATACGTTCAAAACTTTAAACAATTTGTTAACTTTCTCTTCTTTAGTCAAAACAAAATCCTCATTCATAATTCTATTGTGTTATCAAGTTCGTAATTATCAAAATTCTTGTAATCTGCCAGCATATCGGCCACATGATTTCCGTATATTATAGGGTTACTCACATCTTTTTCGTGTCCTCGGACTTTCATAAACCGCACGACCATCCGTCTACGTTCGCCCAGCACTTGTTTTATTTTTTCTATAATATCCTTGTTCACTGTCGGCCTTAATTCCGGGTCTGTCATACAGCTAACTGCATACTGGCTGTCGCTCCATATCGTAACCTTTAGAGGTACGTCCTTTTTCATGCTCTGTACTGCATGCAGTATTGCCCTTAGTTCGCATCTGCTTATGGTGGTGTCGCTGTAACCTTTAGAAATAAAATATTCCTTTCCTTCTTCCTGGATATACACACCACAACCGCCAAGACGTGACTTCCATTCGCAACTACCGTCAGTAAATATTGTTATTTCTTTTCTTTCCATTCTTTCAGCTTTTTTATCAGCGCAATATCCATCGAATCATCACGGCTTACCTGTACGTCAATACCCTTGTTGACTGCATCCGTTACCTTTATCTTCCCGTCCAGCAATTCGCGTATCTGCATATCTATCGTGTCACTGGACAGCAAAAAATAGACGTTCATAGTCTGCGTTTGCCCCATGCGGTCTATACGTCCTGTCGCCTGCTCCAGTTCTGCCGGACGTTGCGGCAATTCGAGAAACGACATATTGTAACAATATTTCTGCAATCCGTCTATACCCGTGGATAATGATGCAATGTTGGCAAATAAGAAGGTTTTTTCTTTCTTCCATGTTTCAACTTTCCGCATCTTCTCTTCTGTACTGTATTTTCCGGTCACTACCTCGCTATTTTTGAACTCTTTTCCGAGCCTTTCCAGTATGTCGGTCGTGATACCAAATACTATCATTTTCTCGTCCTCGTTCGCTTCGCTCCATTCCTTCAAAAACTGGACAATGAACTTTATTTTCCCATTTATAGACAGCTTTTTCAATCCGGACAACCTTACAAGCTGCTCCGCACGTATGGCACGTTCTGCCGCCTCTATGTCAATATTAGCCAGCCATTCGATAAAATCCTTTTCTGCTTTCCTATATTCCTTTTTATTGGTTATCGGTACATTCACTGTCTGTTTGATTATAGGCGGCAATTCGTTCACCACGTCTCGCAATTCCTTCCGGAAATAACAATAATGTCTTATTATTTTATTTAGCTCCATCGTACACGAAGCCCCAGTACATACAAGTCCAAACCGCGTTTTCTTTGCAGCGCAATATCTATAGAGATAATATAACGAATCCGGGAATATCTCTTTAAATCTTCCAAGAATTCGTAATATATTGATAAGCTCCTGGGGTCTGTTCATAATTGCCGTACCACTTAATCCTATGGTTTTTTCTGCATTCTCCACGATTTTTTGCACGCATTTAGAACGTATAGATTTCGGGTTTTTGCATAGATGTATTTCGTCGATTACTGCCAATCCCCATTTCTTGGTAAGCGAACGACTGTAACGAAGTTTTACTTCTTTCTTACCTTCTTCCTTTGCACTTCTTTTAAAAAGATAGTCATAATTTATTACCGTAACATCCGCTTTCCAGTCCGTGTTGGTCTCGTCCTTTGAATCAATCACATGTACCGTTCTGTTAGGGTTGCACAGCTTCCATTCGTTGACCCAGCTTTGTTTTACCGTTGCCGGACAAACCACAATGCAAGGGAATAGGTTAAGCAATTCTGCCAGTGCTATGGACTGTCTTGTTTTCCCTACGCCCGGACCGCAACCGTTAAGGCAATTGCCATGATTAACCATATAGGACACGCCCTCTATCTGATAATCCCTTAGATGTAGCGGCAATCCCAGGTAATCGAACATTTCTTTCAACTCCTTTTCGTTTACAAGAGGCTTGATTTCCTTTAGGGGTATTTCTATCTGTCTTTCCGGTTTTTCGTTCTTGAATCCGTTACCCTCCAAGAAATATTTTAATATTTGAGATTTTTCTAAAGAAGGTTCAAAATACCACTCTTTCAAAGCCGGGTTATATTTGGCTCCGAAATCACGTTTCATTTTATTTACAAAATTGGCGTTATAATTAAAGCCAATATAAACGTAGTCCTTATCTCTATACCAATATCTCATTACCAAAAGATTTACAAAAATAAGAGGCTTATTTTCTCAAACCAGCCTCTCCCACTATGTCAAACAAACAAAAGAAACTCAATCAAACATTGAATTTTTCCTTAAATTCCTCAAACGTGAAAACGGGTATTCCGTATTGCTCCGCTTTCTTTTCCTTGATGGTTCCCAATCCTTTTTCTTTCACCACCAGGCATGTTGTTTTCTTGCTTACAGAAGAACCTATCTTATGCCCCATGTCCGTTAATTTCTTTTCCGTGTCCGGTGAACGGAATCCGGTAAATACGACCGTTATTTGCCCTTCAAAAGATTTTTCTTCCAGTCCGTAATAGGTTATAGGAATGTGTGCAGAATCATCGTCATTTACCCACCAGTCAATGATACCATAAATAAATGCCAAAGCTGTATTAAATCCGACACCTTCAATCTTATCTTCAATGTCAGCCGCCCAACTTTCATCACATTCTTTTGCAAAAACAGCTACATCTTCACAAGTATATAACTTCAATCCGTCAAGAATTTTTTGACATGTCTTTTCAGCTATTACACCTTTAAATACATTGTAAGCTGTCAATAGTTTTGCAAAGTTCGTACCTTTCTTTCTCAACTCCTCAAATTGTCTTGAAAGTACTTTTGCTGCAACATTCCCGATACCGTCAATTTTCTTAAGGTCTTCTTCCGATAATAGAAGAATGCTGTCCGGTATCTTGTAGCCAGCATTAAACAGCTTCTTTATTGTCGGTTCTCCGAACTCTTCAAATCCCAAAGTTGTAAAGAAATATACACATTTGGCAAGCATTATACCGTCACAATTTTTGTTAGAACAAATCAAGTCCACACCGTTTTTATCCATTTCCAAAGGTTTTCCACAAACGGGGCATTTATCGGGCAAACAATCTTTTACCGTAGGATAGGACACCGTACACAAGTGTTTCGGTATCACGTCACCGGAGCGGCATATAATGACATTGGCACCTGGCATTATATGGTTGTCTCTTACATAACGTGCATTATATGCTGTACATTTGGAAACCGTGGCACCGCACAAATCAACGGGCATAATGTCAATTACCGGGGATAATCTGCCATCCTTGGAAATCTGCCATCTTACATTCTCCACCTTCGTTTCCTCTCTTTCCGACCAGTCCGGGTTCTTGTAGGCAATCGCATAACGTGGGTTTCCGTTTGGCAATCTTCCAAGCTCTTTTCTTATTTCCGCGCTATCCACGTCGATAACAAGACCATCACATTTATAATCGTCCGTTATGTTTTCAAAGATACGGTTCATATATTCTGTAAACATCTTTTCGCTATGTATGATTGATTCTACAAACGTTTCCACATAACGAACCTTTACTGCCGAATTATCATTCAAATAGGCGAGCATGCTTACCTTGTCCCAATCCTCGTTGGAATACCCATATCTTATATACTGAATATTCCCGGCATTAACTGATACAGTAGGCGAATTGATGATACCAGCAACTGCGTTTCTTGCAGACTTATAATTTGTCTTTTTCTTTAATGTCAAGAAAGTGGAATTACGGAAAATGGCTTCTCCGAATGTATAATATCCCTTGGTTCTTTCTGTATTCTTGAAATCATGATTAATCATCTGCGAAAAATGGGAAGTGCAATTTTGACCTACCTCACCATCTCCACGCGTCCACGCCTTCTTATTGTATTCATCTACACATAGAGAGATACCGTCAAATTTAGGAGTGATAATCAGTCTATCCTCGTCTTTCAGTCCACACGATTTTATCCACCTTACAATCTCGTCATAAGTTTTTACCTTTTCAAGACTGTACATCGGAATAGGAAGTTTTTCTTTTCTTCCAGAAACCTCGTCATTAACTCCTTTCTTGAACCAGTCCGCATTAGGGTTAACTGCATGCAGTTGTTCTACCAGCGCGTCAAATTCCGCATCCGTTATTTCCGGCTCTCCTCTACGATAAGCGTTGTTATATTCTCTTATTTTACCCTCCAATATTTTAGGGTCTAAATTCGATTTAACCATAGTTAAAATTCGTTTTTCTTGTTAGCAATAAAATAAATGTAATCGTCATTTCCGAACTTAAAATCCTTTCTCGGTCTTCCCTGCAACCGGGTATCTATTCCGATAGGGTTCAATTCAGACAACTGGAAAGTAAGGTGCTTAACATCTTCCGTTATATCCACCGCTCCGCGTACCTCATTGAAAGGGTTATCCCTTGTCTTCGTAGCAAAATTTTCCACCAGGAACACCTTGTATGTTCCTAAAAAATTCACTGTTATAAACTTGTAGCCCGTGAGAGCTACAAGCGTCCATATATTTTCTACTAATTCGTTCATTATCCAAATTTTATTGTTTAACCTATCACGATGCGAAGATAAGATTATGTTATGAGATACGCAACTGCTTATGCCATTTTAACACTGTTTTAACATATCACCCACCGAAAAAGTCCTTAATCATTTTATCCCTTTTAGTCTTAATAACCTCGCTAATACCGTCTTTTTCAAGACCTTTTTTATATCTATCTTTGAGGATAGAGGCTTTATTTTCGTTGGACTGGGAGCCGAAAGAAGCGAACGCCACGTTTATATCGCCTTCGCTTTCCGGCAATTCCTCACGATACCCCATCTGTTTTCCGCATACCTTACAATAAGGTATGTTAATAGGTACGGTTCCATTATTAGTATATTTAAACATCGGGCGCGTCTCTATGATTTCCTTCCCGAATTCCGTACATTCCTTGTTTTCGCATTTCCAGTATATCATATCTATTATCATTTAAAATGTCTTCTTCCATATTCAGCCATCAATAAGGAATCTGCAAAATTATCATCATCCTTTAGGCTTCTGTTTGTTCTTTTTAAACTCACATCCGGGAAAATGCGGTGTGCAGCCACGATACTCATTTTCTTTACATCCTTTACTGTCTTGGTTCCGTCATTTTTTGTTACCATCTTTATACCTTTATGCATGTCCGACTGCCATTTTTTAGGCGGTATCTTTGTGTAGGGTAATCCGGCAATGGCACAAAAAAATTCCGGAACGCACGAATTATAACCAAACGTAAATGTTCCTTTTGCCGAAGAACCGTATAATGCGTGCACATCCTCTATCACGACGTGCCGGACTTCATACCCTTCGACAAAAGCAAGCAATCTGTTTGCCGTCTCTATCATGTCTACTACCTTAATGTCCTTAAAGATAGGTTCTGCCTTGATAAAAGACCCGTCTTCCGCAATCATTGATACAAACCCCTTTGTTCCGGGGTCAAATCCCATAAATACTTTCATGTTACACCTCCAGTCTTGATATTCCGTTTTCTTTGATTACTTTAAGTTGTTTTATCTCGTCATTGAGTTTTGGTACATGCGTAACAATCAATATAGATTGTCTTAAAAATTCCGTAGAGGCTATTATATTCTCTATTCCCAGGGAATCGCTGCTTTCCAACACTTCATCCAGCAATAAAAAATCCATACCTCCATACTGTTTTGTTGCGTTAATCATGCTTTGTATCGCAATGATAAGGGCCACTTCTACACGTGCCTGTTCGCCACCGGAATAAAAGAAAAAGCTTTCCATTTCGTCACGGAAAACATAGGGCGTTATCTCCTCTTTCAATGTTCCGTTCGCATTCCGTTTGAAACCTTCAATCATCAGCCTTAAATCGCTTTTCATTTTCTTTAGTACATCATTGGCCGCGCTTTGGATATTCTTTATCTGCTCCATTGCCAGATACATCTTAAAGTCTTTAAAACGGCTATCCCATTGCTGTACTTTGAAAATCTCGTTTTTCTTGTCAAGAATTTTTTTGTTGCCTTCCTCTATGTCCTTGGAAAGTTTTTCTACCGCCTTTTCCTGGTCTTTGATAGATGGTCTTTCTGCTTTTTGCTTTTTCAACTCCTCTATATACCTGGTCTTGGAATCAATGAGAGAACGGTTTGTTTCGACCTCTGAACACATTTTGACAACAGAATTTTCATATCCTTTCTTCTCGCGTTCAAACTCCCTTATACGGTCTTCCACCTCCATCATCTTATCAACCACCTTTCCACGGCGTACACGCAATTTGCGTTCTTCCTCCTCCGTTTCCTTCCTTACATCTTGGTATTGGGAGATAAGGTCTTCCAGTTCATTAATAGAAGTTTCATATTCATTTTTCTTTACCGTATTCTTGTCAATGGCTGTTTTATAAGCCTCTTTGTCAGCCTCCAGTTCTTCAAAATCCTTGTCAGCATCCATAAAAAACTTATAATTGCAGTTAGGGCACACAATGACGCCAGAAAGCAATACTTCAACCTTCTGTAATTTCTTCTCATAATCAGCTAATTTCAATGCGTAATCTTTACGCCTTTCCTCTTTGTTCGATTTGTCTTTCTTCAATCCGGCTATTTCCGTGTCTATCTCCTTATAGGTGTCCTTGTAAACATCCATATCGAAGCTTTCAAGCTCCTTGTTCACTTCTTTTTTCAGCTTTACAAGCCCTTCAATATCCTTGTCTACACCTTCGATATTCTTTTCCGCTTTGGGAATGCGTGTCTTTACAAGGTCTTCATTAAGAATTTGTAAAGAATATATTTCGGACTGAATTTCGCCTATTACACCCTTTTTCTTTTCTTCCGGGTCTTCGTTCAACACTTGCTGAATCTGTTCCTCATAAGCTTGTTTCTTGCCTTCTGCGACATTTTTCAAACATTCTTCTTTGTGCAATTCTTGTTCCAATATTCCAACCTTTTCAGAAATCACACCTTTTGTTTTGTCAATATTGGAGAAATTGACAAAGCGGCTTATTAAGGCAAGTTTTTCGGTATTGGAAGAACGAAAGAAAGACGAATAATTACCCTTTGTTACGATATAGTAGGACTTGGCGTCTTCCGGTGTAATCTCAATCCAATTAATCACGTATTTATTCGCGTCCAACACTGTAGCTACTGTTACGGGTGTCTCCGTATCATCTTTCTTTAAGGTCAAAGATACCTTGGAAGAACTTTTCAACGGAATTGTACGCTCAATTATCAGTGTTTCTTTCCGTTTTTGACAAAATATTTCAACTTTAGTATAGGCTTCTTTCGTACCTTTACGTATCAGTTTTTTGTCTTCCTTTCCTCTTAGATTAACGCCATATATCGCGTAGAACAAGCCTTGTGACAACCCAGTCTTCCCAGAACCATTACTTAGCTGGTCTTCTTCTGTCCGGTTCTCCCCAGTCACACCCAAAGTTTCTTTTGTAAAGGTGTAGTCAAGTTCTTCAAATGACAAAAAATTTCTTAATATCAATCTTTCGGGGTACATAATTTATCTGTCAATTTATTTTTAATTTCATTAAACAAATCCTTATCCGACAACGCTTTTTTAGCGTTATCCATTCCTTGTCCTAACCGTGTCTCGCCATAGTAAAACCAAGCGCCCTTTTTAGAACAAATCCCCTCCCTTATAGACATATCTATAAGCTCCTGTACCGTGTCGAATCCTACACCGTACTCTAACATTACTTGGCATACACGGAAAGGGGGTGCAATCTTGTTTTTTACAATCTTAATCTGTGTCTTGTTGGCTGTTGCTACCCCATCTGTCTTTTCTGTACCTATACGGGCAAATTCGGCTCTCTGTGTAGCGTAAAACTTAAGGGCTTCACCTCCTGGTGTGGTTGTTGTAGGGCCGAATCCCATACCCCCGATTTTCTGCCTCGTCTGATTGATACATAGGAGGATGTTTCCGTTTTTCTTACATACGTTTTTTAAGATGCTTAACTGCTGTGACATAAGGCGCGCTACAAGCGCTATCTTTGCATCTCCTGCCTCACCCTGCAAAACAGCTTCCGGCACCAATCCGGCAACTGAATCAAGCACCACCAATCCAATTTCCGGCACTTCCAGCATTTCGCGCACAATTTCAAGTGCCTGTTCCGCACTGTCCGGCTGAGACATTATCCACTTGTCGCGGCTTAAATCAACTCCAAGCGCTTTTGCATATTCCAGGTCAAGCGCTTGCTCTGTATCTACATATCCGACCGCTTTCCCAAGCGTTTTTTGTACGGATGCACTTAGATGTAATGCCGCAGAGCTTTTGCCGCTCGAAAATCCTCCGTATATTTCGTGTATTCTTCCAAGCGCAAAACCGCCTCCCAATATTTCATCTAATGCCATGCTGCCGGAAGACACAGTGTCTACCTTTATATCGTTGCCTACTACCGCTTCCTTTCCGAAGCGCTTTTCTATTCTTCCAAATAATTCTTCCAATCCCATTATAATACCTCCTTTAAAATTTCCATTCCTTCATTATAGGAGTAATCATTTTGTTTACAAAATTCCTTGAATTTGTCTGCAATATCGGAACCTGACAAAGCTTTGATTTCTTCTGCCGTCTCCACCTCTTCCGTTTCCAGTTCTACGGACTTAACTTTGACATCCACACCAAGCTTTCTATATTCCTCTTTATCAATAGAGGTAATTGCATCTTTCGTGCCCACGAATTCAACACGCACAAAATCCCCCTTGTTTTTCTTCTGAAAATCTTTTACAATCTTATCCGCTTGCTTGAAAGTCGTATTTTCCAGGTTCACGGTGACTTTTCTGTACCGTTTTCCTTTTGACGGAATAAGTGCATATGTCAAATCATCGTCCAACAACCAAAATCCCTTCTTTTCGTCTTCTCCGAAATTGTTCTGGGTGATGCTTCCAAGGTGTACAATATTCTTTCCTATTTCCTGGAAATCGTGATAATGTCCGGAAAACACCATACCAAAGTTTTTAAACAAAGAGGGTTTTATATCACTTTCCACCTCGCTACCGTCATTGTTCCTACTTCCCTGGAACGCGATATGCGTAAAAAGTACATGTGTTTTATGATTCTTTTCCTTTAATACGTCCGACACCCCTTTTAGCCATATCGCATTGTCGAAAAACGGCATAAAATAACATATTACACCGCCAATCTCGAAAGCATCCAAATCAGTTATTAACTTGAACCCTTTATGATACTTGAACGCATCCAGAAACGACCTTTCCGAACTATAGTCGCTCTTATCGTGGTTCCCTGGAATACAGTATATCGTATGTTCCATCCTCGCGTACATGTCAAGAATAGAGGAAAAGGCATTCAAGACATCCTGCCTCTGTGATATACGGGAATCGAATATATCGCCAAGCCACACATGATTGGTTATACCGTTGTCTTCCGCTATATTCAATTCCTGCCTTTGCAATTCCGTTATTTCTTCGATATTGGACGGCTTCAAATGCCAATCCGTGCTTATTATCATTTTCTCAGTCATAGCGCTGTCACCTTTAATGTATTGTCAAGATTTTTCAAAACATTATCTTTCTCTACTTCCTTGTCAAAATAGAAGCTCTCCCAGACATTGGAAATCTTTAAAGCTATTCTGAACTTCTTGGTTGACTGTGAATATCCCTCGTCATTGTATCTGCTGATAGAGGCAATCTTTATCCTCTTGTTATTTATCTGCACAAACATTTTACTACCAAATTAAATAAGTTCCACTTAATCCTACAAACACATCAAAATCCTTATTGAATACTCCATATCCGGCACCTACCGACACACCGAAACCGAATCTTTTCTTTTTCTCCGGTTTGGTCCACATCGTGACATCGCCTATCTTTCCGGGCAACTGAGACGTTATCTCCATACGGTTATTGTCTCCTATACGCTGGTTTGTCAATAAAAACTTGTTGGTTATATTAAAGTTAATCTTATACTTTGCCAGGTGTGTAGCCCATACCTGCAAGTCATATCCCACCGTATCGGTTTCTTCCTTGAATGTATAGAGGCTGTCCGTTTTCCTTAATTCGGAAACTTCCCTTTCCAGTCCTTCGTACTTGTATTTCCATTCAAATTCCACTGCCTCTACAAGTGCTTCCTTTTCCTTCAATCGGTTGTATAATTCTTTGTTTTCTTTTTTCAATTTAGAAAAACTTTCGGAATTGTAAACCTTTGTATATCTGTTTAAAGAATCGGTATAAAATTCCACTTCATATAACAACCTTTCATTCTCCCTTGCTTTCTTGATAGATAAGAATAACAATATGAGTATTATTATCATACCCGAAATGAGGATTATTCTGTAAAGATTTTTCATAATAATAGGAATAATGGAAGGGTAAAAATTACCCTTCCTTGTGTGATTTATTTTGAAGTTCTCGCTTTCAAGTTTCTTAAGCGCGACGCAATGGAATTAGGAACGCTTGCTGATGCTTCCCTTTCTTCAACTGCCGTATCTTCCGGTTCTGGGTCTGCCGCTCCTTGTTCTTCATCTTCCGGCTCTTCGTAATCCTCAAAAGGCAGTTCGCCACCTTCCTGTGCAATGTCGTACCATTTACGGAGTTCTGCTACAGTCAATTCTTCCGGCAATTCCTTGTCTTCGTAGTTATCGGCAATGTAGGCGCGAAGTTCCTTTTTGAGGTTCGTCAATGTAGGATAACCGCCTGCTTTCTTTTCCGTCTTTGTTGGCTCTTCTTTCGGTTCCTCCGTTTTCACCTTCTTTGTCTCGGGGGCTTTTTTAGGAGCTTTCTTTTCCTTGATTTCGTCCTCTTCCGGAACCAATTTGTCAAGTTCTTCGAGCTTGTTCAAAAATACATCGTCCTGGAAAATACCGTATGATTGTTCTTCGTCGATTCTTTCCAGTCCTTCCAACTGCATATCCCAGTCTTTACGTGAAAATACGTCCACATACATATCATCCAGGGTAGGGAGTTCTTCCATAATACCGAACACTTCGTCTGATACACGGTTTTTCGCAAAGAAATCGTCCCAAGTCTGGCGCTTATTAGCATCCGGCATTCCGCAAGTAATGTCGAAATTTTTCTTTTTGTTTTCGTCCGTGGTAACGTTAACAATCAACGGGTAACCTTCATCCGGGTCAGAAAAGATATCGAGATTAATAATACCATCGTCCGAACCGCCTGCACGTTCCATAGAAATGTTCTTCATTTTCTTCCACCAATCCGGGCGCAAATCAAGACGGTACACGTCGTTTTCTGCCCATACATAAGCCACATAGTTAAGCATGGCTTTCATGCCCCATACCCACTGTTTCTGCTTGTTACGATAACCACTGATGGGATAAAGGAATTTTGCGCGCTCGTCCTTGTCCTGGATATCGTTTGCCAGGTTATACACATGACTGATATAGGTCAACACTGCATCCTCACCATTCATCCGGTTGCTGTGGATGTCAGAAGTAAAGACATCTCTTTGTCTGATTTCCTTCTTCCCGGTATCTTTTCCGTCCTTGTCATATACCGCACACTCAATAGGCAGTTTAACCGTCTTTCTCGGCATATAGGGTTTTCCTGTCAACGACGGCAATACACGCAATACATATCTTCCGTCCTCGCTCAAATTAAAAAATGAGGACCTGCCGCCCTGTCCGAAGCCGCCACCCATTGTTGCGGCTGCTTTCCCTACTGTTTCGTCAATTGATTCAACACTCGCTTTCTTGTACTTACTTCTGTCAAATGCCATAATACAAAATTTTTAAAAATTAATAATCTGTTTTTACTATCTTAAAAGTATTTATTTTTCCTTCAATAAGCTCTTTTTCAAAGTCTTGCGGCACAATCTTTGGCAACAAATTGTTAAGTTTCTTGTCCTTGCTTTGTACTGCCCAAAATAGGGTGTCTAACTTGTCTCGCTTCGATTCTATCTCAATAAGATTCATCAAATTTTTCTGATACTGTTCATTGAGTAATATAGCATCCTCCAACCCTTTTTCAGTCAGCTTAAATGATTCTCCATCAATCGTTATTCTTCCTCCATTTGTAGCCGCTTCCCTCCTTAATTTCTTCCTCAAATTAGCTGCAAACACATCGCAAAACAGTTTCTCTTCCTTCGCTTTCTTTTCGTATTCAACTTTCATCAAACCGACCTTGTTAAGCAATCCAGATACCGTTACCGCCTCTCCATAAAGATTCGAGTAATTGATTGTCGTAACATCATCGAGTTCTATCTCCTCGTCCTTGTCCGGTGATACCAAAACAACGGTCTTGGTACCGATTTCTACCATAATTTTCATATCAAAATATTTTACGTCAATACAGTAAACAATGAATTAACATTCGCCTGCAAAATATATTCTCCTCTAAACTTATCCCACACAATCACACCATTAACCAACAAAATGTTCTTTTTACTACCCCTTAAAAACTCTCCGTATTCTTCAAACAACTCTGGAAAAATAGTTACATTTATAAACTCATAATTACTTTCCAATACTATAGTGGCAAATATACCCTTCTTGCTTTTTCTCTCTATTATCTCAATTACATAACCGCCTATCACGGCACGACGGGTTTTCTTTGAATTAATGTCCCAAAATTTTATCTGCGACACATCCTGGAATTCCGTTTCGTCGTCTAATTTAGGCATATGATATTCATTTACCAAATCATAATAATCAAAAAATGCAAAACCGGACGTTCTTTTTTGCTGCAACAGCCACCACCAATTATTACGTTCTTTGCGAACTTTCATAATATTGGTAAGTAAATCCTTATCCTCCAATATCTTAACCCTTTTGTTCTCGCGGTACATCTCAATAAGCGCCAAACGGTCTTTAGGTTCCTGGATATTCTCCAATTCGTCGAACGCTCCTGCAAATATCAAATTCTCAATGACAGATTTATTTACCGGACTGCCTTTAATTACACATCTGTCTATAAATTCCTCCAAAGAGAAAAAAGGCCCGTTCTTCTTTTTCTCCTCCGATATATATTCTTGTGCTCTTTCTCCGCATTGTTTTACTGCATTGAATGCCCAGTACATGCTATTCGTACGATAATCAGACACAATGTTTATATCTGACTTGTTGATATCTACTGGATGTATCTTTATCTCACCGGACTGCTGTATTTCGTTTACATAATAAGGTATCTTTTCATCTTTCGCAAACGAGAATGTAGCACTCCAATACTCAATAGGATAATGTACTTTAAGCCATAGACATATATAGGCGGTCATACCATAGCATACGGAATGAGATTTATTGAACGAATATTTTGCAAACTCTTCCATTTGGTTCCAAAGGTTTTCCGCATATTCCTTTGTCACTCCCTTAAAAGCAAAATTTTTTGCATAATTAGTAATAAACTTGTCTTTATAAAGTTTTATCTTCTTTAAATCCTTCTTCCCCAAACATTTACGCAAAAGGTCTGTTGTTTCAGAATCAAATCCGGCAAGTTTTTGGGCTAATAACATTATACTTTCTTGATAGACAAGTAGTCCAAAATCTTTCTTCACCACTTCTTCACCGCCTATAGGCATTTCTTCTGTCCAATCCTTTTCCCCGTTCTTCCGCAAAATATATTCGTTGTGGAAATTATTTTCCATAGGTCCAGGTCTATAGAGAGCCACACATGCAGACAGTTCGTTTATGTTTTCCGGTTTCATTTTTACACAATATCCGGATAATCCGGCTGAACCAAGCTGGAAGACATCGCCCAGCCATCCTTTGCTTGCATACTCGAATACTTGCTTATCATCCAAAGGCAAACTGTATATATCAACGTCTATTCCGTGGTTCTCCTTTATCAAGCGTAACATTTCCTCGAACTTATCCAACTGGATAATCCCCAAAACGTCTTCCTTTAAGAAGCCTGCCTCTTCCACTTCTGAACCTTCCCAGTCTGTAACCACAAGCCCTTTTTGTGTATGTACGGGCATCCACTCATAGGATGTTTTCCCGTCCGGCAACACTACGGTTCCGCACGCATGCACTGACTGGCTTTTAGGCGAACCAAGAATAACCATCATATCATTAAACGTTTCTGTATGTTCCTTGACAAACTTCTTTAGGTCCTCTTTCCCACATACAGTCTTGAAAAACTCTTCTATCGTCTTTTCTTTATCATCTCCAATACAAGCGGTAAACCATCTGTATAACTGTACTGGTATACCGTCTGCACGCGCCATGTCTGATATTGCTTCTTTTAGCTGGAGAGTAGTATAGGTTCCAAGCGAACAAACTTGCTCCTTACCGAACCGTTCCTCCATGTAAGCTTTTATTTCGTCCCGTCTTCTGCCGGGAAAATCTGTGTCAACTCGTTACCCCCGAAGGGGTCAGATATCGGGCATTGACCCTAATACGGTCTTTGCCCGACGCTTTATTTCAATATTTTTTACTATCATACAACTATTCGTTTATCAGTTCGTCACCTTCTTTTAGCTCTTTCGCTCTGATTATCATTTCCTCGTCATTTCTGATAATCTTTATAAAAGCATTTCCGGATATTTCTTTTTCTCCGTTTATCATTACCACTTCTTCCTCTTCATGCCGAATTAAACGACCCTTTGTCAAAAATCGACTGAATAGGAGTTCGTATTCCAACGGGTTTACATTAACAATACCAAGAAGATAGGACACCAAAGAGCCAGCGGAGGAGCCTCTCCCCAGTCCGACCAAAATGTTATTATCCCTTCCCCATCTGATAATGTCCCTCAGCATCAGAAAGTAGTCCACTACATCGCCTTCTTCTATGATGGATATTTCCGTGTTCAGTCTTTCCGTCAGTTCTTCTTCGCTGTATCTTTCCAATATTTCCAGATGTTCTGCCAGTCCGTCAAATACAAGCGATTCAAACATTTCTGTATTGGTAGAATATTTCTTTTTCTCTTCTTCCGTCATTACATATTGGGGTGCATGCCGTACTTGTGTCTCCAGCAAATAATTACAATTTACCGATATGTAATTAAGATTTACCAAAGCTTCTTCAAACAGTCCGAAAAACTTGTCTTCGTCCAATATCAGTTTTGACAGTTCTTCGTAATACTCTTGATAGTTCTTCATGTACTGGTTGTCACTCTCATAATTCACTACCTTTGCCAATCTGTTAAGCTTTTCTCTTATAGGGGCGCACCGTCTTTCCAGGTACCAAGCGTCACATACCGCCACGGGCTTATACACACCCACGAACTTTTTCAGATTGTCAAGATATTTTTTATCCCGGTCATTCTTCTTGTATTCCACGGTATCAAGCTGGTAATAAGTGTCATTCCATTTTCTTGACAATATAGGGAGATTTTCAAACGTACATGTTTTCGGGTCAAGTAGTAGAAAACATCCGTCTTTCATTTCCTGCAATTCCTTTTCCGTGATAAAACCTTTTTCGTCAACATTCAGAATTTTGTTTATTTTCAATAGGTTATTCCACCCCTCCTTATTCTTGACTATCAGTTTTACCGTATATCTAACGTCCTTCTGTTCATTATATACGGTAACTTCCATACCGAATATAGGTCTTATGTCGCTTTTTAGACACGCATTTTGAAACTTGAACGCTGATGCAAGCGTATTCTTTTCGCATATGCCAAGCGCCCTTATCCCCATGAATTTCGCCTTTTCCACCCAGTCGGAATAAAAGTGCATCCCGTTCATCAACTCAAAATTACCATGCACTCCTATATAGGTGTCAAACCTCAAACTTTCGTCAAACAAATTCGCTTTTCCGATATACTGCAATCGGTTAAGTTTTACCTTGTTTTCGTCTCCCTTTTTCAGATAATACCATACATCGCCAAACCGGAAAACATAGTTATCACATTCTGTCCTATCTCCTACCCACTGGAACGAATCGTCAAAGAAAATCCCGTTTTCGTCCTTATCCCACTTAAAAGGCTCGAACAATTCAAATGTCTGCCCGTCAATTTCTACAATATAATTATCTAAAACATTGAAAGACAAAAAATTATCTTCCAAATATTTGATTAAGTCTTTATACAACTCTTCCATATTTTTAGGGTGTAAAGGGGAGTGAAGTGTATTTTACTTACACTCCCCATGAAATCAAATCCAAATAAAAACGGCAAGTTTATGATTTATTAAAATGGTTCCTGCAACAAACGGAAACAACGTTGTAATGCGTTCCCAGTTCTTTTGCAATCCGGCTGAATGAACGACCGTCATTCTTTGCGAGTTCTTCCCACACCTTATACGATATACTTCCTTTCTTGTACGGGTTTTTTCCTTTAGGTGAAAGGTTAAACTTTTTCTTGACATACCCCTTTTGGGTATTTATCGAAACTTCCTTTGCATATTCTTCAATCGTCTTTCCTTTTGCTTCCAGTCTTTCGACAACCTGCTGCAAAAGGTCTTCTTTCTTAAATCCGGAAACGTTCTGCATTCCAAGCTTCCGTCCCACATTTCTCAAAGTCAACAAAGAAACTTCCATTGTCTTACTTCTCCTTTCCAAATACGGCATCCTTAATCTGCTGCACACGTTCTTCCGTTGAACCGGAAACAGAAATATATGGTATTCCGTAATTATCGACAATCTGCTTTATTTTACGGTCGATTTCCTTCTGGTATTCCTCGTCTTCCGAACGCGCACCGTCACCCTGCAATCTGAATGTAATAGGAAGATAGACAAGCAAAGGAAATTCGTATTTCCGTTTTACAATCTGGCGCTTTTCTTTGAAGTCCTCTTCTGCCAGGTTGTTATAATCCTTGTCTTTCGGATTACAGTTGTCAAAAAGCCATGAAGTGTACGCGTTCACATCAATAATACATCTGTCACTAATGGAAGGCTGTTTCATAGCATCTTCCATTATTTGAGTGTATTTGTCGAATATTTTCTTTTGTGATTCGGATGTACCTTCTTCATTAATGGTTATTCCTTCTTCTTCAACCATCGTTCTGACAACATTCGTGTAAAACTTCCAGTTGTCAAATTCCGGTTCATTCTGCAAGGCTTTCAATAGGGTTGTTTTCCCTGTACCCTGCGCCCCGGTCATTAATATTTTGTCAAAATTTCTCATCTGTTGTCTCCTGCTCCATGAATTTTGTCACGCTGTTTGCGTGAAAACAGTTTTTCGATATTCTGTTCGGCAATCTTTTCCGTATCAAGACCGACGCGGTTAATCATACTGTTTATAACCTTCCAAGCGTTTTTCCAGGCTTCCAAAACAGCTTTCTTTCTTGCTTCCGGAAATACATTCTGCTCGGCTTCTTTCCAATCGTCACGCAACCACTTTTTAACCTGGTCTGCAATCTTTCCGACTTCCACGGGCAAATCAAACACACCTGCACCTTCCGCATTTGCCAGCGATTCTTTCCAATCCCAGCCTTCAATATCGAGATTGCACTCTTTGCGAATCATAGCGAGATACCAAAACATATCTCCAATTTCTTTAGAGATTTCTTCCGTTTCTGCCTCGTTATTGATTTTCTCATAGGTTTCTCCCATCTCTGAACACAAACCAAGTGTTACATAGGACAAAGCCACTTTTTCGTTATAGCAAGCTGTGGTAGCTGCCTTTTCTTCATACTCGAAATAATCCATATCTTTTGTTTTTAATTATACTGCAAATATAGTAATTTAATTTTGAGATAAACAAATATTATCTCCTTTATTTCAAATCTTTCATATCGATTTCTTCTAACCACCTCATTTTGAAGTAGGTATAAGGTATCTGTTCCGGCACGTCATTAATCCATATCACCACATTATCGTCATTCGGATGGTTTATCTTCACCTTATATTCCTTCCCCTTGTATATCACTATGGTACCCGGTTTCAATAGGTGGAACCTGTCCCAAAACATAACCGACTTTTTCGTTTTCTCCGAATATTGCAAGTTCGGTAATCCGTATTCTTGCAAAAATTCCTTCAAGTAAAAATCTGAAAACGCCTTGTCACTGTCAAACATCGTACCAAGGCGAAACCTTTGTTTCAAGTTCAGAATCTTTGCTTTCTTCTTCTCCGCTATGTCCTTGTATATCTTCACAAGCTCGACACTCTCTATACGATTGTAAACTATCGAACGTAATTTACAACTCAAATACTCCAATTGCAAGTTAATTACAAACTGCTCCAGGCTAATTTTCCGTGATTTTTCCATGTCCTTATTTTTGACTTCAAATCTAACAAAAATTAGGATAAATGGCAAAAAATCAAGACTATAAATGCTTGGTATAGTAATTAATCGGTTCTGTCATATTGTCAAGCGCCCATAGGAGTTCTTCTTGTGTCGCATCTCCAGGGTCTTTCTTTTTGTCTTCCAGTTCGGCAATCTGCACATTGAAGTACCTTTGTAGGGTCATTGATACCGTCTTAATCATTTCCGGTTTATCCGGGTCATACATCAAAATCACATTCCTTATTCCCGGCTTGTCCCTCAATAGCTTTATCTGGCTTAACCCCATATTGTTACCGAACGTAAACACACACTTTATATCTGGTGATTCGTAGAGATGCAGTTTAGTATCTACCGATATATAGTCAAACATCCCTTCCACGATTATAACCGTGTCCGTCTCGTCCGTTATATTGTCATATCCTCCTATCACATGGGAGAATCCGTCACGTGAATTTTCATATCTCAATACAAGCTTTTCCGTACCCTCCTTAAACCTTTTAAGGTTCTCCTCGTGCCATTCCTTACTTTTTTTTGAACGTGCCAGCCATGCGGCTAATTTGCCGTTCATGGTAAACTGGAATATGAACTTATCGTGCAGCTTTCTTTCAAGAAAGAATTTTGTTTCTGCCGGACGGAATTCTTCATAATACCTTTTCACGAATCCCCTTTTATCCAAATATTCGTCCTTTTCTATATATTCCAGTTTTTTAGGAAGAGTGCATTCCTTGATTTCCTCTATTGTTTCCTCTTCTTCGTCGTCTATTAGAGGCGTCAATTTCTGCATTTTTACCGTGTTTTCATAATCTTGCTTTATAAGGTCTTTCCTTCCTATCTTTTCCAAAAACTTTTTTAAGGTGGTTTTCATGCCACATTTGAAGCAATGGAATGCACCGTTATTCCCGGCATCATTGAACTTTATCCCCCATTTCCCCTTTTTATTGCAAAAAGGACATTCTTTGTTCCGGTCCTGCATGAAACCTTTTGCTCCGAACAAAGATAGGTTCAGTTCGGATATTACCTCGTTTTTATCAACCCTAAACATTACCTTTTTTCTATTACTAAATAATGGTCTGCCAAGCATTTAACCCATTGTATTCTGTACTTTCTTGAAGCGCATCTAAATTCAATATCTCTTATAGCAGAAAGAATATTAGATACATTTTCATTATAATATTTTGCAAGTATCATTAATACATGGTAACTTTCTTGTGGAGTAAAGTATAAGCAACTTCTGTATCTCTTTGCCGTTTCATACACTCTCTTTGAGAATGATTCAACCGTTTCAAATTCTTCTTTTCTATAATTAAACAAATCCGTTGCCTTCATAACTCTTATCTTTATCTGTTTGACTTCTTTTTATTTCCTCCCTTAAGAAGACACTACAAAGATAAGATTTGTTTATAACATACGCAAGTGCTTATGTCTAAATTGTCTCTGTTTTAACATCATTTTGCTTTTCACCGTCTTCATCCTTTTTCTTTCTTGTCTTCTTTCCAGATGTAGAAGAAGTGAAACCCTTATCACCTCCGTAATATTCGGCTGTCAGCGCCTTGTCACAAAAACGTCCCCTGCCGTAATCCGTCACAATAGGGAAGGTATCTTTTACCGTATCATAATCGCGTACCTTATCCATATAGATACGCATTATGTTCTGTTTCTTTTCCTCTCTTGTCCGGTTCCCTGTAAACACAAAGGAAAACGGCTTTACAAGTGTCCTGTCCCCTTCCGTATAGCTTCTGTCTATCACCTTGTCTGCATTATCCCATATTTCCAACGGCACATTCCCGGCTTGTGCTGCCGTGAATCCTACCATCTTAAACTCTACACATAAGTTTTTCAAAAGCTGTGCACATGTCTGTAATTTTTCCTTTTTGAATGTAGGGTTATTGTCTACAACTCTATTTGTCCCGGTTGCCACAAGGTCCAAAGAATCCAATATCAATACATGCGGATAATAACCGTTTTTCTTGTAATAAGATACAATCACATTACGGACATCCACCATTGTAGCCTGCCCGAATTTTTCAAACGAATATACATCTATGTCCTTAGAATAGGATTTTATGTTTTCAAACGCCTTGTCAAGCTTTTCTGCCAGCTTATCATCTATAACACCCTTTCTGATGTTCCCGTATTTTTGCCCCGTCCAGAACTGGTCGTATCTTTCCAGGCACGCACGCGCTCCACCTTCCAACTGTATATGCAAGACCGGGTGTCCGTCAAAGGCTGCCTGCATGCCGTGATATCTCAATGCCGTGGATTTTCCCACGCCAGACCTCATAATCCATAATACGGTATCTTCTATCGTGGCGCCGCCTTCCGAAATATCGTCTATCTTGTCAAGTCCGAACATTACACGTGACGGAATTTCCCCGTCTTCCTCTTCCCGTCTTCCCCTCATTCGCTTGTCAAAATCGGCAAAGACCTTTTGGAAACCACCTGCTTCATGCCTTAATGATAGGGACAATATTCTTTGGCTCTCTTCCGCATTTACCCGTATAGCGTCTTCTTTCTTTCCTTCTTCGTACAAATCATGTACTTTTTTAGAAAGTAGCTGGAATTCCACGTCTTTAATATACGCTTCCAACTGGTCTATAATAATTTCCTTGTCTACTTTGGCGGCTGCCTGCACAGCGTCTATCGCTTCAATCACAAAATCACTATCAGCGTATTTTTGAGATACCACCCCCAAAGAAGGAACCTTATCTTTCTCTTTTAATACCTCCGTAGCTTCTTTTAATAGAAATTTGAATCCTGCCCACTCTTTGGGTATCAATTGATAAGACAGATGATTTACCACTATCCGGGTAATACTCAAATCCATATATACAAGCTTGAATAATTCTGCCATGAATCCGGCAGACAATTTTTGTGCCATTTTCTTTAGATTTAAAAAATTAGGGCTACAAACGTAACCCTTTAATATGAAGAAAACAAATTGCTATTGTTAATTCTGCTCAACCAAAATAGGTGAATTTTCATAGGTGATTTCGGGGTATAAACCTTTATCTATTTCTTCTCCTTTCTTTGGTTGATAATCTTTGCCTTGAATATAATGATTACCGTCAAAAGGATAAGCGCACATATGTTTATGCGGTATTTCTGTCGCTAACATTCCAGTCCAATAAGGATATTTAAACAGTCTACCGTCTTTATCTCTCGCTATATATACTTTCATGACGTTCTCTATTAAGCATTAATACCGATTGCGTTTCTTAAAAATTCTCCTGCATTCTCTACTGATACACCCAACTTTCTCTGTATCAAAGAAACCATATCATTGACTTGTTCCTGTGAATCCAAATTGCCTTTCACAAACTCCATCATAATGAACTTTTCTAAAAATCTTTCTTTCATAATCTTATCTTATTTGTTTGACTTATCATCTCTTAATCTCACAATGCAAAGATAAGATTATATTATGACATACGCAACTGCTTATGTGTAAAATGTGGGTTGTTTAACATCATTTCACAATAAAAATAGTCTAATTGTTAGAACAATAGTCGTAATGATAAAGATTAATGCGAAATGTTTCCATATTTTTACAGTAGCCTCTAAACCGTGTTTCTGTTTGTCAAACTCACTTAAGGCATAATTCAAAACCTCGTCTTTCAGTCCTTTAAACTTGTCGTTCAAAGCCTCGGTTATATCGTCTGCGATAATATGCTTCACCCTTTCTGACACGGATTCAGGATATCCTCTTTCCTCATAGTTCAATTCATTCAACAAGTCATGATGAAATATATAAGGTGTTCCGTTCACTTCGTAGGAAAGTTTGATACCGCTTTCTTTGACGTATTCCAAAAACTTTTCCTCTGCAATCTCATTTATCCTTTCCTGGTTAAATTCTAACTGCTTCTTTATCTCGTTAAAATATTCCTCGTCAACAATTACACAGTTGTTTTCAAGCTTCATTACATGTACTTCCATGATTATTCTCCTTTCAGTTTCTTTATCAATACATCAGTATAATTAATTGATTCAATAGCTACTACTTCTATTGCATCCATCTTTTTATCTGGATGTTCATCCAAATACATACCCAAATTTTTCATAAAGAAACTGTTTGAAATCAAAGCTTGCATTGCAGCCTTTGCCAGTTCATAACGCCTCTGTTCCCAATCAATTTTCTTTTCTTCCATCTTTAACCTCCTTATTAGTTTTAACAAACCCCTTTTGAATGCACCAACACAGCATATAATAGGCTGCATCTATCAACTTCGGCATTTTTTCTAAACGAACGGTTCCATTATTCGTTACGTCTACATATTTGAGCCACCACAACCCTACTTTCTTAAATATGTACAAATCATATACCTGTACTGATTCTGGTAACTTATCCAGAATGTCCTGCAAAGTGTAAGTAGGGGTTGTTTCCCAAAAATTAGAATCCAGTTTTTGGTTTATTACATACTCATAGATTTCAAGCTCCCACGTTACAGATTTATGTGAGATAGCGCGACACCAGCACATACTTGCATCACTTGTATCTAATCCAAGCTCTTGCAAGTGCTTCATTTGTTCGATTGATAATACTTGTTTTGATTTCATAATTCGTAAGATAAAATTACAACCGTTAATGCAATGAAAATGATTGCTACTATCAAGGCGATAGATAGACATCCCTTTTCGTATTCTTCATCTTCTGATGGTGTGTTTTCGTTATACCAATCTAATGGATGTTTTAATTTCATTTCTCACTCCTTTCTTTCTCCTTTTTAGCTTTATCACAAGCCGACTTTTTCATTGCATACGGACAATCGCAATTCCCGTATCTTTCGTTATACCAACAACAATAGTCACACTGGTGCATTATTTATTCCTCCATCTATATTCAAAATACTTACAGTTCTTCGCCTGCTTTCTTGCCGTTATGCGTCTTTTCAATGCGTGACAATACATCTGAAAATTGGCACATATCTCATAATGCACGCATATACTGCAATGCTTTTCTTCTGTATTATTCATCGTCTTCTCTCTTCATAAAACACATCCATATTGTTTTGCTCTGCCTTCCAGTGGTATGTCCAAATAGAGGCTTAAAAGGGATAACGGACAAAACTTCTGAAGCTTTTATCTCACTTTCGTTCCATTTGAAAATGAGCGTTCCATTAGGTTTCAAGACGCGCATACACTCGGCAAATCCGTCGTGTATAAGTGATTTCCAATCTTTTGGCAGTTTACCGTATTTCTTAGCCATCCATGAGGTTTCACCAAGTGTTTTTAAATGAGGTGGGTCAAACACCACCATATAAAAAGAATTATCCTCAAACGGTAAATTAGTAAAATCGGCTATTACATCCGGTTTTACATCTATAGTTCTGATTCTATCTTTGTCCTTAGCTGTAAGCGTTTCTGAACGCTTGTCTACAAATAAAACCAAAGGGTTATGCTTGTCAAACCAAAACATTCTACTGCCACAACAAGCATCTAATATAAGTTTATCGCTTTCCATTGTTATTCCTCCTTATCTATCTTAATGTCTGTTACTTTGCCACGATTAACGAAATACTTGCAATCAATAAGCCTGCAAATCCATTCATCACAACACTTTTCTAATTCCTCACATTCCTTACGAAGAGAACATATAGTACATTCATAGTCATTTGGATAATTCGCAGCTTCATGCAGCACTCCATCTATTATTATTCCGTTCTTTATTTCCATAATTATACCCCTTCCCCGTAAACATTTACGAACTCGCTGACATCCATATAGTCTATGCCAAAATTCTCGGCTGTTTTCTTGTCACTGTCCGAAAACTGCCCTTCAAGTCCGCTTGCATCACCAATCATTAAACAATCCTTTTCACTTAAACCAGCATTCCATGATTTATAGTTGTTAAAAAGTCTTTCAAGCATTCCAGTATTAGGCTTTCTCATAGGGTTTCTTCTGTCATTGCTTTCACAATACATAAAACGCGTATCAATGCCGCAATAATCCATTATACTGTCATTCACGTACTTGCATTTTACATAAATAGATAATTGCAACACCAACCCTTTTTCTATCCCTCCTTGATTTGTCACAATAAAGATTTTTTCGGGATTCAAATTCTTTATTGCATCCAGGACATCAAACTTAAATTTCATATCCCATATACCCTTCGGGAACGTCTCACCGCTTGCAGTTTCTATTAACGTCCCGTCCATATCACAAAATAAAACCTTGTACTTTTTCATTTCTCGTTCCTTTATTTATTTAATCTTTATCTTCATATCGAACAATTTTATGTTTCTGTTCCTTTACCTCCGATTCATACACCAATTCTATTACATAACAGTCTGCTTTCGGCACAAATCTAACTTGCTTAACCGTTCCTTCCTTACATCTGGTTTTCAATGGTTGCAAACCTTCTTTCTTTGGAAAGTAAATATATTCTCCTCTATGCTTAAATTGTGCATAAGAATAAGAAAATATATTTCTTCCTTTTGTTTTATGCTTGTATTTCGGGAATTTAGGACATCCGGTAAATTTCTTGTTATCCCTTTTCCATGCTTTAATGGCTGAAAAATAAGATTTCAGATTTCTATCCAAAGCCATAAGTATTTGCTGGGAAGAAGAACCGCTCATAGCCCTAAAATCAACATTGTTTTCTGCAACCATCTTTTTATTAAGTTCTATAGACCTTATCCATTTCCCGGAAACAAGAAACTCCTGCTTTATGATATATAAAGCCGCATTATACAAGTTCTTAGATAAGAAACAAATCCGGTCTAAATCCTTGTACCTCTTGTCATTGACTATTATTATATGTTGCTCCGTTAAATACATATCGCATATATAAATAGAATATTTTAAATTTCCTATTTATTTATATAATTTTTAGTGCAAAGTTCTATATAGTTACCTATATTTATTACATCCTAACTCATCCCATGCCGTAACCTTTCTCTCATACATCAGTTCCCATTCATGGCGGCAGAACCATTTCTTTATGATAGCATTCAGATTCATACCCTAAAACAAAATCTTAAATTTCTTTCCTTTCAATGTCGGCAATCTCTCTTCCACAAACTTCCTTAACTCTTCCTCCTCAATAGGAAACAAAGGATTGTACTTGAACTTGAACGTGTGAATGTATTGCTCATTCAACATCACATCAAAAATTAGTGTCTTCATCAAAACATGCCACCATTAGAAGGGTTATATTTCTTGTACTCTTCAAAAGCAAGCTCCAGAACATCTTCTTTGCTTACATACTTTAGAATAATATCTTTCTCTGTATATACTTTATATTCCTCTCCAAATAAATCCCTCCATTTTCTTTTCCCTTGCTCTCTTTGCTCTAACTTGAACCTATACTTTGCTGAATGGTTCCATGCCACAAACAAACTGCATGTCAGCTTGTATTCTACATCTTCCTTTTTAATAATTTTTTCTGTCATACCTCTTTTATATTAAAAATAACCTTCCATCCACAACACGGCTTCTTCTATTGTTTCCACCTTCTTGAACTCTTTTGTGACACAACGCTGCATGTATTCACAGTATATGTTTTCTTCATCATCAAAGTAGATATTGTATGCCCCATTATTATCAGCCCCGGTACATGCTATTCCAAGCTCCAGGGCATTCCGTACCTTTTCTGGTTCGGTTGAAAAATAGGCATAAACCTTTCTACTATTTACTCTCATCAATCCAGTAAGTTCTACGATATTGTTCATTATTAAAATAATATTTTATTATGTCTGACCCGATTAAGAAAGGGAGGCTTAACGCTCCCTTATCAATCACACCACAAAGATAATATTTGTTTATGACATACGCAATAGCTTATTCCCAATAAAATTGCATATTTAACATTTCTTGTGTTTCCTTTTGAATAGACTTATATCTCGTTTCTGTAGTCAAATCCCTCTCAGCCACGTTGTTATACTCTTCCAAAGCCTTTTCTTTATCTATACTCCTTTCCACCCATATACCTATCATCTGGTCTGGCTGCATATCCCCGATAGACACCGGGTTTTCCTCTGTAGCCTCATAAAACTGGACTGTATAGGGTCTGCTATATATATTAGGTGCACTGCCCATATATCGGCTTCCGTCTGCACCTTCCATCATTCCCACGGCACCTACCTTAAACGAACACACATTTGTTTCCGGATTCTCGAACCATATCTTCACCCCTTTTGCCACCTCCTGGCTGTCATTGTGCAGCACTATAGCCCGGTATTCGTTTCTCGCATTTCTTATCGTGTTTACACTCAATTCATCAAACAAATTACCGAACATGTCGTTAGGTATTGTCGTGGAAGATGCAAAGCCACCCAACGAATAAGAAACATTCTGCTGTTCTGCCATATATCCGGAACTTACTGTATATAATAATTTCATTTTCTCCTCCTTTCTTATTCTTTCGGTTTCGGCATGCCTGCCAAAGACCAATATTCCGTTTTTGCCGTATTGTCAATCGTGACCGTACCACCGTTATTTCTCACCCTTGCTATGTAAAACTCGTTTACCGACTTGGTAGGCGGCTGTTCCAAGGTCACTTCCTGTGTCAGTCCCAACGTAAACCAATCATAGGTGTAAAGCCCTTCCATTTGTGCGTCCGTGAATACCTTTCCAAGAGGTACCGTTCCCAATATCACGACTTGCAAATTTGTTTCCGCAACAAAATCGGATTCGGACGTTAATACGATATTCTTGTTGTCTATTATATTGACTATCTCATATACACCATTATTTAGGGGCTGTGAACCGTCGCCTTTCAAAAACTTTATCGCTACCGGGGTTTTCCCTGCCTGTCCTCTCACCTTACCGGAAAAATCCACGGTTCCGGTCACTACACCCTTCTGGTTGATACTCACATATCCGTTTTCGTAATTCTTTGTCGAATACCCGATTTTTAGCCAGTAATACACGCTGTCTGCCGGGATGGCAAAGTTATCGTATATGTTGACAATGTTTATTACTTGCCCCAATGAGTTTACCGCCATACCAGGCAATATCTTTACCGTTCCTCCCTGTGTTCCCTGCTGCACCTCGAACGCCTTGTTGTCTATAAAGGTGTCTACAGTCTCAAAATCGGACTTGAATTTTGTAGGGTTGTTTGTCACTATGCCGAATGTATAACTTCCGGCAATAAGAATCTTTCCAAGCAAAGAGTTCTGTAGGAAAGACTGCATATTCATCACTTCTTCTTTTTCTAAGAAAGTGTTTCTGTTAACATTTATCTGCGCCATATATTTATAAATTTATATTTACAAAATTAGAACCATTCTGGATAAGCACTAATATATTGGTCGTAACCAATCATCTTTGTACATCCTCTGAAACATCCGCTTTTGGATATACTGTCAACATCCGGGAAACCGAATTGATATGGTTGGAATATTCTCTTAAAATAATAAAACAGAGGCATATAAGCTGACGGCAATTTTACTCCGGCTACTATACAATCCCATCTCGGCTGGGCCGTCATACTTGAACAGCCACTGAATGCGTCCGTGCAACTGTCTATATGTTTTAGTACCCCCGATTCTATATAACTATTGTCGGTTCCGGTAGGTCCAGGTTTATTTACAGTCACATCACCGAAAGCATATTCAGCCGTCGACAAATTAGAACAATTCTCGAACATACTATTAATATTCACCGTCACCGAATGTCCGGGCGGTGTGATAGGACTACCCTGCGAACCTGCTGTCCTCAGATTCCTGCAACCACTGAAACAGTATGTATAAGATTCACAATAGGGAGAATCAGAAAACAAGGATGATGTTATAGTAGTCAAACCACTATTCTGGAACATACCGGACGCATTTCTAATATCGGGAATTGTCACACCACTTACATTCAGCAAGCTTGTACAACCGTAGAACGTTTCATTACATTGTGTACCTCCATTCGTCGTGTAATTGAATGCACCAGAGCTTATGCTTGACAGATTGGTACATTTATAAAACGCCTGTCCCAAAAACAATTCACCCACGGTCCCGGAAAACATGTTGCTCGGCAACGACGATATACCCGAAGCATTACAAAAACCGTATGCGTTTGTTGTCTCTCCCGAAACATATCTGAACGTTATTCTGCATGGTGATTGCAAATTAGAACAATCGGAAAACATATATATACATGTTTTTATATTCGTCGCTCCAATATCATTACTTATACTTGACATACTGCTACATCCGGCAAACATATAATTCAAAGACGTTCCATTACTTGACGTCCTTAACTGTCCGCTTACGGAAGAAATATTTTTACATCCATAAAAACAACTGGAGTAATCATTTATCAAGTTCCCTGCAAGCACACTCGACAAGTTCACTGAACCACTCAGCCCACTATCTCTATATGTGCTAACAAATGTGCCGCTTGTTATAAACTCAAACAATCCTGCCGGGACACTTCTCAGACTGCTGCATCCTTCAAAAAATGAATCTGCCGAACCACTCATAAGACTTGTAGTCCAACTTACAACAGATTGGAGACTGCTGCAATTTTTAAACGCTCTCTTGTTCCATGATGTTCTTACATCTTCAGTAAACCACTTAATTACTCTTGTCAAACAGTTCTGAAAACTTGAAAACCCATCTGCACTCCATGATAAATTAGCCGACATTCCATTAAAATCGAATAATATTATCTTTGTTCCTCCCGAACTATAGGTATGCGAACTTGTTCCTAATGTCTGGTCTCCGTCTCCCCATTTTACACGCAAATTGTTCAGTCCAGTAGAGGAAGTGTTAAGTACGGGCAGCGCTATGTTCGTACCGTTTGACACCCTTACTTCCAATACCGCACCGTCTTCCATTATTATGTCAATCGTCTTGCTGAACTCTTCCGGACCTACCATATAGCTTCCGCTCTCCGTAAAGTAATTCTGGCTCGTCGCCACCCACGCATAGGTATCGTTACATGGTACCATCCATGATACGGTACCGTTCGAGCTTGTCACACCCGAACTTATATTGTCTTCCACTGTCACACCCGAAATAGGAGAACCGCTCTTTGTACGTACGTTATATGTAACCTGGCACTTGTTACGCGTCATTACGACGTTAACATATTCGTCGCTATTGCTTATGCTTACAGAACCGTTCTGGCTCTGATACCCAGCCTTTGACGCCTGCCAGCTTAATGTCTGGGGTGGCACGTATGTTCCGAATACCGCACGCCCGGCTCCATCCGTGTTCTTTGCCGTACCTCCGCATACAATACGTACCCCTCTTATGGATATCCCTTTCTCGTCCACCACATCGAAAATAACTTTATAGGTATTTACGCCAAGAACTATCGTTGCGTTTGTATCATATTCCCCTACCGATACAAACGTACTGTTCTCGTTATATTGGGGAAGCTTGCTTGCCGTGGCCGTACCGGAACTTCCTGCCTCCACGTTGAAGGTCGTATAACCCTGCCCGTCCGAATACTGCGTCATTCCGTTAAACGTCACCTGTGCCCCACTTATACCTCTATTACCCCCATCGACAACCTGTATTCTCACATTCACCCTCTTTACGGTAAAATTGATAGGAACACGGGTGTCCGAATTGTACACGGTAAACGAATTCACCACGTCATAACAATAAGGATATTTTGCCACATAATCGTATGTACCCGAAAACAATTGCGTAGATACCAACCCTAATTCGTTCGTTGTCAACTTTTCGCTTTGTCCTACAATCTCGATTGTCGCCCCAGAAGCCTGCGCACTTCCTATAGTCGCCTGGAACGTCACGTTGAACGGCACGGACGCCTTTTCTGCCATCTTTATAGTATAGGCATTGTCTCCTGCCGTTATGTTCACGTTCCCCTTTGCCGGGTTATAGTCCTGGTGAGACGCACTCCACTCCCATACACCAAGTTCAAGCGTCCAGCTTGCCGCGATACCGTTATTATTGGAATATCTCGTTTCCCCGTTTATCGTCACTACCGCATTACTAATAGGATTGTTCGTTTCCACATCCAATACCGTTACCGTCAGTTTTCCGGTCTGCTTAACAAGGTCTACCGTTATGGCTAAAGGCTGGTTTATCAATACTGCCGTTCCTGTTCTCGGCTCATACCCCGTTTTTGTCACATTCCACGGATAACTGCCCGGCACACGGTTAAAGACTGCGTTTCCGCTCGCGTCCGTATTGACCGTTTGTTCATCCTCCCCTACACCAAGCACTACGGGCTGGTTCTTAACGGGTTGTCCGCTCATTCTCACGGTAAATATGATGTCGTAGGTAACAAGCTTTAATTGTACATCCACTCTCTTGTTCTCTCCGTTCACCGTCACAACACCTTGTTTCGTATAATATCCTTCCTTCTGTACGGTCCAGTTATAACCGCCCGATATACGGACAAATTGCGCCTGCCCTCCACTCGTACTTATTGATTCCGTACCTACAGTAACCAAAGCATCGTCAAGCGGCGTGTTGTTCTCGTCCGTCACATAAAAATCAATCAGATAGCCTATCTGCACCAAGTCAACTTCTACCGTCACGTCCTTATCCACGACTTCCACCGTTCCTTCCTGCCCGTTAAATTCCGTCTTTGACACCTTCCAGGCATAAGAACCTGCCACCTCTACAAATGTCACAACCCCGTTTCTTTCCGTCTGTAGGGTCGTGCCGTTGAATGTCACGTCTGCTTTTGACACTGGCAAACCGTTGCTTCTTACAATAAAGTTTATCTTATATTTCGGTATGGGATTGAACTGTATGTCTATAACCGCGTTTCCGTATATGGTAAAATCCTTTTCCACGGTTATATATCCTTCTTTCACGACCTTATAATGATACGTTCCTGCCGGATATATAAACCCGGTTGCAAGTCCCTGCGCATTCGAGCTTCCAGTCTGGTTAGGAATATCTTCACCCGTCACTAATACAGATGCACCCGATACTGGCTCCACACCGTCCCTTATACGGAAAGTTACATTATAGTAAGGTATCTTTTCCATCTCGATTTCGATATTGGTAGAATCCACTATTTCAGCATTTCTTCTTACTGTATAATAGTCCTCGTATTCTGCCACATATTCATATATACCAGGAAATACCTCGAATGTTGCTATACCGTTGCTTCCGGTATATTGCACCTTTCCTGCAAAGGACACTTTCACGTTCTGCATCCAGTCTTTTGTCTCCTTGTCGCGCACAAAGAACGTAACCACCCGTTCATAGGCGGCTCCCATTAACTGTACATATTCTACAGCATCCTTATCCACTAATAAGGAGTTTTCCACGTTTTCAAAGTTTTCGGCTTCCACCTCATAATACCATTGTCCGCGCGGTAACGTTATCTTTGCTTCACCGTTCACGTCCGTTACAAGCTCTTCCTCGTTTATCGTAATCCTTGCATTGGGTATGTACTTGTTTCGGTTTGAAAACACCTTGAACAATATCTGATATTCTTCCTCTCCTACATAAGGTCTTATCAATTCACTGCCGAATATGTTCTTATATCCAACAAGGTAATTTTTTAAGAAAGTCTCTACAGTAAATTGTCTCTGATATGCGTTGTTTTTATAGTAAGCAGCTATAATGTCACGTTCACCCAAATATCCTTGTGAAAACGGCAAATATAAGGGTTTCACATGAAAATCGTATATATATACATACGGGTGATTTCCGACCGTTCTTTCTTGGATAAATATAGGTGCGATATACTTCATTCCCGGCATTATAGACAAAGCACGTCCAGACGGGAAATTAAGCGTAGGCGCGTTCAAAAACTTCTCGTTCGTTGACAACAATATTCCTTTTATATAGTAATATATGCCGTCGTTCTTTATGTCTAAATATTCGTTTTCGTGAAACCATAGAGAGCTTCCGGTTATCTGTCCGTTTTCCAATATCCCCATAGGCAATGGCTCGCCATCTACCGTTTCATAGCCTGCTACTCCAAACTTTAGGTTTTCATTGTCTGTAGCCGACACCTTTACTTGCAATGATATTTCATAGGATAGGTTCGGGTCTATAATTATAAGCTTGTCCAAATCCACCCTTCCGTCTATACCCACGGCTTGGTTGCCAAAAAATGTCATAGCGTTGAATATCTCTCCATCATTCCCGTTTTCGTCCTGCGTTATACTTATACTTTCCGGTATCAATAGAGGATAATTATTCAAATCCTCTACTCCTTTTGTATATTCATACGCTTTTGATACATTCATTACCGTATTCGTCCGGTCGCATGTAGGTGAACTGTGACCCATCGCCCACCCTGTAGCTTCCGGTCTCAACAAGGCAAATATAAACTCATCCAAAGAATTGTATCTTATCAATCGCAACAATTCACCCAATATCTCACCTTCTTTACTTATGATGTCAAGCCTTCCGCGTTTTGAATATTCTTCCAGGTAATTGTAGAATAGATATTTCATCTGTTCCTGGCTGTCCACCATGTTAATAACAAGACCCCTGTTCTGAATGAACATTTCAAAAAGAATCTGATTTGTATCTATCTTCTTGTATTGTCTTGCATACAATACTATCAAGGCGAATATATGGGTTATAGTTCCCCAAAAGGCACGGAAATCCTCGTTCTCTTTCTTTTTTAGGAACGTAGGCAAAATTCCCCTTCCTTCCAGTTTTTCGAGCACGTTTTCTGCCCACCGTATCACTTCCTTGTCGTTTTCCTCGAAAAAACGACTGAAAGGCAAATTATCATATATAGGTGTGGACTGGGGTAAAAATAATCCCCCACACGGGTTTTCTTTCTTTTTTCTTGATTCCAGATTCATAACGTTATAACACAATTAATTGCACCGTAAAAATACTATTATTTTGGATATTACGAAAACAAACACGACGAAAAAATACTGTAGAACCGTTCCACCACTTCAATCTCCCTCGTCAAAGACCAGTCCATAACAATAGAGGCTCTAAAGGTAGGGGTGTGGGTGACGAACAGAAGAGTAGAACAATATTCTTCGTATATAAATGATTATTCCAACCCATATAAAGGAGCTTATACGGGTATTGTAAATTTACCAAGTGAAGAAAGTAAGTTGTATGCTATCAGTAACTCTTTTGGTATTGTATTTTTCGTAACTACTGGTACAAAAATTTATACATTAGGACATTCTGTTTATTTGTCGGATAGTTCATTTGAAACATATTATATAGCTAAATTATATAAAAAAGATGAAACTAATTTATGGGATAGTAATAGTTCAATTCGTGTAAGTACAAATGCAATGACAAAATATCTAGGTGTGTCAATAAGTCATCCCGTATATAATTTTGATAATCTTAAATTACCCGTAATTACATATATACGTTATGTAATTGATGCTGTAATACGTTGGGCTGCAACTCAAGTATTAAGAAATTATTCAGTTAATGATATTTGGAAAATCACTTCATCAGATTTATATTATAGTAATAATGCTATAAGTGACCAATATAAATATTTTAACAATTATTCTGTAAGAAAATATGCTTCTGTTATTAAAACAATACATAGTTCAACTGGAAGAATAAAATCTTATATGATTGGAACTTATAGTAATTATGAATTTAGAGTAGTAAGTATAACACTACAATATGTTTCTAATTATATCATAGATTTTTCCAGTATACCTGGATATCCTTATAAAGATGAAGGTAGAGTGGAGCATATGGGGTGGCTGGTATTGGCAAGTGATAATGAAAGAGTAATCATATTGGTAAAGTCACAAGATAGGTCATATGGAGATACTCATGCTAAATTTTATTACGGAATATGGAAAGGTCTTGTAGGACAGTATGGGGATAATTTAGTGTCGGTTAGTTCTTGGAGTTGTCATTACAATATCCCGTCTGCGATTACTTCTGTAATAGGTGGTGATTATTGGGTATCACCAGATTTAAAATGGTTGTTCTATATATCATTAAATGGAGCTAATTATCAGGGATTTTCTAAGGGATTGCATACCATAAAAGGTTCGTCAGCCCTTTTTGGAGAAAATGGCTGGACTGGAGTTTCTTATGAAATGGAAGGAGGAGGTACGGATATCTTAAATGCTTGTCAGAACTATTATATATTAGATGTTCAATTTAACAATAAATCTAATAAAATAATAGTTTTTGGAAATTCTTCCAAAGGTGCATTTACAGACCCAAGCTCTACATATAGTTATGCAGAAGGTATTCAGCCAGATATAATACTTTATTTTATTTGGGTGGAAAATCAGAAAAAATTTGTCAGATTAAATAGTTCTTTCATAGGAGGAGATGCGTTTTGGAATGATTATAATAACTCTACATCTGGAGGTAAAGGTAATGCCTACAAACCTTTAATCAATTTTGTAAATGGAGAAATTAACTTCATGTATCCCGGAGGAAATGAACCGTTTAACGCATATAGATATAATTTGAGTTTCGGAGAATAAATAAATTAGGTAACTATATACTATTTACATCAAGAATGTTTAGGTATATAGTTACCTTAATTAATATGAACACTTATTTATTAGTCTCCGAAAGTCAGTTTAGCGTAATAAGCTGTCATATTTTCGTTATATGAAGGGAAGGAATAACTCATATCCCAAGAACCAAGATAATTAGGATTGACATTAAAGAATGGTTTGTATTTTGCACCAGAACTTCCAGAGGATATATATTTATTCCAGAAATTAGTAAATCCTAATGTACTATAAGGTATATTTACCCATTTTTTACCGTTATATACAAATGTAAATAAATGAGTTGGATGAATACCTTCTATATATTGGTCTAATGTCTTTCCTCCTTGTGCTCCTACTGTATCGTTACAGAGAACAATCATTTTATTTTCATTCTTATTAAATTGAATTTCAAGTACATAATAATTTGCAAGTGTATTTCTCAAATCTGCTGTAGAGCTATCGTTAATGGAATAAGTAGCTATCTCATTCCAACCAATATTTACGCTAAAAAGTGAATTTGAACTTGTAACTGTATTAATACCTTTCCCTATTCCGTAATTCCCCCTTTTGCAATACATCAGTGTCTTCATATCTGTTGTTGCCCAAGCATTCAAACCAAAATCATCTGTAATTGCAGAAGGAATATTATTGTAAAAAAACCAAAAATTATTTCCTTGACTATTATCTATATAATTCCATGTAGGGGCACCTCTAAATATAAGTATCCCAACCATATTAATTCCTCCAGGGTTTGATGTAGCAGATGAATCTGGTCCGAAACCTAATATTATTAATATTCTATTTTTATAATCAATATGTAGTTTTTTATAAAAAAGGATTTTGAATACTTTTGAAACTGTCACCGAAGAATATATGTCGAATTGATAACCTGCTGTACTGCTACCTATGCTCCATGAATTAATTTTAAATCTTACCAGATTGATTGCTGAATTATATATCGGTGTAATATAACAGTTATTATATGAATATTCATTATGTAGAATATCTGATTCGTCTCTTGTAAAAAGTTGTGTGATAGAATTGCGTATAGAATAATTATTGCTAAAATTAAATATCCAATTATCTGCTTGGCCAAAAACATCAATTTTGAGATAATTTAGACTTCTACGTCTTACATTAAATTCCATCCATGTTATTCTATATGCAGAAGAATTACTGAGAAAGGTTCCTACAATATTTTGAAAATCACCGTCAGAACTTTTACTGAGATACAAGCTTCCTTGCATATAATAATATCCCGACAATCTGTTATCACTAAAGACCTTAGGAAGTCCTGGAGCCAAAACACTCGTACGTGTATATAAAAAATTATCTGGGTCTATTCCCAAAGAAATAATTGTTTTACCTTGCGGAACATCTTGGTTTACAGAGCTGTCATTTGTATTGTAAGTCAAGACCATAGAACAAGAAGAACTTGGATATCCTTTATTTTCTGTTACTTCTGAACTTGTTATATTATTGTAATTCACTAACCCGGTATATGAATTTTTTCTTGTAACGGCGACAGCATCTCCACCACTCCATTCATCCTTCACCCACACCCCTACCTTTAGAGCCTCTATTGTTATGGACTGGTCTTTGACGAGGGAGATTGAAGTGGTGGAACGGTTCGGATAGTTCCATGTTCCTGTTCCTCTCGCGCCCCATGTTGCTGTACCTCCTGCTTCCCACCAGTAGTTACCCGGCTTTATCTTCAATACCACCTGTCCGCTCGTGTTTGTAGTGCCGCTATATGCTGTGCTGGTGTTGTTGCTTGACAGTTTTACGATACATCCACTTCCTACGCTTGTTCCTATGTTCGCGTCATTTACCGTTATCGTTATCGTCACCTCACTTGGTACCAGCTTGATTGTAAAATTAGAGGTGTTCGTGTTCGTCGTGTTCAGTGTCACGTATCTTGTCGCACTTACCACGTATCTCATTGTGGTGCCGGACACATATATAGTTGCTTGTCCAGAACTGTTCGTCGTTACTGTCTGCGTAGCATAATTATTAGAATCTGAACTATCTCCATTAATACCATATACTTTCATCGTTGCACCACTTACAGCCGCATTCGTGTAGCTATTCTGTACAGTCACTACAATACTCTTTATCGCTGTAGAGTAAAATGCCGTAGCATCACTATTATGTCCTATATTATTGAAATTATAAGTAGGTGTAATAGTATATGGTGTTTCTGTCGTTGTCGTGCCAGTCACAAAATAATTCGTCAATTTTGCCGTTATCGTTGTTGTAATACCTGCTATCCATGTATATGTAGCCAGATAATAGACTTGTGTATTTGCCGTTAATGATACAGTTGTTGCTACTCCTGCCGTTGTGAATATAGGTTTTACAAGATTAGCGGTTCCCCACCATCCTAATACCGGGGTTGAAAATGGTACTTTCAGTCTAAACTCCGTACCTACGCTCTTCGTCAATCTTACAGCATTCTGTGTAGTCGTTGCTGTAGGCATTGTTATCGTCGTGCTTCCGGCTACCCAATAACTCGTACCTCCACCCCATGATAATGTATATGAACCTGCTATCATAGGGCCGAATGACACTTGACCGCTACTATTCGTCGTTCCAGTAAACGTGACAGATGACAAACTCTTATTCGTCAGTGTTACCGGACATTCGTTCGCATTCCCTTTTACCGCACTCTGATAATAATCCTTCATTGTTATGGTGATAGAAGAACTTGTCTCACTCATTTTCAGATTAAGCGGACTTGCCTGCGTTGCTGATAATGTACCGGATAACGTGTTGTAATTCGTTTTCGAGAATGAATAAGCCCATCCGATACCGCTTCTGTATACAGTCCAGTTACCGCTGCTGTCTGTTGTCCCTTTCTGTCCGAAATAGGAACCCGATACACCGCTTATATTCGTCCCGTAATTAGAACTCTTTATATTGAATGTAAGACGTGCCGTCACATTCAATGTCATAGTCCAGGATTGATTTTCAGATACCCACGTCCATTCCTGGCTTGCATTGCTGTAATAACTTGCGTTGTTTTTCGGTGTGTAGGTGTAGTTTATTCCTGCATATACGGTATTTGTTTTCTTTCCGCTTGCATCCAAGGTTATTTCTCCTGCCGGGGCATTCGAGCCAGTAGGTACACTTCTAACCATTACAGCATTTTTTAAATAATGGATTTCAGATATATTCGGCACCTTCTCGATAACTGTCAATGTCACCGTTCGTGTCGTTCTGTTCATCGTCACTGTATAGGGTGACGTCTGCGTGGCGGTCACTGTTCCTACGTAGTTGTTGAAATACTGTGCCGTGGCGGTCATTTGTCTATCAAGTCCGCTTCTATAAAAATCTCCTCCAGATGCTCTTGTCTGACCGAAATAGGTGATTGTTCCTGCAAGCGCATTACTTGTATTGTAAATATTTGCTACTGTATTAATCACTATCTTTTGGTTGCAAATCAGATATATTCCCTGGAACTGTCCTGCTGCTGTATAAGTCAATGCAGTATTTGGATTACTGTAATAATTAGCTCTTGTTGTCGGTGTAAATGTTACTGGCGTACCTAAATAGCATACGAAAGACACGTTACCGTTTGTATCAAGCGTCAAAGGACTTGTAGAAGCTGCCGGACTGAAATTCATCTTCATAGACGCATAAGTTGCCATCATGAAATTAAACGTGTCTGTTCCAGAAGCCGCTTTTCTTGTTATTATTGGAGTGGCCGTACTGCCATTATTGTATCTGATTACTCCATTTGTTCCTTCATCGAAAAGGAAATCTTTGTAATTACTTATTATCTTATCAAAGGTACATTTGCTTAAAATCTCGGCATTTGATTTATTTTGAACATTACTTCCGGTTATTTCAAATACGGTTGCCATTTCCAGATACCACGTAATAGGCCTGCTTCCACCTTCTATATAGAAGAAGTTGGTCGTTGAAAAACTTCCTGTCGCACCACATCTTATATAATAGGCATAAGTGTACCATCCTCCTGTTCCTGTATCTGATGTAAGCCATTTTCTTACATAATTGTCGCCTGTCGCATTACTTGAAAAAACAAGTTTTCTGCCAGATGGAATCTTTGCTCTGAAATATGCTACGAATTCCTTATTAGCAGCCGCTTGTGTAGCGAATGTAAATCCTCCCAATCCGGGTGTTGTGGTTGTACTTGCATCCGTCGTGATTTCGAGCATGTATTTAGGAGTAACCGGAATAGATTCATTCACTCCAAGACTTACTGTCGCGGTTGAACGCGTCATTACCGCGTTGAACGGAGACGCGGTGTCTGACGTTATACTACCCGAATAATTACTGTGATAGGTTGCTGTAGCTGTTACACTGTTCGTTACAGAACTTCTGTACAGTGATACATTTCCGCTACTGTCCGTTGTCCCTGTCTGGTTAAAATATTTTACAGTAGCACCACTTAAATTCGTTCCGCTCGGTACATTCGACTTTACATTTATGGTTATCTTTGCAGAACATTTCAATTGCAATACAGTTACTTTATCTATAAAAAAATCTCCATAAGCAAATGTATTTTCTGGATTTTCATAAAATTCTGGATGTCCTATTACATCAAAATGTATTGGTGCAATCGATTGTCTGTCAAATATATATAACCCCTCGTCACTCGTACTTACTTCATAATTAAACGAACCTGACCTATATTGTAATTTTTGATTTGCATAAAGTCCTCCTTCAATATAACCGCCTTTTCCGTCCGGTATCATTTCAACAACCTTTAAAGTAGATTTTACTGAGATAAATTGTAAACGTACTTGATAGGGGCTTGGCGTGGAAGTTGTAATAACACCGTTAAATATATTGTAATTATTTGCCGAAACGGAAATATTTTTATCAACATTTGAACCACTTCTATACAAGGCTGCAACACCGTCAGCATTCGTAGTGGCTATTTGTCCATTATAGCTTACTTTAGCGCCATCCACTACAATAGTCGTATCATTGTCGTTTACAACCTTAATGTTTATAGGCTGTATCATTACAGCTACTATCGTCTTGGTTGTATTCGATTCCGTAAAGGTTATGGATTGCGTAGAGGTCGTTACACTATAATAAGACTTGTTGTCCAGTATAGAAAAAGTGATAGGTATATTGAGGTATACGCTGACTTGTGCAATACCTTCATCATTTGTTTCAAATGTTCCATTCCCTGCATCTGAACTATAGCTTATTCTATTAACTATCGGTCCTATAATTTCACTACTGGACAAACCTTCTACAAATTTTACCGTCACTACATGCTTGTTTCTCAACATCGTGACATTGAGCGGTGAAGCCGTGGTAGGTGCAATGGTTCCATTTACTGTACTATAATCGTTCTTATCCAACGAATAATCCTTTTCCAATGCAGACCGGAACAATGAAGCGTTACCGCTTGCATCTGTTGTGACTACCTGCTCATTGTAAGCTACCGTTACTCCCTGGATATTGTTCTTTACATACACGTCCTTTACGTTGACCGTTATCTTTGCAGTAACATTTAAATCAAACGGCCATATCACACCGTCTTCTGTCCATGTATAGGATTGTGTCGGGTTGCTATAAAAAGCCGGGTATGAATCAGTCGTAAACGTGTATTCCAGTCCCTTTATCAATAACTGATTAGTATAACCGTTCTCATCCAAAGTCAACTTTATTGTTCCGGCTTTAGATGTCATTGTAATGGTCTGATTTGACAAGTACGCTCTTCCTGCCGTACCGTACACCTCCGAAACTTGAATACCTGCGTTAATCAATTCATATTGTACTTCAACATCCAACACTGTACCGCTTTCACTTTGAGGATGTGAGAATGTATCGGATGAAACCTCACCTGCAAGCACTTCATAGGTGTATTCTCCTACCGGAACATTCTGCATGACTATCGTTCCTTCCGCGTTCGTCTCGCCCTCAAATACAATGTCCGGCAATGCGTTGTTTGTCACACGTACTAAAATTCCGTCCGGTGGCAAAACTCCTTGTGTTGACACATGGAAAGTGACCGGGTACTCCTTCGCCTCCAATTCAATATCCATTCTTGTTTCTGTTCCAGTAGGCTTGAAATTCCCGGTCTTGGTATTATAATGCTGCTTGCTTACACTGTAAGACATATTTACCGGAGAAATGTACATTTGCACTATTCCATCCGTATTCGTCGTTCCTGTCTGATTGACAGACATTCCACTGAATGTTACTGATGCACCGCTTAACTCACCATACAGATTGGATATGATATATACTGGAATTTTCTTTGAACATGTATATACAAGGTCTTTTGTGTTTGCATCTTTATAATTGACTGTAGCTATTGCACCGTTTCCAGAATAGAATCCTATTGGTTGCACCTGGAAACGTTCTGCAATTCCTGCATACACTGTTTTTGTAAATTGTCCGCTTGCATTCGTCGTTACATTCGCACCCGAAGATGTACCGTTGTCATTGTAATAGCATGCAAGAACGAGACCTGTCTTTACCGGATTGGATACTGTAGTCGAAATAGAGGGTATTATTTCTTTTACCGTGAATGTGACTGATTTCGTTCTTCTTGTTAATACTGCTGAATGCGTCTTGTCCGTAGGCAGATAGATATTTTCTGTCTTACCGTCGAAATTACTGTTTCCACCTCCATAGGTTATCGTATAATTTCCAGGCGGTATATTGAAATTTCCATTTCCTTGTGATGTCAATTGTCCGCTTGCATCCGTTGTTCCAGAAAAACTATATGATTGTGAAGATGTTCCACCCCATGCACTCGTAACCGTTACTGGACAACTTTCTGCCGCCTTGGAATAGGGGTTACTTGCTGTCAATGTCAGACTGAATGTCATTGCAGCATAACCCATGATTATATCCATATAATCAGCCGACAACGGGGGTGTGAATGTTCCGGTCTTTTTCGTATGGTCTGTTACTGTACACTCATAGCTCATTGCAATAGGTGAAATGTACACTCTTGCCGAACCATCACTTCCGGACGTAACGGTTTGAGGCAGTGACATTCCGGACACCTTTATAGTCGCATTTTCAAGCGGTCTTAACGTGTTCTGCTGCTTCACCCGTAATTCTGCCTTCTTCGAGCATGTAATTTCCATCAGTGTAGGTACACTCGCACCGAAGCCCCAGTTCTTGATTAGCAGACCTTCATTCTCATAGAAACCTTTCTCCTTTATTGTCAACTGATAATCAATTCCCGGCATCACTTCTGGAAATATCTTTCCTGCCGCATTTGTCGTATATTCTCGTACATTATCGTTGAACATGTTCTTTACTGAAACAACAATTCCAGCCTTGACCGGATTGAAGTTCAAAGCAGCTTTCTGTTCAGCAGTTATCTTTACAGTCACCTGGCTTACCGGGGTCGTTATCGTCACGTCCACATAGAAAGCCCTTGGCTCTGCATCACGTGTCACATTCGGCTGCACTGTCAACATCGTACCTTCCAAAGAAGCTATCTCATCGTTCGATATATTGAATTTCAATTCAGCACCTCCACTTGTAAAATCGTATGGCTCATCCTCACCACCAATTTCTGCACGTCTGAAAGTCTTTACATGTTCCATCAAATCAAACGTCACCCCTTTGTTAGGAACAACGAAGTTTTCCGGTGTATGAACTATGTAATAATAACTGTCATTGGATAACGTCTCGGCTGTATTTTCACCACTGAATCTTACTGTAGTAGCATCACCGGACACACCGGGGATATTCTCTATTACGTCAACTTCCGGTTCGATTTCCCTTCTTGTCATAGTAAAGGGAAGGTCTATATCCTTCAATTTTTCAAGCGTTATCGACTGGTTTTCTACTGCATCGTAATATCTATGCGTCGCATTCCAAGTATATTCTCCTGCTTCCGCTCCAAGCTGCAATACACCTATATCATTCGTATAGCCAGAATCCACCTTAATTCCAGTTCCCTTGTTTATCAATTCGATATATACGCCGGAAATAGGAGCTTTTGTTATTGCGTCCGTTGCAGTGTATGTTATTACTGTGTCTCTCAATTCCAGGTAAATTGTTTCCGGTACGTCCTGGTCTTTGATAGTCACTGTTCCGGCATATCTCTTATAGTTTCTGTGAGTTACCGTATATTCATAGTCACCGTTTCCAAGTGTCACGCTTACAACACCGTTAACGTTCGTTACACGCGTCTCTCCGTTTATCTGCAATTCTGCACCCTGGATATAGTTACCGTTTTCAATATCCCGTACAGTCAAGCGGAATGTATAGAAAGCTTGTTCCAATTCCACAATTTTAGAAACTTCCGAACCTTCCACCACTACAAAATCATTAACGGACATATAACCGGACTTGAAAGCCGTATATTCATAGGTTCCGTTCGGCAAGCTTATAATCGCTATACCTTCCTTATCAGTCAGATAGGTAGAACCATTTATCTTTATCGTCGCTCCTTCCAGAACCATGTGGGTAGCAGAATCCAGCACCGTAAACTTTATCGCATACGGAATTGCCGTCATTTCGACGAGAATACAATTAGGGTCTTCTCCGACAATCTCAATTTCCTTTACAAGGTCTTGATAGTCTTCTTTTGCAACCCTCATTTCGTATTTCCCGGTTTGCAATCCCATACTTGCCTGCCCTTCGTTATCCGTCTTTTCCTTTATATTATTTATTGTGATGTTTGCTTCCGGAATGTAAATACTTCTGTTTCTGTCAATTACAGCAAAATTTACATTCATTTTTGTAAGAAACATTCTTTGAAATATGTCTACTGGCTGATTTTCGACCGTAAATACGCTTTCTATGGTCTGGAAACCCGACTTTTCAAGCTTGTATTCGTAGGTTCCCGGCTCCAGGTTAATGACTGCCTGCCCCTTATCGTCCGTTTCTGACGTGTAAACGCTTGTGGTTACAGTCACTCCTTGCAAGGGCGCTTCACCTTCATATACAGTAAACGTAACCGGATAGGGTGTTGCAATGAAATCATTTATGTTTATATAAATAGGGTTGTTCAGAACGACAAACTCCCCTGTCTTTTGCGTCCAGTTCGTTTTTGATAATATGTACGAGTATTCCCCATTTTCCAAAAGAATGTTTGCCGTACCGTTACTGTCCGTAATGATTACCTTGTTTCCTATTGTTATGTATGCACCCGGTACGGCTACATTCTTGGTATTGGTTACGGTAAACGAACACAGATATTTCTGTGACGCTATAACCGATTGAGAGCCTTTATATATATCGCTTTCTCCTGCCGGATAGAAAATATTAGACAAGCTGCTACCCGAATCATACAAAATATTTCCTTCCAGGTCTCGCATTCTGAATCCCTTGATACGAGGCAACATATTCAAAGGCACTTCTTCGTCAAAATAGGGGAAGAAGTATTCGTCCGGTACATACTTCACGCCTTCTGCGGTCTTCACCACTTCCAGCAAATCATCCCATTCTACCTTTTTTCCTGCTTCCCAAAAACGGAAATCCAAATACTTAGTCATTGCAATCTGGATATTTTTTCTTACATCCGCAATCACTGCATTAGGTGACAATTCCACACGGAAATCTACCCCCTCTTCACCACCTACATACATCCATTTTGCGTTTTCAATCACAATTCCAAGCGTATTCCCCTGCAAATCAAGTTCGGTCAATCCGAAATAGGGTGTAGCTTTTGTAAGCAATTCTTCCAATTCATCGTCCGTAAAGAAAGACCCGTTTTGGGTTACAAGGTAGATGTGCGTCTTTCCGTCCTCACCCAGCCCGACATTCATAACCTTTAAAATGCGCGGGTCTAAATCCTGGAATATTTGCGTCCAGCCTTCCATAGTGTCAGTGGAAAGCTTGTTATTATAATTTATTATTCTGTTTCTGAATGTTTCATCGTCCTCATAATCACGTCCACCAATAGCTGCATATTCATTCGTGCACTCTATATGTGTCAACGGTCTTGGTGATACTTCGGTAATACTGTTCGCCTCCACATTGGTAGCAGACCCGGTGATAACGCTTCTTACACTGATATATCCATATCCCGACTTATCAACCGTAAAAGGCTGGTCTACAGTAAATTGCACTCCGTTCTTTGAAATAAACTTTGTTCCTACCTCATAATGCGTGCCAGGCTCGGCAAAAACACGTACATAAGTAGAGGAACCAAGCGCTTCTTTTCTCGGACTTACACCAAACAACGCAGCCGATTTGTCCAAATAATCGCCTGTTGCCGACTTGGGGAAAATCTGCGCCTCCACTATGGCGATATCCTTTATCGCTTTTTGCGCCACCTTTGCAGTACCATAAGCGACACCATTAAGTACAGAGCCGTCCGCAATATTTGAAACGCGGTCGGTCTTGTTTAAAAACATTTCAATCCACAAATTCTTTAAATTTGCAATCGTATTCGCTGTCTTAGTAATCATGTAAATATATTTTTAAATAGGAACATTAATAACAAAATCTTCTCTCGTTACGGTTGTGGCCTTTACCTTCATAAACACCGAATCTTCTTTCTTTACCAAATCCAGAAGCTCCGCACTTGCCCATCGGTTGTCCCTCTGGAACATATTCATAAGAGCCTTAAATATCACCGGGTATTGTATTGCATTCGTCGTCTGTCCGATAAAGTCTGACGGCAAACCATAGTCCTTGAATTCCGGAATACAGCCTTTCAAAGCCTCTAATATGATTTTCAACGCTTGTTCCATAGATGTACCGAACTTCTTCACTTTCAAATCATCGTCCTTGAATTCAAATTCAGTATCTATATCCTTTCCAAGCACATTTTCTCCTACAAGCGTATCTACCACATTATCCACATAATTTACGCCTACATTACGAAGATTTACTGCAAACGTGTTACTTCCTTGTCCTGCTTCATAATCTTCTTCTATAATGTATTGTGGTGTGGTTATAGAGGTCCAGTCGTCTTCCGGGTCCGTCATTGCGATTTCTTCCGCTACATTTTCAAACGTCTCGCCTGTCCTTAACTGCTTGTCAAGCTGTAGAGTGTTCTGTCTTCCAAGCGTTGCACTTCTTAACCATCTGTCAGAATTTTTTATTGTCAATATCTTTGTTTCCACTTCCGAAAAATTGTCTAATATTTCCCACATAGAAATATCGTCCAACTTGTTTTCATGGAGTTGAAACATAGGCTCTACGATATTGATTTGTGCAATCATCTTGTCAAGTTCGTAGAATGACTGTGCGTTTATCTCGCCTCCCTGGTAATAGTCCACTATATAGGGGTAATGATTATTACAAAAATCAACATAATCCTGGAAGAACTTCTTTATGTCGTACCCTGTAATATTCTTGAATTTGGCGTATGCCGTTTCCATTACTGCATCCATCCTTTATCCTCCTTTTATAACAACGTTGCTAAAGAAGCCGCCAAATCGTTCACACCTTTCTGTATTGCTGCGGCCGTACAAATTTTAGTGAGTGCTGTTTTTGCTTTCTGTTCTCCTGCTACAGCTTCCAAAGGCGCTATCGCTGTCATTGTAAGCGAATATTCCCAAATCATATTGCGCTGCAAACTCTGATTCAATACCAACCCTGTAGGAGGCACAACTACCAAATAACTCTCACCCAAAGCCATATTATAAAAGTAAAGACGGAATGGCAAGCCGTCCTTATCCACACCGTTACTTTTTGATATGATAGCTTGCAATATCTTCGTGCATCCATATCCATTTTTTACAGATGGGTCAAATGAAGCTGATTTTAAAGAATTCGTACTTTTCCCCGAAACATCGCTTAAACTCCATTTTCCGGCTGACAGACTATACGCTGCACCTGCCAGACTTGACGCACCACCACCAAGCGACAACAATAACTTGAAAGTACGTCCGAAATCTCCCCTTATCGTTATGTCCTGTGGTACAAAAGTAGGAGAAGACAACACCGTAACACCCCCTGCCGTATTCCTTATGTTTTCCCTTTTCGCTTCCGTCTTGCTTATCGCATTCGGATTAATCGGGAACGTGAAAAAGTCTATCGTATTGTTCTTTGAATCAGTCAATTCAAGCGTACAGAGATACACCTCAAAATCATTAGGAAATTGAGATGCAAGTATAGCTCTTCCGGCTGTCTCTATCAAAGACCCTGCTTTCTGTATTGCTGCCTGCGCGATATTTGCCATAATCTTTCTTTATCGTTTTCAAAAAGGTAATTATATACTACTTTACAATAATACATATTGACGCTTCACCGCCCCGGCTACTGCCGACCACTCCACGTCCACAATCCCGTCTACCACGGGTAACTCTCCTATGAGGTTCTGGCTTTGAAGTCCGAACCTCTTTATGTTTATCGCGGCTAACAAGTCCCTGTCATTCAACTGGTTACAATTAGGACAAGTCCATTCTCGCTGCGACAATTTCAGTTCATGGTTCACATATCCACAAGTGCACATTTTGGAACTTGGTTCAAACCTTCCGATTTTTAGAAGGTTTCTACCGTTCCATTCGCACTTGTACTGCAATTGTCTGAAAAATTCATTCCAGCTTGCAGACGATATGTGTTTTGCAAGGTTATGATTCTTCAACATTCCATTTATATTCAAGTCCTCAATGATTATCGTTTGGTTTTCACGGACAATCCTTGACGTGACTTGATGTATGAAATTTTTACGGCAATTTGTTACTTTCTCATAAACCTTTGCAAGTCTTATTCTTGCATTTTCCCTTCTGTTACTTCCTTTTTTGCTTTCTTGAATACCTCCTTTGCAATACTTTCAATCTTTGTTCGGCTCTTTCAAGATATTTCGGATTCTCGTAGACTTTTCCGTTTGAAAGAACAGCAAAATCCTTTATCCCGACATCAATACCGACTGTCGTACTGTATTTTATATCCGGTTTTTTAGGAAGTTCTTTACCGTCGTCAACAAGAACGGAAACATAATATTTCCCGGTTGCTGTCTTTGTTATTGTTACGGTCCCTATCTTTCCCTCAAAAGTCCGGTTTTTATAAAATGATATCCAACCTATTTTAAGAAGAAGAATTTTATTTGAATTAAAATCTATTTTGACGTTATTTATAGCCTTATAAGATTTTTGCCTGTCTTTCTTTGACTTGAATTTCGGAAACCCTTTCTTCTCCCGAAAGAACCTTATAAAAGCATTGTCCATATTCCGGATAGACTGTTGCAAGCATTCGGCTGAAACCTCGTTCAACCAAAGTTTGTCTTCTTCCTTTTTTAGACTGGTTAGCAACTTGCATAAATCAACACAAGACAAGTGTTTCTTTTCTTGTTGGTACGCTTCGATTCTTTTTGATAAAGCCCAGTTATAAACAAACCGGGTGCATCCGAAAGACTTCTCAAAGAAAATCTTCTGGTTCTTGTTCGGTTTCAGTTTATATTTATAGACTTTTATCATGATACAAATATAGTTATTTTAAAGTAAAAACAAATGTTTTAGTTTAATATCAATCCGAAAAAGTTACCGTACTTTTTATTCCGTCGAACTGCAACGGATTCACTGCCGCTACCGCACCGACCCCGGCACCGAATCCGGCTTTACCCCCGTCCATCGCTGCTGAACTTGCAAGCGCTGTTTGCCATGCGTTCTTTAGCGTCATTATCTGGTTCTCCACATTATTCAATAGCTGTATCAAAGTGTTCGCCAGTGTTAGAGGTTCCTTCGCATTGTTTATATTGACTTTCTGTCCGGTCATAAGCTTTATTAGGTTCTGCGTTAACTGAATCATTTCCGCATCATTGTCATATCCCAGCACTACACCGCTTTCATCCATTGTTATATGGCTTTTCCCGTCGTGGAAATTAACGTCTACAGTGTTGGGGTCGGCCTTTATTACGGTTGTCTTGTCCTGGGTCTTCCACGTAAAATTAGCCTCTTCCATGTTCATAGCGAAACGCCTTATCTCCTTATCCTTTTCTTTCACGTCCTCGACCACATTAACGACTTCCGCAATGACTTCGTTATATCCGGTTACCTTCACCTTCTTGGAAGCCACTATCTCGGCTTCCCCCGAACTCTGCAATCTTATCTTATGTTTTTCGTTACCTCCTAATGTAACGTTAAAATTTACGGGCTTCTCTATAGAGGTAAGGTTCATGTTCCATTCCTGGTTGCGTGGGTCTATCGTCATAGACATAGTTACTCCTTCCACCTGTTTTTTCATCCGTATAACATCCTCGCTCCATGCCGGAACCTCATCATTCCCTATAAAGGTGCCTATAACTGTAGGCTGATTAAGAAAATCGCTGCTCGCTATCATTACCTGGCATCCCTTCTCACCCGGTTTTTCGGGAAACCATATGTTATTGATAGCCTCGTTGGTAATACGTGCATCATTACGGAATATACCGCCTTCCATCATCACGGCAACTATATTCGTTCTGAATACCGTATCTATATACGCTTCCCTACCTACATCCGTAGGTATCATTATATACCCCTTCATTATAGGCGGCAAATTGTTACTGCTTATTCTTGGTGCTCCTCCTGCCATTATTCAAGTCCTCCGAAATATTTCCTGTTCAAAAAATAATCAAACTGCTGCTTGTCAACCATCGGGTTGTCATAGGATGTTATCTGTCCGCTTTCCGCTTCCTTCGCCTTCTGTCTCAAACCGCTTAAATCCACCAACTTAAAATAATCGGGTGTAAATCCGGACGCTGATTTTTCAGAAACCGAATTGTCGTTTCTTTTTACCGCTTCCATCAGATTTCCTTTAAGTATAGGTACATAAAATCCTCTTTCCACTTGCAATACTGTACGTCTGTCTACCCCGTCTCGGTTGAATGATATTGTATTGGTTACATTCGTCACATAGAAAAACTCGTTCGTGCTCTGGTTCAGTACGAAAGTTCCTACCTTTATACGCCTGTCCCCATTTATTTCTATCGTTCCGCAACGTGTAAAAGGTACATACATATTGCTTTCGACAAGATAAATCAAATCATTCAGCATTGTTGCCTGGTAAGTAGAAAATATCTTCTGGTTTTCCGCTCCGTTCTGTATCATGCGAATACAGTACATATCCACGAAATCCATTTTCCTGTTACCCCATCGTTCCACATACTCTTCCAGGTACACGATAGGAACAAAAGCCAATCCCGGCTTATCACGTCCACCTACCTGTGCATTCTGTGCGTGTAGCTGGAACCAAGTATAAACACGTGGGTCGTAACTCAGATTATACGATATTACATTATCCGGTGTTATCGTAATATAGTTTTCCGACTTGAAGGCGTCTTTTATCGCCTTCTCCGTAAACGGTGGCTGTCTTACAATAACATCAATTGTGTTTATGTAGGTGTCAAAGAAAAATTCTGTTAAAGGATATTGACAAATACGCTCCATGTACTGCATCAGTGTTCCGTTCGGGTTCCCCAGCCCAGTATCTGTCACAATCCTTTCCATTATATCCCCGGACATTTGTAGCTTGACAATCTGCCAAATACCTCTTACCTTCAAATCCTGCTGCCCCGGAAGGCTGTATGCCGTTATCCGCTTGTCACCCCATGAAGAAAACACTTCATCACTGCATACTCCGATAGAAGACATTATATTAATAATGAACCAAATACATTCATTTATTGTTTTGTACCCCAAATTCCATACAAATTGATACTCACCACCGAACACATTACGTCCATTCCATACACCACCTGTTTTTCTTAATAACCAGTTCTGTACAGTATCATTGACATTTTCCAAAGGTATGAAATAACTTCCGTCCTCCACAAACATTTTTGCAATATCGCGTCCGCTTATGACGGTACTCTTTGAATTGTCTTCCGAAGAATAGGTTTCCATTACACTGTCCACAAAACCTATCATATCCCAAACATTATAGTCCGGACCGTTATTGGCAAGCTTGTTCAACGGTACAAACAAATCATTGGCATTTTCACTGTCCGAACTTCCTTCCAGTCTCAACCGCTCAAACCGGATAAACACTATATCGTTTATCTGTACCACCTTTTCGAGATAGGATTTATAGTCATATCCTTTAGGAGTTACAACCGGGAATATATCATAATATCCTGCACCATACACATTCGACATATTAGCGTCCTTGAAGGGAGTTATGTTGATTGAAAACGTACCGTTCTTGAATCCCTTGTCAGTAGAACATGTATTGACGAACTGGCTTACATCTACAACCTTGTTTATAGCCTTGCAGTATATCCACACCTTAATGTTTATAGGCTGTACTTTTGTCCTTACTGACATTTCTTCATCCAGTGCAACCACATTGTCCGCTACATATCCTTCTTTATCCTGTAAAAGTTTTGTCAAATTTTCAGACCAATAAGCCGAAAAATCGCGCTGCTTCATGAACATGTCGCTCTTTGACGCTTTTTGAATGAGCAAAGGAGAATCCTTTATAGGAAAAGAAAGAGGGGTATTCGGCTTGATATACGGCAAATTCTTGTTTAAATACTCGTTCTTGTACTTCTCTTTCTCCCAATCGTCGTATGTGGCCCAAATAGCATCCAGATTTGAAATTTTAGAAATCTCGTTTACCACGTCCATAAATTCCGGAACCGACAATTTCTTTGCTTCCGGTGTATCTGGTCCCAACCCCTTTTGCCAATCGTCTATAAACGTTTGGGGTTCTACGTTGTACTTATAGCTCTGTATGTTAAATATATTTACTTTCATCGTTCTTGCTGTATCACTTTATTTGCTTCCGAAACCGCCATATTACCAACCCTTTCTCTTGCCCAATCATCCAAAACACGTTTGAACCATTGTGACAGCATTCTGCCAGCCTCAACTCCCGAACTAACATTTTCTGCATTTACAAGACCGGAACCGCCCGATACCATAGACCGCGTAACCGGACCGGATTCTACTGGTTTTTCCTTTTCTTTCGTGTTATTATCAATATTATTCAGTAATCTAACAATCTCTTTCAACTGTTTTGCACCTTCCGACATCTGGCGGTTCATATCACCTGCCACAATGGTTTCCCCTGCCCCTACAGTCCTTCTTGCTGCATCCTTATCATAAGCTTCTGTAGGTGTTTCCCTAATCCTTTGACTTGACTGTCTATACAAGTCAAACAGATTACTTACAAGCTTGGATGGGTCACTATCCTTTTGTATCGTAGAATTAATGTCATTCCAGGACAAATTAGGGAATATTTCGGACATTGCCAAACGTAACTGTTCAGAACCTCCCCCGGTACGTTCTACAACCCTATTCAAAAAGTTTTCCATAACTTCGGGGTCTGCCGCTCCTGCACGTATCTTTTCCAGTTCTTCCTGGATTTCCGAATAGGAAGTCTTGTCTGGCATTACTTCCTGGATAGACCGCACAAGCATTGCATTTGTCACCTCATCTTTTGACATCCCCTGTCCGGTAAATGCCTGTTGTACCCTTTCAAGCTGTCTTCCTTGTAATCCGGTTGCCTGGCGTATTCCACTGAACATCGCTGCAAGCTCCTTTGCGTCAAACTCACCACGTTTGGAAAGAATCTGGTCCGACTGTGTAATGAAAGTATCTAAACTTTCCTCCATTGTAGAGGCTATCTGCTCGAACGGAATGCCTAAATTTTTCATTGCCTGCTCGAACTCTCTGATAATCGCAGAAGCCCCTGTACCGGAATCCTGGTCTCCAAACCTCATTGCGCCCTGCAAGCGGTTGACTGCATTAGGAGACAGACCGAACAATCTTTCTGCCGCCATTACAGACTGCGTTTCCCTTACCGCATACGGGTCGTATTCATTGCCACCGACAAAACGTCCTCCTCCTGCACGTATCAATTCGGCACGTCTTCCAAGGTATGAAGCGTAATCCATACCAAGTGATTCGGCTGCATAACTTCCTTCCCTTCCGGCTTGTCTGAACGCTTCCCCGGCTGATACACCCATAACCTGTGCATACGGGATAACACGTCTTTCGCCTTCCGCGTATTTCCCGAAAGTTGCCATCATCTTTTCTGCTGCAAGCTGTGCTGGCAACTCTATGCTTTTTGCTATCGTGTCACCAATTAGAGGAATCCACCTAAAAGCGTCTGCCTGGTTAGCGGCTTGTAACCGTGTATAATTTGCGGCCGTTTCCACGGTTCCTTGGTATTGGGAACGCGCTTCAAATTCCTGCTGCCGGAAATATCTTTCTGACAATACGTTCTTGGCGGTATTGAATGCCGCTAAACCTCCCAGGCCGCCCAATATTCCTTTTAATCCTCCTCCGAATATATTTAGTCCTCCTCCTATTCCACCTGTACTTCCGATAGGTGGTACAATGCCGCCAGGTGTCCCTGTTCCACCTCCGAAACCCGAACCGGAAACGGCTTTCTGTATTTCTTCTAATATGTTTTCTGCACTGTCTTCTATAACAGATACAGAATTTGCAATAGTTTCCAGGTAACGGGTAATACTGGTTTTTTGATTTTCCTCACCCGACCCTTTTTCAAGTCCTCTCAAAGCCGAAATAACATCACGTCCTATATTATCCGTTACCGCTCCCAGTCTTGTAATAGCACGTATTATTCCCTCGTCGGAAAACTTGATTTCCGTCTGTCCGTTATCCGTTATTTCCGGTCTTCTCTGTATTCTGTCGTCTTCCCTTAATAGAGGTCTGTTTGACTGTTCAGAAACAGCATTTAGATTACCCTTTTCCTTTATAGCGGTCGTGTTCTCCGTTATTGTCTGGGTATTCTTTTCAATATTTACAACATTCTCGGTTATATTCTCCGTATGCCGTGAGTTGTCCGTTCTGTTTTCGCTGTTGTCCTGGAAATTCTTGGAATTGTCGACATTCGTAACAGATTCATCTATATTCTCGACGTGTCTGTTTATCTCCCTTAATATTTCCTTCTGTGTTTCCTTTGTGGTAGTCGGTTCTTCTCTTTCCAAACCTCTTTCTGTAGGGGTAATCCTTTCCCTTTCCGGTTTCCGTGTCAAGTTCCACGTCATGGTACCTGTTTCCTCGTCTATGGTAGGCTCCACATCCGGTATGGGTTCCTGGACCTTTCTTCTCCTTCTTCTCGGTGCTGGTCTTTCTTCCGGCTCTTCTGTAAGCAAAGGTTCTTGTACATCCGTTTCCGGTCTTTGTTCTTCTCGTCTCGGTTCTGGCTGTACAGTTTCCTCTTTCCTTCTTGGTGATACATCCCATGTAATAGACCCTGTTTCGGGGTCTATGGTTGGCTGTTCCGGTCTTGGAAGTTCTTCTGTAGGCGACTGTCTCCTTATCGGTCTTTCCGGCATAGGAGACGGTTTTTGCATTGTGGTTGCATCAATGGCGGCAGACTGTCTTTTAAGGTCAAGCAACAGCCTTTCCAGCTCGTTACGGTCCTCCATCAATGCAAGTTGTTCCCGTAGCTGTGAAATGCTTTTCTCGGCTTCCTGTGCACTCTGCATGGAAGCCTGGTTTATCTCGCGGTACAAAGAAACCGCCTCTTCTCTCAACTGTCTTAGCGGTGTGGTATCGGCCGCTATCCTAATCCTCTTATCCTCTGCCATTATTCCTTATCCTTTTGGCTTTCCTCGTATTCGGCCATCCGCGCCATTTCTTCGCGGAAGGCTTCAATCTGACTTTGCGTTATCTCCTTGGTATCGGTTTCCTGGTCCACCATTTCATCATAGGAATCTTTCAGCCATTCACCGATATTCGGAACGTATTCAACTTTCTTTTCCTCGTCCTCCAAAGCCTGCTTGAACATCCGGTCTTCCTCGAACTCGAAAAGTTGTTGAAAAAAAGAACATTTCTTGTGTTCCTCGGACATGAAAGCAATGTTATGTTTCTTTCTATACCATCTGTCAAGCGGAAACTTGTTATTCCATCTGACTACAAACGTTCTGAAATCTTCCTTTTTATTTCGCTCCATCATACAAAATCAATCAAAAATAGGGGCATAACCCGTAACAGACTACACCCCTATACTCTTTGAATAACTAAACTTTCAAACTATAGTGATTCTCGCTCGAATACTCTTATCGGTTGGGGTTCATCATTTTTTCAACTTCCTTAATAAAAGGCAAAACCTCCTTGTTGTAAATATCCCTTACTTCTACATAGTCCTTGATACCAAGCTGTTTGAAAGAAGTTACCTTCATATCTGCCAGCAAATCGGGCAACATTACTGTAAGCGTCGCTTCAATATCTATCATATCCAAAGCATCAGCCGCAGCCTGCGTTCTGTTTCCCAACAAGGTATTGTAATATCCACGACCTAAAAACTGCTTCTGAGTTTCAATCTCGTAATATTGTCCTACTGTAGGGAAGGACATTTTGTATTCATGTCCTTTAATTTTAATAATTTTATCTTCCATCTTTACAAAATATTATTCGCAAATATACGTTATTAATCGGTTAAATCAAAACTTAACTCTAAAATATTGAGACAATGTAATTAACGCTTGTCTTTCTGCATGTTCTTCTTCTGTCAAATCCACCTTATCAAGTTCAATCAATCGGTTTATTATCTCGTGAAATAGTTGGTTATTGGTGTAATTCAACGCTATTTTCTTGATAGCGGTGAAGTTGTTCAATTCCTCAAACATCTCACATTTTTCCCTATCTTCAAGGTCTGTTACTTCGATTTCCTCAATAATTAGAAAACATCTATATCCTACATCCGTTCTTATCAAATTCTTTTTCATAACCTTAACCTCCCTTCGTTACCAAATTAAATTTCTTGCAATAGCGCAATTAGCGTACTTCTTAACCAATTCCTTTTCCATCTTTTTAAACTTTGCGTTATGCGTTGCATTGCCTTCATTAGCGATACATATCTGGTGTGCTACTTCGTGGCACAAAGCATAGGCGGAACCGACATTAATTCTATTCAAGTCAATAGAGATTGATTTCGGTTTGTTAGCCACATATGAACAGCAAGCTCCACCCTTTCCAACTTTACAGAACTTCAAGGCAATTGCCTTAATACCTTCACTAACACAAATGAACTTGTATAACTCTTTGAGAACCTTAACATCGTTTTCCATTTTCTTATCTTTTTTGTTGCTTGACTTCTTATCTCTTAATCTCACATTGCAAAGATAAGATTATGTTATGAGATACGCAAGTGCTTATGTCCTTTTAACATATAATTAACATTATATCAATTCTACACTTACTTGTACTTCCTTATCGTCTTCACGTAAACTGTTGATACTGAGGAACGACGAAAGAACCACATCGTCGTGACCGCTTGCCGCCTCCAGTTTTCCGTTATCACTTCTGAACGTAATAGAAGAAAATTCACCAAACATCAAGTCAACCGCCTGCCTCGTTTCTCCCATTGCATAAGGGCATTTTATCTGACCTCTTTCAAACATTGCGGATAAAGAAGGCAGTCCGGTATATAAATCCTTCTTGTTTCCTTCCGTTGTAGTAAACGGTTCTATGTTCTTAAGCCCTCTTTCCTTTGCCAGTCCGGATAGTATAGACTGGAAACCGTTAGCTTCACACCGTATCTTATTAGGGTGGAAAAGCCTGTCAAGCTGTACAATCTTATCCACCTGTTCATTATGCGACATACCGCGTTTCCGGTAATAATACAACAAATAGTAGTTGTCCATCGCATCTTTCCCCCATACCGAATACACCGTATAGTCCGCTCCAATATTACCGGAAACCGCAAAGTCCACACCTATATGTACCCTTGTAAGCTTGAAAGGAAAATCGTCTATACTTGACGCAAAACGTATCGTTTCCATCCCTATAATACTCCGCATCAGATATTCATACGGAAATATCGTTGACGTGTCACTGATAGGGACAACCAAGTATTCACGGTTGAATACAATCGTTCCAAGTTCTTCCTTTTTCGCCAATATCTGTTCAAACGTGTATCTGTCCGGTGCCAACGGTCTGCCATCCGGAAACAATATCGGATATTCAAAACAATAGAAACGCTTGTCTGCCTTCAATATCTGGTACAATTCATTCGGTGCAGAAGAATAGGGTGTACCAGTTACAAGGAAATACCCGTATGGTTCCACAATCGGCTCTATTGTACCCTTCAAAAGTTCTTTCAACTTCTCCCTTTGTTCGTCCGAATATAGAGAGCTTTCGTCCGGCATATCATCACACAAACAAGCCCCCACGTGCAGACCTCGAATCATTGAATCCTTACCTCGCACATGTAACGTACTTCCGGTTTCCGTCTTTATGGCTGTTTCTCCGATTGAAGCCTTGTTATAGGGGTTGAGTTTTTCCTTTATCAAGTCGTTTGCCTCTATCTCTTCCGTTACTTTTGCTATCTGCACCTTTGCCAGTGTAAAAGTGTTGGTAATATAGCATGTTTCTTTCCTGTTGGCATTGTCTACCGTGTCCTGTCTGTAGGCGGTCGGTCTTGTGTAGGACCATAAACGCCACAATATGAAGGCATAAGACCATTGATAACTTTTGCCACTCGCGCGTGCGCATAGATAACAACTCCACGGATATAATTGCGTCAAATTGGACCACTCTATGTTACGCCATCCTAACCGAAACTTGGGAAGCATGGTTGTTATAAAATAATTGAGTGACAATATCTTAAGAGTATTGTCCATAGAGGCTTTCACGTTATCCACATAAGACAAGCTTTCCGAATCCATAGTACGTCCCAGATACAACGCCTTTTCCGACTGATGGACCATTTCTCTAAGCATGGTATCAACATCGTTTCCATATCCTTCAAGCAACTGGTTAAGCGCCCTTTCCGGCAGTCTCTCTATGATATTGTCTACTGCATTGTATAGATATGTAAGCTGGTTATTTGTAAGTATTCCTTTTCCGTCACCCGTCAACATAACTGGAAGTCCTCTCTATATCTCCTTTCTTTCTTCTGCACCATTTCCACACCTTCACCCCTTAACTTCTTCACATAGGAGATGAACAACATCGCGTTCGCATCCACATCGTGCTGCGCCCTGTGCGCTTCCACAAGGTCAATCCCGGCAGCCTGGCAACACGTGCCCAGCTTGTAGTCCATCTGTTCCAAAGCCGCCATGTGTGCAAACTGCATCGTGTCTATGTAGTATTTTACGTAATTGTCTATATCGTCGTTCATGTAGGCGAAGAAGTTTTTCAGAAACGGGTTATCGAATCCTACGATATTGTGCCCTACAAGCGTACACATCTGGCGTGGATTCTTGTATTTGGCGAACCATTTCTTGCAAGTGCTGTATATCTCTTTCAATGGCACCGCATTCTCTTCTTGGACTTCTTTTGTTATGCCGTGTACTGCCGTTGCTTCCTCCGAATATCCTGCAAGTCCTTCCTTGTAGTTATACGGGAATATCATTTCTGCACGGTCTATTATTTCCAACTTTTTCATGTCTATGCACGACATAGCCATTTCTACCAAAGGGATATCCAAAAAAGCCTGCTTCTCCTTGCTTGGCAACCCCCCGGTTTCAAAGTCATAGACAATCACGAAATTACTACTTGTTTTCACGTTACCAAAATTTATTTTAAACTACCCCATTGTTCCGCTATCGCTTCCGCAATGCCCGGAAATGTCTTGCTTCTTATCTTCTGTCTTTCCTCTTTAGGCAGTCCGTAGGCATCACAACACCATTTCTGCATTCTAAAACCATTCTTTCCTTCCACCACTTCACCTTTCCCGACAATCTTTGTAGGAGTGAGTTTAGGCAGATTTTTAAGCCATAAACAAGTCTTCTTGCTTGCTTCATCCCCGAACATCCAAGGTTCTATGATTTGGTCTGCCTTTCTGAACCTTGTACTCATAATCCCTACTGGGTTCTCTATGGCAATTCTTTTTACGCCCGAATTATATAGCTCCATAAAGAAATTAACGGCTTCTTCTCGGTCTTTCGCCCTGTTTGGATATTTCGGATGTGGTCTTCTCTGTTCTATCGGAAGCCCCTTATCTTCCGGGTGATAATACCATGCAGCACCGGACACACATAGATAAGTACAAGGTGGGTGTGCAACCATCAAATCCCATTCTTCGCCTTCCGGCAAATAATACTCCTCACCGTTTTGCAGCTTTCCTTCAAAATTAGGGATAACCCGCAAGACATCCTGTTTGAAATGCCATTCGGGGTGTCCTCCGCTACAATCTACAATATCACAACTAAAGGCGTTATGACCTCTCTTTCTGAAAGCCTCGCAAACTCTCTGACTTTCCTCACATGCTACCAATACATTCATTTTCTTCTTCCTCCATTACGGGGTTATTATCGTTTTCCAATACATTGTACATCTTTATTGTGCAATGCTTTTTAGGGGTTACCACAATCTCGTTTCCTCCCAGATATTCGGGTAGATGTCCTCTCATTATATATGCCTGCACATCATTACGGGTAAACCGTTTCCCGTTCTGCTTCCGGAAATTATCATTCATCCAGATAAGCAATCCTTTTGCGTTTACGTCTTCTATCAAAAATTTTCCCATACCAACTAAAATAAATTATTTTTACAAATCCAAAGACCTTCTTGCTTGTTACAGCCTTTGTTATTTCCACAAAATAATACCGTTTTATCTATATAGTCAACCCTTTCAAAATCTTCGGGCATCCAATATTCCGATATATAGCAATTCTTTTGCCGTTTCGCCCAGCCATAAAATTCTTCATGGCTGAATTTAGTAGAATACCCTTCTGTATTTATATAGGGCGGGTCACAATATATTACATACTTCTCTTCTTCCGGTATTCCCAGCTCTCTATAATCACCCTGGAAAACTTCGATATTACCCATTCCCTGTAAACTCTGCAAATCCCAAAGTCTTTCCAGCCGTTCCATGTTTTGCAATCTCTGCAAATTATCCGGATAATTAAGCTTCACCAGAATATCCTTTATTGCATGCCTTCTGTCCTTGAATGTATCACACCCCTTAAACACATCTTCCGGAATAGAGATACCCATATCTTCAAACAGACTAAAATCACCAAAACAGATTGCATAGTGGAAAGCCTTCTTATATGGTTCGACCTGTTCACTGTAGCAATAGGTTCTCTGATTGTTGCCGAAAGAAAAACATAGTCTTACATACGTATCGTCTTTCTTTAGTCTGAAAAAGTCCTCCCTGCTTATCCATCGGTTTTCATCCTTGAACTTCCCGTTTACCGCGTCAGCGAAAAACTTTGCGCTGTCCGTTATATCGTTTATGATAAACCTTTTGTATTTCCCCGATAAAATAGCTGCATGAGTGACTGCACATCCCCCGGCAAAAGGTTCTACCCATACATCGGCAGAAGGAAGGGCCTCAACAACCCATTTTGCAATACGTGATTTACTCCCTTTATAGGATAATCCATAGTTCATACCTCATTACTTTATCATTAACAACCTTTCAAAATCCTTGTCCCTTTCCTCTTCGCTCTTATACACCACCCATAAATTCTTTATAGGGTTGTCCTTGAATGATGCACTTTCGTCTGCCAGCTTGTTTATCACTATAGCCGGGTTTCCGTCCGAATACCAGTCTTTTTCATACGATATAATAAAATACTTCATAAGGGCGTGTTCCCCGTCACTGAACACAAACATTCTGCCTTTTGAACGTTCCTCGTATTCCTTCCATGCCTCAACCTCTTTCTGAAATATTTCCGCCTTCTCGCTATTAGGGTTCTCCAGGTAATCCACTATCATTCTGGAAATCCTTTTCAGTCCTATAGCGGTAAACACTTCTGCGCATCCTATCAGTAAATCAATATCTTTTCCCATGCTCTTTCTCCAAAAGTTTTTCTATCCTCTCTTCTGGTATCTGATTCTTCAAACTTTTTCTATCTCCAAAATCGTATATCTGATGGCATTCCATACATGCCAGAACTATATTTTCCGGGTCACAGCGCAAACCAGGATGTGCTCCCCGGCTCAATATATGGGAGAAAAAAATAGGCTTCATTTCAAGTCCCAGCCACTTTCCACAATGGAAACAATAATGGGGATTCTCCTCCCATACCTTGACAAACACTTCATTAAGCCTGTTTTCCTCTTCCTTCAATGAAGCTCGGTTCAGTCTCAATTTCTTTCTATTGTCGTAGCATTCCTTACATAACCATCTGTTGCGGTCATATATGAAATGATTCTCCTTGCAAGAAACACACGGTCTAACTTCTTCCTTCACTGTCTTTCTCATGATGCAAATATAATAATATTATCTGATAACATAAACTTTTATTATGTCATTTTTCACAAATCTTATAAAATATACAATCCTTACATCTATTTTTGTCGAATAACCATCCTCCGTACTGGCTGCAAAGTATAAACCCCTTCTCCTTGTTCCAATACTTTTTCCTCAACATCTCCCTGTATCTTTCAGATAAACCCTCTTCCTTCTCCTTAAACGGGCTTATCCATCCTCTTTCTCGCTGATACTTGTTAGCTCTGAATACTTGATATCTTCCTCTCTTGTTCCACTTTTCTATTGCCTTCGGTCCTATCAAATTATAGGGGTCGAATATTATTTCCTTGTATCGGCTGCTCTCTATCATAGACCCTTGAAACACCATATATTCCCATAATGCCCTATTAGAGGAAATCCCGGTCTTTTCCCAGAACTTTTCCATGAGTTCTATTTTTGACCGGGTTCTTTTAAAATTAGGGGTATAATTGAAAAGATATTCTATAATCCTTTCAATGGCTGTTTCAAGCCTCTTGTTCTCCCCACAATCTTTTTGCTGTGTCATAGTTCTTTTGCATTTCGTTAACCGCCTTCTTCGCATAAGTCAATGAATAGACGTGTTCCCGTGGATATTTGCCGGACTTCAAGCCTTCGTGATATTCTTTGGCTTTCTCTAACTTGTGCTCGTAATAGTCTATACTTTCCGGCATAGATAGATTAATTACCTCCGCTTTCTTGTCCCAATACCTGGCTACTCTTTCATGTTCGACAGCCTTGTCACTGAACTCAACACTTTTGCCCATATTGTTCCAGGCATCGTCAATCATCTTTCTATGTCCTCTTTCGCTGTGGTGTCCGACCTTGATAGGTTCTCCCAATGATAGAAAGTCTCTATCTTTATTCGATTTTTCGTAATACTCGTTACTCTTTTGTTCTGCCGAAGCCGCCCACATTCTGCGTCTTTCCGCTCTTTGCTTCGCCCATTCCTGGACGTTGAAACCGTCTGCACGTACTATCGAATAGTAATAAAATCCGTCTTTTTCGTATATCAAGTTGAAAACAATACATTCGTTTTCCTTTCCGTACTTGGTTGTTACTTCGATAACTTCTCCCTTCTCATACTTTTCTTCACATTTTGCTAAAAATACATTCGGACAAAACTTGCTGTAAACGTTCATAACTTCAAAATTTTATTTGTTTGACAATCAAAAATTGTTAGCTTTTAATTCGCATTTCAACTCTCCGTTTTTATACATTCTTACAGAAGCAATCACTACCGTACTGGACAAATAGCGTCCAATATCTTTTCTCAGTTTTTGTTCCAAAGCTATAGCCTTTGCCATTGATTTAGTTCTTTTCTTCAATACCTTATTAAATCCGAAAACTATATCTTTCGTTTCAATCTCAAAGCTATATACATTTGAAAACAACACCTTTTTCAAATCTTCCGTCATTCTTTCTACATTTGATTTCATATCTTTTATCTTTTATTTGTTTGACTTTCTTTCCTTATCACATTGCAAAGATAATATTATGTTATGAGATACGCAAGTGCTTATGTCTAAATCGTCTCTGTTTTAACATCATTTAATAGGATAATCTCTTTCTTGCATCCTATAGCAACCCTTATATACTCTATTATCTCCTTATAGTTTTCCGGCAACATATTGTGTTTCACTTGATTGTCTTTCGTCCATAGAGGTTGTAAATTTCTCCAGTTGAAACATACAAACTGGTGCCATTTGTCGCTCATATCAAACAAGGAACAAGGTACAATATGGTCTATCTCCCATTCCGAACCGTAATTGTCCCACGTCATACCGGGCAAAAACTGTTTTTCGAGATGTCTTTTTAAAAACTCTACAGAACAACCAAGCAATTCAAGAGACTTGCCTCTTTTACTGTTTCTTCTTACTGCTTTGGATATTCTACCTCTTATGTTCATACATAATCTGAAATAAGGGTCTGTTATTCTTCTCGTTCGATAATAATTAGTTCTATATTCTACAAATTTATCCCTTCTTCTATATTCTTTATTGTAAGCATTAATCCTTTCTTTAAATTTATCCGTTTTTGTATATTCAATCTGTTGTTTTTTCTTACATTCTTTACATTTATAAGCATAACCAAGTGGATTCTTATTTTCCTTGAAAAAGTCTTCTTTTGGTTTTATTTCTCCGCACTTAGGACACTTCAAATATTCCTTTCCTTCTATCATTATAAATTCTCTTGGAGGTCTTTTTACAACATGATTTTCTTTATAATATTCTTTAGCATATTGTCTTTTATATTCTCTTTGTTCTTCTGTATATACCCGTTTTGAATTCCATTCTTTTTGCTTTGCCTTTCCTTTTTCAGAAGCATGGTATCTTTTGTAAGCATCCAGCATTTTCTGATGTCTTACCGGGTCATTCTTTATTGCTTCTCTTTTCTTTTTACCACGTTCTTTCTCACATTCTTTACAATATAAAGACAGCCCGTCTTTCCTTCTACTCTCTTTATAATACTCACTTATAGATAACTCTCTACCGCATTTACTACAAACCTTCGTCCCTTTCTTAAAATCTGCTTCCATATCATTAATTTTAATTGTTTATGAATGCAAATATAATAGTACATTACTATACGTTTGTATTAAATTTTCTATTTACGCTATTTTAACAAATTGATGTTTATATTATTTACCAAAATAAAAGGGAGTTACTATGTGTAACTCCCTAAATATCAAGTATTTATAAAAATCAAAATTACAATTCAAGTGTAGATATCGGATTGATGTACAGTCCGCTGATGGAATACCCGGCAATGCCAGCTTCTTGCAATGAAAAATTTTGATTATTTACAAAACACGGATTCAACATGCACATAGTCTGTCCAGTAGGGTCTACTGCTGTCACCATCTTTGTAGTCGAATCCTGGCTCTGAATTGTCTTGCTGTAAATAGCAATGGCAAAACCAAGCTCGCCCAAAATCAAGGTGTCTACGATAGACTTAACGGAACCCAAACGGTGCATCATACCTTCCATTACTGGCTGCTTGAAGTCAATAAAGAATTGGTCTACCGTCCATGTGCATTGATACTGTACGGCCGGAACCTCCTGGTTAAGGAGTGAGCCAAGCCCTTGTACATTCGCACGGGTGATGTTTTCTGCAAATTGCAGATTACGAACAAACCCGGCTACTTGATTATCTATTTTAATATACGCTTTAGGCGCTGTAAAAACTGCCATAATCTTCTAATTTTTAGGGTTTGTTTTATCCACGAATTAAGTAACCTGTAAAGAACAACTTGGTGATTTCGTTATTTACCACAATTTTGTAAGTGGTGAAATAAGCGTCTTCCTTTCTTGTTGTCACTACGTCTTTGAACGACAAAATCAGATTGTCTTGTGCGTCCGTTGCAGTTCTTGACTGCAAGTATGCCACAGTCCAGTCTTTAACCGCTCCTGCTGTCAGTGTATTGGCGTTAACACCGTTTTCCTGTCCCAGCAAATCCAATGTCGCATTTACAATCAATTCCTTATTGATTTGTGCGACGATACGCATAAACTGGATAGAATAGGACTGTCCTTTTGCGTTGAACAAGTTGGCGTTGTCCTGCAATGTATTCACACCCTGCAAGATATTGAACTTTCCGGTGTAGTCGTTCAATACGGTTGTTAAAATACCGTATTTCAATGCCTTCTTCTTCTCCGATTCAGTCAATGAGTGTTGCAGTCTGTCAACTCCGATAGTCTTGAATGTGGGCGGTACATAAGGCGGTTTTCCACTGATACGACCCACAATCGCGCACAAGTTATACATTACACCCCACCAACGGATTTTCTGCGCATCGAATGCGGATACCACACCTGCCCCACCATGTACAAGCTGCACGAACGAACTGTCAAACTTTTTCGCCAAATCGATTTCTTTTGAGAAATCGGCTCCCTTATCATATCCTGCCACATAGAGGAAATGCTGGAATTTAGCTGCACCGTTCATGTGTGTAATGTATGCTTTTGTCGTAGCTGAATAGGCATTTTCTCCTACCTGGTCCAGAATGATATTACTGTAGTCCAAACCTACAATCTGGTCCAGTACAGCGTTAAAGTCGTCCATGTCGAAACTTTCTGTACCTCCTGCCGCCAAAATATAAGGCTTACCACCCAGTGCCGTTGTAATGTCCCCTTCGGTAATCTCACCATTTCCTTCTACATTGGTAGTTGAATCAAGTACGAACGCCAAAGCAAAATTAGAATCATTCTGTGCCCAATCCACAAGCTCTTGCATATTACTGAATTCCGGTGATTCAAGAACAAGTTCGGGGTCGCTGTTTTCCTGCGTGATGTCTCCGTAAGGTAACCCGTCGCTGTATGTCCCGGTATATGTACCTCTCCAGAACTGCAAAATCCACTTGGTAGCGTCCTCTCGTCCTGCGATAAAGTTCATACCATAACCCTTTGTCAGTAACTCGTCGTTCAATAACGAACCGTTGGCTACCAAACCTTCGTCCAATGTCTTTACCGCAAACGTGCCTCCTGCTGCCGTCGCAAACGTCATTGTTGCACCTGTAGTTGTTGCTGCACGCACAAATTCAAGTTCAGAAACTCCTACTGCGTCGGGGTTTGAGGGGTCTGGTGCAAACAGAGCTTCGGCAACTCTCCACCAAAGACCTCCCTTCATAAAAGCACGAAAATCCGCGATATTGTCGAAAGTATAGATAGCGTTCTGTCCCTGCGCATTCTCGCCATTGATACCAGCACCGCCACCAAATCCGGCTGAATACTTTCCTGTATCAATAATAAGGACTTTTCCATAGTCAAGATTTCGTGCCGGGTTCATTTCCCCACTTACAATAGTGGAGTAGACACCTGGCAATGAAATCTGCCGACCGTTGAAAATAAACGTTGATGCCATATTATTTTTCTTTTATTAGTCCACGAAATTCTGCAAGAACTTCCCTATCAAATCCTTACATTCATACATTTTCGGTATAAAGTTAAACATTTTTATTCCTTACACCAACTATTTAGTCACAATTTTGTCAATGTCCGATTCTACACCGGGCAATTCATAATCCCTGCTATAATTGTCCGCACCCCATTTTTCGGCTGCTATTCCTGCATCCTCAAATGCAATCTTGTTAAGCAATTCTTCGTTTACCAGTGTTCCTACAATCTGGTCCAAAGTCAAGTCAAGCCTTACAGACTTTATGAAAATAGGAATAGGCAATACATTCTGGTTTGTCATTAATTCCGTTATTCTTACCTCTACCAAATCATATTGGGTAGACAGCCAGTTATAGGAACCCATTATCAGTGCATACAGAACTTCCGACATAATTATGCTTTCCAGCATGTTGTCCGAAAGACACATTATCTCGAAATTATGGAAACGGCTGTCTCTTATCTGCCATGCACCGCCATCGTATATCTGCCCGTTCATTTTTCCTATGGAATTGGCTGCTCCCGGGTCTGCACCCGGTTCCCTTATTACATAGGCTGGCAATCCCGTATTGTCTTTCGGGAATTCAAACAGCACCCTTAAATTACGGGGGTTTGTCATTCCTCTTAAAAACAGCTTCTTTGCCTGGTCGTAAAAATCAAAATTCCCTTCCTTCATTCCGTTAAGAAGCCTGTATAGGAAGGTATTCTGTTCGTCTCCCTGGTGCAGTCTGTAATCTTCCGGTATATAGTTCAATATTGATACTATAAACTGCTTTACTTTTACTATCTCAATCATATCCCTTTAATTTGTTTTAATACCTCGTCTATCGCCATTTCTGCAACATATTCTATCTGCGCCTCTTCCAAAGCCCTGTCCATTAGTTTTTTGGCTGTTATACCGCCATTGAACCAGCTTGTAGGGTCTGACTTATCACTAACTCTTCTGAATGTCATATATTGACCTCTCTTTTCCTGGTCCGAACTTCGGGCTTCAACCCTTACAAGACCTTCATATTTTGCCGACTTGTGCATGTATTCCGGTACGTTCATTCCGGGTATGTTTATTTCCTTCCGGCTTCCCTTTACCTGTTGGCTTATCGGCAAGTCTGCAAGCTTCAATGGTTGCCCTCCTGCATTACGTGCCATATCGTACACGTCTTTAGGCATAACAGAATTAAATATTCCAGATTCCGCTATTGCTCCAGGTGTGGCGTGTCTGAACGGTATTGTCAGATACCATCCTAAACCGTCCTTCTTTATCTTTGCCTTGTCCGAACGCTGGAACCCTATCTTTTCGTCAAAAGGTGTTGCCCCTTCTTCCAGCATCATAGGAAGAGGGCCTGCCGCCCTTGCAGACAATACAAATTCTACAGATGTGGCAGAAGTCCGGTCTACCTGCATAGCAGACCGATATATTCCCCTTGTCTGATGCAGTTCGGAATCCACAAGCGCATTCCATCTTCGCATATATTCCTTTACCACATCGTCAACAAGACGTGTACCAAGAAATTCTGCTTCTTGTGGTGTCAACGCGAATTCCGCAACCGTTTCCGATATGTCAACATATAGAGGCAGCATTTTTACTCTTCTGTTATATACCTAATATCACACCCGAATTTTGCAAACAACATTTCTATAAAATCACTGTCCGTTCCCGACAGACTTTTCCGGCTCAGTGTTACTACCGTTCCTATCTTATAGGATATCACATCGTCCAACAACTTATTGAACCCTTTTCTTTGTGCCAATGTAACGTTAAATGTCACATCCTTATATACATCTTTGGCGTGCAGTCCGTTTTCCCTACAATACCTTTCCAATGCTTCTATATGCTTGTTAAGATTATGTTTGTTCATAACCCTTGCATATATTACATTCTTTCTTTGTCCTTTAGATGCAATCGCATATACCGATTCATCGTCATAATCTATCCATTGTGTAGCGGAATTATGGGTCTTTATCCTTCCTTCCTTTACATAATTGGATAATGTTGCCCGGCTTATACCCAGGACTTCCAAAACTTTCTTTGCTCTCACAATACAAAATATTTAAATTTGTACAAATCTAAACACTTTTCATCAAAAAAGCAAATTTTTACACATCCTCATTATATATCACACCGCTACCGTCAAAATTAGGCTTCTCCATCGCTATAAGATGGCTTCTTCTTACAATGGCTTGAACCGGAAGCTCTATCTTATTGAGTTGCCCACTTTTCTTGTCAGTAGCCCATGAAGCGCGTATCTCATGCGGCAAATCTATAACATGATATTCCGGGTTATGCTTGTAATATACCGACACAAAGCCGTTTTCGGGCAAAGCGTCTATCTCCATGTCCAATATGATACAATAGGGGTTAACGTCGCTTACATGCCCCTTGTCCGTCTTTATAAGAGGCTTGTTTGAAGCCTCGAACAAATACATAGCCAATACCTGTACTGGTTTGTATGTGGTAAATACAAACGGTTGCCCCATATCGTCATATCTTATAGGAAGATTTTCAGAAAAATACGAGATTTCGTTTCTGAATGATATCCTGTCATAATAGGATAAATTCGCCTTGTCTATATCCCGTACCGTTACAGCCATTGTACCTAAAAGTTCTTGGCTCCATGACTTGTATTTGTCGGTAAAGTTTATTCCAGTTATCAATGCCTTTGTATGTATCGCGTTCACATAGAAATATCCGGTACCGAAACAATTCTGACAGTCTGGCAATGCAGATTCTTTCCCGTGACACGGACAACGCAAAGCACGCATTATCTCCACATCGTAACCTTTGGCCTGTATCGCCTGGTCGAACTCCGATTTGAAAAATTCCGGTCGGAAATTACTCAATCCGGAAGATGGAGACTGTAATATGTTTCTTGTTTCTCCCATAACTTAAAATACTGCAAATTTAACCTCGTCGTACACTAACTTCAACCTTCCTACTGTTTCCTTTATCTCTTTTAAATATTCCAATATACGGGCTGAATATCCCGAAGATGTAGCGGAAGCCGTTGTGCTTATACTTTGACTTAATCCGTCTATACTTAAAGACTGTCCGGAAACGCCAGCAATACCCAAAATCAAATCCCCGGCAATTCCCAAAGGCGATAATGCAACAAGTTTTCCTAACAGATTAATCAAGTCCATAGGCATCTGGTCCACATCCCACCCGGTTATGTACTGTACCCTCCAATAATCCGGTATATACTGGAAACGCTGCATACCTATCTGTGACGTTATACCTGTCAATATGATTTCCGCGTTTCCCTGTGTAGTGGAAGACCCGGTAGGAACAACGCTCAATCTTCTCTTCCCTTGTCCCATACCGCTATCATATTGACATGATAGCCATCCTTGGGGGTATATAATCTGTTCTATCTTATTGAGCATCCCAATCATGCTTAACGGCTTCCTTACCGGATATGACGGGAACAATATAGGGAATTGCTGCCAATAGTCCTTCTGATAATAAGTCAAAGACTGGTCAATTAACTGTTTACAGAATTTCAAGTTGAACCAGTTTTCAACCTCTCTTTGTGCTGATTCTATATAGAAACGCATGGATTCGTCCGTAAATGATGCTCCCTGCCCTCCATCAATGGTTATCCCATATAGGTATGTCTGCCATATCTCGGCTACAGACAGCACAAGTCCGGAATTTTTCTTGTATTTTATCGTAAAAGTTAATTGACCCATCCTTGTAAAGTATTTTTATTTAGACAAAATCATATCTATAATTTCCTCTTTCTTTTTGCCTTTAAGGTCTTCTTCCTTGAAAGAACCTCCGTCTTCTGTCATTGCAAGCTCTTTCAGTTCGTCAACCTTCATTTTCTTAAGAGCTGTCTTTACCTCGTCGTCCTCTTCTTCCTTAATAGAGACTTCCTGCTTTGTTTCCGGTTCGGGGGCTACTGTCTGCGTCTCCTTGTTTCCTGCCTTCAAGTCCTCGACGCATTTCTTCCATACTTCAATTTCCTTTTCTTTCTTGGAAATTTCAACCTTCTGCGCCTCGACGATATTCTTAAGACGTTTTATTTCCTCTTCATATTCCTTGTTCCCTTCTTTCACTTCCGAACGAAGTTTTTCTTCAAGGCGTGTTTTGAATTCCGGTTCCTCACCTTCCTTGTAAATATCGGGAAGTTTACGGCTTACTATTTCTTGATAGAGTTCTTCCGATACTTCCGCTCTACCGTTAACAAACTGTACCGGGCCACCATTAAGTACAATTCTATGGTTGTTATACACCCGACTTTTTAAAATCACTTTTTCCATAATACAAAATTTTTAAACAAAAAGGGAAGGAGTTCAATTACTCCCTCCCTTTCACTTTTCACTTCTTAAACCTATAAATTTATATCAAGCTAATTACAAGCCTTCTTCACCAATGTTAACAATACGTACAATCTTTGCAGGCTGATACAATACCGGGGTACCGTAGTTCAGAATTGCAAAGCGCTTGCTTGGAGATGTAACAGCGAAGTCCATCTTCATAGTATCAGCAAACTGCAAGTATTCGTTAATCTGACTGTCATTGTAGTATACCAAAGCTGACTTGGTACCTGCAATGATACGGTTGCGGTCACGTACACAATTTGCGGCTGCACCGTCATAACCTGTTGCCATCTGTGAAGCCGGAACCTCAAAGATAGGGAAGTATTCGGTATTTGCATTCAAAACCGCGTTCTTCTTGGTACGATATACCACAAAGCAAGTAGCAGGGAATGCACCACCTACGCCAGCGGTAAAACCAAATTCTACTGATTCAGAAGCGGCTACAGCCTGGGCGCCAGCAGATGTGATATTCAGAGGTGCGGATTCACCATAACGATTCTTTGCTGTTACCAAGTAGCCATAAGAACCTGCATGGTTGCCGAAATTAGTCTTAGTATCGGCTGCGTTAACCTTAATGGCAGTACCAACAACCGGAGTAACCGGAGTAACCGGAGCCTTTGCACTTGAAGCTCCCTTTCCTGCTGTGATAGGTTTGCGTTCGTCGAAGAAACGGTCATTCTTGATGTTAATCTTACCGAACTGAGTTGTAACGTCGTTTACAGACTGTCCCATTGTTGCACCAGTTACAGAGGCAGCAAGACCTACAATAACTCGCTTGCTTTCGTGGAACATCTTAACGTAGTTGTTGAACACAATCGGGTTAGAAATGATGCGGTCGATATAACCGTTATAAACGTTCACTACAACGTTTGCAGCGTCTTGAATCAAATTGTCATTCAACACAGAACCTTGTGCGTCGATAACTGCCGGGCTGTTGAAATAACCGTCTAACAGTTGTTCAGAAGTCTTGCCTTCTGCCGTGCCACCGTCCATTTCGTTGATACCCAACATGTGTTGACGGAAAACACCGTCGAACTGCTCGGCTACACAAGAAGAATCAGCGTCAACAAGACGTGTGTCGATAATGGTACTCAGAAGGATAGTCTTATTCTCGACTTCTTTCTGATACATGTCCATATTGCCAGCCAATTTTACCAACATTCCTGGATGTGTAACCTGTCCGGAAACACCCATGAACTTGGTTACGATTGACTTACGTCTGTATTGAGAATCGGTTTCCTGCGGGGTCTCACCTTCTGCGTTGAAAATACCGACTTCCTCACCATACTTGTACAACTGGTTGTATTGGTGTACAGTGTTGTCAATCTTATGTTTAGGCATTTCCATGTAATAAACCAACTGGTTCATACGGTTGCCCAGAATCTTCAAGACTGAATCCAGGGATTCAACTTTCAAACCACCACCATTGTTGATTTCGTTGTTATACTGCATTCCGGTCTTAAGACCTGCTTCCATCGCTTTCAAGATTTCTGCCGAATCCATGCCGCCCAGTACATCGCCAGTACCGTTTTGATTGCTATAATTATACAAATCCATATTCTTTTTATTTAATAGAGTTTATTTCACGAATTTTACACCATTCTTTTCGTACATGTAACGTGCGAGATTTTCGCCTACTGTTTCAGCGTCCGGATTGATAAGGTATGCAAGTGCATCACTTTCCAGTGACTTAGCGATATCTTCCGGTGCTTCTTCCAAAGACTTTTCAATAAGCTTTACGGCCATAGGTCTGTCTTTCACTACATTAACTTCGTATTTACCTGCTTCGTCCTTTCTTTCCTCGAAAGATTTCTGAATAGCTGTCATATTGTTAAGTCCTTCTGAACGGAACATAGGAGTAACGCCAGACATTTTGTCCAATTTGTCGTTAATATCATCCACTGTTTCCTGGAACTTGTCAATAGACTTTTGGAAATTCTCCATCAAAGGTGCAAATACAGAACCCAATGATTTCATGATGTCTTCCTTGTCGGATTTCTCCACTTTTTCGTCTTCTGCATTCTTATCCTTAGCAGTATTCTTTTCGTCTTCCTTCACCTTTTCTTCATCCTTTACGGCTTCCTTTTCCAACTTGTTGATATCCTTTTCCTCTTTGGTTTCGGATTCGTGGTCTCCTGCTGCGGCTCCGTTTTCAGACTTTTCGATTTTCACGTTCGCCATAATGTACTCGTCGGAAAATCCCATAGACTTCATCAGAGATACGATAGGGTCGTTCAAATATTTTTCGTCCATCTTTATTAAACTTTTAATTGTGTACAAACTTATTTATTAACGATTCTCAAATAGTCCTTTATAACGTTCAATCCTACATTACCGTTCAGATAATAATTATAAAGCTCTTGAAATCTTTCGTCTCTTTCCACTATGATAGGGTTAATGGTAACGTTGAAAGACTTGTCTATTTTTATATTATATCCGTCCTTCTGTAGCTCTACAAGAACGTTATTGGAACCGTTGTTAATTTCTTCTTTATTATCCTCTACGAAATCTACTGTCTGCACGCCCTTTACTATATCGGCAAATGAATTTGCATTTACGGGCGTCATTGTCATTGCTACGTTTGTGATAAGCGCTTTTGTCACCTTTTTAGGGTTGTTCTTGTCTCTTTCAAGTGCTCTTCCTTCAACAGAGAAACCCGGCTTTCGGTCGGTGCCGCTTGCAAGCATTTCCAGTGCCTTGTCATAAAAGGCTCTTGCTTCCGGTGATTTTTTCCACAACTGACAACGTACGTAAAACTTGTTATTCTTTACATAAGCATCCAAGGGGTGTCCTATCCAAAACCTTGATTTATTGATAGGGCTTCGTGATGGCAAATGGTCTAAATTGATTAGACCGTGTTTCAGAAAACGGTCTATTACAAATCCGTTAGGATTCATAGATTCATCCTCCGAATCTATAGAAGAATCGGACGCCAAACCTTCAAAAATCATTTTTTCGTATCTTCTATCATCTCCTACCGGGTAATCCATAGGATTGAAATCTGATTTTTCAAAGTTTGCTTCTGTGAAAAAATTAAATTTTGAATCTACTTCAAACATCTTATAATAATCTGTAATCCAACGAATTGAAATAAACATGTTTCTGTAAATATCTAATAATCAATATATTACAATAACTAAAATATATTTACAGCTTTACCGATTCAAATGTATGGATTTTTATGCAAATAGCCAAAGTTTTATGCAAAAATTATTCACCCTTCGCTTTTAGATAATTATCCACAAACTCAGTATATCCTTTTCCATGTCTTCCTTTAATAAAAAGAAGGGGTGATTACACCCCTCCCCAACAATTAATGTAATTGTAAACGATACTTCGTCTGTTTGAGTGTTGCCATAAAATCTTCCACCCACGACTTTTCCCCTGCATATTCAGGGTTATTGTCAAGCTTGGAATAGAATTCCCTTGTACGGTCTATAATGAGGTCCACCAATTCTATAGGGTCATTTACCTCTATTTCTTCACCGTTTATCTCCCCGTCCTTGAAACGTCCGAAACCGCTTTGTCCGGCTTCCATTATCTTATCTTCATAGTCGGAAAGTTCATCTATCAAATCGTCCAGATACTTGTGCTTGGCATTGTCTTCCTCTTTCCAATGCACGTTTTTTGAACGGGTCTTAACGCCTTCCAGGAAATTAGCGAAATCGGCAAATACGGCATACATACCGTCCTCCTTCTTTGCCTTTTCCAGTACATCGGCTTTCACTTTCCCCTCTTGAATCATTTCGGAAATAACACTTTTGAATATCATCGCGTCTTCCACAGAAGAAAACTTCATAGAAACCGTCAGTCCATCTTCCGACTTCTCTATTTCCTCGCTGTTCGCTTCTTCGTTCGTAGTTTCCGTTTCCTCATTCTTTGCTATTCCGTCACCTTCCGGTCCTTTTGGCTTGTCGTCCAAATCTTCCTTGCAAATAGCATTCGCATCGTTACAGTCCATCGTCTTTTCAACTTCCTTACTTTTCCATTCTTCCGGCAATTCGCTTTCAAGACCCAGCTCTTTAGCGCGTTTCTTAATCCATGCCTGCACCTTTTCTTTCGGCATATCAGAAGCACCGGACAACTTGATAGCGTCCTTCAAATCCTGGCTGTTTCTGATAGGATATTTCCCGTTCGGCATTGCCTCGCCTTTCTTTGCAAGGTCCTTTCTTTCACTGTGTGAAAAATCGGTCTTGTTGTTCGCTTTCCGTATCTCTTTAGGATATTTCCCACACACGGACTTTACCACATCTTCCGTTACTTTTCCTTCCTGGAAAGCCTTCATCACGATTTCTACCGGGCTGGGTTTCACTTCCAAGCCCAAAATCTTCTTGATATTGTCTTTCATGTCAAAGATGAAATCGTAGTCTTCCAGTTCGGTAACTGGGTCAATCCACATACTTCCGATTTCTTCCTCACCGTCAACCACCACAAAAGCCGGGGATTCATCGTCGACGTGTCCCATGAAGTAATGGATTTCCGCATTCTTCGTTTTAGCTACACCGACCTCCATAAGAGTATCTTCCGGAACGTCTATCCCGGTCTCCTCGAAAAGCTCTCTTTGTGCGGCTGTACGGAAATCTTCTCCTTCGTCAACATGTCCCCCAGGTATGCACCAATCGGGTGTATAGTTCATGTGTTCCCCTGCTCTTTGCAGGATAAGCAGCTTGTTTCCTCTGAACAAAAGAACATCCGCATACTTCACTACCCCGGTCTTCGCCTTCATGATATCGTCGTACGCACTCTTTGAAAGCTTCTTGCTTTTCCATGCTTTCCTTGCCACATGAAGCGCATATACATCCGCAATCGCTTCCGTTATATCCTTGTCATTCCATAATGCGGCAATAGCCTTGAAAACCTTGTCTCTGTCTTTTTGCAATTGTGCAACCTTTGAAGTGTGCTCTTTCAGAAACTCATTATATTTCTTTTCCGAAATATCCCTTTCGTCCTTGTCAAGCAAAGAAAAGCTTTTCAATACCTGGCTTCTTTCAGCAAATTCGTTTGCAAGTTCTTCCGTTCTTGCTGTTATCTTTTCAGAGCGTCTTAACAACTCCCTGTATTCAGACACCTTCTGTTCGGCTGTCTGTAAATAAAATAATTTCCGTAAATTCATAGCTATAAAATTTTCTGCTAATGTACGAAATTTGCACAATTTATCCAAAAACACAGACATTATCAATATAATAAGAGTTGTTTTTCTTCAAATCGGGCTTGTAGAAATATCTGTTCAGTGTCTCCACCTTTTCTATCCGGTCAATCCTGCCCCTCTTGTTCCCATACAGAACTATTCTGTCAGAAACGTTCAATTCCTTTACTTTTACCGGAACAAGGTAGTTCTTCTCATACGTCCATACCATTTGTTCGCCCGAAATCCTGTTAAGAACACCTTCCTTGCCTGCATTAAAATAGATGTTGTACACTGATTCGCGTGGCTTCATTTCGCGTACATGCAGACCGTTTGCAAGCGTATAGGAATGTCTTGTCTTTACGGCTTCATTAATCCTTATATCCTTTAGGAACTTTTCGCCTTCAAGCGTCCTTATCTCCACAAACCCGGTGTTGAATCCTCCTTCTCCCATAATCAATGTTCAGTTTTCAGAAACAAGCCTTCTTTTGTTATAAGCGCATATTCCGTCCCAGCCTCTATGTTATACAGTTTCCCTTCATACAAGGACAAACCTCTTTCCATTATCTTTATCGCTCCTGCACCCATATGCATGTATTCCGGATTGTCATTATAGAACTTTACGTATTCCTCCACATCCCCCTGTTCTATCTCTTTATCGGGACTTCTTCGACTACTCCCCCTGGTTACTCCGAAACAATCTTCATCAGTCCATTCATCGAATGTCTTTTCATCAACAAGCGGTATCATCACTTGATGAGGCATAGTGAACGCGAGATGTTTTGCGTCTTCACATACGGAAATTACTATCCCTCTTTCCAATACAACATTTTCCATCTCCCCTTTGAAATCGGTACACTCTACGCCCTTCTTGAATAGGTTTGTATCGTTCATCATACAATAGAGTAATACATACTCGTCTTCCTTTATCTGGTCCAGACGTACCGGGATAACCTCCCAGTTGTACACATCCACCTCTTCCGTGCTTTCCTTGACACGTTCCTTTGTTACCCTTGTCTTCCGTAGGGTCAGAACCTCTACATCTCCCTTATATCCGAAAATCATACCTCAAACACTTTGTCTCCAACATATATTTTTACTTTACTTTTTCTCTCTATCTGTCTCTTGTATGGTTCTTTAGGCGGTTCAAATGAATGCGTCTCGTCATTCCAAACCATACCTTTAGGCACCTCCCTAAGGTCACAGCGGCAAAAAGGGTGAACACTATTTAACACTGGTTTCCAATCTTTAACTTTCCTCCCTATATTGTCCCCATTGCTTATAAGGTCTATAAGCTTGAATATCCTCGGTTTGCTTCCTATCCCTGCTGTGGTGTAAAACTTTATGCAGTGCTGGCATGCTCCACTGAATACCTCTTTATATACAAGCGCGTCCGCTCCCTGTTCCTTCATTATCTGCTGGGCTACCCCAGTCTGATAAATGTTCTGCATCTCGGTTTCCACTATGCGCCCCCAGTCACGATTCCAGTCCTCCAGGGAATGTCCTATGTTACTGACAATATTCTGTACCGACTTCTTTTTCAGAACGCCTTCTATCGTCTCCTTTTTTATGGTCCCCAACTCTAATTGTCTTTGCTTCTCTACAAGGGCTTTCGCTTCCTCTTCCGAAATAGCATTTGACATTATCGTTTTCGCCCGTTCCCCCATCGTCTTTATATAGGAGTACGTTCGTGTCGCTGCTGCATAATACACTTCCTTTTCCAGAGGTGTAAGAACCGCCCACTGATGGCGGTCTATATACTTTATGAAATCGTCAAAATTAAGTGTAGATAATTGTGCTGGCGTGAGTTGTGCACTCAGTCTTCCAAACAGATAGGACTGAAAGTAAGGTGGTAGTTTTTCTATCTCCCTTCTCCATTTATAGCCATACCGCCTTAACAAAGACTTGTCTTCCGGTGTCAATAGTTCATCTCCCATTACATCGGCTACAATCCTTGCAAGACGGTAGTCTATTATATCATACAGTTTTTGTATCTCTTCCGGTGTGAATATCATTTTTCAACCGTTTTTATCATTTCTTTTATAAGCTCCTTTATCATCGCGTCCGATTGTGTAGCGAACATGGTCTGTGCAAGCCCTTCATAACCGCATTGTATTTTCGGGTATCTGATAGGGTCTTTCACATGTCTTTTCACTCCAATAAGACGCGATACCAAAGGGGTTCTTATACCATCAATTTTCTTTTCCGGCATTTTTCTTTTCTTTTATCTTATAACCGTCGTAAAGGTCTTCGTTAAAAATAGACATATCGGGTTTTGGAAAATAAGGATTATACGGAGCGTTTCTATGAAACTCCCTTCCTTCTGTCCCTAAAGCTGCAACCTCTTCCATAGTCCATTCCCCTCCTATACTATTATCTTCAATCTCGAACCACTCGTCGGCTGTCATATCTTGTTTTTGATTTTATAACCGTCATACAACGATTCATCAAACATAGACATATCTGGTGCCGGGAAATATGGATTAGAAGGTGCGTCCCTGTATAATTTCCTGCCTTCTGGACCCATAGCAGCTATTTCCTCCATAGTTAAATCTTCGCCCATTCCACGTTCTTCAATCTCGAACCACTCGTCGGCTGTCATATCAATTCCGTACTTTTTCTTTGCCATAATTTTACTCCTTTCTTTAAGTTTCTATGCAAATATATAAAACTGTTCAGAATTGAACAAATTTATAAGTCTATTTTTTTAAGAAACCTATCAAGTTCTTTTTGATTTAACACTTTATTATCATAAATCACTCCGTTATCGGAATTTCCGTCATACAATTTAACAGACTTGAACTTATCTTTCAATGGAGTTTCTATAACTTTCTTGAAAGAAGCGGATGCGCCTTTATGTCCTTTTCTCGCTATTTCTGTAGGAACGTATCGTTTTGTTCTCTCAAAACGTTTCTGTATTCTATCCAAAGCCGTATCAAAATCGGTTGCCACTCCTACCAAATGAACATCATAACCTTGTGCCTTCAATTTATCAACCAATTTTTCAAGCTTTTCAGAGTTTCCAAAAACAGCATCTTTTACAAACGAAGATTTTTTACGGATATAACCTTCATCAATCTGTTTTCCTATATCCGATACTTCCTCATGCACATAAGAAGCCGCTTTCTTCGGGTCTATATCCTTCACCCTTTCATAATCCGGTATCATGTCGCGCATATCGTCCACGTCAATAACGGGCAACTTGTCTATAGACGGGTCTTTCTCCTTCATCTTCTTAAGATAATACCCTTTTCCAGAACCACCACCTCCAAGCATAAGATAGGCACGCGGCTTGGTCTCATACAGCATTTTCTTAAAATACTCAGACTTTATTTTATTATGTACTTTAATCTGTCTGTCTCGCTTCCAAACACCACCTTCCTTATAAAGGTCTTCCGTTGTCTTGGTTAAATCGGCTTTCTCTTCCTCCGTAGCCTTTCTTTTCTTATATGGCTGTCCAACAATACCAAGCTTCCGGTTTACCGCGTTGTTCACATACACGCCTTGTTGTGCCTTTGCAATTTCCAGAAGACTGTCGTACATTTCCGGTCTTCCCAAACTCTTTTCCAAAAGAGCCTTGTTTATATATCTATCCAGTTTTAAATCATCGAAAGTTTCCATAACTTATTATTTGTAAAGATTTTTTAAATAATAGTCAACTGCTGGTTTCATTATAGGATTGTCATTAAATGACTTGTATTGTGCGAACGGGTCTTCCTCATTTTCCGGTACACCTTCCGGCTGTTGTCCGGGTTGTGAAGCTCCGAACATTTTATTCTGTTCTTCTGCCTGCTTCATCCCCTGGTACACCTGGTTAAGAATGATGTCCTTTTCCGGGTCAAAGTCCCTTCCGTTATACTTCTTGAATATGTCCTGCATGGCAACCATGCCGCTACTCAGTTTTTCAGAATCCAGTTTTACCTGTGCTTCTTCATCTTCCACCTCTATTCCGGTAAATGCAAACTCGTAGTTTTCGTCCAGCTCGCTCACAATATACTTTGTAATGATGCCCTGCAAGAATATCAATAAAGGCTTCAATCCTTTTTCTCGGCTGTGCTTCAATCTTTCGCGCTGTCCGTCCTGCCCGAATATCTGCTGACTTTCTTTAAAATTGAATCCAAGCTCGGACGGGTCTATACGATATACAGAACATGTCATTATAATAAGGAATTTTATCCATTCGTTAAATTCCATATCACGATTGCTAAGTTTCTGTAAATCAACCCATTCCAAGTCTATACCGTTTATAACGGGCGTACGGTGGCTGTTACTTACTCCTGCCATCGTTTGCGTCCATGCCTGCCTAAACTCTTGCAATGTACTGTTTGATATGTTGGGGTTCTTTATATTTATAAACCCTTTAGGTTGTGAGCCCTGGCAGTTATGGACTGCTGTATAGTTGGCAAGAAATATATGCTTATCATTGAATACCTCTATATCGTAAAGTTGTTCCTTCTCCTTTACAAGTCTGGAATTGTCCGTTACTTTATAGAAATGATAATTTAATATTTCCGGCACATTACATCCTGCCTCGGTCAAAACTCTTATTAATTTACCTCTACTTATCCTTCCACCATTTTTTACATGATGTTTTGAGAAAGATATTCTACCCCCTCTGTTATTTTCCAGTATATCCAAAGCCAAAGAATTAGGTACCAAATCCCATTTGTCCTTTGTCCTTTCTCCTCTTGATATACCTTCATTTTTATAGTCTTGCAAATAACCTATTTTATCAACAAAAGACATTACATCTTGAATAACAAGTGTTACTGGGTCATTATATCTGCTTTTACTTCTATTGCACTCTCTCGCAGCAACCCCAACGCTTAATAATAATTGTAATATATCTTGCCTCAAATCATTATTCACACAACATATAGTAGGAGTTTTATATCCCATTATATTTGCAGAAGTATGTCCGTCTGCCGAGAACAATCCTCTCAAAAACGCGCATCTCAACTCTTCCGGCAAATTAAATATAGAAATGGGTATCTTTTTATCTCTTGTATATCCGAATCCTATACTTATAAGCCAGTCAATAAAACATGTATCATATATGAATATATACGGATATCCATATTCCCCGTCACTTCTTTGTGTGGAAGGATTGCCTTTCTTTATACGATAATTTATTCCGTATTTATCCAACACTTTAGAGAAATCACCAAAAAGTTTTTTATCTTTTGTATGGTGTGGGAAAATTTCAAGTATATGTTCCAACCAGGTACCATCCCCTAAAGCAAAACCAATCATTTCCCAAAAATGCTTATCTTTCACCATCTCCAAAGAAGGGGTGAAAGTTCTTTCTTTTTTAAGAACAGCTTCCTTTGTCGGGTTAGTAAATTCCCTAAAATATTCTTTTCCTATGAAATAATCCTCCTCATGAAAATCTCCATAAGTATTTATATCCACCAAACAATAATCGTCTGTAGTCAAATCCTTTTGTTTTTTCCATTTAGGAGACTTATCTTTATCCGTTATAGTCAAGAATCTGTGTTCACGGCTTGTTCTTATCTTTAAGCCGTTATACAGTCTTGTTTCGTACAAATCATCTATCCTTGTCTTGTATGCGGATGCCTTGCAGTATTCCACACCATCAAAAACTTCAAATTCTGTACCTACCAAATCCTTTATTCTTCTTAAACCCTTATTCGTCGTAACGAGTGTTTCCGGTGAAACGCAAAAGAAATTTGCATTATAAGAAAAGCCCCATAATATCCAGGTTATGATATTTACCAACGTTTCCAATTCCGACACTCCATACCCATTTCTTCTCACATCAGACGTCTTGTTTCTGATACCGAAACCAAGCTCCCACGGGTAATACAATATCGGTTCTTTCGTTATAGGGTTGTGAAGAATCATTTCGTCCCACACCATACAGTAACGCGGCAAATGTCCCTTGAATCTGTACTGCTCAAAACCTTCCCTTTGCCTGGGGTCCACGCTGTCAAGAAAACGTATAAGGGAAGCGTCCACGGCGCGGAACTTCTGCAATTCCCACATCCTGTTGCGCACCATCTCAAAGGCAAGCTGGTCCAGCGTGAGACTGTCCGACATTATCTTGCTTATAAATTCCTGCAAGCTGTCCACGTTGTCCCATTTGTCCGTCCACCCTCCCTTTTCCAGAAATTCGACTATCTTTGCAATCTTTTTCTTGTCCTCATTTGTCAGTTTTTCATCCCCGGTAGAAAAAAGGCTCTTCTTCTTTCTGATTGTGAATCCTTCCTTCTGCTCGTCTTCCGAAAAATCCATAAAGTTCATTATCTGTTCCACGCGTGTAGACACGATACTTTTCACTATATGGATATCCCCCATCCGGCGCAATACGGAAAAGGATAGAACCCCCTTGGAATCCTTGAATCCTCTTCCGTTGCCAGATATGTCGTTAGGGTCAAAGAAAACAGACTGAATTTTTGTAGGCTGTCTATTGATTTCTCCCAGATACAAATTAGCCTTCATTATCTCTCCTGCATCGTTTGAATTTAACGCAGCCTGCAATTTGCTTTGAAATGCCATAGGTACAGCCTTCTGTAATCTGTCTATCTCTTCAATAGACAAGCTCGAAAGGCTTGCAATCAAATCCGGCTTTTCCGCTTTTTGTATTATCTTTCCTTTTCTCTTTCCCATTTCCATGTCATTTTATGCCGTTATCCCCGGCTGTACCAATCTTACCGATACCGACTTACCACCTTCTGAAAGCGTCACCACGGCTGTTCCTGTTCTCGTGTCCGCTTGTGAATTTTCTGTTGCTACTACAGAGTATTCCGTAGTCCCCTTTGAAAATCCTTCACCCTGGACTGTCGTTGTATAAGTTACAGCAGAAGGAGCACCGCTATCACTTCCGTTGACTTTCTTCTGTTTAGTGGCTGTCACTCCAAACACTTTTGTTTCTCCTGCCTGGGCAAATGTCAATTCGGTAGGGTCAACAATACATGTATATTCATAAGTCACCTCGGCTGCGGCTTGCGTGATATTCACCGTTACAGACTTTCCATTCTCCTTTGTTTGCGATATGGTAGCCGTGGCAGTTCTCTGTGTCTCTGCTGTATTCTCTTCCGCTATTATCTCATAAATAGTGGTACCGTTAGGCAAGTAGCTGAATCCTACTCCAGCCAGTTCTATATCAGTAGGCAATTCTTCATATTCACCAGACGGATTGCCATTCACAAGCTTGTTCCTGCGTGAAACAACATCTAAATCCTTTATCCCTCCCAGTCCGGTAAATTCCAATGATTGCGGAGATACCGTCAAGACTTCTTCATACGTCACGACAGACCCGGCTTGTACAAGTTGTATTTCAAGTGTTTTTCCACTTTCTGCTTGTGTAACGGTTACTATACCGTCTCTTTCTTGGTCTGTAGGGTTGACTGATGCTACTACCTGACCATCCTTATTTACTGTAAATCCGACACTTGTGGTTGCAAATGTAACCGGAACACCCTCTTCTGCGCCTTCCGGTTTCCCGTTCTTCATCATCTGCTTGGTAGAAGTAACCACGCACATGTCCTGTCCGCCTGCCCCTGTAAAATTCAATACGGGTTCATCGGTCGTCAACTTATATACATACTCCTCCTTTATGTCTGCCAAGACAACCGCTTCTTCTCCAAAACCTTCCGGATATGCCAAAAGCTTGATAAAGGCTTTATAGCACCATTCCTTGAACTGTCCGATATTATAGGTGTGGCCGGGTTCAATCACGATACCCAGCCCCTTATAATATTCCACGTCACCATAGAGGCTTTCCGTCACGAAAACCTTCATCTGACTGTCGATACCGTCAGTTACGACAGTCATTTGGTGAACATTATCTTCTGTTGTAAACAATAGTCGTAACATAACTCCCTTAGTTGTTTTCGGCTACGAGTTCTTCGCGCCATGTGTTGTTATCTGTCATTACAACCACGTTCAAATCTTCCTTTGC